>Ga0315901_10008270_pt1 | contig 12119 bp, 7 predicted proteins | sample LakEriMetagenome_10_FD_203761 | JGI IMG/M metagenome (GOLD analysis project Ga0315901, IMG submission 203761) | Freshwater fungal communities from buoy surface, Lake Erie, Ohio, United States - Buoy 2 MA116 | ecosystem: Environmental > Aquatic > Freshwater > Lake | place: USA: Lake Erie, Ohio...
AGAGACCATCCTGCAGGCTTCTAAGACTCGGGCCTACGGTACGGTTTATCCTACGTTTACCATCGCTGATAGCTTCACCCCTGATCTTGACGACACCATGCTGCCCTACCTTCTGGCTGAGGCTAAGTCTACTTGCTTCTCCCTCTTCAAGTCTGGGTCGGACCCTAAGGTGGAGCAAGCTGCTCGTCGTTTGAAATCTTACGTTCAGAATGACATGTATCGGACTAAACGCCCTAACGTACGCAACCACTACGGCAGGAATTGAATTGGTAGAGTTTGAAGAATACCCTGAGAAACAAATCTGTATTTGTCGTTGCCCTGAAAAGATGCTTACGACCCTGACGATCCAGAAAGACCGTAGCGGATTTATCTTCTTCGAGATTGTGACCGACAAAGGGGTAATGCCCATGGAACTAAGGGGGAGCTACTCTTCTATCCCTAAGGCCAAGGAAGCTGTCGAGCACTACGTTCGAAACATGAAAGAGACTATCGGTGCGCGTCGTGAGAACTTCGCCAAAGAACGAGAAGAACGGAAAGCGTTAAAAGATGTCCCAAAGTCTGTCTCAGAAGGTAGTTAACACTTTCGTAAAGGGTCTCATTACCGAGCGTACCGAGCTTACGTTTCCGGCTGATGCCTCTGTCGACGAACTTAACTGTGATCTGCGTCGGGATGGTTCGCGTCGTCGTCGGCTTGCAGCTAAAGTAGAAGATAGCAACACTCTTTCGTCGTTTACCGTAAGCACCTCTACTCGATTTCATACGGGTAAGTGGGAGAACGTAGGGGGTCAGTCAGGTCTTGAATTTCTTGTCTTGCAGGTTGGCTCTACGCTCCGTTTTTACAACAAGACGGACCTTCCTTACTCGTCCCACCAGATTACTCAGACTGTTAACTTGGCTACCTACGAAGTCGCAGGTGGTGTCGGCGCTGCTAACGCTAACTGTCAGTTTGCATCCATCAATGGTGCTCTTGTCGTCTCCTCCCCGGCTATCAACACGATCTACATTCAACGTAACAATTCCACTGGTGCTTTGACGACAACCCAGATCAGTTTTCGTATTCGTGATTTTGAATGGTTGGGTGACAAAAGCACTTACACTACTGAAGTATCTAACGCCTCTGCGTCGACTGCACGGAAGTACGATACTGCTAACGCTGGTTGGTCGGGTACTAAAGGTACTGCAGCCCGAGTTGCGTACGGTGCTTACCCCCCGCTGACCCTTCCGTGGTACGCAGGCAAGGACTCTGCGGGTGCTTTCTCGAAGACAGAATGGCAGAATATTTTCTCTGGTACCAGCCTTATTGGTAACGGAACGTACATCCTTAACTTCTTCAACAAGGACCGTAGCACAGCCTCGGGTATTGCAGGCATCACGTCAGATGTCGAAACCTCTCGCTTCAAGTCCGTTGAATCTTTTGCTGGCCGTATCTTCTACGCTGGTCTTGAGTCGGCTAAGAACTCGGGTGTCCTTCTTTTCTCACGCCAGATTGAGTCCTTGAGGGAGCTTGGTGATTGCTTTCAAGTTAACGACCCCACCTCAGAAGACTTCAGTGATCTGTTAGATACCGATGGTGGTGTCGTCCGTATTCCTGATGCCGTGAATATTCAGTACCTCTACGCCTTTGGGGCTACCCTGTTTATCTTCGCTGAGAACGGTGTGTGGTCGATCAACGGTGTCGATAACGTCTTCCGTGCCACTGAGTACTCCCTGCGTCGTGTGTCGTATACCGGGATGCTTACGGCTGAGTCGTTTGTTGAGGCTGAGGGTGTACCGTTCTGGTGGTCCAAGACGGGTATCCACACGTTTCAATTCGACGAAGTAAGCGGTAACCCCACGGAGCAGAACATCAGCCTGCCTACGATCCAGACCTTCTGGGACGATATTGGCTCTAACGCTCGTTCTCTCGTTCAGGCCACGTACGACAGACTGAATAAGAAAATCTACTGGGCCTACCCTAATGCGAATGAGCCTAACGCTAACAAGCTGAATAACTTCCTGATCCTTGATATCCCCTTGGGTGCGTTCTACCCTTGGAAGGTTTCTGACGAGGCATCCTCGACGGACTACATCATGGGTCTTGCGGTGTACTCAGGCTACGGTTCTGACGAGCTTGTCCTTGACGTTGTTCTCTCCACTGGTGACGACGTGGTTCAAGGCTCAGATGATGTTGTGTCGACACAGTTCTCTGACTTCGCTACAGGTGACCCCTCTATCGTCCTCTTGATCCGTGACGGTGCTACGGGTAAGCTTACGATGGGAACGTTCTCTGGTAAAAGTTTTCTTGATTGGGGTACGACCAATTACTTGTCGTTTGCTGAGGCTGGTTACGACTTTATCTCTGACGTTGTTCGACAAAAGAACTCTCCCTATATTGTGACATACATGCGGGTCACAGAAGAGGGTTGGGAATCTACAGAGTCAGGGTATGAACCTATTCGCCCCTCCTCTCTTCTTGTGTCGTCATACTGGGATTTCAGCACCACGGCGTCCAGTGTGTCTCAACAGGCTTACCGCTACAAACAGACGCCTATCGTTAACCCCGGCGACTTGACAGACTTTGGCTACCCAGATACAGTTATCTCTAGCCGCCTTAAGCTCCGTGGCCGTGGTCGTTCTGTACGTCTTCGGTTTGAGAGTGAACAGGGCAAAGACTTCGTTCTCCTTGGGTACGGTGTAATCAATGCAGTCAACCAGAGGTTCTAAAGACCTTATCGTTCAGTCTGATGGTTACGTCTTTAGGCTTGAGTACAACGAAGACTACGTAATTGTACACCTTAGACACATCGACAAATTCACTAAAGAAGTCTTTCAAGATATGCTGATCCAACTAGAGGATTGGTCAACCTTCTTAAAAGCTATGGGCCATACTCACGTTTGGGCTGCAGTTCCTCCCGACAACATCAAGATCAAAAGGCTACTGCATGGCCTAAAGTTTAAGTATGTAGCCAAACAAGACGGCCTTAGCGTCTACAGATACGAGGTATAAAACATGGGTCCAGTTGCATCAGTTATCGCTGCAGTAGCGACTGTCGGTAGCACCGTTGCTTCTATTAACGCACAAAAGAAAGCCACCAGAGCGCAAGTCGGTATCGCCCAACAGCAGCAGCAACAACAAGAGCTTGCTTATCGTCGCCAGCAAAGGGCTACTATTCGAGAAGCTCAGGTTCGTCGTTCTCAAGGGATGGCTACGTCTCAGGCTGCTGGTGTCGTAGGTTCTTCTGTCGCTGGTGGTGGTGCCGCCTCTATTGGTTCTCAGGCTGGTTCTGCTCTTGGGTTCGGTAGCCAAATCTCTGGCTTGTCGTCCAACATCACTAACCTTGGCATAAGCGCCTCCGGCTTCCAACAGCAAGCGAATATGTTTAGCAGTCTTGCTCAAATCGGCGGTAACGTATTCCAAGCGACCGACGGCCCTGCTCGTTTCAAAAAATGGTTTGGCTAATACAATGGCAATCACGACGACACCTAAAGAGTTTGGTCCTCAGCCTGAAACCAGTGTGGAGAAGCCTAAAGAGTTTGGTCCTCCCGTTAGCACTACCATTATCAAGTCCGAGAAGCAAAAGCGGGCTGAAACCTATCTCTTTAGTTCTCTCTTCGACACAGGAGTAGAGGCTATTCGTCCTATGGTGGAAAGTCAAGCAACAGTGGCTCTCGACCAGACTGCTGACGCTAAGACCGACTCTAACAAACAGGCTATTGTCGTCCAAGCTATCGCTAACCCTGAGGAAGATACTCAAGGTCAGATTACGGCTCTGCAGGAAGAACTCCAAAGCATTGAGGCTGTTCGTCGTTTTGTACCTCCGTCTGTCGTGGCGATGCTCTCGTCTCAAGACCCTCTCCTACGCGATTACTCTGTCCGTAGGATCAAACGTGTATTGCAAACTAATGACATCGTTCAGAAGCGTATTGCTAGTGCTTCCGACGAAAGCTTCTACACCAACTTTGACTTTATAGACGCATTCTTGTCGTCTCCTCAGAACCTGTTCGTGGCTAAGAAAAATCAAGAGTACGCTGACAAGTACGCTGAGCTTATCTATGCTAACATGGACGACGCAGACTTCGAACTGCAGATGAATAACCTGCTTACGGAAATGTCTGACCAAGGTTTGTTTACGGAAGAGAACCGCTTCTACCTTCAAGACGCCCTTGCTGTTGCAGCCGCAGGTTCCGAAAGCAGCATTGCTAAGACCCAAGAGTTGTTTGGTGCTCTGGACACTCTTACGGCTGGTGCAGGCGCTGCATTCAAAGGGGCTACCACTGTCCGTCAGGCTAAGGCTCTGGCAACGACAACTGCCCTTACCTCTGGTGTCCTTGGTCGTGGTGCTTTCGGTGTGGCCCAGAGTATTGCCACTGATGCTGCACGTCTGGTTGGCTTCAAGACTAACGACCCAGTTAAGGTTGGTAAGATTCTCACGGAAGTCCGTATTATGGACAACCCTGTTAACCCTTCTGTCGTCTACGGTAACCACGTAAGCCCATCCTTCACGGTTCCTACTACCTCTCGTGCTGAACTGTGGTCGCACACTTCAGCTATTAACGTACGTAACTTTGAGCTTGAGAGCCAAGCTTACCGTTCTGGTTTGCGCTATACTAGCCTGTCTGGAGGGGCTATTGACGACGCAACTCTGACTACCTTCAAGGACAAACTTGTAGCCTCTGCCCGTCAGGATGCTGTTGATTTAGGTAACACCCGATTCCTTGACGCTGACCTTGTGAAGGACGAAACTGAAAACCTTTACTTCCAGCAATTCTACGGCACCCAGAGTGGTGATCTATTCCGTGGTAATAACGGACGTAGAGCGGCAGAGAACCTTGCTAATCAGTTGGGTGCTGAAGTTGTTCCCGGTGACATCCCTAACTCTTGGCGTGTCATGAAGACGAACAACATTCCTATCGACTCCAAAGACCTTAATCTGTCGAACCTTCAACTCTATACGTCGACAGAGGTTGATGATCTTGGGGAAGGTCTTCTTGTCGACTATTTAGGCTCCCCTTTGGCTCAGACCACCCCTCGTCTGAATGCTATCCTTAAGGAAGGCGAGGCTTCTCGTGAGGTCTGGCGTGTTAGCGTTCAAGACACTCTTAATCAGGTTCGTAAGTTCAACAGCCGTGGCGAACAGCGTGAAGTCTTTGGTATCTTCGATGAAATGCGCGATGGTTCTTTGGCTACCCGTCGTACTGCTCTGAGTGAGAAAGAGTTTGAAGTAGAGTTTCTGTCTAAGTACAAGAAGCCTGCTACCGACGCCCAGAGAGCCATGTACTTGGCTTACCAAGAAGCCCTTGACGCTGACGCAATGTTCAAGGCTGACGGGTTGTTCAAACGTCAAGTAGCAGATGGGGTTGTCGTCGACAATACTTCGGGCCACCGTATGGTTCCGACAAAAGCAGAAGACGTTCCCGCTAACGCTCGTATCTGGGACGAAGACAGCCAATCTCTTATCGACCCCGCACAGTTGCCTCAGGGTACTGTCGTGTACCGTAACTACGACCCGTCGCACCAAGCGTTCAATGGGGACGTTCTGTACAAGACCGGGAAGAATGTAGTTACTCGTCGTCTGTACCACTCTGACGTTCTCGTACGTAACGCTGGCGGTCCTCGTGACTACCGTAAGTTCGACATTCAATACTACGTCAAACAAGAGCGTACCAAACGTTTCGCAGACGGTACCGAAGTGAAGGTGTCGCCTCTTACCGTCATGGGTGTCCGTACGGAAGCTCAAGCCCTCAAAGCTAAGACCCAGATCAATAACGTTATCGACGCAATCAAGGCTAAAGTCACTGGTAACTTTGCTACAGCCAAAGACTTCCTCCTTGCTGCTCGTTCCTTGGTTAATGATCCTGACGTTAACGGTGTAATCGCCAATAACTTGGAGTGGTTCACCGACGCATACAATGTTGAGAAGTTCCTTGATTGGGCCGACGGGGCTGGTGTCGATCTCCGTACTAAGTTTGACTTTGTTAGCGATGGTGAGGCCCTTATCGACTCGTCTATCTCTGGCTACGGTGGTATGCGCTACAGCCAAGCTATCGACGCCACCATTATGAACCCTCGTGCTCGTAGGGACAAACTCCTGATGGGTTACGGTGGCAATACCAATCGGACCTACGGCTCTCGTGCAGCTATCGAAAGCTCTCTCGCTCGTGGTGTAGCAGCCCAGAGTGAACGTGCCTACATGTCTGCGTCGATCAATGGCTTCCTTAAGGCTGCTATCGAACAGAACGTTCTGGCCAATACGGCTGATCTTAAGAACCTTTCTCTTAAGCAGAAGCTCCGTACGGCTGAGATTAGTACGACGACAAGCATTGGTCGTAAGCTGGCTCTTGAGCAGAAGAAGATTCTCTTCCGTATGGACCAGACGGGCCTTGGTGACGCTATGTGGGAGTCCACTATGCGTAACGTCTCGGACTTCCTCTACGACAAGAAGTTTGGTAAGTCTGCTGACTTTTTCGCTAACATCTACTCTAACAACCCCTTTACGGCTCTGCGTGGTTTTGTGTTCGACGCAAAGTTGGGTATGTTCAACCCGGCGCAGTATTACGTTCAGGGTTCCCAAGCCTTCAACATCATGGCTGTCGGTGGCATGTCGGGTGTTAAGGGTGTCGCCCTCTACGGTCCCGTACGCTTTGCTATCGCTAACGGCAATGAAGCGGTTATCCGTCGTGTAGGCGACTTGCTACAGCCTATCTCGGGTCTGAATGCTGACCAGTTCTTCGAGATGGTTGACATGTTCAGGAGTGGCGGACGTGGTACCGTAGGTGTGAGTCTTGCTGAGTTTGGCTCTGACGCTGACCAACACTCTCGCATCCTTGGCGCTGTTGGGGAGGGTATTGGGGCTGTACGTAGTGCTGGTCGTCTCTTCTTTAACGAAGGCGAACTTATCGCTCGTATCTCTGCCTACTCGACTGCTTACATTGAGTACCTGCAGAAGTTCCCCGGTGCTATTCCTAACAGCCAAGCTGGTCGTCGTTGGATCACTAACCGTCAGGATATCCTTACGCAAGGTATGACGGGTGCTTCTCGTACCCCAGTTGAAAAACTCCCGACGACACAGTTTATGTCCTATATGTTCCGTGTGAACGAAGCTATCTTCTCGGGTACCTTCGGTGGCAAGGGGCGTAAGGTTCTCACGGATGCTGAACGTTATCGTCTGGCAGTGACCCATACGGCTCTCTTCGGTGCCTCTGCTTGTGGTGCCGTGGGCTTCGCTATGGATGCCTATCGTCACTACATGGGTACCGAAATGGACCCTGATGTCTACCGTGCTCTGCGTAAGGGCTTGGTCGACACCCTTCTGACTGAGCTTACTGGTGTTGAGTCTTCTTTGTCGTCCCGCCTGAGCAACAGCGATGGTATCTTTATGCTTATGCAGGACGCAGCGGAGAAGAACCTTATTGAGTTCTTGGGTGGTCCTTCCATTGAGGTTGGCTGGCAGGCTACTACTACGGGCTTCTCAGTGCTTAAGAACCTTGCAGGTGCCTTCTCTGGTGCTGAGGTTAATAACCCCACTAAAGATGACATCCTACGCTTTGCTCGTATCTTCTCGTCGGCTAACCAAGCCTATAACGCCTACACTGCTTTCAAGTATGGTGAAGTCCTTACGAGAGATAACGCCTTCCTTGACCGTATTGACGACCCAACTGAGTCTATCTTCGTCGCCTTTGGTGTTCCCGTGGAGCGTATCGAAGAGGCTTGGAAGTTCAACACCTTCAAGGGTTACGACAAGTTCTTCGACAAGCAATCGGCTAAGAGCATTCAACGTGCTTTGAACAGCTTTGACGAGGCTTTCCGTCGTGGGGACTTTACAGAAGCTCAAAACTATGCTAAAATTATCGCTATGAAGTATTCGTCGATGTCTCCGGCTGAACAAGTCCGAGTTAGTCGTTTGGTCTTCACTCCCAAAGGCTCCCCAATCACTGACGATCTTATGGCGCAGGCTCTCCGGTTTGGGTCTGGCTTTGGTGAATAACTGACAAGGACACTATAGATGGCTATCTTTTCGCCTGTTCAACAAGAAGTTAATCCTATGGACCCCATCATCCCTCAGGGACAGGGTGGTGCTCCTGTGGCGGAAGGTCTTGCTAGCCTCTCTAGCTTGTTCCTTTCTGCTCCAACTCAGCAACGCGAGGCTACTCAGAACGAACTCTTCGGGGAACGTGTTCGTGAGTACGGTGAGCGTCTTGGGAATCCGAACTGGAGCCTAGGGGATGCCCGTATGGGCGAGATTCAAGGTTTCGTTAAAGCCTACCCAGAGTTTGCGACCGAAGCTATTTCTGTTGCTAAATCGAGCCTTAACGAAGAGTATGCTGCCGCTGAAAATGCTTTGACGACGACACAGAGTGTCCAGAAAGCTAACGATGAAGCTTGGTTGACTTCTCCTGAGGGTGTTTACGCTAACGCTAAAGCACAAGAGTTCGCCAATGAGGAAGAGGGTGCAGCTTTTCTCTCCAATAAGAAGGCTGAGTGGCAAGCCCTAAGGGCGGAGAATGCTGCTATCAAAATGGAGGTAGAGACTCAAGGCGCTTACGATACTTTGTCGGCAAGGGCTTGGAACATTAACGTCCCGTCGGCCAAGACTGAGGCAGATATTTTCGCTCGTGGGCTTGAGCAACTTAGCCTTGCTATCGCTGCTGACCCTACGGCTACCTTTAACCTTGACGACACAGGTATCACCCAGCTTATCCCTGAACTACGTGGTACCGTTGTTAATCAGCGTAACATTATATCTGTCGCCAATATTGCCCGTGGTGCGCTTGAGAATAGGTTCCGTAACGACATCTCAGCGAAAACTGGCATTGACGCTAATGCTCTTGGTGTCGCTCCTGAAGGGTGGAATAAGTCTGTTTTCAATACCTTTGACACTACTGTTACGTGGACTGCGAATGAGGTCGACCCAGCTACGATCCAGAAGCGTCTTGAAGGTGAGGCGTTTACCTCTATGGCTAACGCTGGTGTTCCTGTCCAATACCTTTCTACATTCGCTAAACTCTCTGGCGCTAACCCCGCCCTATCTGCTCAGCTTATGGCGTCCCTATCTGGTCCCGTAGGTAAATTTGGTGAAGAGCTTATGGCAGGTCGTCTTGAGGAAGCCAATCGTGTTCTTCAAGAAGCCTCGAAGAAAGACCTCATTGATGCGCGATATGCCTTCACTGAACTTGTTGCTGTTATGTCGGGAACGTCCCCATTGGCTCGTACTTACGAGGAAGTTACTCAGGACCAGAAGGACGTTGAAATCTCTGTCGCCCTTACGGGTGCCTTCAAGTCTCACCGTGAACTGCAGCGTACCGAAGGGCCTACCCGTTGGAACCGTGCTGCATGGCGTCAGAACTTCGAAGTCCCTGCTGAGGCTATCGTACGCCGTTCTGCAACCGATACTAACTTTGCCACTGAAACCTCAAGCTTTATGTCGTCGGACATTATGCTCGACCTTGGTAACCTGCGTGATGCTGCAGCACCTAACGGTGTGAACATCAGTATCAGCGAGAATGGTCAGGTTGTTATTTCCGCTACGGATCAAGCAGCACCTCTCCAAGGGGCTACCGTTGGTGTTGCTCGTCGTCCCATTACCCCCGGCGATAAGCTTCGTACGTTCACCGAAGAGAACAAGGCTATCATCGACGACATTAACTACAAGATGACTGTCCTTGGTCGTCTGGGTGATGTTGGTCAGTCCACTATGGATATCCTTCGGGCTGAGGTGCCTTCGGCAGAGACGACAACCAGAGCAGGTGGTGCAGGTAGTGGGTCAACTAGCACAGCCAACCCAATTACCTACGCACTTCCAGAAGCTATCGCAGCAGACACCGAGTTCTTGGACAAGGTAGTTTCTGTGTCGTCTGAGCTAGGGTTTGATCCTAACGATCTTCTCCGAGTGATTGACTTTGAAACTGCAGGGTCATTCTCCCCCAAGGCCCAACCTATCCGTAAGGATGGAACTAAAATCTCGTCAGCTACAGGTTTGATCCAGTTCCTTGAGAAGACCGCTAATGGCCTTGGAACGACAACGGCAGAGTTGGCTGGTATGACTGCTGTCGAGCAGTTGGACTTCGTTAAGGATTACTTCGAACCCTTCAAAGGACGTATCAAAAACTTCGGTGATATCTACATGGCTGTCCACTGGCCTGCTGGTGTGGGTAAGGACGACTCCTACGTCATGTACAAGGCTGGCTCTGACAGTTACAAGGCTAATAAAGGGCTTGATACCAACGGGGATGGAACGGTTACCCGAGGTGAAACACTAGCTCGTCTCTTCTCTGCTACTGGAAAGGGTGGGAACCCTACGGCTGGTACCCCAGCGAATGAAAACACTGTAGCTGCTGCTGCTGGTCCTGCCGTACAACGCGCTGTAGCCCCTTCTGGTGGTAGCCCTAGCTCAGGCATAACTATGCCCTCTGGTGGCGCTCCTGCAGCCCCTGTGACGACGGGTGAAGTTGTTGTTGCTGACGCTAATCTCCCCGAGGCTATCCCGGCTGAAACCCCTACGGGAACCCAAGGAGCAAGTGAGCTTAGCCCTGCTATCTCTGTCGACCAAGACGTACAGGCATTCATTCAGGAGATCGCTGGTGATCCTGATAAGTCTTACGCTTCTGAGGCTGAGTTCCTTGCGGCACAAGAACGTGGGGAACTTGAGGCAGGTGACACTGTTGTCGTCAACGAAGAAGTCTACGTAGTCCGTAAGAATGGGTCTGTCCGTAGACTTGGTAACGCAAGTGCTGGCGCTGGAAATGATACCCTAGGTGGCGGTGCTGGGAATGATACGTTGAATGACTCTGTTGAATGGAGTGCCTCAAGCGGTGAACCGTTTATCCCAAGAGAAGGCGATACTATTCAAGCAACCGAACCAACACTTCAGGAAAAGGGTTTTGATTCTGTATTCTCTTTCCTGACTTCTCTTGGTGTCGACAAAGGAGCAGCAAGGTCATATACCTCACGTCTGGTTGGCACGAAGTCAAGGGTAGGTTTGGCTGATCTTACTCCAGTTGGGTCTGCCTTTATGGTCGAAGAAGGGGTAAAAACAGTAGCCAAGGGTATTGAAAGCGGTGACCCGGCTACTATTGCTCAAGGTGCGGCAGAAGCTGGTCTTGGGGCTATTTCCGCCATACCCGCAGTAAGCCTTGTAGGTAAAGGTTTGTCTAAGGTTCTTAAAGCTGCGCCCACAAACAACATCCGTACTGTAGTCAGAACTGATAATGTTTTCCGTGGTGAAGGTGCTTACAAAACCAGCCTTGACAAACCGACAAAACCCTACGCTGTACGTCTGACTGGCGAAAGTCAAGTTGAAGACATGATTCGTTCTGGCCTTGTTCGGTCTAAAGAAGGTGGTTATCAAGGGAAGAATATCGTCTACTACGGTGAGATGGACGATGTGAAGCCGACTAGCATCTTTACTAAGCCTAAACCAAACGATAAGCAGAAAAACTACACCATTGTAGCAGACTCCACTAAGATTGCAGGCTCCGCTTCTCCCGCTACCCTCGACGATTTGCTTCATGTTTGGACCATTAAAGACGGTGAGCTAGTGGATGTTTTGCCTGAGCTTCGTCTTCTTAACAATATGGTACAGTAAACTAGAGCTTTCAGATAGGGGGATGAAATGGACGCAGAAGCCATTCAAAAGGAAATCGCTGAGATGGATAAACGTTTGGCTCTCCTTGAGCAAAAGGTGGACCAGATCGACAGAAACGTCTGTAACATAAACAACAGTTTGTCGAAGATTCTTTGGATCATTGGCGGTGGCTTCATCGCGTCAATAGTAGCATGGGTGGTCGGTGGTGGCTTGGGTCAGTAACCTTAAAGCTAACCTGACTGCTATTGTCTTGTCGGCAAGCCTGCTAACGGGTTGTGGTATGAGTCCTCTATCTCTTATGAAGGGAGGTGGACCAAACGTAGCAGCCAACATTCAGGCGGGGAAGACAAATAGCCAGACTATCGGGACGACAAAGAATGTCGAACAGAGAACCGAGAGTGGTGACATTAAGTCCGTAGAAGCTAAAGTGTCTGCAGAAAGTGTCGACGAAGTAACAGTGAATGAAGTACAGCCGTGGGTCATCTTACTCCTGATCTTAGGATGGCTCCTCCCTAGCCCTAACGAGATTGGTCGTTGGTTCACTAACATACTCACGAG
>Ga0315901_10008272_pt1 | contig 12116 bp, 5 predicted proteins | sample LakEriMetagenome_10_FD_203761 | JGI IMG/M metagenome (GOLD analysis project Ga0315901, IMG submission 203761) | Freshwater fungal communities from buoy surface, Lake Erie, Ohio, United States - Buoy 2 MA116 | ecosystem: Environmental > Aquatic > Freshwater > Lake | place: USA: Lake Erie, Ohio...
ACTCCAGATCCCGTCAATTGTGTCAGGCTGTTCTGTGTTGCGGCCAGATCGATTGCCTCATCACCCGCATTGTTCAATGCGACGCTATTCAGGCTGCCGAACGCCGCGCTGTTGTTCGTGGCATTCAGATTGAGGGCATCCAGGCCAACGCTATTAATCGCGGTATTCTGCAGCACGACTGAGACCGCCGAATTCGTGTTGGCCGAGCCAATGACACCGTTGCTGCCAGCGTTGCTGAGCGATGATCCGAGACCGGACAACTGCAGCATGGTGAAACTGCCGTTGGTCGCGTTGAGGATCGCACCGTTATCGGCGGCGTTCGAGAACGAACCGGAGTTCGAGAGGGCCAACGTGGTTACCGAGCCGTTGTTCGCTCGGAGATCGAAACCATCGTCACCCGCGCGGGCTCCGCTAACGCCTGTTCCGGTCCCTTGAATCGTCGAACCGTTGTCAGAGTCGAGACGGATCGAGTCGATTCCGGAGTCATCCAGCTGGACGTTATTGAAACCGAGCTCGGATGTGGAACCGTTGTCCGCAGTGACGACCAAGCCGTTTCCAACAGCTGTTGTTCCATTGACATTCGTCAGGCTCAGGTTGCCATCGGAATTGTCAAAGGTCAGGCGCATTGCGTCCTGACCGGCACTTGAGAAGTTGCCGTTGGTGACAGTGCCGTTGAAGGTCGAGTTGGTGGCGGTCACACCCAACCCGTCCAGCGTGGCGTTGGCGAAGTTGGTGTTGGTCAGTCCGAGAGTGGCTGTCGAGTCCGTGAGGTTCCCCACGACACCGTTTCCGCCCGCGTTCGCAAATGTCGCGGTGGGGAAGCCGGAGACCTGCACGCTGAGGATACTGCCGTTGATTCCTGAGAAGTCGATTCCGTCGCCACCTGGATTGGTGAACGATAGAGCATTGGTCAGGTTCAAGCCGATCTGAGCGTTGTCGGCCTGCAGATGGATTGCGTCGTCTGTGGCAAAACTGCCGGACGTCTGATTACCGACAACCGCCGCGGTGGAATCCATGGCGACCACGTCGATCGCATCGTCACCGGCTGAGTCGAGCGAGATACCGTTGAGCAGGGCCACTCCGACGCCGGACCCGTTCGTCGCTGTCACCTGGAGAGCGTCACCACCAGCGTTGAACAGGTCGGTATTGTCAAGAACGAGGTTGCCCGTCGAATTATCCATCGTCAAACGGGCACCGTTCGAGCCCGCATTGTTAAACGAGCCGTTGGTGATATCGCCGGTGAAGGTCGAATTGGTGGCGGTGATTCCGATCCCTTCGCCGACTGCATTCTGGAACGTCACATCGGTCAGCTGGAGCGTTCCCGTCGAGTCAGTCAGGTTCCCCTGAATCCCGTCGCCACCTGCTCCGTTGAAGGAACTGGGCGCCCCATCGATGTTGAGGAAGATGTTGCTGCCGTTGATGCCCGAGAAGTTGATTCCGTCATCACCAGCTCCGGCGAACGAGCCGGTATCGGTCCAGGTGAAGCCGACACGACCGTTATCTGCGGAGACCTGAATCCCGTCGTCACCTGCGTTCGCACCACTGACGCGGTTGCCAGAAACCAGTGTCAGAGACGCTGAATTGGAAGTGATGTTGAACGCATCCTGACCCGCGTTGTCGAACGCCTGGTCGACCATAGCAATGTCGGTCCGCGAGTTGCCCAGCGTGGTCGAGATCAAGCCATTCTGGCCCGCATTGGTGGCGTCGCTGTTATCCAGAAGCAAAGTAGTCCGAGAGGTTCCGACCGTATCCAGGCGGATTCCGTTCGCACCGGCCGAGTCGAGGGAGCTGTCCGTCAGTGATCCCAGGAACTGTGACGTTCCGCTGTTCGTTACGAAGAGACCGTCTCCGCCGGCATTGCTGATGTCCGTCGTGTTGACGACCAGAAGTGCTTCTGAGCCGCCGGAGAGGCTGCCCACAATTCCGTCATCCACGGCGCCCGACAGATTGGAACCGGACAACGAGGCATTGAGTTCGGAATTCGCAGTCAGACGGAAGTCATACCCATCGTCGCCCGCTCCGCTGGCGTTGACGCCCGTGGCAGTCAGCAGCAGGTCGGAATTGTTCTGGCTGGTGAACATCCCGTCATCGCCAGCGCTGGAGAGGTCGACGGTAGCCAGATTGATCGTCCCCGACGAGCCATTCGTCAGAACCGCGTGCAAGCCATCGCGTCCGGCGTCGAATCCCGACGAATTGGAGATGTTCAGAGCGACATCGCCCTGATTGCCATTGATATTGATTGCGTCCTGAACAGCGTTGTCGAACTGGCTGTCGGTGACGTTCGCCAGCACGTCGCCGGTATTGGAGGCGCTGAGCCGCAGCCCCGTGGTACTGCCTGTGTTGTTGACATTGTCGATCGTGGCGACGATCTGGGAGTTATTGGCCGACAGGTTGATTCCGTTGGCGCCACCATTCAGGAACCGACCATCGGTGATGGAGAGATTCAGGTCCGGCTGATTGGTATTGGTGATGGAGATTCCGCTGGGACCTGCACCCGGGATATTAAACCCGAAGTCCTGAATGATGCCGGTTCCGGATGCATTCGTGAGGACGATCCCGCCACCAGCGCCAGTATTCTCTCCCGGTGGCGTGATGTTGCGGTTCAGCTTCGTCAGCGTGAAGTCCTGGATTCCGTTTCCGCCGATGGCGTTACCACCAGCCGGGGCGATCATGTTGACGCCCGTGATCAAGTTGTTGTCAGCCAGCGTGAAGATGTTGCCTGCAGCTGCGGAGACGAACGGGTTCGTGCCCGCAACATCCCAGTTCGGCAGTGGACAAGGGGGGCCTGGCCGATTCTGAACGTCGATAAAGGTCGGGCAACCTTCGCCGAACACCAGCTGATTGTCGTTGAGGGTGATTCCCCCGGCACCAGTCAGCGGAGCTGCCAGAGTCGTCGTTCCACGGTGAATCAGGATGGCATCAGCCGGGGTGTTGGGAACCAGAGAATTGAAGCGAGCTTCGTTGGTTCCGGTGCCTCCTGGCGCCGCGGTGTTGTCGAAGTGCGCGAAGGTCCATGGCAACCCTGTGCGAGGATTGATGGCCAGTTCCAGCACTTCCACGATCGTTTTCTGAGTCGGGATCCGTGCCTGTCGCCGAACACGGGTGTTCATGCGGTCGTAGAGTGACAATCCGCTGGGTGTGTAGTTCCCAGTCGTCGCACCAAAGAAATATGTCGCTGCGAAGTTGACCTGGCTGCCAAACTCATCGTCCTTGGCATAGGTCAGGTTGGTCTGCACATTCGTGAAGTTGCCCTGCAGCCGAGCACGCCAGCCGTTGTAGGGATCGTTGTTCTTGGAATCGTAACGGTAGAGACCACCTGCAACGCTCAGCCATTCCGCTCCCGGCACTGGGACTGCCAAGTCAACGTCAGCTCCCCGATTCTGAGCTTCGGCGTGCTGCAGATTGATAAACGCCATATTGTCGTTGATGAAGATTGAATTCTTCGTCAGGATCAGCGGGCCCACTTTGTTGGGCTGCATATCGAACGGGATATACAGATTTCCGGTCAGCTGGAAGTAATCCGTCAACCACTCAGCGCCGACGCTCGCCTGGTTGTAGGAGATCCCGGAATCGCTGCGATCAAACGCATAGAACGCGTTCGCTCCGAAGACGCTGCCCCAGTCTTCGATCAGGCGGCGATAGCCCAAGCCGAGGTTGCCTCCGACTCGCGCATCGTCACCGACAGTCATCTGACCGTCGAGGAAGAACTGCTGGTCGGGTCCCAGGAAGTCCAGGGGGGCAAAGCCGCCGAAGCTGGCAAAGTTCCCGCGAATCGCGGGACGCTCGCCAAAGTCGCCCTGGAGCCAGAAGTACCCTCCATTGGAGCCGACGGCGGTCGTCCCGGAGACGCTCCCGCTGACATCAGCGCCTGTCTCCATGTTGTCGTAAACAACAGTGCTTTGAGCTGATGCCTGGCCTGCTCCCAGCAGGACTGCCAGCGAAAATGCGAATGCCTTCGATGCGCTCATCGTTCGCCCCAGTGTTGCGGTCGGATCGTCGAGTTCCGTTGGCGTCCTGCCGCGGGTTGTCAACGAGGTAGGTCTGGACGGAATGTGACGTGTGCGCCGATAGAATCGGTCCTGTCAGTTATCGGCGTAGAAACTGCCGGTCTGAACAGGAACAAGTCAATCGGTGACGGTTGTGCGGAAAGTTCGGATGGTGAGGAAGGTGCCGACTGTCCTGTGGGGACCGATCAGCACCTTGATCCCGAAGAGTTTCGGGGGTGGATCCGGAAGAATGCCTCAAGAGTTGAGACACGGTGGGTGGAGCATGACACTCCAGCGCGGGTTGTAGGGGCGAGAATTTGGATGGGTCAATAGGTCTAAATTCTGAAAACCAGCATCTTCCGCCGTAATGTCGATTCTACAAGGCACTCACACGAAACGACTTATGGGATTATTGATCGAGCACCCGGACATCTTTGCGCAGATTCCGCAACGTGCAACTTCTGCCGATCCAAAACGAAAACACCCCGGTGACTAACCCGTCACCGGGGTGAAGCGGCAGATCTCGCCGATTCTCAATCAACGAGTGACAGCACCCGGTGTCACGGGAAGAGATGCAGACTTGCGGGACGGGATGAACAGCTGCGGTTTGCGGGGAGTCGTAAAGAACTGCGGTTTGGGAGCCGCAGGCTTTGGCTCCGCAGCAGCAGGAGTTCGAACAGCTGTGACGGCTGGCAGCGGTGCGAGCGAGACCGACTCCGTGGCTTCGGGGGCGGACGCCTCAGCCGGTACCGGAAGGAGCGAAGGATTGGAAGTCGTGGGGCGAGTTTCGCCAGACACAGGAGCGATTTCCGACTTGAATGGCATGGAACCTTGAGCGGTAGTCGTCGCAGTCAGGTCGGTCGTTGCCAGGCCCTTCAGCTGCTGAACCTGCAGGTCCACCAGCCGACTGAGAGCCACGGAGACTTCGGTCGCCTTGAGGGTCAGCTTACGATCGAGATACGGTTGCAACTCATTCAGCAGGCGTGCCTTCTCGCGTTCTGTCTGTTCGATGCAGCGAGCGATCAGCGACTGTCGCAGGTCTTCGGTGGCCCGGGCGAGTCGACGAGTCTCCACGACAAGATCCTCGTCCTGGGGTTTCGCTTCGGTGCTCTGTTCAGCGGGTGTTTCAGCGACTTGGGGAACCGAACTCTGCCGTGCAGCTGCCAATTCCTGGCGAAACTCGTCTTTCAAGTCGCCGTGCATCTGCTCAAGACGTGCCTGCAGTGCTTCGGCCTTACGTGACCACTGGTCGGCCAGGTCCCGCGTGTGCTGTGCAGCCACGTAATGACCAAGGATAAACCCGACTGCGAGAAACAACAGACCCAGCACACAGGTCACTCGCAAGTGCCGGCCCAGCGACGCGTGAACAACGTCCTCAATCTCATCCCGATTCATGAGCGACTCCACGTAGTCAGCTGGAGAGGATTCCATGCACCAGCCAAATGTGATGGCAGCAGGGGATACTCAGAATATCCCTCAGAATCGTTATCGAGCGGTCATAACAGGAAACTGTGATATCTAAGGACTGCTCGGCACGACGGTTACGCTGAGACCGATCGTCATAACCGGAAAAGTTCGCCAATAGCGGTGCCAATGCAAAAAGCCCAAGGGATGCAACCCTTGGGCTTCGTGATCGTACAGTCGACGCGGGAAGACTTAGTTGGCAGCCGGAGCGCCGGTTCCCAGCTTCTTCTTCTGCTGGTGGACCAGACGCGACTTCGTCCGGGCAGCAGCATTGCGGTGGATCAATCCCTTGGCCGCAGCCTGATCCAGCTTCTTGGTCACTTCACGGAGGGCCACACCCACAGCAGCTGCATCCGGAGTCGCAGGCTCCAAGGCCATGCGAGCCTTCTTGATGACAGTCCGCAGTGCCGACATCTGCGAGCGATTTCGCAGACGACGCTTGATATTCTGACGCAGGGCCTTCTCGGCGTTGACGTTGTTGGGCATCTCGGAACTTCTTGCCTGGCAACAGGTTGTGCTAATCCGCAGGTCACTACAGAGGCGGATTGTGCTTAGTCGGACGAAACAGTTTAAGGCAATCTCCCTGCCGATTCCAGTCATTGGGGGTGAATTTTCTGACGTCGGACTCAGTTGCGTCCGGTTCTCCCTCTGATGATGATGGTTAACACGCGTTCACACCGGGGCCGGTTCGATGCTCGCAAAACTCCTGACATATTGCCTATTCGGCATCGATGCCAAACCGGTCGAGGTGGAGGTGGATATCTCCCCGGCGTCGCTGCCCAAGACCACTCTGGTCGGGCTGGCCGAAGCTGCAGTCAAAGAAAGCATTCACCGAATCGAGCGGGCCCTAGTCAACAGCGGGTACCACCGACCGATTGATCGGATCGTGATCAACCTGTCGCCTGCCGATCTTCCGAAGGAAGCCCCGTCGTCGGACCTTCCGATCGCGATCGGAATGTTGGCGGCCAGTGGGCAGGTGGCTCACGAGCGGTTTGCGGACTACGCGGTCGTCGGTGAGCTGGCTCTGGACGGGCAGGTGCGTCCCATCAAGGGAGCCCTGTCGATGGCGCTGCAGGCCCGCAACGACGGCCGCAAAGGTCTGCTGGTCCCGGTTCAGAACGCCCGTGAAGCGGCTGTCGTCGAAGAGATCGAGATCATCCCGGTCGGTACCCTTGCTGAAGCGATCGGCTTTTTCAGTGGTGAACTCCCGATCGCGCCGACAGTCTTCCGCTGGGAAGATGCCCTGCGGGAGTTCGGCAGCTACACGATTGACTACTCCGACGTCAAAGGGCAGGAATCGGCCAAGCGAGCTGTCACGGTCGCAGCTGCGGGGCGCCACCACTTACTGATGATCGGGTCGCCCGGAACCGGGAAGACTTTGCTGGCTCAGCGTCTGGGCTCGGTCCTGCCGGATCTTTCGCCGGACGAGAGCCTCGAGACGACGCGCATCTGGAGTGCGGTAGGGCGGTTACCGGATACCCAGCCACTCCTGCTGACGCGGCCCTTCCGCTCACCACATCACACGATCAGTGAAGCGGGACTGGTGGGCGGTGGCAGCACGCCACAACCTGGGGAAATCTCGCTGGCTCACAACGGGGTCCTGTTTCTAGACGAGCTGCCCGAATTCAATCGCCGCACGCTGGAGGTCATGAGGCAGCCGCTGGAGGACCGGTGTGTCACCATTTCACGTGCGATGGGCAGTGTGACATTCCCAGCCAGCCTGATGCTGGTGGCAGCAATGAATCCCTGCCCCTGCGGATTTCGAGGGGATCCGAAACGCAACTGCAACTGCTCGCCGGTTCAGGTCGAGCGTTATTTGTCTCGCATCAGTGGCCCTCTTCTGGACCGGATTGATATCCACGTTGAAGTTCCTCCGGTGCCGTTCCGCGAACTGTCGAACGACAAGGTCGGGACGAACAGCCAGTCGATGCGGGCCAGCGTGATCGAGGCTCGTGAGCGGCAGAAGCATCGCTTTCGAGAGACCCCGGGGGCGCTCAATGGCACGATGTCTCCGCGGCAGATTCGCACCGTCTGCAAACTGGAGCCCGACGCCGAATCGCTGCTCAAAGCAGCGATGGAGGAGATGGGCCTGTCCGCGCGGGCCCACGATAAGATCCTGCGAGTCAGTCGCACGATCGCCGACCTCGACCAGAGCGAGGGAATCACTGCCGTCCACTTGAGCGAGGCGATCGGATATCGCACGCTCGATCGTGTCTACTGGGCGGGTTGATCTTTCGAGTCATCGCGGTCTGAGCGAATCACTTTCTCAAATCGTTCGAGGCACGTCGGCAGGGAATGATGCTGGCGAACGTACTCTGCCCCGCGGCGCGAGCGGCTGATCCACTCCCCTTCCAGGCCGGTCAGCAGCATGACAGCTTTAGCGGTGACCTCGGTGTTGGTTCCGAGAATGCCACACTGCGAACGAGTTAGAAACTCATCGAAGTCGTCCATCGACACGATCGGAGTCCCCGACGCTGCGGCCTCCAGCAGCACGTTTGGAAACCCCTCGTAGGCCGCCGAGCCGGTGCTGAGGAACAGCCGGGCCTCACGAAACGCCTTCGGCATCTCTTCCCGCGACAAGTAATCGATAATCTGCACGTTGGGAGGCGCCTGGGCACGAATCTCGGCTTCGACGGCGGGATCACCGCGGTTGATCACCATACGAAACTGGATTCGCGGGCACTTGCGGGCGATCTCCAGCGCCAGATGTGGCCGCTTATGGTGCCGGTCATAACGGCCAATCCACAGGACTCCCTGCCGTGTCCACGGGGACGGATCGCCGACCGGAAAACGGGTCGCATCCAGCGGATTGGGGATCAACTCCGAAGGACGATTGAGCAGTTCCAAGACTCGTTGCTGCTGCCAACCGGTCTGGCAGATGATTCGATCGGCCTGCCATGATGCTCGTGCATCCGCTGAGGTGACACCGTAGGGGTCGACGTAGTCGGCCTGGTCCCGAAACCGGGCATCAAGATCGGCGTTTGACTGCAGCCACAGGAGCGACGGGATCTCGAGGCTGTCGGCGGCACGGATGGCTGCGGCCGAGCTATCACCGACACCGAGTGACACGACGATATCTGGTCGCGACAGTGTCAGCAGCATCATGAGGCGATCGGACAAGGCCGGCCGCGGACCGCAGGCGACCCGCGTGAGCCCCAGGACCGGCACCTTCCAGAGCAGACTGGGGCGAAACCGCTTGAGCTTCAGCCAGGGAAACCGGGGGAGCACCTCCAGGTCGTGAGAGATCGCCTGTCGCCACGGTCTGAGCGGTTCGACATCGACCACAATCTGGACCTGCTCAACAACATCCGATGTCGGTTTCGAGGTATGCCTGACGAGGAATTGCACCTCGTGCCCGGGTCGAGTGGCCAAACCCCGTGCGAGCAACCACGCGAAGGTCTCCAGTCCGCCAATCGCGGTCCCCGCCTGGGGATTGACCGCGGGGTAGGCATTGAGAGCGACGATCGCAATCCGCATCGATCGCTCCTAGAACCGGCCCAGATCAGGATAAGGCAGTGACTTTGACTTCGCGCGAGTCCACTCGCGAAAGCCCCGCCATCTCTCAATCACTCGTCGGGCGACTCTCTGCAGGGCCGGGCTGCCGGAGAGCTTCTGGAGTAGCCGACCGGCCTTCGAGTCTGGTGGCTCCGCTATGGTGCCACCGGACTGGGCCGAGGCCTGCCAGGTCCTTTCATAGATCCACTGCTGGGGAGTTGCGATCGTCGACTCAGCAGTGGCTGTGGCAATCGCGAAAGTGAACCAGATCTGCCCATCGAGCTGACCCAGCGGGATGAACCGCGGCGAATTGAGGTAGTCGTAAACATCCCAAGGACCGCGCGGCAGATCGAGCGGAATCCGGCACAGGCAGATACGGTCAACCTCGAATCGGCAGGCCCGATAGAAATCGGCGAACAGCGTGGGCGACACGCTGTGGAACCCGTGCTCCACGCAGTTCGATGACGGAGTCAGATGCATCACCCTCCCACCCGGTCGGACCATCCGGGCGCAATGCCGAATCGCAGCTGCGATGTCGAATACATGTTCAATGGTCCCGGAGTCGAGCACGAAATCAAACGCTGCTGTGAGGTCGGGCGGGGTGTCGGGCGCGTTCAAATCGAGGATCGCATCGGGGACTTCATAGTCAGAGTAGTCGACCCGCACGATCCGCTCGAACCCGATCATGCGCAGCAGACAGTCATCAGAAAGGAAACCCTGAGCTGCGAGTGTCGGCTCACGATGCAGTTCGTCGCGAATGGGTTGGAGGGCAACCTGGTGAGTCCGGGCCATCGCGCGGACTTCGTCCCCGGTGACATAGACATGCTGTCGCCCCAGCGTGACAGCCGACCCTCCCAGAGGGCGGCGGGCAGATTCCCATAACATCAGATTGACCGCAGCTCGCGCGAGTCCCATGTCGCTGCTCCGGTCCTGTCACCCCACACCCGACGACCACAAGAGGGCACCTGAGGAGGGGCAATGTATGCAGAGCCACCAGTCGGATTCGAACCGACGACCTATGCTTTACGAAAGCATTGCTCTACCAGCTGAGCTACGGTGGCAACGGTTTTGGACAACCGAAGGAGCGGCAGTAAAGCAGAGGACCCCGTGGAGTGTCAAGGCGATGGATGGCTCGACTTGCGTTCGCACCGAAGCGAGGTGAGAATGATTTTTGGAAATCTGGGAAAAGTTGCCCGAATTTCGTCATCGTCGGCCACCTCACTTACGTCCTTCTCTGGAGGGACTGCCGACGGCGCGGTTTGATTCGATCATGGGGAGGCCCCACCTTGAGGCAATTCCAGCGTACCGTTCAAGTGCCTTGGCTGGTGGGGTGTTTGCTATTTATTAGTGGGTTCCTCAGTCCGGCGAACGCCCAGATCATGCGGATCGTCAATGGGGTCGCTCAGGCGGAAGGCACACCGCAGCAAGGGCTTCTGACAATTGACGAAGCGGTTCAGAACGCCCTGACTGACTTTGATCGACATGCCCAGAGGGGCGACTTTCAGAAGGCGTTTCGAGTCCTGGAAAACCTGCCCTTGGAGAAGCGGGTAGGGATGCTTCCGGCGGGGAATGGCTTTATGAGCCCGGCCCGCGTCCGGTTCTGGCGATTGCTGGTCGAAATGAATGCCGAAGGGCGGGCTGCGTTTCGCCTGTTTTACGAGCCGAAGGCCAAACAGCTGACGGAGCGGATGAAGACCGAGCTGGCCGCGGATCGCACCAAGGCTCTGGCCACAGCCTCCGAGATTTACGAGCAGTATTTCATCACCTCGTATGGGGATGATGCGGCAGAAATCCTGGGCGATGCGTCATTTGAGAAGGGTGACTTTGTCGAAGCGGCGAGCCGCTGGCGATCGATTATCGACTATCACGCCGAAACGAACCTGTCGCTCCCGAAGGTCATGGCCAAGTGTGCCGCAGCCTACGTGGGGGCGGGTCGTCTGACTGATGCCCGGATTGTTCTCAGTGACGTCCAGCGTCGCTTCCCGAGCGACAAGGTTCGAATCGCCGGGAAGGATCAGGTTGTCGCCGACTACATCAGCTCTCTGCTGGGATCGAAGACTGAACAGCCGCAGGTCGCAGCTGTCGAGCAGAAGCTGGAGCTACCGGCCCAGCTGACCTACCCGTACTGGCAGATGTCGTTCATGTCGAAAAAGGGACAGGCTGCGATGACGGCGGCTGTCTCCCAGAACTATTACTACAAGTCGGGTCTCGAAACGATGATCCCGAATCATGTCGCGGATCAGGAACGAGTTTATCTGAACTGGATGGGGGTCGTATTCGCAATCGATGTGGCTTCCGGCAAGCTGGCGTGGCGGAACGACGCCTTCGAAAAGGTCTATCCGCATCTGGCGACAATGCAGCAGGGGCGCGTCAGCCCGACTTCCTATGGAATCCAGATCGCGGGCGAGCGGGTTTTGGCCTCAGCGGTGCCATTGGATCGGCTGAGTTACTGGCAGCCGGCTGTACCGATTACAGCGTACAACGCGAAGACGGGCGAAAAGGCCTGGTCGATCGGCGGAGACCAGGGCGGGCAGCAGAGCTTCCTGGGTCAGATGTACCCATATAAAGATGGTGTGCTGACGGTCTCACACACTCAGCACCAGACCAACATGCAGCTCAACTTTCTGAACCTCGCGAATGGTACCTCGCAATGGACGATGCCGCTGGGGACGATGCACGCGCAGCAGAATCCGTATTCAGGCGGCCAGACGTTTCCGTCGCCTGATTTCGGAGAAGTGGGTCGCACACTGTGCATGATGAATAACTCAGGAGCTGTCCTGCAGATCAACCCAGAGGAGAAAAAGGTCGAAGGTCAATTCGTGATGTACGAACCTAAGCAGACCACGGACGGTTCCTACTACTATTACAACGATGGCAGCCTTCCCGAGGAAAAGCGGCTCCACACGCGCGGTCGCATGCTGGTGCGGGACGGGTACCTGATCTTCAAGGAAGTCGGGAAGAGCGAGCTGTTCTGCGTCGATGTCCAATCGCAAAAGGTGCTGTGGAAACGCCCCATCAGCAGTGCAGCCATGGTCGTCGAAGCCGACGACGAGCATGTCTATACGATGAATACTGAGCTCTCGGCGTATAGCCGCGTCGACGGCAAGCTGAAGTGGTCGGTTCGGCTGCCGGTTGCCGGGGGCGGTTTGAGCATCGTACTCTCTGGCGATT
>Ga0315901_10008275_pt1 | contig 12115 bp, 2 predicted proteins | sample LakEriMetagenome_10_FD_203761 | JGI IMG/M metagenome (GOLD analysis project Ga0315901, IMG submission 203761) | Freshwater fungal communities from buoy surface, Lake Erie, Ohio, United States - Buoy 2 MA116 | ecosystem: Environmental > Aquatic > Freshwater > Lake | place: USA: Lake Erie, Ohio...
ATAAAGTAAAAGGTAACAACAACAATAATAAACTAGGATTATATCCTAATCATCCTTTTAATACTATTACTCCTTTTTATCCTGATGACCAAAATATACCTACTGGTGATATTCCTGATCCATATATCATATATGATAAACTAAAGCCTACTGACCCATTAATAGCACCAAGATTATGGCCACCTATTAATCCTACTATAGATCAATTACCAAGTAATATAGTTACATTCCACTCACCGGATCTAAATATATCACGGCCATTCTTATCAATGCCTGAACTAAAGATATATGGTAATATACGTGGTATCAGTGAACAAGCTTTTGTTGAACCTAACAAACATCCTCAACATAAACTTATTGCTAATGCTTCATTATGGGTAATGCTAGTTGCAGGTACTATTGAAGCTATAATAGCTAAAGTAGGTAAGAGAACACTTAATCAACCAGGATCAAGTTATACTAGAAAGTTCTTAGCTGATTATGAACAAGATGGTATAAGTGGTGGCGGAGGCTCATTTACAAATACCGTTATATGGGCCGGACCAGCAGGTTCATCTGTACTTACCGGTAACTTTAATTCTTTAAGTGGTTTAGATGGAGAGACTAATGAGTATGAAATAACAGATCCTGAATATGATGATGATTTTGAAGGTACACCCGGAACACCTGCAGGTCCAGGTGGAGTTCCACCTGCTGTACCTGCTACAGGGGCTTTAGGAGAATTTAATGAAGAATTTAATGAGTATCTGCAAGGGGGTGCACTTGATGAACTTATAGGGACTGGTGCCAGTCTTCAAGAAATCTATGATAAGTTTAATTTAGATGGCGGACTCCTTAAAGGAGGAACATATACAGCACCAGTATTAGTAACTGAGTTGAGTAATAATCAATATATAGAAGGGTCAAGTGGTTTCTTTACTTTTATTAACCAGTACGCACCTAACTTCTCACAGTTGCTTTATTACTTTAGTGAGGGTGCTGACTTTGCATTAAGACTAATATACGCACTACTTCCAAACAGACAGTATGCACTACAGATGCAAGCACACGGTTTATATGATGAGTTCTATAAATATGTTTGTCACTCTGATATTAGATTTAGAGTAGAGGACTCATTCTACTTAAACAATAATATCCAAGACATGAAGCCGTTTAATACACCGGCTAATTTACAATACCGTGTAAATAATATTAACCGTCAGAACACGGTAGTAGTAAGAACTACTAATGGGGCTGGTAGTCATGTTGGTCCATACTTCATTAATGAAGATAACTCACTTCTTACAATTGGAACAGCGGCAGGCCAAGATTTATTAAATAATGGTAATGCAGCTACTGTAAATTTTGATAATGATTCTAAGATTAATGAATTCAATGCAAAGATTGCTAGTCATTATGCAGCACTTAAGTTCAGACTTGTTAATCAGTATGGTCAACTAAATAGTATAAAGCAACTACCTATTACACCTTGTGAACAAAAGTTTACTTATGAAGATCTTCCACAAGAATTTTATGGCCCTAGTGTTTGTTGCCCTCAACAGTATAATAGAAGAGTTGTTACAAGAACTCCTGTATTCTTTGGAGGAGATACATATATAAACAGATACACTGAAAAGAATAATATGTTCTTCTTTAATAGATGGTTATATGGAGAGCCAAATGGGTTTGAGTATAACTATTATAACTATCAATATCTTCCTGAACCACGTTTCTGGATGAATAGTGAGAAGTATGAAGTTAGCGCATTATATCCAGGAACAGCTTGGCTAAACCCGCTTCCTGGAACAGGTGTATTACCAAATGCTTATTATACATTAGATACAGATAAGTATGAGTATCAAACAAATGAAGTTCCTGACGGTGCAGGATTACTTTGGCCTATAGTAGACGGTTACCCTGGAATATTTGGTGTAAAAGAATCTTACTTCTATCTAGCTACTTCTGCAATACGTGACTTCTTTGTAGAGAGTGAAGTTATTGTTGACTTTAGAAAGGCAGGTTTTGAACAATATCAGAAGCACTATGATCCATATAGATTTACAGATCTTTCTACACTACTTGATATTAATCCTGATAACATAACTAAGGGTAACTATTATTCATATGATTACTCCCTTAGTATAACAAGATTATTTACACAGTTCTTTTCTCAGGGTAACTTACAATCAAGATACTACAACCCTGTTGTATCAGAACTATGTTATACTTATTATCCAGATAGGATCATATACTCACTTCCACAACAAGATGAGTCACTTAAAGATTCTTGGTTCATATACCTTGTAAATAACTACAAAGAATTCAAGGATCAAATCTCCGGAGTTAAGAACTTTGCAAAGACTGGTATCTTTATTACATTCAAGAATTCTAGCCCTTTAATATTCCAAGGTGTTGATCAGCTTGAAACAGAGTTTGGTACAAAGATAACCATAGGTGATGGAGGATTATTTTCTCAGACTCCACAGGCCGTATCTGTAGCAGATAGACAATATGAGTATGGGTCATCACAAAATAGACTTTCAGTAATATCTACTCCTGCTGGAATGTTCTATATATCTCAAAATCAAGGTAAGATATTTACATTCTCAAGTGGATTATCTGAAGCATCACAATCCGGAATGAAGTGGTGGTTTAGTGAATTTTTACCATATAAGCTTTTAATTGATTTCCCTGATTACCCACATACTGATAATCCAGTAGCAGGAATAGGCTGTCAATCAATTTATGATAATGAAAGCACTGTAGTTTATTTTAGCAAGAGAGACTTTAAACTTAGAGAACAGTATAAAGATCTGATAAAGTATAATCCTAAAACTAATGAGTTTCTTTATAATGGAAGAACTACAGTTATATTAGGTGACAGTACATTTTTTGATGATGCTTCATGGACTGTAAGTTATGATCCTAAATCACAAATATGGGTATCATTCCATGACTGGCATCCAAATCTTACATTGCCTACAAAGAACACATTCTTATCAACTAAGGGTAATACTATATGGAAACATAATGAGACATGTAATAACTTCTGTAATTTCTATGGAGTAAATTACCCGTTTGAAGTAGAACTTCCTGTAGTAAATGGACAAACTGTAGCTACACTAAAGAGTGTAGAATATATACTTGAGTGTTATAAGAAGTCTACATTTAACTGTATTGATCAGTTCCATGTACTAGACTATAACTTTGATAAGGCTATAATCTATAATACTGAACAAGTGTCAGGTGTATTGAATCTAAACATATATCCTAAAAACAATGTGGCTCTGTCCCAACAGTATCCGCTTATTAATATAAACAGTATTGATATCTTATTTTCTAAAGAAGAGAATAAATACAGATTCAATCAGTTCTGGGATATAACAAGAAACCGAGGGGAGTTTCCTATAGGCTCAGCCTACCCACCAACTACACCAGTTATCCCGGGTACAACAGTATTGCCTGGCCCTTATGATACTGAACAGATATGGGTTACACAAGCTAACGGATATATCAAAACTCTTAATCAGGCAAACCTTAATTATAATAAGACAGAATTAGAAAGAAAGAGATTCAGACATTATATTAATTTTGTTAACTTAAGCAAAGAAGTATCCGGAGATGTAAATATGATCCTTAAGATACTTAATACTAAGAACACTTATTCTCCGAGATAATGTACAATAAGAAAGTTTTATCTACAGCAACAAAGAATCTTAATAAGGCAAAGGCACCAGCTAAACCTAAAGATACAACTATCTATGACCAGCAAGGTCAAAGAAATCACCCGGGAAAAGTAACAACTATTCTAGGTGATACCATGGCTACAGATGGTTATGGGTATATACCTCTTATGGTGTATCCAAATAATGGGCAGCCTCCACAGTTAGTAATGCCTAATACAGGACCGCGTCATTTCCTTGGTGCTACTGAATTTACAGAAGTACCAGTAAATGAAGATGAACTTGATTATTATGATGATGAACTTACAGATGATGAAATTGAAGAATTAAAAAGAGGAGGTTACATAGTAGAAGACCTACCTACTGCTCAGATTGGTTTAATAAAGTCACCATATAAGATGCCGGCTGGAGTAACACATCCTATGCAAGTACCTACTAAAAAACCTACAGTAAAACCAACAAGAACTTATGATCCACTAACAGATGTTAAACCACAAGTTTCTGAATCAACAAAACCTATAAATACTCCTACTATAGATAAAAATCTTGCTGATAAAATGATTGCTCAAAAGGCTGCTCAAAGACAAGCAACTGTTGAAGCGGTCAAAGCACAGCCTACACTTAGTCAACAAGAGAAGACAGATATTTTATTGAATAATGATAAGTTAGATAGTTATGATTATTTAACAGATTTAAAAGGACCAGATACAGTAAAAGAATCTACACCTCAAAGTGCAGGAAGCAGAGCTTGGGATATTATCACTAATCCTTTTGATGCTTTTGAATATGCTGTAAGAACAGGTGATATTTCAAATATGCCTCATAACTATAATGCTATGAGAATGGCAGGTATTGACCCGTCTGCAGGACAAGGATCTAATCTAGTTGGTAACTTTTTAAATACATCTTATAATTTATTTGATGCAGGAGATAAAGTAGTTAGAAATATAGGTGAAGGTAATTATGGTGAAGCACTGTTACAAGGTAGTAGGTTTATACCAGGATCAAGAGTATCTACTGGACTAGGTTCTAAATTATATAAAGCAACAGCAAAAGCACCTAGTGTACCTGGAATGCCATCATATGGTAAAGATTTATGGTACTCAGCAACGCATGGTCGTAAGATACCAACATATAAAACAGCTACTAGATGGCAACCTGATGCTTATCCTGAGTCACTAGTTCAAGCTGGCAAAAAAGAATTAACACCAGAGCAACAATCATTAACGGGATCTTGGTATGGATATTCTCCAGGCAATAAAAAAGTTAATCCAGATGCTAGCTCAGCAGTAGGTTTTTATATGAGAACAAGACCGGGAGCTGGTAATATAAACACACTAAAATTATCACAAAGACAAATTGATGAACTTGAAGCAGCAATGCCTGATTTTGCTAAAGGTATGTCAGGAAAAACTAATACACAAGCTACATCAACAGATTGGGTGAAAGGTGAATTAAATGTTCCTCTTGAAGTTAGACAAAAAGCAAAGACTACACGATTTGATGTAAATCCTAGAGAATATGTACCTACACAACTAGACTCAAATATTGATCCTACAAGTATTTATGCAAGACTGAAAGGTGATATAGAAACAGGAACTTTTGTAAATGATTTAATTGAATCTCAATATAAACCAATAATGGGAATACCACGAAAGTATTTTCCTTATAAAAAAGGAGGATCACTTCCCAACATTCCTAAAAAGAAAAACTCAAAGGGATATTCTAGAAGTCTCATGGCTACTAATCAACTCTTTGCACAAAACCCATTAACAAAGAAATCTAAGTCTAAGAAGAGAAAGATCTTTAATCCTAATTCTAAATATTATGAAGTAGGTGGATTCCATACTGATATTAATAAGCGCAGACAAGTTTTACGTGATTGGACCTACGGAGCTGATATAGGTATGTTACATAAAGCTCAGTTTGGTGATGTAGGTGTAAGAACTTCAGAAGAAGAAATTAAACGTATACAGGAGGCTAAAGCAAAAGAACTATCATATGCAAGAACTCCTGCACAAAAAGAAGAAGTAACTAAACGCTTTGATAAATTATTACAAGATGCTGGTTATAGAGTTCAGATAGCTAAACAACAGCAAAAAGAAGCACCAAAAAAAGTAGTTAAAACAATAGTTGATGCATCAGATAAAGCTAAAGCACAAAGAATAGCTGCTGAACAAAAGAACTTACAGAATAGAACTGTAGGAGCCGGACCTGGAACATCAACATATGTTACACCAACTAAAATAGATGTACCGGTTAGTCTTACTCCTTTAGAAGAAAAGGCAATAATAGATGAAAATCTTCAAAGATCTATAGGTAAAGGTTATCTTGCAGAAGCATATGGTGATGAGATTTATAACCAGCCAACTACTGATAAATACTTTGCGGGTGTTAGACCTAAAGAGATTCCTGATAACTATTATGATTTAGCTACAGCCAAAAAATATGGAGATACAGATTTTAAAGAATCCTTGTTCCGAAGTTTTGAGGACGAAGAAAAATTTGATGAAGATATTGAAGATGCACAATATAATATTTGGAAACGTGGGGAGCAAGCAAGATTTAATCAGGCACCTTGGTATAACGTAATGTTAAATGAATTAACATCTTTTATAGGTGATCCTGTTCTTGCAACAAGTAATGCTCTTTCAGGCAAAAGAAATTTATATGGACAAGGTTATAGAAGTGTTGCACCAGAAGATTTTGAAGATGCTAGATTTTATGATCGTGCTAATGAAAGAACTCAAGCTGGATTGATTGGATCAGGTGTGGCAAATATATTTAATCCCGCTTATTATGGTGGAAAGGCTGGTTACAATGTAAGCCAAGGTGATTATGGAGAAGCAATTGGTGATTTAGGACAAGCTTATTTAGCAGGAACATACGCAGGATTAGGAAAAGGTTCACTACCTGGATTATCTAAACTTCCCGGTGCAACTGGTCAAAACTTGGTAAAAGCAGATATGGCAGCTTCATCATTATATGGTACACCAGAAACTTTATCAACAGCTAAGAAAATCATAACTGGAGAAAAAGATGAATATGGTGATCCTGTAACTTTAGATTGGATTAATGCACTTGATCTAGGTTTTACAGCTGCTGGATATAAACAAATGGCTCCGCTTTTAAAAGAAGGTATCCCAGCTTTAAAGAACGTAAAGGTAGATATGAGTAAATTAAAACAAATAGCTCCTGCTGTTAAAAGTTCACTAAAAAAGAAATTAAATAGAAACAATCTTAATACAATAGATTTACAGGGACTTACATTTGCTCAAGGGGGTCAAACAAGTTGGGAAGGTGAATACACTGATGAAGAACTTGAACAATTAAAACAAGACGGATATCAAATAGAGTATCTAGATTAAACATTTAAAGTTTATTGAATACTTTAAAATTTACTATATTTAATTTATAGGACAATAGCATGAAAAGAAAAGTAAGAGTATATAAACCAACTAACTTCTTCCAAGACGGAGGACAAAATACTACACCAGTTTCAGATCAAGACTTGATGGGTGAAATGGTTAAGTTCTTATCTCAAGAAGGAAATCCTAATGTTAATCTAGAAACAGCAGAGCAATATATTGCAAGTATGTCAGATCCAATGCGGGCTCAGAATATAAGAGTGCAATTTGAAGATTGGTTAGAAGAGCAACAAGGTATGAATGCTGCAGTACAAACAGGTGATGAAGAAGCAGCTGAAGATTACTTGACTCAAGATATGGTTGATGAGCAAGAAGCTCAGGATGAACTTGAAAGAAAAGCACGTTATGAAGAAATGCTATCTCAAGAAGAACCAGACTATTCAGCAGATGATGCTTTTGCACAAGAGCTAATTAATGGTACAGCAAAGTATGGTGGTAGTGCATCTAAGCGTCAGTTTGCTAATAACGTATTTAAGCTTGTAAAAAAACAGTTTGGCGGTGATGAGGAAGAACAACAAGGTTACATAGCAGATTCAACAGGTGCTGATCTAAGAAAAGAATATAACCCTAAGAATTATGTTTCTCACTTACAGAACATAGCAAATAATGCTAACATGAAATCAGATGCGGATATGTTAGCAAAGTTTGTTTATGAACAGTCTGAGATGGATGATACTGATCCTATGATGTATGATGATTCTCTTGAGCAAGCACAGTTTGGTGGAATGCGCAGGGGCCAGCAAAGAAGATTCAATAGAAGAATGAACAGAATGATTGGTCAAATCCCTATGGGCTTTAATTCTGGCATGCCGGGAGGACTTAGTTTTATTCAAGGATTTAATACTATGCCTGGTATGGACTATTTACCTGCATACGGTAATATGGCAAATGGTATTAGAATGGCTAATATTGATGTTAGAAAAACAGGACTATTTGGTAGACCAAAAGAATACACTATTACATTTGCTCAAGAAGCATTAACTAATCCTAAAGTTAGAGAGGATGTAATTAATCTTGAAGAAGCTAATAAGAAAGAAGAAGTTAAAGATGTAGCTCAGCAAGAAAAATCTAAAGAGGTAAACACTAAAACAGATGAGAACAAAGGTGTTGCAGAAACAGAAGCTACTTTACCTACAGAAAATGAAATAACTGTAGTTGGTAAAACACCTGCTGGTAAGAAACCTACTGGTAAAATACCAGCTGGAAAGAAAGCTTTACCTGGTGAAAAAGCTAAACCTGCAGCAGCTGCGGCACCAACTTCTTTTGGTGAATGGTGGAATTCACCACAAGCACTAGAAGCTGCAAAAAAAGCAAGTGCTGCAGAAATTGAAAAACAAAAGAAAATAAATTCTTTGAATCCACTTGAAAGGTGGTATTATGAGAATGTACATAATACTCCAAATGCTCCTGCTAATAATCAGGTTTATATACCTAATAAGAACTTACAAGAAATAACAGTAAAACCAAGAAAAGAAGAAGGTGGTATTACAGGTTACGGGTTAAATCATTTTGTATATGGTGGTAATGAAGATATGCCGTTTACGTATGCTGATGAGTCTTTTCAGACTAACTCAAAGAATATAAATGACCCTTACTTTAGACAAGGTGGTTTATATAGATTTGCCGGAGAAGATGATAGTGAAACAGATAGTGAAACAAATACTAATACAACTGAAGAGATATCTACTAATAGAAAAAAGTATGATGCTCTAAAAGAACTAGGTTATAATACTGGTGATTATAGAGAAGGTATAGATTATTCTAAAGTAGCTAATTCTTCAAGAACTAAACCTAAGCAAACTACTACACAATATAACCAAGCAGGGTTTCCTATGTATCCAGCTATCTTTGATAAGAGAGGTCCAGGAAGACAAAGACCTGCTTCTACATTCTTTGGTGGACCAAGAGGGATATCATATGCTGGATCATGGTTGCAACAACAAGGGTTACCGTATGATCCGGTTACAGGACAAATAGTGTCTAGTATGAAGAACCCACAAGTAAGTAGTATTAAAGTTAATAAGACAGGTCTATTAGGTAGACCTAAGAAGTATACTATTAACTTTATGGGAGAAGCTGAACCTTTTGATACAGGAACAAATCAAGGACAACTATATAGAGGATCAGATGGTCAACTTAGAATGAGTGGTGCTCCGTCTACTCAACAAAGATCAGGTTTGTTTAATACAAATGATGAAAAGGAAAGCAGACTTGAATCAATGTATAGAAGACTTACTGAAAAGGGTTTCTCAACTCCTGAAAAAGATATGGGTAAAGGATATGATAAGTATGATGAGAACCATAAGAAAAGATACGGTCATTATCCAGGAGAAGGTCCACAACTTGATTTAAAGAAAGAATTGGCATTCCAAGTACCACCTATTTCAGAAGATGAACAGTATCCGGCTATTCCTGACCTAGCACAGATGCAAGGGTATCAATTACCAACTAGAAAAGCTATGCCTCTTTCTAGTATGACTGATACACCTGAAATTATTCCATCAAAGTATGGCCCATTAAATGTTCCAAATTTTGGACCAGAAGTACCATTCTTAGAAGAAGGTGTTCCTGGACCAATGGGAGAAGAACAAGCTCTTGAAGAACAAGAAGCTGCTGAAGCGCAAAGAATGTACGGTTTAGATTTACTAGATCCAATTGCTTCTATGGATGATTACATGGCTCAATCTGCTGATGAAAATCAATTAGCAGAACAAGAGTTCTTGCTTGAAAGAATGCAAATGCAGAATCCTAATTATTTTAATGAGTCTCCATATAATAATCCAGTATTCAATCCGGAGGAAATGACTACTGAAAACATTATAGATTTTAATGCTCCTATTGTAACTCCTCAACAATATACAGAAGCTAAAATGAATCCTGCTCAGCAGGCTGTTGTTAAATCTCAACAATCAAGCAGAAGAAAATCAGCACCTGTTACAAAGAAAAAGAATGTTATTGCTAATGTAGATGAAAGAGGTAATGTTCAAAAGCCTTCTAAACAAACTGTAACTACAACCCCATCTACAAAAAAACAAACTCAAGCTCAACTTGAAGAAGAAAGACAACGTACAAAGGCAGAGGTTGAAAAAAGACGTAAAGACTATGAAAGATACTTGGAAGAAGGGGCTCCTAGTAGTAGCAAAGTTCCAGGAGCTTCTTCAGAAGAATTATATGTTAATGAACAGGCTATAAGACAAGGTACTGAACAGTTAAAAAAACAAGGGCAGGCATTTACAAAAAAATATGGAGTTGATAAAGCTACCGCTAAGATGTACAAAGGTCTTCTTGAAAACCCTAGAGGGAATGCGACCTTAATTGAGAGTATGCGTAAGACATACCCTTCATTGATTTACTTGGAACCTATGCTTAGAAGTGGTAGTTTAAAACTAGCATATGGTGGTAGCTTACCACAAGCTCAGTTTGGTCAAACAGGTACTCAACCTCCAGTAGGTTATTTTAAAGATCCAGCTACAGGACAATATACAAATTTTGCAGGTGAAGTATGGAGACCTAGTTATTCACAACAATTTGGGGAAAATACTCAGGGACTATCTGACAATCCGTTTGCAATGGCACCTAATAGGATAAATCCTATTACCGGTGAAGAAGCAGGAATAACTATGGGTAGTGATGGTGAATATGTAAATGAAGGTTTGTTAAGTAGTGAAGAAGATAAAGCAAACTTCTTTAGAAGAATGATGTCTGTTGATGCTAAGCGCAAAGACATGTGGAATATTGATGCACCGGTACTATGGAATAAGTATGTAAAAGGAGTTGGCAATATGGGAATTAATGCATTTAATGCAATAAACGATAGAGATACAACAGCTAATCTTTATAATCAAATGATGTTTGGTAATAATCCTGTAACTTCTGCATATGACCAGGGCAATTATCTTGTTAACCAATCAGTTGGACCAGACTTCAATCCTACAAGAACTGGATTTGATTATAATATCCAGGATAGAGAAGCAAAGAAAGGTGGTTACCTTAAAGAAGGCGGTGTAACCTACATGTCAGCAAAACAGATTAAGGATTTCTTAGCTAATGGTGGAGAAATAGAATTTATATAAGTTTGAATTATGTACTATAAAGTAAAAATAAAAAAGCTTGGTCAAGCTGCTGAAGGTAAAGCTGTAAAAACAGGACAGCAAACATCTGATGGTGCACTTGCAATTCAACCTACCGCATGGGGTGGATCTGATATTACCGGTAACATGGGTGAGAAAGATCTAGAGGTAACCGAGTCTATTGGAGCAGTAGATAAAAAAGACGCTAACCTTGAAGCAGAAGGTGGTGAAACAGCATACGGTGACATCAATGGTGATGGTATGGCTGAACACTATAAGATTAAAGGCCCAAGACATACACATGGTGGAGTACCATTGAATCTTCCGGATGACACTTTTATCTTTAGTGATACCAGATCTATGATGATTAAAGATAGAGAGACACTGGCTAAATTTGGTAAGAGTACATCTAAAGGGAAAAAGCCTAAAGGTTATACTCCCGCAGAACTAGCGAAGCAATATGATATTAATAAGTATAGAAAAATACTTCAGGACAAGAACTCAGATGCCATAGATAAGAAAACAGCTGAGTTAATGATAAGAAACTATACTCTTAAGTTAGCTGAACTAGGTTTAAGACAAGAAGCACAAAAAGGTTTTCCACAAGGTATTGCAAAGATTTCCCGACCTTATCTTGAAGCAAATGGTTTATCTGAAGAAGATATCCTACCTACTTATCAGAAAAGATTTCCTGATGAAGAAAGTATGGCTAATCAAGAAGAACCACAACTTCCAGAAGAAATGCCTACAGAAATGCCATCTGGAGAACAGATTGCAATGAGTCCGGAAATGATGGGTGAAGCACCAATGGCAAAATATGGTATGGCAATGGGTGGATATAATATGCCATTCTGGGCCATGGAACAAAAAGGTAATTTAGCAAAAGCTCAAAAGGGAGTAGCTACACCACCTTACTCTATGAAAGAAGCATACACACCTAAAGGTGTTGTAAGAT
>Ga0315901_10008276_pt1 | contig 12114 bp, 12 predicted proteins | sample LakEriMetagenome_10_FD_203761 | JGI IMG/M metagenome (GOLD analysis project Ga0315901, IMG submission 203761) | Freshwater fungal communities from buoy surface, Lake Erie, Ohio, United States - Buoy 2 MA116 | ecosystem: Environmental > Aquatic > Freshwater > Lake | place: USA: Lake Erie, Ohio...
CCTCCAGCAGGCCCTGTCGGCCCAACTGCCACTCGGCCGCCGCGGCCAGCAGGTGGGCGCGGCCGCGGCTGTTCTGCGTGGCCGGGTCCAGCCGCGTGGTGTTGGCGTTGAGGCGCCAGCCGAAGCCGCCGTGGCGGCGGCTCAGGTCGGCGTCGAGTGCCAGCGTGCCGGGCTCCGTCCACTCGATGCTGCCGCTGCTCAGCGGTTTGGAGGTGGGGCGCTTCACCAGCAGGTTCAGCAGCCCGCCGGGCGCGCTGGTGCCGGCCTGGATGCCGCTGGCGCCCTTGAGCAGCTCGAGCCCCGACTTGTTGCCCGTGGGCAGCACGGTCTCGGCGTTCACCGGCAGGCCGTCGCGCCTGAAGTTGAAGCGGTTGTCGAGCGTGAAGCCGCGCACCGCCACCTGGCCCCAGTAGCCGGGCGCGTTGTAGGCGTCGGTGATGCCGGCATCGAGCCGCGTGATGTCGGCCAGGCTCGAGATGCCGGCGTCCTGCAGCTGCGCCGTGCCGATGACGGTGGCCGAGAAGGGCGATCGCGCCAAGGGCACGTCGCCGAAGCCGGCCACGCTGGCGTTGTTGCCGGCGCTGCTGCCGGTGATGGTGATGGTTTGCGTGGGCTGCGCCAGTGCCGCCGTGCAGGACACAGCCGCTGCGGCGGCGAGGGTCGTGGTCTTGAAGATGCTCATCGTGTTGTCCAGCCAGCCTCGCACGAGGGCAGGTGGGCAAACACGTCGGGCGCACGAAGGCGTGCACCGTTGGAGCCTGCTTCCCTGCGCGAGGATTACCTCAATCAGGTTCAAAGGGACTTTCTCAGTCGGCCCCAGCCGGTTTCCCGGCCGGGGACAACACCCCTAGCGGATGGCTGCAAACGCTGCAGCCGGGCCTGAGTCTATGCGATGGCCGGCACGGCCCACCCGACGCGACCCCGCGTCGTCAACTCGTCAATCGAAAACAGGCGATTCGACGCCCAGCACCTTGTGCAGCTTCGGGCTCGTGGTGGTGTACTGCAGCAGCACGCGCTTGTCCGGAAACACGATCGGGCTGGCGCCGAAGGCGGCCAGCGCGGCCTCGTGAAAGCCCGAGAGGATGAGCTTCTTCTTGCCCGGGTAGGTGTTGATGTCGCCCACGGCAAAGATGCCCGGCGTGCTGGTCTCGAACTTCTCGGTGTCGACCGTGATCTGCTTGCGGTCGAGGTTCAGGCCCCACTCGGCGATGGGGCCGAGCTTCGGGCTCAGGCCGAAGAACACCAGCAGCATGTCCAGCGGCATCGTGCGCGTGACGCCGTCGCCGCCCGTCACCTTGATCTGCGTCAGGCGGCCCGCGGCCTCTTCGAAGCCCGTCACCTGGCCCACCACGAACTGCATCTCGTACGCGTCGCACAGCTCGCGCATCTTGGCCACGCTGGCGGGCGCGGCCTTGAAGCCGTCGCGGCGGTGGATGAGGATGACGCTCTCGGCCTTGTTCGGCCCCTCTTGCACGAAGTTCAGCGCCCAGTCGAGCGCCGAGTCGCCGCCGCCGACGATGACGAGGTTCTTGCCGGCGAACTGGGCCGGGTTCTTGACGCGGTAAAACAGCTGCGAGTCGTGGAACTGCTCCAGGCCATCGACCTTGAGCGTGCGCGGCTGGAAGCTGCCCACGCCACCGGCGATGAACACCGTCTTGGTGAGGAACTGCGTGCCCTTGCTGGTGGCCACGAAGAAGCGGCCGTCGTCCTGCCGGCGCACCTCGGTCACTTCCTGGCCCAGGTGGAAGGTGGCGCCGAAGGGCTCGATCTGCTTGAGCAGGTTGTCGGTGAGCTCCTTGCCGGTGCACACGGGCACGGCCGGGATGTCGTAGATCGGCTTATCGGGGTAGAGCTCGATGCACTGGCCGCCGGGGTAGGCCAGGCTGTCGATGATGTGGGCCTTGATCTCGAGCAGGCCGAGTTCAAACACCTGGAACAGGCCCACAGGGCCGGCGCCGACGATGACGGCGTCGGTCTGGATGGGTTCAGTGCTCATGAAGGTTCCGCGCGGCGGGGCGCGGGCAGGAAAAGGCGGGTTCTAGCGCTTCAGCTCGGGCAGCTTGCCGGTGCGGTCTTTCCACTCGTCGGCGTCGGGCAGCGGCGCCTTGCGCTTGGTGATGCTGGGCCACTTGCGCGAGAGCTCGACGTTCAGCTTGATGAAGGCCAGCTGCTCGGTGGGCACGTCTTCCTCGGGCAGGATGGCGTTCACCGGGCACTCGGGAATGCACACCGCACAGTCGATGCACTCGTCGGGGTCGATGACGAGCATGTTCGGCCCTTCGCGGAAGCAGTCCACGGGGCAGACATCGACGCAGTCGGTGTACTTGCAACGGATGCACGATTCGAGGACGACGTGGGTCATGGAGCGGCTCGTTGATGAACAGGCGCTGCGCAGGCCCGGCACGACGCTGCCGGCTGCTGCGAGCGGCGTTGATTCTAGGCGGCGAGGGCGGCCCGTCTGGCCGGCGCTGCATCCGCTTCGGCCCGGGGCTGCGGCGCGGCCGCCACGGCGCGGGCGGCCACGCCCACCGTCACCACCGCAGGCCGGCCGGCGTGCAGCACCGAGGCGGCGGCCAGGCCGTCGAGGCGGTGATCGCTGGCCACGGCGTCGGCACAGCCGGCGCGCGACACCACGCAGACCGGCGTGTCGCCGGCCCAGCCACTGGCCTGCAGCTGGCGCGCCAGCGTGCCGAGCTGCCGCCCGGCCATGTAGAACACCTCGGTGTCGGCATGGCGCACGCCGGCGTGCAGGCCGGCATCGGCCGTCATGGCCGTGCTCAGGCTCACGCTGCGGCCACGGCCCCGGCGCGTGAGCGGGCGCTGTGTGTGCGCGGCGGCGGCCAATGCGGCGGTGACGCCAGGCACCACTTCGCTGCTGATGCCGGCGGCGGCCAGGGCGGCGAGTTCTTCTTCCAGGCGGCCGAACACGCTGGGGTCGCCACCCTTGAGCCGCACCACGACGCGGTGGCGCCGCGCCATCGTCACCAGCAGCGCGTCGATGGCGGCCTGGCCGGTGGCGCAACCGAAGCCGCGCTTGCCGACATCGATCCAGCGCGCCCGCGGCGCGTGTTCGCGCAGCGCGGGGTCGGTGAGGGCGTCGAACAGCACCACCTCGGCCTCGGCCAGGCGGGCTGCGCCGCGCAGCGTGATGAGATCGGCCGCGCCGGGGCCGGCGCCGATGAAGACGACCCGGCCCGGCGTCGCAGGTTCAGCCATCACGCGGCCTCCGCAACGGCCGCCTGCACCAGCAGCGCACCACTGGTGCGGTGGCTGGCGGGGTCGACGACGATGAGCGCGCCGCCGACGCGGCTGTCAGCGTAGGGCAGCAGCGGCAGCGGCTGCTGCAGCTCGAACTCGACCTCGCCGATGTCGTTGACGTTCAGCTGCGCGGCCTCGTCACGGGCCAGCGTGTGGATGTCGAGCCGGTGGTGCACCGTGCGAAGCCGCGCCTGCACCCAGCGGTGGCCGTGGCGCAACAGGTAGCGGCGGCCGGGCACGGCGGGCTCGGTGTCCAGCCAGGCCAGCGTGGCGCGCAGCACGCGCGCCGCCGGCACGCTGCCGGGCGCGAGCAGCCAGTCGCCGCGCGAGACATCGAGCATGCGGTCGAGGACGACGCCGGCCGAGCGGCCGGCGCCGCAGCGCGGCAGCTCGCCATCAAGGCCGAGCAAGGCCTGCACGGTGGCGGTCTGGCCGCTGGGGAACAGCTGCACCGTGTTGCCCACGGCCACTTCGCCGCGGGCCACGCGGCCCCACAGCACGCGCGGCTGCTCGCCGGTGCCGTCACCCTGGCGGGCGACGTACTGCACCGGCAGCGCCAGCGGCGCGGCCTGCGGCTCGTGGGCCACGGGCAGCGTCTCGAGCAGCTCCAGCAGCGAAGGGCCGTCGTACCAGGCGGCCGGCGTGCGCTGGGCGACGTTGTCGCCGCGCAGGGCCGACACCGGCACGATGCCGGCCACGGCCAGCCCGGCGTCCGCGGCAAAGCGCTGCAGCGCGCCCGACACGCGCCGGAACGCCTCGCCGGCATCGGCCACGGCGTCGATCTTGTTGACCGCGAACACCAGGTGATCCACGCGCAGCAGCTGCGCCAGCAGCGCATGGCGGCGCGTCTGCGGCAGCAGCGGCACGTCGGTTTGCGTGAGGTCGAGCTTGGTGATGTCCACCAGCACCACCACCGCGTCGCTGCCCGCCGCCGCCGTGACCATGTTGCGCGTGTACTGCTCGTGGCCCGGCGCGTCGGCGATGACGAACTTGCGCGACGGCGTGGCGAAGTAGCGCCAGGCCACGTCGATGGTGATGCCCTGCTCGCGCTCGGCCTCCAGGCCGTCGGTGAGCAGGCTCAGGTCGGGTGCGGCGCCGCCACCGGCGGCCGCAGCGCGGGCGTGCAGCTGGTCGAGCTGGTCGGCCAGGATGGCGCGGCTGTCGAGCAGCAGGCGGCCGATGAGCGTGCTCTTGCCGTCGTCGACGCTGCCAGCCGTGAGGAAGCGCAGCGCGGCCTGCGGCGGCGCCTGCAAGGCCGCGCGCTCGGGGGTGGCGATGGCGTTCATCAGAAGTAGCCTTCCTTCTTGCGCCGCTCCATCGCGGCGTCGTTGGCGCGGTCGTCCATGCGCGTGGCGCCGCGCTCGCTGAGCGTGACGGTCAGCGTCTCGGCCACCACGTCGTTGGCGTTGGCGGCACTGCTTTCCACGGGGCAGGTGCAGGTCATGTCGCCGACGGTGCGAAAGCGCACCGGCAGCCGCTCGACCTGCTCGCCAGCCGCCGGCGGCGTGACGGCCGTCACCGGCACCAGCAGGCCCTTGCGGCGCAGCACCTCGCGCTCGTGGCGGTAGTAGATGGACGGCAGCTCGATGCCCTCGCGGGCGATGTACAGCCACACGTCGAGCTCGGTCCAGTTGCTGATCGGGAACACGCGGAAGTGCTCGCCGGGGCGGTGGCGTGTGTTGAACAGCGTCCACAGCTCGGGCCGCTGCTCCTTGGGCAGCCATTGGCCGAAGCTGTCGCGGTGGCTGAAGATGCGCTCCTTGGCGCGCGCCTTTTCTTCGTCGCGCCGCGCGCCGCCGATCAGCGCGTCGAATCGGTGCTCCTCGATGGCCTCGAGCAGCGTCACCGACTGGTGGCCGTTGCGGCTTTCGAGTGCATGCGACAGGCGCACAGTGCCGCGCGCGATGCTGTCGTCGAGGTGGGCGACGACCAGCCGGTCGCCACTGGCAGCGGCCAGCGCATCGCGGAAGGCGATGACCTCGGGGAAGTTGTGGCCGGTGTCCACGTGCAGCAGCGGAAACGGCAGCCGGCCTTCGAAGGCGCCCGCGGCGTTGCGGCGCTTGAAGGCCTTGAGCGCCAGGTGGCGCACGACGCAGCTGTCCTTGCCGGCCGAGAACAGCAGCGCCGGCCGCTCGAAGCTGGCCGCCACCTCGCGCAGGATGTAGACGGCCTCTTCCTCGAGGGCGTCGAGGTGGCCGCTGGCCAGGTGGCGGGCGGGGTCGTCGGCGAACGGCGGCGTGCTTGTGATGGTCGGCATGGGCGAGAGCAGGGCGTTCATCGGGTCTGGTGCTCCGGCAGGGGCGACACGGCTGGAGCGCCGCCGATTTCATCACTCAAGGGGCCCGCGACATGCAGACCACACTCCTTGGCGGACTGCTGCTCCCACCACCAGCGGCCGGCGCGGATGTCTTCGCCCAGCGCCACGGCGCGTGTGCAGGGCTCGCAGCCGATGCTCGGGAAGAAGCGGTCGTGCAGCGCGTTGTAGGGCACGCCGTGGTGGGCGATGTAGTGCCACACGTCGGCCTGCGACCAGTCGGCCAGCGGGTTGAGCTTGGTGCGGCCGGTGTCGGCATCGTGTTCCTCGAAGGGCACCTCGGCGCGGGCGTCGCTTTGCTCGCGGCGCAGGCCCGTCACCCAGGCGCTGCGGCCTTGCAGCAGGCGCGACAGGGGCTCGAGCTTGCGCAGTGCGCAGCAGGCCTTGCGCAGCGCCACGCTGTCGCGCATGGCGAGCTCGCCATGGGTGCGCACGAAGTGCAGCGCGGCCGTGGCCTCGGGCCGGAAGCGCTCGATCGGCAGGCCGTAGCGGCGCTCGGCGGCGTCGGCCAGTGCCAGGGTTTCGGCGTGCAGCCGGCCGGTGTCGAGCGTGGCGATGGCGATGCGCAGGTCGTGGCGGGCGATGAGGTCGGTGATCACCATGTCCTCGGCGCCCAGGCTCGTGGCCTGCACGATGCGGCCGGCATGCAGCGCGGCGGCGTCGGCCAGGCGGTCGAGCGTGTCGGCGACGCGCTCGTCGAAGCCGGGCGTGGCGCGGGCGTAGAGGTCGATGGCGCTCATCGGGCGGCCCCGGTGTTCGCGCGTTCGGGCGGCACGCTCTGGTAGTGGGTACTAAAGTAGCCCAGCGCGCGCTCGGCGGTGGCCTGCAACTGATCGGCGCGCAACTGTACGGCGTCGAAGCCGCAGCGGCGCAGCAGCGGCAGCATGTCGGCCAGCACCTCGCCCGTGGCGCGGATCTCGCCGGCAAAGCGCAGTCGCGAGCGCAGCAGCACGGCCTGGCTGTAGGCACGGCCGTCGGTCCACTTCGGAAACTGCAGCACGACGGCGGCCTGCCCGCGCAGCTGCTCGCTCAGCGCCAGCACGTCGGCGTCGTTGGGCAACACCAGCGCGGCGGCGTGGGCGTCGTGGTCGGTGGGGATGAATTGCATGGCGGTTCCTGCGGCGTGGCTCAAGCCGCGGCGGTGGCGCGGCGCACCTGGTCGGCCGCCTGGCGGAAGGGCAGGGGCCCCAGGCGGCGTGCGGTGTCGACGAAATGCTCGCCGGCCTGGCGCTCGCGCAGGTAGGTCTCGATCACGGCCTCGATGGCATCGGGCACTTCTTCGGCCGCAAAGCTGGGGCCGATCACCTTGCCTGGCACCGGCGCGCCGGAGAGGGTGCTGCCGTCGCTGCCCGCCACCGTGAGCTGGTACCACTCGCTGCCGTCCTTGTCGACGCCGAGCACGCCGATGTGGCCGCTGTGGTGGTGGCCGCAGCTGTTGATGCAGCCGCTGATGTGCAGGTCGATGTCGCCGATGTCGTGCAGTCGGTCGAGGTCGTCGAAGCGCTCGGCCAGTGCGGCGGCGATCGGGATCGAGCGTGCGTTGGCCAGCGCGCAGAGGTCGCCGCCGGGGCAGGCGATCATGTCGGTGAGCAGCCCGATGTTGGGCGTGGCGAAGCCGCCTTCGCGCGCCTGCAGCCACAGCGCGCGCAACTCGTGCGCCGGCACCCAGGGCAGCAGCAGATTCTGGTCGTGCGTGACGCGCAGCTCGCCGGCGCTGTAGCGCTCGGCCAGGGCGGCGGCGCCGTCCATCTGCTCAGCCGTCACGTCGCCCGGCGGCAGGCCCGGCCGCTTGAGCGACAGCGTCACGGCGCGGTAGCCCTCGATGCGGTGGGCGTGCACGTTGCGCTGCTGCCAGCGCTGGAAGGCGGGCAATGGCTCGTGTGGGCGGTCGTCGGGCTGCGCGGTTGCCAGCAGCGGCACCGTGAAGCCGGCGGCGACGCGGTCGAACTCGGCCTGCGCCAGGCGCGGCGTGGCCGGGTCGGTGGCCAGCGCGGCGTACTCGCGGTTGACGTCGTCGATGAAGCGCTGGCCCTCGGCGCGCACCAGGATCTTGATGCGCGCCTTGTACATGTTGTCGCGCCGGCCGTGCAGGTTGTAGACGCGCACGATGGCCTCGATGTAGACGAGGATGTCCTGCCAGGGCACGAAGGCGTTCAGCTCGGTGGCGATGACGGGCGTGCGGCCCATGCCGCCGCCCACGGCGACGCGGAAGCCCACCGCGCCGGCGTCGTCTTTCACCAGCGTCAGGCCGATGTCGTGCCAGGAGGTGGCGGCGCGGTCTTCGCGGGCGCCGTGGATGGCGATCTTGAACTTGCGCGGCAGGAAGGCGAACTCCGGGTGCAGCGTGCTCCACTGGCGCAGCAGCTCGGCATAGGGGCGCGGGTCCACCACCTCGTCGGGCGCGATGCCGGCCAACGCATCGGTGGTGATGTTGCGGATGCAGTTGCCGCTGGTCTGGATGCCGTGCATGTCGACATCGGCCAGCAGCTGCATCACATCGGCGCTCTGCGGCAGCGGGATCCAGTTGAACTGCAGGTTCTGCCGCGTCGTGAAGTGGCCGAAGCCGCCGCGCTGCGTGGCCAGACCTTCGTCCTGCAGGTCGAACTCCCGGGCGATGCGGGCCAGTTGCCGCAACTGCCGGGCCGAGAGCTCGCCGTAGGGCACCGCCACGCGCAGCATCGGCGCATGGCGCTGCACGTACCAGCCGTTCTGCAGGCGCAGCGGGCGGAACTCGTCGTCAGAGAGCTCGCCGGCCAGGTTGCGCTGGAGCTGGTCGCGGTACTGTGCGGCGCGGGCGTGGACGAATTGGCGGTCGAACTCGGTGTAGCGGTACATGGGCGGAACTCGGGAGACGGGTTTTCGTGGCGCTCAGGCCAGCGCGCGCCAGAGGTTGAAGGCGCTGATGGACACGATCACCAGCCCCACCAGCACGAGCAGCGTGCGGGTGTTCAGCCGGCGCGTCATCAGCGCGGCCAGCGGTGCGGCGAACAGGCCGCCGACCACGAGGCCGGCCACGGTGGCCCAGGGCGCCTCGTCGACGAGCAGGCTGAACACGCCGGCACTGACGAAGGTGAGGAAGAACTCGGCCAGGTTGACCGAGCCGATGGTGGTGCGCGGGTCGTGGCCGGTGCCCACCAGCGTGGTCGTGACCACCGGGCCCCAGCCGCCGCCGCCGGCCGCGTCGACGAAGCCCCCCACCAGGCCCAGCTTGGCCACGTGTCGCGGCTCGCCCTGGTTGACGCGGCGCTTGCGGAAGGCCTTGCTCAGCACGAACAGGCCCATGCCCAGCAGGTAGGCCGCCACGAAGGGCTTGATGGCATCGCCGTCGATGCTCGACACCAGGAACGCCCCGGCCGTGGCGCCTGCGATGCCCGGCAGCAACAGGCGCAGAAACAACGTGCGGCTGACGTTGCCCAGCTTGATGTGCGCAATGCCCGACGCGCCGGTGGTGAAGACCTCGGCGATGTGCACGCTGGCGCTGGCCACCGCGGGGCTGGAACCGGTGGCGAGCAGGAAGCTGGTGGAGGTGATGCCGTAGGCCATGCCGAGTGCGCCGTCGACGGCTTGCGCAATGAGGCCCACCAGCACCGCCCACCAGAACGCATCGGAGTGCAGCACCTGGGCCACGAGTTGCCAGCTGTCGTGCTGCTGCGCCAGCCGCGTCGCCAGCCAGCCGATGGCGCCGGCCATCAGCAGCAGCACCGACCACATCGCCGCGCGCAACACCGGGTGCAGGGTGGCCTGGGTGAGCTCCTTCTCGACCGGCGGCAGGCCCAGCGCGCGGTGTTCGGCGTTGATCGGGCTGTCGGAGAGGTCGAGGTCGCGGATCTTCATTGGGAGCCGCGACTCTAGAAAGCCGGATTCATTCCGGGAAATACATTCTTGAAATCTTCTTATGCCCGACGCGACATAAGCGAAGCCTCGAGGGCGGTCGTTTCTAGAATGCGTCGATGTTCCGACGTGTCTTCATCGCCTCCGCCCTGGCGGCGCTGGCCGGCTGCCAAACCGTACCGCCGCCGGCCGCGCCCGCGCCAGCGTCCCCGCCGCCGCCCCCCGCGCCACCCCCGCCCGTCCCGAAGCGCCCGCCAAGGCTGGGCCTGGCGCTGGGTGGCGGCGCCGCACGCGGCTTCGCCCACATCGGCGTCATCCAGGTGCTCGAGGAAGCCGGCATCCGCCCCGACCTCGTCGTCGGCACCTCGGCCGGCAGCCTGGTGGCGGCGCTGTACGCCCATGGCAAGACCGGCACCGAGCTGGCCTCGATGGCGCTGACCATGGACGAGGGCGCCATCACCGACTGGGCGTTCCCGAGCCGCGGGATGATCCGCGGCGAGGCGCTGGCGCGTTACGTGCGCGAGCAGACCGGCGGGCAGCTGATCGAGCAGATGAAGATGCCGCTGGGCATCGTCGCCACCGACCTGTCAGCGGCGCCGGCGTGCTCTTCCGCCGCGGCGACACCGGTACCGCGGTGCGGGCGTCGAGCTCGGTGCCGGCGGTGTTCCAGCCGGTGAAGATCGGCGATCGCGAGTTCGTCGACGGCGGTCTCGTCTCGCCAGTGCCGGTGCGCTTTGCGCGCGAGATGGGGGCCGAGATGGTGATCGCCGTCGACATCTCCACGCCGCCCGACGGCGCCGCCACCGACGGCACCATGAAGCTGCTGCTGCAGACCTTCGCCATCATGGGCAAGAGCATCAACCGCTTCGAGCTGCGCGAGGCCGACGTGGTGCTGCGGCCGGGTCTCGTGGGCGTGGGCAGCGCGGACTTCACGGCGCGGGTGCGGGCCATTCGCGCCGGCCGCGAGAAGGCGACCGAATTGCTGCCGGAGATCCAGGCCAAGCTGGCGGCGATGGCGCGCCCGGCGTGATCAGGCGCTGCGGCCGCTCCGGCCGTGGTAGCGGGGTTTCGGACCGGCCTCAGCCCGCCGAACGGGCCGAGCCGCTGGTGACATGCCCGCGCAGCAGCCGTTCGGCCACGCCGTCGAGTGCCGCCTGGGCCACGGCGGCCTCGGTCACCCAGCCGCGCGCCCCGGCCCAGCGCAGCATGTGCTGCAGGTCGCTGGACTCGGTGCCTTGCGACAGGCCGTCGCCATTGGCGCCGACCACGGTGCTGAGGCCGGGCATCTCGGCGAAGGCGCGGCCGCTCACGAGGATCTGCAGCAGCGGCGGGTCGAGCTTTTGCCGGACGTGGCGGATGGTGGTGGCCAAATCGGTGAGCCGCTCCTGGCGCGCGAAGACCGCGCTCTGCGCCAGGTGCAGCAGCCCGTAATCGTTCTTGCGCAGCGTGGCGCAGAGTTCGTCGTCGTCCCGCGGGAAGGCGAAGTGCACGTCCCAGCCGGCAGCGTCGAGCGCGACCGCGGCAAAGGTGGCGCCGGCGAGGTGCTGCTCGCCCGGCGCCGGGGCCACCAGGGCCAGGCCGCCCGGGTGGGGGCCGCGGCGCGGGCGTTGACCGGCGACCTGCCGTACCAGCAGCTGCAGCCGGCCCTGGCCGAGCACCAGTTCGACGCCTTGCAGGCGGTCGTCCATCCACATCTCGCCCATGGCGCGTGACACCGGCCCGACGAGATGCCAGCCCAACGCGCTGAGCAGCGGCTCGTGCGCGAGCACCTGGTCGCGCAGGCGGCTCATCTCGGCTTCGTCGCCGCGGCACAGCGTCAAGGCCATGGCCTCGGGGGGCGGAAGCGAGCGCCAGAACACGATGCCGCGCATGAAATCGGGCGCCATGTCGGCATGGCGGCTCAGCGACTGCAGCGCCAGCGGATCGACGTGCACGGCATCGGCCTCGGACGCCAGCTCGTCGCTGCTGACGAGCCGCATGCGCAGGTCGGGGAACAGGCGGTGCGCGCACCAGGGCGTCGGCACGGCCTCGACCTCGGTGTGGCGCGGGTCATGCAGGATGGATTGCCACACACGCTCGACGCTGCTGGCCGGGCCTTCGAGCCACTGCACGAAACAGCCGTCGTGGTAAACGAGCAGGCCGGTGAGGTCTTCGTGGGCGTTGCGGGCCCGGGACTGCTCGAGCAGCTCATGCAGAGCCTCCGGCCCCATCGCACGCACGGCGGTGCTTCGGTAGACCCGCTGGCGCAGCGGCTCTGGAGTGGGGTACTGCGACATCGGGGGACGGCCTTCGGAGGCCATCCTACTGCGCTGCGCCCTGCAAAGGCAGGCCACAGACCCGCGTTTTCGCCGTATCGGATGCGACGGCGACTTGACGCCGATGGGGCGTCAGAAACAACGAAGCCCCGCCGGGGCGGGGCTTCGCAAAGCGGGCAGGGCCGATCAGGCGCCGCGCTTGGCCTTCGGCATGGCCGACTTGGTGGCGCTGACGGCGGTGGCCGTCACGGCGGCGAAGTTGGCTTCGGCCACTTCGGTGGCCTGCTTGGCGGCCTTGTGCGCGCTTTCGTAGGCGTTGTTGGCCGCGGCGACAGCCGACTTCACCAGGGCAACGGCGCTTTCGGTGCCGGCCGGGGCGTTCTTGACGGCGGTGTCCACCATCGCGAGCACCTTCTTCTGGCCGTCGGCCATCTGGGCTTCGGCCGTCTTCGTGAA
>Ga0315901_10008277_pt1 | contig 12113 bp, 31 predicted proteins | sample LakEriMetagenome_10_FD_203761 | JGI IMG/M metagenome (GOLD analysis project Ga0315901, IMG submission 203761) | Freshwater fungal communities from buoy surface, Lake Erie, Ohio, United States - Buoy 2 MA116 | ecosystem: Environmental > Aquatic > Freshwater > Lake | place: USA: Lake Erie, Ohio...
TTAAAAATTTAATTGAAGTAATTGAGGATTTTTGATGAAAACACTGTATGAAGTATTTGATGAATTTGAAAATGCTAAAAGCAAAAAAGAAAGAATGCAAGTAATTGGCAATAACTTGTCACAAACTCTAGTTGATGTTTTTAAATTAACTTATCATCCAGATTTTAAATGGAAAATAAAAGAGCTTCCCGAAAACTATAAAGTTCCGACTGATATGTTGCCAGGCATAACACATGATAGTCTAAATGCTCAACTACGAAGACTATACATGTTTCTAGAAGGTAACCAAACAGCCGAAACACTCACAGATAAAAGACGGAACGAATTACTCATTCAAATGTTAGAATCTATCGAACCGAGAGAAGCTGAAGTGTTGTTAGGAATCTTTCAAAAAGATTTAGGTGTAAAAGGATTGGATTATAAGTTTGTCAAGGAGGCTTTTCCTGATCTACTACCATGACAATCAAAGAAAAACTAATAGTAACGTCTGGTTATTTTGATCCAATAACATTAAAAGAAATAATACACCTACAAAGATGTAAAGAGATGGGTGATTGGTTAATTGTAGGTATACATTCTGATATGTTATTACATATGAAGACAGGTATATTAAACCAAAGCCTAGAAGTTAGAAAAAGAATACTTAAGAGTATAAAATACGTTGATGAAGTTTTTATTTTCAACGATTGTAACGATAATGTATGTAATTTATTAAAAGTGGTGAAAGTATGTTACCCCCGCACAAACATCACTTATGTTTCTGAGTTTGATATGTCAGACAGACCAGAAACAAAAATTGGGGGCATTAATTTTGAAGTTTTAAGTAAGGAGTAGCTAAGTGTCAAAAAATGTTGAAAGGTTTCGTAGGAATAGAAACTACAACGAAGATGATTATGAGTTCTTTTATGAAAAGAAAAAAATGAAGAAAAAACCTTCAAGAAAATCTTTTTATAATGAAGATTATAATGATTATGATAATGAATACCAAAAGTCTACAAGAAAACGCTATAGACAAATAGATTAATATAAATTTCGTTGTTGCGTAGATACAACAACTGGCTTGACAACATCCTCAATTCTGTTATAATAGAAACAATTGAGGATGATTTAATTATGATGATTTATACACGAACTGCAAAATCCAAGGTCAAAAAAAGGCCAAAGGCCGAGCGTGAGCAATACGAAAAGTGGTTGGAATCTCACAAACCAACCAAAATTCTTAAAATTGTTAAAACCAATAACACTCTGACAGGTTATAAACTGTCGGCACCTGCCGGCCGCGAGACTGTGCGTCTTCCTTCACTAAGTACCGGTGAAAATGGAGGAACCAAGTCATCTCCGAAAGTTTATACAGGCACAAAAGTTGTCGGAATCGCCACAATGCACAAATCCAACGCGGTTCCTGTGTTTTCTGATGAGCAAGCAGTCGAAATTTCAAAAATGAGGCGTTAAAATGAAGACAAAAAAAAGTTTTGTTGTAAAATTGCAACGTCCTGTGTGTCGGACACCAATCAAGTATGTTCAAAAACATAAAAATGATGTAAAATACTCACGTAAAGACAAAAACATGCGTAATTTTACTAAAATTGTGATTGGAGATGAATAATGCAAGAGAAAAATTCTTGGGTAACACACCTGATCGAAGCAGATGACGGTTCAGGTGATGCAATCCTACAATTTCCCGATGAACTGATTCAGCAAAAAGGCTGGAAAGAAGGCACTGTCTTGAATTTAGAAGTTCAACAGACTCCTACCGGCAATGTACTTGTAATTACTGAAAAGAAATAAGATGACACTGATTGATTCAAAATCTATTTTGGCTAAATTGATGGCCACCGAAGACTTGATCGTTGAACAACGAAATGTTGCAACTGCATTTTTTGATGTTAAGAATCGTATCTTGACTGTTCCTGTTCTTGATAAAAATATCTCTTCTCAACAGTATGATCTTTTCATGGGTCACGAAGTTGGTCACGCTCTCTATACTCCTCTTGATGGACTGATTAAGTCAAAAGAAGAGAAGGTCAACATGAGTGTTCTCAACATTGTTGAAGACTCACGCATTGAGCGTAAAATCAAAAACAAATATCCCGGACTTAAAAACTCCTTTGTTAAAGCTTACCAAGAACTTTTGGAGAAAAATTTCTTTGAAACGGAAGGCAAAGACTTGAACGAATACAATTTCATTGACCGTGTCAACCTTCATTGCAAAGGTGGCGCAGGCTTGGCAATCAAATTCAATGAAACCGAACGCGATCTTTTGAAAGACATTGAATCCACCGAAACTTTCGATCAAGTGATTGAAGTGACGAAGCGTGTTGTCGATTATATGAAGATGATTGAAGAAGAAAAACAGAAATATGATGATTCTGGAGAAGGCAACGAACCCGGTGAAGATGATGGTGACAACGAATCCGATCAACCGAATTACGATGAAGATGAAGAAGGAAATAACAGTCAACATTCTGAACCATCTGAAGAAGATGTTGAACAAACCGAAGAAAAAAAAGGTTTGAATGGTACAGGCACTGGCCAAAAAGACGATTCGGAAAAAAATATCCGTTCTCTAACCGATGAAGCTTATCGTAAGAATGAACACCAACTCTTTTCGAACGATGATACTCAAATCAATTATGTGAACGTTCCAGAATTTGATGTGAATCAGATTTTCGATTACAAAGATGTTTACAAACAATATCGCGAAGATAATTATGCTATCGATAAAAAAGGATTCGACAAGTTCCGCCGCGATTCTAACAAGGTTGTCTCTTATTTGGCAAAAGAATTTGAAATGCGTAAGAATGCTGATCAATTGAAGCGAGCAAGTGTTTCAAAGACCGGCGATTTAAATCTGAACAAAATCTTTTCTTATCAATTCAACGAAGATATCTTCAAGAAAGTTACTGTAATTCCTGGTGGCAAGTCTCACGGACTTATCATCTTTCTTGATTGGTCTGGTTCAATGGCTCGCCATCTTGGCAACACCGTTAAACAATTGTTCAACCTTGTGATGTTCTGCAAGAAAGTAAATATTCCTTTTGAGGTGTATTCTTTCATTGAAGATACACTTGATAAAAAGATGGTGAATTTCAAAGTCAAACCAAACAATATTTCATCATATCGGTTTGGTCTTGTTAATTTGTTGTCTAGTCGCATGTCTTCAAAAGACTTTGTTTATGCTGGCGCAGCGTTGATGCATATTGCCGGTATTAATAGTTACAATAACATTGTAAGGACTCCTTATTGGTTGTCGTTGTCTGGCACACCACTCAATGAAGCTATCATTTCTGCAATGGAAATTGTTCCAGACTTTCAGAAGAAAAACAAACTTCAAATTGTGAACACCGTTTTCTTGACAGATGGTGAGGGACATCCTTTGACAGGTGTTTATACCGATTACACCGGAAATACCCGAGATTTGCGTAGAGGTATTAACGGCAAGGATGCGAACAAAGTTATCATTCGTGATCCGAAAACCAAAAACGAAGAAGAGTATGATGTTAGTCGTTATAGTAATGCTCAGACAACTTGTTTGATTAAGTTGTTGAAAGCTCGTACAAATTCAAACGTGATTGGTTTCTATATTGCTCACGGAAGAGATTACCGATCCAAAGTCGATCATTCCTTTGGCTTTGATGTTAAATCTCAAGAAATCAGAGAGGCGGCTCGCAAAGACAGGTATTGTATTGTTAGTAATGCAGGCTTTGATGAGTATTATCTTCTCCGTTCAGAAGCAATGAACACAGATGAAAATAACGAATTGATTGTGAAAGAAAATGCTACGACACGTGGTATCGTATCCGCATTCAATAAGTATGCTAGCGGTCGAGTGAGTAACCGAGTTGTTCTCAACCGTTTTATTGATCTTATTACTTAAAAAGGAATTATAATGTTTTATTCTGAATATCTAAATGGAAACAAAAAAGCAACCGTTTTCAAAAACAATGAAGTGTGGGAAGTGTCGATGTATATGGATAATCGAATTCTTCAAAAAACTGTTGTGTCAAGCGAACAACATGCTGAACTCGTTGCAGAAGATTTTATCAATGCAGATTCTTTTATTTCTCCAACCCTACTGAATGAGAATCTCAATGGATAAACAAATCAAAGAAGTCTTCTGCATTGCACAAGAAGAATGTGCAGAGGTGACACAGGCAATCTCCAAAATCTTTCGTTTTGGTTTTGATTCAAAGAATCCAAATACAAACAAAAGTAATAAACAATGCCTAGAAGAAGAAGTCGGTGATCTTCTGGCCATGGTTGACATTATGGTGGAAAAGTGTATAATCTCAGATGGCAACGTGAATGCTGCAAGAAAAGCTAAACGTGAAAAATTGAAAGTCTGGTCTAGTATTGAGGTTTAATTATGAGTTTGTTTCACAAGATTATGAACAAGTTGGGTCGTTACCGCCTGATCAAAGACAGGATCTCTGGTGATGATTACATGCACAGGTATTACCTGTTTCTCAAAGATCGTAAATGGTTTCCTTTTAACCTGACTCTACATAAGATTGTGAAGTCGGATGAACCTGTGATGCATGATCATCCATGGGCTTACATGACGATCATTCTCAAAGGCGGTTACTGGGAACACACTCCAGTCTTCAACCTAGACAAGACTCAGATGATCGACACACCTCGCTGGCGTGGTCCTGGTTCTATTATCATCCGTGGTTCAAAAGAATACCACTGGCTAGAACTCGACAACAACAAACCAGTCACCACTCTGTTCTTCATGGGACCTCAGGTACGCGAATGGGGTTTCTGGAAGGGCAAGTGGGTACAACACGAAGAATACCTTGAGCGCCGACTAAGAAATGCAAAATGAAGAAGTCTTAAGAATATACGAAGATATGGTAAAGGTCTTTGGGAACAATCTTCCCAATCCAGACCAAGAACCTATTCGTTTCGCATATTATGTTAAGCTCTACAGATACTTCTATAATCCATCCGCCTTTTCAAGCGCCTCCGGGGGATCCTAGACTATGCCAACCGTAGATCGTAACGGATATTACTGTGCTGACGTTGTGATGAAAAACAACTTCAAGTACACAATGTACCTCAGAGGGCACTCAGTGCCTTCTATGGTGAAGTTTACAGAAGGTTTATTCTGGACCGAGTCCGTGACTCTCAGAGACTCCTCAGAGGAAGAACATCACAACGCACTTGAAGAAACTTCAAAGAAGTCTAAAAACATTGGCTTTTCATCCCTTGAGAATTTCTTTGAAGAAGAAAAACCAAAAAGGAAGAAGAAAGTAAAGTAATATGTTTGACGATATCGAATTCAATATCAAAGAGTATGCGATTGGTGGCAAGATGGTCACCGGTAAATGCTTAGTCTCCGATAGTCAATATATGTCTATATCTATTCCCGACAAAGAACTGAAGGTTGCTATCAAAAAGGATCTTGCAAAACAACTTGCAATACACCTAATCGAAAACAAGTTGGTCGAATTCACAATGATAAAAGATCCAGTAGACATGAGTAGAATGTACCATGTAAGGTGCTTTGTGACACCTGATGACCAAATAAGACTTCTAAGAACACATGAAAAAAATATACTCTGAAGAATATGACGCATACTATGATGAAGACACCAATGAGTGGCTAGAATCCATGTGTGATGATACAAACTGTGAGTTCTGTATGAATAGACCAGAGAAACCTATGAAAGAAGATAAAGAATGAAAAAATGGATGGAAAAAGAATTTGGTTTCTGGGTTTACTATGATGATGAAGATGGGCAAATCATTGGTGCCGTACACAAAGTAGGTACAGCCACGACCGCTATATGGATTGCAAAAATGTATGCAGTGCAAAACTATATGCATGAAGAGTTACATAATGGACAATACGTAGACTCAGAGTATGCTAAAAGATCCGTAGAGAGATATTGGGATATACAATCTAGAACGCTTCTGGAGTGATCCGGGGCTCCAGAAAAAAATTTCGAATCCTCAGATCCGGCCCCAGAAAATAAAAAATTGGAAAAAAGAGTTTGACCTGGTGGGGCTTTTTATCATATACGCGCTCACCCATCCATACCCCCATCCCCATATAACAGCAGCCATGGCAACCAGCAGCCACCATATAAGCCAAAAAAAGGGGCAGAGCCTTTCAGCACTGCCCCAATCCCGCTATCCAGCTGAGCCTCAGGCGGGAAACAATATAATCATGCAGCAACAGCGATTCTAATAACCTTAGCCATTTTCCGACCGTGCGCCGGATAACCAATCACCGCCACCGATTTGTCATAGCAAGCACGGCAGCCATTACATTTACCACCATGCTGATATGCATTACATACAGTAACACCAGCAGGCACTACATCCGCACTAGGTAGAATGGTGCTACCATGTACACCAGGTGTATATGTACCATCCACAGCATCGCTGGATGGACGCACCATTACATTAGGTAAGGCTTGCATCTTAGCAAGGATATCATGGAATTTGGTAAACTTATGCATTCTGGTGGGCAGCCAGTGCTTTACATGGGGAGTAGCTAGCATAATGTTATACATTTTATGAGCTAGCTGGAGGTTGTACATATCACCGCTGTCAAACCAACGGAAGTACTTTTGTTTGGTAAGAGCCTTTACCATGGTATCAACCCAGGTATCTTCCTGCCATGCGAGCTTATTATCAGCGCGGACAGCTTTCGTGCCTGGGAAGTTATACATCCCGGTGGTAGCATAGCAACCAGAACAAGCAGCAACCAGGTCGCCATTAGAAGCTTTACTTCCAGGGCAAGTTTCAATAGCTTGCAGCGACCAGGACAATATATTGTCCAGCTTAGAGGTTTTGGAGAGCTTATTCATTGTCGAAATTGTCGAAATAATCGTTTTCTAGGATGTAAGCGTCCCTTTCGGTCATGGACATATCCACTCCGATTACCCAGTTAAGTGGTACATTATGCTTATAAGCAATTTCCTGGAAAGGTACTCCGAACAGAATATCTTCCTCGATAGCTGCTGCAAGGTCGGACATATTAGACATTAGATTACCTCCTTTTGGTCAATCAGCACACGGGTGGACGGAGTGTCACGCCAGCGGAATTGGACAGGTTTGTCCAGGTTGACGGTGTACTGGAGCTCGCCGCCGTATTTGACACGGCTGGATTCCACGGTACCGGTGACAACGGTGCCGAGGTAGTTAGCAGTGATTCGCTGGTTGTCTTGGATTCGCATTTGCATTCCTTACTTGCTTTTCGATGGTTCTATTATGGCGGAACCACAGGAAATGGCAATGGTATACTTTAGTTCTCCAGTAGACCGGTCGACCGCTTGCCAAGGTGCGCTTTATGGTGTAGGCTGATTGGTTGCCTGTTTTTGGGGTTCGACCTTGGGAGCTGGAGGATCAGGATATAGCACCTTATATACATTGCTAGCAATTAAGACAACACCAGACCACATAATGCGAGCTGATTCTAGCGTCTGGATGGGGAAGTTAGCCCCAAGTACCATAAAGCCAAAGCAAATCAGCAACCGTATAATCACCTCATGGCCTCCAGACAATCATGTCCAGAATGACAATAACCAAACCAATGGAACCAACAGCCGCCATAATCTGCAGCTCGAAGCGGTCAAAAAAGTCCGTCATATTAAGCACCCTTGGTAACGGTGACAGCACCAGCCTTGCGGTTGGCTTTGGCGGCTTTGGTGCCAACCTTGCCGACTTGCTTAGCAAGCAGCTTCTGGAGGCGCGCCTCTGCCTTTGCAATAGCGGCGGTGCGCTTAGCTTCCGCAGCCTCCAGCTTCTCAGCCTTAACGCGAGCAGCCAGCTCTTTAATGGTCAACCGCAAGGTGATAAGCTCGCGGCGAGCAGTACGGAGGGCACCAACATTAGAGGACACAATTTTAGCCATTTTAATTTCCTTTACTTAATGACAATAGCGAGAACAAAAACCAACCAAACAATGCAGGAGAAACCAGCAATTGCTTTCATTAGGCAACCTTCGAAAGCTGATCCACGATATCCAGAGCACCTTGAAAGCCGTTATAGCTTTCAGCGAGGACATTCCGACCACGGAGCCGCAGCACTTGATAGCGGCGGTGCTCAGTGGAATAGCGGATGGTGAAAACACCGCTGGCGGTTCTGACATGGGTGGACTTGCTACCAATGGTGACTTCGAACATTTTATTTCCTTTTCGATTTGATGGAATCAATTATACAGGTTTTGGTGAAAGTGGCAATTGTAGAAAATGGTTCTCAGTTGCCAGGATGGATTATTCACCCTTTGCCATTTCCTTGCCCATATCAAAATCCAGGCAGGCTTGCAGCGATGGCTCTGGGAAGAGGAAGGATTCCTGCTCGACCATTTCACCAACCACCTCATCCACCCAGGACAGGGGCACCTCATGCTTGGCGGCAATTTCCGCAAAGGAGAGGCGACCATCCATGATATCCTCTTGGATGCTTATATTCAATTCGGAGACCTTGCTCATATCTTTCCTTTCAAAATTCAATGGTTGGATTATGGCGGAGGACTGGAAGAATGGCAACTGTAAACTTTAGTATTCCATCGGAAGGATGGAGTACTTTTGTGCTGTATTGCAAACCCCACCAGCACCTGTATAATGGGACCTATTCGAAAGCAGACTGGGGTGGACGCTGGGGCTGCGTGACTGATCCACGACTATCGATACCTCTCCCGCGATAGGAATTTCCAATCGAAAAACGCTTGCCACAGCATTTTGGTCAACTATTAAAAAAGTGCTCGCCATTCCTACCAGAACCTGTATTATCCAAGAATCGATTCAACGAAAGGCAACAAATGAAAAAAGTAAAACTTCAGTATGCAGAAATCCACAATGTAATTCGTGAGTTTTCGGATGCATCCCAAACCAAATATAACAGCTATGCATACGCTGCTGGTTATCTGGAATCACAATTGGCACAGGTTCTCGCTGAATTGCCCATTAATAAGCAGGCTGATATTATTAATCTGTTTCAGCGAACCATTAATGATTTGAAAAAGGTTTAATATGAATATCGTTTTTGATAATGTTAATCGTGTATATAATGTCACTCAGTCTGGCATTATAATCGAATCATTTGATAATCTAAATGATGCATTAGATTATAAAGCAATGATGATTTGGGAACGGGATCAGGCATTTAATGATTATGGATGCGAGTTTGATCTAGAGGAATATTGATAAGCGCTCAGGGGCTATTCGAATAATTATAGTCTCCTGCGTGATTTTGGTAGGTTCTGGATATAATTCGGTGAGATATACGAACTTAGTGTCCAATCCTACTACCTATCCGCGACACTCTCCGCGCATTACTAACCAATCGGTCATTATCATATTACTAACCAATCGGTCATTAATAATTCAGGTAAGCATTAAGGTAAAAAGTCAGGTAAACTCTATTTAATACAATGGTTCTCTGTTATTATTCTGGAGAACTATTGTATTAGGTTGACAAACCGAGGTAAACCTGTAGAATATCAGGTATTGGTTAAACAAAAGGAACAAACAAATGGCAAAACTTCTTATTACCACCCAAGTATATGAAAACTATGGTGCTCATGATTGGGACGGTGTTGGTGAATGTCCCCAATACTGGAAAGCAAAGGGTGGGAATGATTATGTCATTAAAAACTTTACTGATTTTGGTACCATTACTGAAACCATTATGGTGGTTCGGTCTGATATTGAATCGGATAATGAATATCATCGTGAGCATATTATCGGTTGGGAAATTGTCTCGGATGATTATCTGACGGAGTTTGAGCGCGACCAACTGGATTATGAGGGCAAGATTACCTATTCTCCCAAGGAATTGGTGATCTAATACTTGACCGGAGAGATGGAGAACTAATGTATACAGTTGCCATTTCTACCAAAACCTGTATAATTCTCTGCATTGATTGATTAAAAAAGGAAAGATTATGAAACATCACGACATTATTGATATGGTAAACGATTTGCTGGATGAGCAAGGTGAAGTTACTATTGGTAATCTAACCTTCTATCCTTCCCAGATTCTGAAGCAATGCGATCCTACTGCTTATCGTATTACGGTAAATGAATATATCGATAATATGATTGCGGATCTGGAATATGATCTGGAACGCCTTGATAGCGATATTGATGGTGATGAAATTCAGGATATTAAAGATAATATCGCTGAACTGGAAGATTCTTATATCTGATTGGAGATAATATAATGTCTTATAATGCATCCTATTGGTTTGCTCGCGGTTATTATGATGGCCGGTCCACAGGTGTGGAAGCAAATGATATTCCAGAAGATCAAATATTTTCTTACCAATCTGGTTTTCAAACCGGTGTGCAAGATTATAATGAGCTGGAAGATAATTACGAAAGTGCTTATGATGGGCAACCTGATGAAGCACAGGAATGGCATGACTTTGATCCTGACTGTTAATAGGTACTAACATGGGTTTTGAAAAGAAAATACTTGATGTAATTTCTCCTGTATTGGAGACAGGTGATCATGTGGAGTTTTATAACGGTACGCTATTCTTAGAAGGTGTATCAGATAAGACAGGTAAGGATGTATATAACATTCTGGTGAATGAATTAGGTAAAGATAAATTCAATTTCAATATCTACAATCCAGTGAATGGTTTTGTTGTCGATTTCAGGTAAGGTTATATGATAAAAGATTATGGTATGTTCACCGATGCTGGCAATATAGTTGTCGGTAGTATCGTTGCTGGTGCAAAGGCTGCAAATCTAACCTGGGGTCAGGTATACGATATGCTGCATACTATCTCCAAAATTGATGCTTATGGTGAAGCAACCGATACAGCGGTGCGCGAGGTAGTTTATGATGCAATTGGTGCATATGAACGTGAAGAAGATTTTTGGGTTTAAATAAAAGGATATATGATGAAAGATTTGAATTGGATTATGATGCTGGATATTCTGTCTGGCGCAAAGTTTACCAACTATGGTTTGAACCAAATGGCTCAACTTAACTGTGGTGAAGTAATCGATACCAAACAATATATGCTGCTGACGAATCGTACCTATGAACCGACAAGCGCGGAAAGGTTTGCTAATCTATGATCTATGTCATATACCATATTGATACCACATTGGCTATTAAGCACCTGAATACATTTGAATCTGGTGCAAAGCGGTCGGTTACTTGCATGAATCGTAATGCAGGCAGTATTCAATATGCATATGCATCATTAGAAGATTATGAAACCAAAGTGGTCACTACCAAAAAGGTTAAATCACTTATGACTGGCGAAGAAATCGAAATACCAAGTAATACACCATTATCTTGTGATCCGTCTTCTGAAACTTATTGGAGTATGTAATGGCAGTTATTCGAACACCTATTAAAATACCTCTTAGCTCTCTTGTCAAAGAGCATTGGACTTCCGATACCAAAGAAGAGTTAATCCAAACCTTTGAATCGGTAGAACGGTCGTATCCAACCCAAGGGTATGGTACCATGATCTCCAACATTCACCAGGACCCAACTGGACTGCTCTGGCACGCCGATTTTAGTCGGTTTACCAGCTGTGACTGAATACTTGACCGGAGTTTGTGAGTACTTTTGTTGTATATTGACAAATCCTAGGATTCCTGTACAATAGATGTTTCTGATGTTAATGGTGACTAACTATGTTGCGTAAATCAAATCTTGTTTATGTTGCGGAAGATTATAAGATAGATTATGATGAATTTTCTGACTATTGCTTCCAATATCATTCCCAATGTGTCTGGCGCGTCTTTGATGGCGTAGAATACTGCCATGCCGGCAGTGAATCTTACCTTGTTAGTGAATTTCTAGAATTTAAGAAAGAAAAAAATGCAGTTTAATGATACCAAACCCACCAAATCGGCTATGTACCTTGTTGATCGTGGTATGCAAGGCAAAGCATACCGCTATTACAATGCAGATACGGACACCTGGGGTCTGTGCGGTTTTGATATGTCAGAAGCAAACGAAAACAAAGATAAGCAATCCGCCGTTGGTTTCTTCCCTTGGGTTGGTCCTTTGACTGGTCCCAATTACAATGCCAACGCACCTGTGGTTGATGTTGTCGAAGAAAAGGTACGCAAAACCAAACCCGCCAAGAAAATGGCAAAAATGCGTGGCGCCGTTGCACCTACGCC
>Ga0315901_10008278_pt1 | contig 12111 bp, 13 predicted proteins | sample LakEriMetagenome_10_FD_203761 | JGI IMG/M metagenome (GOLD analysis project Ga0315901, IMG submission 203761) | Freshwater fungal communities from buoy surface, Lake Erie, Ohio, United States - Buoy 2 MA116 | ecosystem: Environmental > Aquatic > Freshwater > Lake | place: USA: Lake Erie, Ohio...
CCAACGAGCTGTATGCGAAGTACGTGAAGAAGTTCGCCGAGCAGGAGGACCGGGTGGAGGCCCTCCGCAAGGAGATCGCCGGCCTGATCCAGCAGGAGCAGGAGGCGCGGAAGGCCCTCGACGACTACCTTCTCACGGTGAACCTGGAATAAGACGGCCCGCCGCCGGCGAACTGGCTCGAGCCAAGAAGCGGTTTTCACTCCCCGTGATTTTCTCGCCACCGTCCCTCGGCAGGAGTTTCCCATGATCCCGCGTCTGTTTCGAAACGGCTACCGCACCGTGATCACGGCCGTCTGTCTCTGCTTGCCCACGATCGCGTTGGCGGACAAGGCGCCCGCCGACACCCTCGCCGGGCCGGCGGACCTGCCCCAGCGGTCCGCGCCGCTGCCCCTCCAGATCGCGGAGGACGCCGCCGCGCCAGCCCATCGGATCGTGATCCCCAAGGCGGTGCTCGCGAAACTCGCCGGCGACCTGCCCGGCGCCGCCCACATCGCGTCGGTCCCGCCCGTCCGCAGCATCGTGGCCGCCATCGCCCTCTCGGCGGCCGTCGCCTGCGGGCTCGTGGCCTCGCGCCGCGGCCGGCCGGGTCGGATCGCCGCCGCGCTGCTCTGCGGCCTCACGCTGGCCTGCGGCCTGCTCGTCGGCGGCCCGGCGGTCGCCGACCTGGCCGTTCCCGACCGGGAACCGCTCGTCGAGGCCTCCGAGCTCGTCCAACTCGCCGGCAAGGCTGTACCCGACTCGGTCACCCTCGGCCAGGGCGGCAAGGTGATCCTGGAGATCGGCGCGGAGGGCGACGCCGTCGTCCTCGTCGTGGGCCAGGCGGCTCCCGCGAAGAAGAAGTGACCCGGCGGGCCCGACCGCGGCCCTGGAGCCACCACCATGGCCACCACTCTCCGACCCGCCGCGACGCTGCAAACCGCGACGCCGGCCGCCGATCCGGCGGCGGCGTTCGCGGCCGGCGCCGTCGCGGTCGTCGCCGCGGCGGCCCTGCTCGCCGGCTGGTTCCCGATCGCCTTCTCGATCGCGATCGTGTTCCTGTTCGCGGGGCCGCACAACTGGCTCGAGGCCCGCTACTTCATGACCCGGATGCCGGCCCGCTGGGGACGGCTGCGGGCCTATTTCACGCTCGGGATCGGCGGAGTGATCGCGCTGGCCGCCACGATGATCGCCATCCCGACTCTCGCCGCCGCCCTCGGCGACGGCCGCGAGACGTGGCTCGTCCTGCTGGCGGGATGGAACTCCGGGCTCGTGCTCTGGGCCGCTTCGCTGGCCGCCATCCGCCGCCGGCAGAACCCGCGTCGGGCCTGGCCGTGGCTCTGGCCGGCGGCGCTGGGGCTCGTGGCGGCGGCCTGGCTGTGGCCCGTCGGCTGGGGCATCGGCCTGGTCTACCTGCACCCGCTGCTGGCGCTCGTGTTCCTCGACGCCGAGATCGGCCGGCGCCGGCCGGAGCTGCGGCAGGCCTACCGCTGGGGCCTGCTGGCGGTGCCCGCCGCGATCGGCCTGTTGGCCCTGCGGCTCGGCGCCGCGGCCGACCTGCCCGGCACCGACGTGCTCACGGCGCAGATCACGCACCACGCGGGCGGCGGCGTCGTGCCGCACGTCTCGACCCACTTCCTCGTCGCCGCCCACACGTTCCTGGAGATGCTCCACTACGCCACCTGGTGCGTCGCGCTGCCGCTGCTGGCGGTGGGCGGCAGGCCCTGGCGGCTCTCCGGCGTGCCGCTGGCGCGGCGGTCGGCCGCCTGGCGCCGCGGCCTGACGACGGTGCTGGCCGTCGGCGGCCTCGCCGTGGCGGTCTTCTGGGCCTGCTTCCTCATCGACTACCCTCTGACCCGCAGCGTCTACTTCACCGTGGCGTTGGTGCACGTGCTGGCCGAGGTGCCCTTCCTCTTGCGGGAGCTGTGACGGCGTGCCTCCCGATGCCGCGGACCTGTGGCGGTTCCTCCCCTGGGGCTACCTGTTCACGGTGGCCATCGAGCTGCCGGTGCTGCTCGTCGGCCTGTCGCCGCGGCACACCCTCCGCGACCGCGTCGTCGCCGGACTCGCGCTGACCGCCTTCACGTATCCGGTCGTGGTCTGCGTCCTGCCGCCGCTGGTGTGGGCGCCGTGGGGCCGCGACTGGTATCTGCTCGTCGCCGAGACGTTCGCCCCGGTCGCCGAGGTCTTGCTCTTCCGGGCGGCCTTCGGCGCCGGCCCGACCCGCGGCGCCGCCCTGCGGGACGCCACGGCCATCGTGCTGGCGAACCTGGCCTCCTTCGGCCTCGGCGAGGTCGCCTGGTGGCTCCGCGCCGCCGCCTAGCGACGGCCGTCGCGCCGGCCAGCGGGCGGCCCGGGTATGATGGGTGAGATTGATCATGTTCCGCGCGTCGGTCGATCGAGGTCCGCATGCCCGCCCCTTCCCGGCCCGTCGATGGCAGCCTCGTTTTCCCAAACCAACGCGACGTGATCGCCGCCGACACGCGACGGTTTCGCACGCTGCCGGCCGCCGATCGGTGGCGAGAGATCTTCGGCCTGTGCAACTGGGCTACGCGGCTGGCGCAGGCACCCTCGCGGGGCGACGTGATCCGCCGGCTCGAGGCTGATCAAGAGGCGCGGTGGCGGGCCATCCAACAGAAACTCTTCGCTCACCATGGCGAATGAAGCCGGCGGGCCATCCGACGCGATCGAAGCCGCGCTCACGGACGTGGTCGCGGTCTTGAGCCAGGCCAACGTTCCGTACGCGCTGATCGGCGGCCTCGCGACGGGGTACCGTTCACGTCCGCGGTACACGAAGGACATCGATCTCATCCTCGACGTCCCCCAGATCGTGCTTCCCGCGATTCTCGATGCCCTCGGCGGCCTGGGCTTTGAGTTCGATCATGGCGAAGTCATCGAGGACTTCACACGGCATCACATGGCGGTGCTGTGGCGAGACGGCGTGCGCATCGACTGGCTGAAACCGCTCCTGCCGGCATACCGCCACGTCCTTGAGCATGCCCGCGCGGAATCCGGCCCTGGAGGAACGATTCGCGTGGCCACGGCGGAGGGCCTGATCCTCCTCAAGCTCCTCGCCTTTCGCCTCCAGGATCAAACTGACATCGAGGCGCTCGTGGCCGCGAACCAAGCCGCTCTCGACATCGAATGGATCGAAGCCGAATGGCAAACGGTGTTCGACCCGGACGATTCCCGGATGCGGTGGTTCCTCTCGCTGGTGGCCGGGGACCGCACCTGACTCCGTGACGCCAGCCGCCGTCGCGCCGGCTCCGAGCCGCTCCGCTACAGCCAGGGCGGATCGGCGACGAAGGTGCTCGGCACCTCGTCCAGGGCCACGGCATAGGCCGTGGCGTGCGAGCGGCAGTGGGAGATGCTCACCAGGATGCAGCGGATGCCCACCGCCTCGGCGATCTCCTGCGTGCCCCCCGCGAGGAAGGCCTGCGGCCGGCCGCCCGGGCCGTTCCTGATCTCGATGTCCCGCCACGAGATCCCCTTCCGCCAGCCCGTGCCCAGGGCCTTGAGCACCGCCTCCTTCGCCGCCCAGCGGCCGGCGAAGTGCTGCGTCGCCATCCGCCGGCTGCGGCAGTACTCGATCTCCACCGGCGTGTAGACCCGGCCCACGAACAATTCGCCATGCCGCTCGATCATCTGCGCGATCCGCAGGCACTCCGTGATGTCGGTGCCGACGCCGAGGACGTTCATGGCTTGGCCTTTCCGCCCGCCGGGGCCGTGCGATCCAGGCCACAGGCCCGCCGGGCCCGGTCGAGCACGTCCCGGGCCTTGGCCCGGGCCTTCGCGGCCCCGGCCGCCAGGATCGCCTCGATCCGCGCCGGGTCGCTCTCGAGCGCCTCCCGCCGCGCCCGGGCGGCGGCGAAGAAGGCCGCGGCCGTCTCGACGAGCGCCTTCTTCACCTCGCCGTAGCCGAAGCCGCCGCGGCGGTAGAGGTCGGCCATCTTCAGCCGCTCCGCCTCGGGCGCCATGAGCGCGAACAGTTCGAACAGGTGGTCGCCCTCCGGCTCCTTCGGATCCTCCATCGGCCGCGAGTCGGTCGTGATCCGCATGATCTTCTTCTTCTGCGCGGCCGGGTCCTCGAAGACGTCGATCGTGTTGTCGTAGCTCTTGCTCATCTTCTGGCCGTCGGTGCCGGGCACCTTCGCGCCCCCCTCCACGAGCCGCGGCTTCGGCAGCGTGAACACCTCGCCGTAGAGGTGGTTGAACGTGCCGGCGAGGTCGCGGCAGACCTCGATGTGCTGCACCTGGTCCTCGCCCACGGGCACCACCGTGGCATCGTAGGCGAGGATGTCGGCGGCCATGAGCACCGGATAGGTGAACAGGCCGGCGTCGGCCGGCAGGCCGCGGGTCTTCTTGTCCTTGTAGGCATGGCACCGCTCGAGCAGCCCCATCGGGCAGACGGTCATCAGCAGCCAGGTGAGCTCCGTCACCTCGGGCACGTCGGACTGCACGAACAGCACGGCCCGCTGCGGATCGAGCCCCAGGGCCACGAGATCGACGGCGGCCGCGTGCACGAGCGACCGCAGCCGGGCCGGGTCGCGGACGGTGGTCAGCGCGTGCAGGTCGGCGATGAAGTAGTAGGCCTCGTCGGCCGCCTGGTGGCCGCCGCCCGGCTGGAGGTCGATGTATTGCCGGATGGCGCCGAAGTAGTTGCCCCAGTGGAAGCGACCCGTCGGCTGGATGCCGGACAGGGCGCGGGTGGGCCGCGGCGGCCTGGGAGGCGGTGGGGCGGCGGTCATGCGTGGCTCCCCGCGGGGACCGCGGCCGGCGGCGGGCAGGCGGCCCGGTCGGGCAGGGCGAGCGTGCCCACGACGTCGGCCACCCGGGCGGCCCCCAGGGCGGCCAGCGCCGCCGGCAGGGCGTCGAGGAGCCGGGTGGAGACGACCGGCTCCGCGAAATTGGCGGTGCCCACCTGCACGGCCGTGGCCCCGGTGACGAGGAACTCCATGCAGTCGTCGATCGTCATGATGCCGCCCACGCCGACGATCGGGATCTCGACCGCCTGCCGCACCTGGTGCACGCACCGCAGCGCGATCGGCTTGATGGCCGGGCCGCTCAAGCCGCCCACCACGTTGCCGAGCATCGGCTTCCGCCGCCGCCAGTCCACCGCCATGCCCTGGCAGGTGTTGATGAGCGTGACGGCGTCCGCGCCGCCGTCCCGGGCCGCGCGGGCGATGGCCACGATGTCGGTCACGTTGGGCGTGAGCTTGGCGAGCACCGGCAGCGACGTGGCCGCCCGCACGCCGGCCACGACCCCGCGGCAGGCGGCCGGATCGGAGCCGAGATCCACGCCGTGGCTCACGTTCGGGCAGGAGACGTTGAGCTCCAGCGCCGCGATCCCCGGCACCCCGTCGAGCCGCGCGGCGAGCCCCACGAACTCCGCCGCGCTCGCCCCGGCGATGCTCACGATCACCGGGGCCCCGCAGCCCGTCAGGAACGGCAGTTGCTTGGCCAGGAAGGCGTCGATGCCGTCGTTGTCGAGCCCGATGGAGTTGAGCAGGCCCGCGGCCGTCTCCACCGTCCGCCACGGCACGTTGCCCTGCCGCGGCAGCGGCGTGATCGTCTTGGGAACGATGCCGCCGAGCCGGGCGAGATCGACGAACCCGGTCATCTCCCGGCCGTAGCCGAACGTGCCCGACGCCACGAGGATCGGATTCGGCAGGGCGAGCCGCCCCAGCCTCACCGTCAGGTCCACCGCCGGGTGCGGGGCCTGGGCGGGCGGGGGTGTCCGGCCGGCTTGGGGCATGCTCGCGGGTCTCCGAAAAACGACCGGTTGTATCAAGTTTGGCGAATGTGACGCCGATACCCAGGGATGCCCGGATTCCGGCGGCCTCACGGCCCCGGGGCCGGCAAAGTTGACTCTAATGGTTGTCAGCCCTAGGCTTCGGACGAGTTTACAGCCCGCCATGCATTGCTCCATCCCGGATCATTCGTGGCGGTGCCGGCCGGAGTGCAGCGGTCGTGGCCCAGCCCAACAACAGGTCGAAATCCAGGACCAAGAAGGACCTGGTGAAGACGATCGCCGAACGGATCGACCTGCCCCAGCTCCGCACCCGGGAGATCGTCCAGCGGACGTTCGACGCCCTGATCGACGCCCTGGTGGACGAGGGCCGGATCGAGCTACGGAACTTCGGCATCTTCCAGATCAAGCGGCGGGAGGCCCGCATGGGGCGGAATCCCCGCACCGGCCAGGCCGTGCCCGTGCTCGCCAAGACGATCGTCACGTTCAAGGCGGGCAAGGAGATGGAGGCCCGGGTGCGGGCCTACCAACCGCGGGATCAGGCTGCGGAGCCCCCCACGCCCCAGGGGTCCGACCAGGCGACTGGCGAACCGCCGCAAGCCTGGTAAGCCCGGCGAGCCTGGCGGCCGTTGGACCGGCCTTCACCACGCGACGCCGCGCCGGTACACCCTCGCCGCGACACGCCGTCCTGCGAGGCTCCTCGATCAGCGACACGGGCCCCGGCATCATGGCCTCATCCCGGAGGCAACGGACGGTCAGGAGGATCATGCGATGAGAAGGGCGATCTTGATGGTGTGTGCGGCGGCGATGCTGGCCACCAGCACCGGCTGCCTGATCCCGATGTATTCCGGCGATCCGGTGCGTCGGGCGCAGCAGCTCATCCACACCTCCGAGGATCTGCGGGCGATCACCGACGAGTGGGAGCGGATCTGGTTCCTCGACCAGCCCTCGCACATGACGCCGTGGCGGACGCACGGCGGGATACTGTAGATCGCGCCTGCGGGGCCATCCATGGCCCCCGCAGGCTTACGCGGTCGGAGGCGAAGCCAAGGTTCGCCTCGACCGCGCGGCCGCCCTCCAGGCGGCCGTGGCCGCCGCTCCGCGGCGGCACGCGACGCGGGCACGCGGCGCGGCCGGAGGCCGCTGCGTGCCAGGCCAAACGTGGCGCACGCGACGCGGCCGGAGGCCGCTGCGTGCCGGCAGCCTGGCGCCTACACGGGATCCGGAAACAAGTCCAAGGCCTCGTCGAGCGTGAGACGGCGGGCCGACACGAACTCGCCCGTGTCGGCGAGACTCCAAACACCGTAATCCTCGCTGGTCCAGTTCACCCACAACACCTCGTAGCCGCTCTCGCTCCGCCGCGCCGCCACCGCCTCCCAGTCACCACCCGGCCGCGACGACGAGGCATTGCCGCCCGCGTACATCACCGGGATCACCTGACCGCTCGCCCCATCGACGCGGATCGCGTAGCCCTGACCGGTCGTACCGAACTCCACCGTCCCAACCTGGTACAGCGCCGCGAACGCCGCCACCGGGAAGCCGACCCGTCCCTCGCCCGTCAGATCCAAGCCCACCTGCCACTCGATCACCTGCATCCGCGGCAGCGACAGCATCTGGCTGCCCACCAGGGCACCCGAGCCCGACAGCGTCCACGAACCGTAAGCACCCGCCTGCGTGTTCCGCCAGAAGAGCTCGTAGCCGCTCCCGCTCTGCCGCGCCGCCACCGCCACCCAGCCCGCACCAGGCTTCGCGTCCGAGGCCACCACGCCACCGTACGTCACGGGGATCACCTGCCCCGCCGCCCGCACCGCATAGCCCGCCGCGATCGTGCCGAACTCCACCGCACCGATCGTCACCTGCGACGTGAACACCACGCCGATCTGGCCGTCGCCCGTGAGGTCGAGATTCACCTGCGACTCGATCGCCTGCACCTGGGCCAGCGACAGCATCTGGCTGCCCACCAGGGCACCCGAGCCCGACAGCGTCCACGAACCGTAAGCACCCGCCTGCGTGTTCCGCCAGAAGAGCTCGTAGCCGCTGCCACTCTGCCGTGCCGCCACCGCCACCCAGCCCGCACCGGGCTTCGCGTCCGAAGCCGCCACGCCGCCGTACGTCACGGGGATCACCTGCCCCGCCGCCCGCACCGCATAGCCCGCCGCGATCGTGCCGAACTCCACCGCCCCGATCGTCCGCTGCGACGTGAACACCACGCCGACGTTCCCGTCACCCGTAATGTCCAGATTCACCTGCGACTCGATCGCCTGCACCTGGGCCAGCGACAGCATCTGGCTGCCCGCGAGCGCCCCCGAGCCCGACAGCGTCCATGAGCCAAATAAGCCCGCGTCCGCGTTCCGCCAGAAGAGTTCGTAGCCTCCGCCGCTCTGCCGCGCCGCCATCGCCATCCAGCCCGCTCCGGGCCGCGAATCGGACGCGGCGCCGCCGCCGAACGTCACCGTGACCACCTGGCCGCCCTCGCCCCCGACCCGCAGCGCATAGCCTGCCGCCGACGTGCCCAGCTCCACTCCGCCCTGGGCCACCGCCCAGGGGGTGAAGATGGCCGGCGGAGTGCCCACGAAGCCGTCCCAGGTCAGGTCCACGGCCGACTGGCTCTCCAGGGCGAACATCTCGTTCCGCGACAGCATGCGGCTCCCCGTCATCCCGCCGGATGCGTCGAGCGTCCAAGCCCCGAACGCGTCCAACTGCTGGTTCCACCACACGACCTCGTAGCCGCTGCCGCTCTGCCGCGCCCCCAAGCCCAGCCAACCGCCCCCCGGGTAACTCGGGGAGGCGCTCTCGCCCTGCACCTTCACCGGAATCACCTGGCCGCCGGACCGCACCGCGTAGCCGGCGCCGTCGCTGCCGAACTCCACGCTGCCGATCGTCACGCCGCAGGGCAGGAACACCTCGTTGCTCTCGACCCGCTCCACGGTGGCCTCTTCCTCGACCAGGCCGAAGCCGCCACCGGGGCTTACCTGGCCGCTGGGGCTCACCCGATACTCGAAGAAGCGATTGCGGGGCTGGTACGTCACCGTCTGCTTGGGAATGCGGGCCAACTGACCACCGGGCCTCGAGAAACCCTCGAATGCCAGGCTCTCGGACAGGATCGGCCCGGTCGGGCTGGCCTTCGCGATTTCGAGAAAGTTGAAGCCGGTGTAATCGGGAGACGGACCCCAAGACAGGTCGACACTCCCGCCGACCGTCCCGATCATCATGCCACCGCCACTCGTGACCCATTCGCTATCCGGAGATGACCGGTAGACGGTGTACGTCGTCGTCTCGAAGTTGACGTTGATCCCCTCGCCCACGTCGTAGAAGTTGTTCTTGTTGAGGTCGCGGTAGGTGACGAACCCGATGTAGGAGCGGGTCGGATCGTGGCTGAAGCGGTGCGTGGTCCACGTCACCCTGCTGCCGGTGTTCTTGTAGTTGAAGGCGATGCCGGCCGCGTTGATCGTGCCCAAACTCTTGCTGCCGGAACCTCCGATCGACGTCGCCGGTTGGAGGTCCGGACTGTAGCCCGCCATGTTGAGGAGATGCCCCCACGGGTCCGTCGTGCTGGCATTGTCCTTCTCGAGCATGAATCCGAGCGTGTCCGCGTAGACGTACCGCTGGAAGAAGCCTTCCCAGGTGAGCTTGCCCTGTCGCCAGGCTGCTTCCGTGGCAGGCAGCGAGTTCAATTGATAACCGTAGCCGATGTTCTCGGACTGCCGCAGGAGAAATGGGTGGTAAAGCGGGTCGGGCGGATTCGGCACATACGTGTCCGGCGTCGCATTCGGATTGAATCCGAGACCGTCCACGCTGGATGTCGCCCTGTCGCCGGTGTGGGCGAAGCCGTTTTCCAGCATCCAGTTGTTGTGCAGCCCCGCCCCATGATCCTCCTGGATATTCATGACCAGCGGCCCGGTGCGGGGCAACGCCGAGATCACGGAGAGGAACGTCTCGCCCCCACGGCCGTTAAACCCGCTGTACCACTTGATCCCCGCGGCCGTCGTGCGGCCCTCGGCCTCGCGGATCGAGTTCCGCAGGTCGGTCCAGATCGGGTCGTCGCCCCGCATGCCGTGGGTCGAGACGAAGTTGCGGTTGTTGTGGAGATTCCGGAGTTCCGCGCCGAACTTCGCGGGATCGGCCCGCATCTTGTTGATGATCAGCAGCGCGTAGGCCTCGAAGGGCGAGATGGTCAGCGCGATCCGCGACTCGAGCCGCTCCGGCTGGCCGAGGACCGGCTGCCGTTTCCCGGTCGAGCGCCTGCGGAACCGACGAAAAAAACCCTTCATCGGCGACCTTTCACGGGCCAGGCCCGGAGCGCGGAACTAGACGCACCCCCAAGGCGGGCGAACAAAGTTTATTTTCCTGGGCCTGGAGCGGGCAAGTGATCATTCGCCGGCGGCACGACCGCGTCAGATGCGGATCTTCGCCGCCTGTTCCACGATCGACTCCAGCGGCACGAGCTGGCCCTTGTCGCAGCCCGGACAGGCTTCCGCCGCCTCCGCCCAGGCCGCCGGCGAGCGGAGATTCGAGTCCCAAAAGGGCCACGTCCGGCACTGCCGCGGCCGCTCGTCGTAGGCCGTGCACTTCCGCGTCCGCTCGTCGAGCAGCACGCAGTCACCCCCCGGCCGCTCCTTCAGCGACCGCCGCACGCCCACCCGCTTCACGAAGGCGGCCTCGAAGTCGGCCGTGGTCATCCCCTTCCGCGCGGCCATGGCGTCGATCTCCGCCTGGTTCACCCACACGTAGCCCTCGGCGCCCGAGCAACAGTCGCCACACTGCGTGCACTGGAACCGCAGGCCACCCGCATACCACACGTCCTTGGGAATGCCGGCCATCGTCGCTCCTCGTCAGCCCCGCATCGACTCGATCACCCTCACGATCGCCGCCACGTCGGCGTGGTCGTTGCCGGGCCCGAAGCTCGCCCGCACCGTGCCGGCCCCGGCCGTGCCGAGATGCTCGTGGATGCGGGCCGCACAGAGCAGACCCGATCGCACCTCCACGCCCGCAGCCTGCTCGAGGATCACCGCGACTTCGGCCGGATCATAGCCCTCGACCGTGAAACTCACAATCGGCGCACCCTCCGCCGCGAACACCCGCACGCCCGGCAACGTGGCCAGCAGCGCCGCGCACTCGCCGGCCAGGCCGCGGCAGGCGGCGCCGGTGGCGGCCAGACCGCGACCCTCCAGCCAGGCGACCGCCGCGGCCAGCGCCGCCAGCGCCGGCACGTCGCCCGTCCCCGGCTCCATGCGCTCGATGAACGCCTCCGGCATGTCGAGCGACCCGCTGTGCGAGCCGGTGCCGCCCTGCACCAGCGGCTCCGGCTCGATCCCCTCCCGTGCCCAGAGGATGCCGACGCCGGCGGTGCCGTGCAGCCACTTGTGGGCCGGTGCGGCGACGACGTCGGCCCCGAGCGTCGCCACGTCGACCGCCGCCTGCCCGAGCGTCTGCGCGGCGTCGAGGAGGAGGATGCCGCCCCGGGAGTGGGCCACGGCCGCGATTGCGGCCACGTCCTGGAGGCAGCCAGTGACGTTGGAGGCATGGGTGCAGGCCACCAGCCGCGTGGCCGGCCGCCAGGCCGCGGCGATCGCGGCGGGATCGACGCGCCCCAGGCCGTCGCAGGGCACGATCGTGAGCTCGGCGATCCCACGGCGAACCAGCGCATGCAGCGGCCGCAGCAGGGCGTTGTGGTCGGCCGCCGTGGCGATCACGTGGTCGCCGGGCCGAACGAGCCCGTGGATCGCCAGGTTGAGCGCGAGCGTGCAGCCGCCGGGCAGGGCCACGCGGGCCGGGTCCACGCCGCCGAGCACGCGTGCCGCCGCCAGGCGGGCGCGGTCGCGAATCGCCCCGGCCGTCGCGGCCGACCGATAGGCGGCGCGGCCCGCCAGCGCGCCCACGTCGCGGGCCGCCGCGTTCCAGGCCGCGAGCACCGGCTCCGGCTTCGGCCACGAGGTCGCGGCGTTGTCGAGATAGCGGCGGGGGCCCGCGGACTCCACGTCAGCCCCCGATCTGATACATGGCCCGCGCCGGCCGGGCGAACGCGGGCGTGTCGATGCCGTGCGCCGCCTTCTTCGCGGCCACGCACTCCCGCAGCAGGGCCGCGACCGCGGCGTCGCCGCCGCCCCCACGGATCACGGCCTTCACGTCCCACTCGGTCGTGGAGAACAGGCAGTTGCGGAACTGGCCGTCGGCCGTGAGCCGCAGCCGGTCGCAGCGGTCGCAGAAGGGCTGCGTCACGGGATCGATGAACCCGACGCGACCGCCGTCCGTCCAGCGATAGTCGATCGCCGGCTGGCCCGGATCGACGCCGGCCACGGCGACGAGCGGCCCGACCTCCCGTTCCAGGATCGCCCGCACGTCGGCGCCGGACAGCACCCGCGATCGATCCCAGGCCCGCTCCGCGT
>Ga0315901_10008280_pt1 | contig 12110 bp, 8 predicted proteins | sample LakEriMetagenome_10_FD_203761 | JGI IMG/M metagenome (GOLD analysis project Ga0315901, IMG submission 203761) | Freshwater fungal communities from buoy surface, Lake Erie, Ohio, United States - Buoy 2 MA116 | ecosystem: Environmental > Aquatic > Freshwater > Lake | place: USA: Lake Erie, Ohio...
GGCGACTTTGCAACCGGTGCTTTTGTCCACAGGCCAGCACCGCGAGATGCTCGCTCAGGCATTGGCGGCCTTTGACCTCACGCCTGACGCTGACTTGGCCTTGATGCAACCAGGCCAGACTCTGCCAGAATTAACTGGCCGAGTCATCAACGCTGTGACCGAGTTCATTCAGGCAAACCGTCCGGACGCCATTTTAGTGCAAGGTGACACGACGACCGTTCTGGCGGCATCTATCGCCGCAACCTATGCCCGGGTCCCAGTTGGACATGTCGAGGCGGGGCTACGAACGTACGACATGGACCACCCCTTTCCAGAGGAGATGAACCGGCGACTGGTCTCGCCACTCGCCCGCTGGTCCTTCGTGCCCACCGCAACGAGCCGACAAAACCTGCTGCAGGAGCATATCGCGCCCGAGACGATTCACATTACCGGTAACTCGGTGATCGACGCGCTCCTATGGATGCGAGAAAAGGTCCAAGGGAAGCAGACTTCGCCGCAGGCACTCGCCGAGCGTCTCGGCATTCCGGCCGCTTTCGCCAACAAGTACCTCGATCCCTCGACAAGCGGCGAGCAGCCTGCTCGCTGGATTCTTGTCACTGGCCACCGCCGCGAGTCGTTTGGAGATGGGTTTGAATCGATCTGCCAGGCGCTACGGCAGTTGGTCGAAGAACACTCCGACGTCGGGATTCTCTATCCGGTCCATCTCAACCCGAATGTCCGCGAACCGGTCAACCGTCTGCTGTCTAATCATCCTCGCATCGCCTTGATTGAGCCGGTCGGCTACGAAGACTTCATTTGGTTGATGGATCGTTGCCATTTTCTCTTGAGCGATTCCGGTGGCGTTCAGGAAGAGGCTCCCAGCTTGGGCAAACCAGTTCTGGTGATGCGGACCACGACGGAGCGGCCGGAAGGGGTTGAGGCCGGGACGTGTCGGTTAGTGGGAACAGATCCGGCGGCAATCTTGCGTGAAGCAAGTTTATTGCTGAATGACCGAAATGAGTACCAACATCGCTCAGCCTTGAAGAATCCGTACGGCGACGGCCAAACTGCCGTCCGAATCAGAGAGATCCTCGAAAAAGACCCAAACATCTGATTTAGAGTAACTATCCGAACGCTTGCGCGTATCGGCTGATTTTATCAAGACCATTTCAAACTTCATAAAACAAACAATACTCCAGTATGTCGACTAGCAATCATTTTGATATTTGTGTGATGGGCCTAGGATATATTGGCCTTCCCACCGCTTCGATTTTTGCAACTAAAGGCAAAAAGGTTTTGGGCGTTGATGTGGTTCAGCGGGTTGTCGACACCATCAATCAAGGCAAGATCCATATTGAAGAGCCGGACCTTGACATCCTAGTTCGGGCGGCCGTGCAAAGCGGGAATCTCTCGGCAGCGACCGCGCCCGCGCCTGCGGGCACGTTCATCATTGCAGTTCCCACTCCGTTTGAAAAACAAAAAGATGGTTCGCTCAAGCCTGACCTTTCCTATATCGAGTCGGCCGTGAAGGCGATTGCCTCGGTGGTCAAAAAGGGTGACTTGATCATTCTGGAATCAACCAGTCCCGTGGGAACGACGGAGTTGATTCGAGACTGGCTGGTCGAAGCGACCAAAGGCCGTGTCGAAGCAAACGACTTGCTTTATGCTCACTGCCCGGAGCGAATTCTCCCAGGACAGATGCTCAAAGAACTGGTCACCAACGACCGAATCGCTGGCGGCTTGACTCCGGAAGCGGCCCAGAAGGCCAAGGAACTCTACGAGACTTTCTGCAGCGCTGAGATCTTCCTCAGCGATGCTCGAACGGCCGAGATGGCGAAGCTGACTGAGAACTCTTTCCGCGATGTCAATATTGCATTTGCCAATGAGCTCTCACTGATTTGCGACTCGCTCGGGATCGACGTCTGGGAGTTGATTCGGCTGGCCAATCGGCATCCGCGGGTGAACATCCTACAACCGGGGCCGGGTGTGGGTGGACACTGTATCGCCGTTGACCCTTGGTTCATCGTTGCCGCCTGCCCGGACCGGGCACGGCTGATTCGAACCGCCCGAGAAGTCAACGATTCCAAGCCGGACTATGTGATCAATCAGGTCTTGGAGCGAGCGGAGCGTTTCCGCAAACCGGTGATTGCCTGCCTTGGCTTGGCGTTCAAAGCCAACGTCGATGACCTCCGGGAGAGCCCGGCCCTGCACATCGTGGAAGAGCTGGCCCGCAAGTTCAAAGGGAATTTGCTCGTCTGTGAGCCGCACATCAAGGAGTTGCCCAAGTCGCTTCAGGGGAAGGTTACCTTGGAAGCGGCGGATGTGGCCATCAGCAAGGCTGATATCGTTGTCTTGCTGGTCGATCACCGGCCCTTCAAGAACCTGTCCAAACGGGTCTTGGAGCAACGGGTGGTGATTGACACCCGAGGCTGCTGGAGCAACTAGACCTTGGGATTTACTCGATCGTAATGAATCGAACGTGACGGTTTTTCCGTCCATAACAGGCTACCTCAGTCTCAGTAACATCTTGTAAGCGATTCTTAATCAGCTGGCGACCTCACGAGTTGGCGGGCTGAACCGGGGCGAGGTTATACTGGAAGCAGGCTCCAAGCCGGATCAATCCGGCAATTCTTCGACAATCCAGATACCGCTTTCACCTAATCAGAACGACATGGCTACCGTAAACGAAGTTTTGCAAGACGAGCGACCTAACGAATCGGACCGTTCGCGAGCGACCGATTGGCGGGTTTTGGCGCCTTACCTCGTCGCGATTGCGACTCAGGTCCCAATGATGCTGCTCTACTTCCGGCGGCTCTGGGATCGGCCGCATTACCAGGTCTTCCCCTTAGCCTTGATTGCCTTGGGCGTCTTTACCTATTTGCGTTGGCCGAAGGGCGCGAAACGTAAATTCCAAAGCAGTGCTTTGGCTACGTTACTTCTCCTCGGCGGCCTCGCTCTCGGACTTTTAGGTTACCTCTTCGTAGAACCCTGGTTCGGTGCTGCCAGCGCCGCCTGTTTCGCAGCGAGCTTGTATGCCCGCGCGGTAGAGGACGAAACCAATACGACCCTGCTATCGCTCTCCTTGCTTGCATTCTTCTGTGTTCGTCCTCCTTTCGATGCCGACCAGCGATTAATCACGTGGCTGCAGACCGTCAGCGCGAAGTTCACCAGCGAACTGCTCGACTTGGTCGGCTATGCCCATTACATGCCGGGTACTGTCTTTATTGCTCCGGGCGGGAAGAGTTTTGAGGTCGAGCAGGCATGTAGCGGTGTGCAATCGTTTTTCAGTTTGTTGTTTGTGACCATTCTTCTGGTGGTGATGCAGCGGCGCAACTGGTTCCGCGGTGGTTTGCTCATACTGAGTGCTGCCTTCTGGGCGGTATTCATGAACACGGTCCGGATTCTCGCCATTCCTTTTGCAGACTGGGTTTTTCAATGGGACCTGTCTTCCGGGGCGCCCCACGAGATTCTCGGCTACCTGACACTCTTGCTCGGCATCCTGATGTTGCTCAGCACAGATCAGCTGTTGATGTTTGTCTTCGGCCCAGTTGAGGCTTTCGGTGAAGAACGCAAGAGCACGTTCCGCGGCTTCACCAAGTTTTGGAACAAGGTGATTAGCGGCCAAGCCAAAGTCGAAGACAAATCGCTGCGGCGGGAAATGAGCGTTACTTCGCGGCTGCTCAGCTGGGTCGTCGCGGGAATTTTGGCCGTGGGTGCCTTCTGGAATTTGTTCGACGTTTACCAGTCCTTTACCAACAGCGATCTGAAGTTGCGGTTTTTCGACGGCAATGTGCTGGTCCCGCTGGCTGAGAAGGACCTCCCCACGGATTTGGGAACCTGGAAGCTCGCTGAGCAGGGTTACATGGTGATGAACCGCGATCGGGGAAGCGATTTCGGGCAGATTTCCGATTCTTGGACCTACGTCACTGGAAGAAACCGGGTTATTTTCTCGTTCGATCAAGCCTTTCCGGGTTGGCACGACTTGACCATTTGCTATCGCAATATGGGGTGGAAAGAACCGAACGACGTTCGCTTCACGAAACTTCCCGACGAAGACAGCAATGCTCGCACGAAGGATTGGAATTACGTCATCTGCGACTTCACCAAGGAAACCGGTGAGACCGGATTCCTCGTCTTCAGTCTCTTCGATGCCTTTGGCGAACCGTATGACTGCCCCAAGCGATTTGATTACTGGGCGGCTTTGCCTGACCGGATTATCGCCCGGATGAACCATCGAATTCGCAGCAACCTGTTCCGCGGTGAGACGTATCAGGCTCAGGCCTTCATCTCCACCTACGGGACGATCGATGACCAGACCAAAGAGGAGGTGATTGAGAAGTTTCTTGAAGTCCGCGAGATCATGCGGGATCGCTTTCTGGAACATCGCAAGGCCGAGGGCACTCGAGGCGTCGAGGAAGCGAAACGGGAGAATCCCCCGGAAGCCTAACGAACAAGGGATTTCGCCTTTCAGTCCTTTCGATTTTCTGTAATAAGACTGTCAAGCCCGGTATCGCTCTTCCATCGAGCTACCGTGCTTTTTTCTTTTCAGGAAATAACTGATGGCCAAGTATCTTGTCACCGGCTGTGCCGGGTTTATTGCGGCAAAGACGGCGGAGTTTCTGCTGGAGGCAGGGCATCAGGTAATTGGGGTCGATAACCTCAATGACTACTACGATGTAAGGCTCAAGGAACACCGCTTAGCCGGACTATTGCCGCGGAAAGGGTTTACGTTTCAGAAGCTCGATATCGAGGATGGGGCAGGTGTCAGCCGACTATTTGCCCAGCACCAGTTCGAGGCGGTGCTGAATCTCGCCGCGCGAGCAGGGGTGCGATACAGCATGGAAAATCCCCACGTCTACCTGACGACCAACGCGATGGGGAGCCTGAACCTGCTGGAAGGAATGCGCGAACAGGGATGCAAGAAGTTTGTCTTGGCGTCGACCAGCTCGCTGTACGCTGGCCAGCCGATGCCGTTTGTCGAAACGCTCCCGGTGAATACGCCGATTTCGCCTTATGCGGCTTCAAAGAAGGCGGCCGAGGTGATGGCTTACTCGTATCACCATCTCTACGGGATCGACGTCTCGGTGGTGCGGTACTTTACGGTCTACGGCCCAGCGGGACGGCCCGATATGAGCATCTTCCGCTTTATCAAGTGGATCGATCAGGAAACCCCGCTCGAGGTGTTTGGCGATGGCAGCCAGGCGCGAGACTTCACCTACGTCGACGACATTGCCCGGGGGACGATCGCCGCGATCAAGCCACTGGGATACGAGATTATCAACCTCGGAGGTGGAAAGAACCCAGTCTCGCTGCAGACGATCATCGGCAGACTGGAAGAGCTCCTCGGCAAGAAAGCGGTGATCGATAACAAAGCGTTCCACATTGCCGACATCAAGGAAACCTGGGCCGACATCGGCAAAGCTGATCGGTTGCTGGGGTGGAAGCCGACGGTCGGGTTAGAGGAAGGGCTGCGAAAGAGTGTGGAGTGGTACAAGGACAATGTAGAGTGGGCCGGGAAGGTGAAGCTGTAGGAGGGCAGAACCACTAACCAGCTCGAAAACGAAGAGAAATTAAGAGACGTCGCGTCAAGGCCGGGTGTGTCACCCGGCCTTTTTTCGTGCGCGCTGGGAAAGCGATCTGGAAGTGCATGACCGCTACTTCTATAGTGGAGATGAAAGCCTTAGAGTCTCCCGGATATCACCGAAACCGGTTCCACTCTGTCGCTTTTAGAGCGGGCAGCGCGCTCACCCACCTCCCACCTTTCCCCACCTTCGCCGTGTCTCGCTTCACTTCCCATTCGGCGGGATCCGCCGCTTCCCAATCAGAATCCATCATGCCGCCTCCGCCGAGAACCGAGCATTGGCTTGCGCAGCTGCAACGGAATTGGCTCTTCTGGCCCGCCGTATTTGCCTTGATCTCGTCGGTAATCACCACTTTGAATGTGTTTCTGGGACCGCACATTCAACTCTCCTTTCTGTTTGTCATCCCCGTAATGTTGACCGCATGGTACGCGGGCTCGCTGACGGCCATCCTGATGACAGTGCTGCTGGTTCTGATCCGGCTGGGAGTAGCTCTGTATTGGGAAAACGAAGTGACACCAGTGTGGGCCGCCTGGTGCAATGCCGGGATTCGGCTGGCAATCTTGTTGCTCGTTACCAGGCTGGTCATCTTCGCCCGGGCCAAACGGGATGCGGTCGTGGGGCTTTCGCGGCGACTGATCGAAGTCCGCGATGAGGAGCAATTACGGCTGTCGAGAGAGCTGCACGATGATGTTGGCCAGCTGCTGGCGCTGGCCGAGCTGAATCTGAACTCGGCCCTGGAATCGACCTCCGGGAAAGAGTCCGAGCTGCTGGCGCACTGCCAGGCGGCGTTGCACCTGGCAACTGTTCGAGTGAAAAATCTCTCCCGCGGGTTACGGCCGGCGAGCCTCGCGGGGCTGGGACTCGCCGCTTCATTGCGGCAACTGATGATCTCGCTGCAGGAACAGTCCGGGGTGGAGATCCATTTCCACGACGAATTGGGGGACCGGCGATTCGCCGAGGAACTGGAAACGCATTGCTATCGGATTGCACAAGAGGCGCTGACCAATTGCCTGAAGCATTCGAAGGCAACGAACGCCTGGGTATCGCTCGGATTGACGGCAGGGCAGCTGTCACTGGAAATCCAGGATGATGGAGAGGGGTTTGACGTTGACTCGGCTCTCAACGCCGCGCGCGGAAATGGTTCGCTGGGCATGCTGGGCATGAAAGAGCGAGCCGAGATGCTCGGCGGCGAGCTGCGGGTCATCTCGACTTTGGGAGAGGGAACCGTAATCGAATGCCGGATTCCGGTCGGAGAGCCAACGAACGCGGCGGTCCCCCTGCGATTGGAAGAGGCCACAGGGACCGCTTAAAGGTGAGTTTCTTGATCAAAGCGAACCCGCACAGCAATAGCTCAACTTGCCAAACGGAATTGAGAGACTGAACGTTTGAGACAAATGCCTGACGATCGAGGAAATGATGACGACGGCGAACAAGACAATTGAAATCATGTTGGTCGACGACCACCAGTTGGTCCGCGATGCGCTGCGGTCGTGGCTGGAGAAATTTGCCGATTTCTCAGTAGTGGCCGAGTGCGGGGCGGGGAACGAGGTGCTGGCACTGACCCAGCGGCAACGGCCGGACATCGTGGTGCTCGACTTGTTGCTCCCAGGTATGAGCGGCCTGGAGGTGCTGAAACAACTTCGGGACCAGCTTCCGGAAATCAAAGTGATTTGCCTTTCGATGGAGTCGGGCGCGGAGTTCCTCACCCGGGCACTGAAGCTGGGGGCTGATGGTTATCTGGTGAAAGGGGGACACCTGAGCGAACTCGAGGCGGGAATTCGGAGCGTTGTGGCTGGGCGGAAGTATCTGTCACCGGGGCTCTCGGAACAGCTGGTTAAGTACTATCAGGAGCCGAACGTCGAATCGCAATTGGCCAAAGACGGATTGACACCCCGCCAGCGGCAAATCTTGAAGCTGATCGCCGAAGGGCATACGACCAAGCAGATTGCCACTCAATTGGGGCTGAGCAACAAGACCGTAGAGATGCACCGGACGCAGCTGATGAAGAATCTGAAGATTCACGAGATCGCCGGTCTGACCAGGTATGCGATCAAGCAGGGGTTGGTCGCACCATAAGGAAGCCACGGAGAGAGACTGCCAGTAGTTCGCGCCGGCTGTGATTATGGCGATGTATATGGCGATGAATACGTGGTAACGGGCGTGGGCCGGAGTGAGGATGCGGCCACGCCGGATTGCCGTTTCGTCGTGACGAGGCTCTTTTCCCGAGGTCAGCAGGGGAAGAAACTGAATACCATCTTTTCCACCGACAAGTAATCAACCTGTATCGATACAGGTATACACCCTATATCACAACTTGTCGTTGTTTTGCCCTGCGCCGATTATCTCGTGAATTTGCTCACAATTTAAGCAAATCGAATTCTTACTGGGGGGATCACAGCCGAAATCCTCAACTCGATGCAGGGGTATTTCTGTATCGAGAAAATGCAGATTCGAGATAACCTTGATCTAGGGCGACACGGCCATGATTTCGGTGTCAATTCTCAAAAAAAGCCAAGCAAGCGGCAGCACTCGGGCCGATGATTGGTGGCCGGTTTGGCTTGGCCCATCTGGCTGAATAGTAGCCGGAAAATTGCCTGCGATTATTTCGCTGTTTTCATCAAGCGATCTTATTCTTCCGGTAAGATCCTTGGCCCCGTGAGAAAAGCAGGGACTGCTTTTCGCTGTAGTATGAATACGTAACCGTGAAATTCCTCCTGCCAGCTTTTTTCTGAGCAACTGTTTGCTCACGAATGATTGCCTTTTAGTTGGAGATTGGCGGGGAACGTTTGGGCGCTGTTGCCCGGGTTCGAACCGTCCTGATTCTCCTAACTTCCTCCGTTTCGAGCCGTTTGTATGTGTGGCATTTTGGGGACTAACCTGCTAGTCCCTCCTGCTCAATTTCAAAGCGCGCTCGACCTTATCGCTCATCGGGGCCCGGACGACGAGGGAACGTTTCGCCAGGAGCGAATGACACTGGGTCATCGTCGCCTGGCAATTCTCGATCGCTCTCTGGCGGGCCATCAGCCGATGTCGACGTCGGATGGCAAGATCTGGATTGTTTTCAACGGGGAGATTTATAACCATCTCGACTTGCGGCGGGAGTTGGGCCCCGGTGTTCACTACCGTGGCCATTCTGATACCGAAACGATTCTCCACGGCTACCGGCATTATGGGACGGCGGTCATTCGCAAACTGAATGGCATCTTCGCCTTTGCCATTTACGATATCGACAAGCAACTGCTGGTTCTTGCTCGTGATCATCTGGGCGTCAAGCCATTGTATTACTTCCTCAAGGAAGGCCAGTTTGGCTTTTCTTCGGAACTAAAGGCTCTCGTCAAGCTCGGGCTACCTTGTTCGGAACTGGACAGCAGAACCTTGCTGACCTATCCGAGCTTTCTTTGGTCGCCGGGCACGGGGACACCCTTTAAAGACGTGCGGAAGCTTGCCCCTGGCCATTTCCTGACGATTCCCTTGGACAATCCGGCGGCGACAAGCTCGACCAAGTTCTACGAGATTCCTTTTGACGGCACGCGTCTGAAACAATCAGAAGCGTCCCTAACCGACGAATTGGATGAGCGTCTGCAGACGGCCATCAAGCGTCAATTGCTCTCCGATGTACCGGTAGGCTCGTATCTCTCCGGCGGGCTCGATTCCAGCCTAATCGTGGCCATCGCCCGCAAGCAACTGGGGGCATCGTTTGACTGTTATACGGTCAACCCCCTTTCCCCGATTGGGGACAAGGTCGACGGAATGGTCAATGATTTGGATTACGCCCGACGCGTAGCCAAAGTGCTCGATGTCCGCTTGCACGAAGTCGAGGCCAAAGCCGACTTGCTGGAGAATCTGGACGATACCGTTTGGCACCTAGATGAACCACAAGGCGACCCTGCCACGTTGCTGGTTTGGGAAATCTCCAAAATGGCGAGGGACCACGGTAACGTTGTTCTGTTAAGTGGCGCGGGCGGCGACGATGTATTCTCAGGGTATCGACGGCATCAAGCCTTGCGGATGGAGTGGATGTTCCGTTCGATCCCAAGAGGGCTGGGGCGGATGATTCGCCGCTTTTTTGACGGACGCTCAGTGAGTAATGATAAGATCCGTCGCTTAAAAAAATTGTCGGCAGGATTAGGATTAACTCGGCTCGAGCGACTGACATCGTATTATCGCTGGACTGAACTTGAGAATCTCAGGGCATTTTTTCGGCCCGAGTTTCTCGGCCAAGAGGAGTTCGATCCAACCTCGATCTTGCTCGACTCGATGAGCGCGATTGGAAAAGAGAGTTCAGATCTCAACCTTTTGTTGTTTTGGGATCTGAAGTTCTTTCTGACTGACCATAATTTGAATTACACCGACAAGATGAGCATGGCAGTAGGGGTCGAGACCCGGGTGCCGTTCCTGGATCATGAACTGGTCGATTTCGCCTGCCATCTCCCCGTAAATCTGAAGATGCGGGGGTGGACTACTAAATACCTCCTGCGCAAGGTCGCGGAACGATACTTGCCCAAGGACGTGATTTACCGGTCCAAAACTGGCTTCGGTGCCCCGCTCCGTAAATGGGTCTTATCAGGTGAACTAGACCGGCAAGTAAATCGGATGGTCACCGACCGAGGTCCGGTCTGCGAAGTCCTGAACTTGCCGCGCATTCGCGAGTTCGCGGCGAAAACGCTCAAGGGAACGGAGGATGGTGCATACACCATTCTCTGCCTGTTAGCGATTGACTCGTGGTTGAAGCAATTCAAGTTCGGCATCGGCCCGGCGGAAGGGCGGTTGAGTTTGGCACGAAGCCGTTAATCGCCGGTTGTACCAAGGGAATTTGATAAAGTCGCGACAAGGTCGGGTGTGTCCCCCGGCCTTTTTTCGTGCGCACTTGAATCGCTCAGAGACGAAAGAGGGAAAACGCTAAGCACACAGCAGGACGCGGAGGGGGGAGAGGAGGAGAGCCAATGAGGCGGTAGCGGGAGGTTAGCCAACTCGCCCGGGGTTCGCTCCTCGAGACTGCAGCATACCGGCCACTAATCCGCGGCTGGTGCATTGTCTCACCAAACTTTCAGGGTACGACGGTCTTCCAGTCCTTCAAGACAGTTCTGCGCCGACGGACTGGAAGTTCATCGTACAGTTTGACTGAACCCTAACTTTTGGCTTTGCCAAACCATTTGTGGATCGGAGAACGATTGGGCTGGCTGGGTGCTGCGTGGTTAGTCATGCAGCACGCCCCAGGATTCACAAACACCGCCAAAAGGCTGGGCGATCTCCGTCAATCTCGCCTGCATCTCAACCACGAACTCATAAGTCAGCTTGCTGTTCAAGGTGACCAACAGATAGCCGTCTTCATTCTCTGAAATTGCCGCAGCGGGAAAGGCCTCCTGAAGTCTGGCTGTGATGCCCGGGGGAGGAGGCCAGCTGGCGAAATCGACGATGAACTCGATTGGATGTTCTTTTGAGAACTCAAAGTCCTGTAAATGAAGTCGCCGAAAGACCTCGCCGTCCAGCCCACTTGGCCAGCCATTGCCTGAGCTTGCATTCATGTCGAATGTTCCTTCTGGAAATTGAGTTGTGAGCTCGTCCGCTCGAATAGCATACCGTCCCCTAACCGTCGCTGGCATCACCTTCGGGATGCGAAGAGATTTGAGGGGACTCTGATCCGGTGGTGTCGTCGCGGTGCGACTCAACCACCGGCTAATGTCTGAAATCCCTCCGGGATAAAGAGGGGTTTATTTCGGGGCTCCAATTTTAGCGCCTCCCTGGCCCCCAAAACCAGCACCACCTCACCTGATCTTCCACCGTAACCTGACGCCGGCAGGCCCGAAAGGTCGAACTAGCACAGCCCAGGGCAAAGCAGCGCGGGGCCGCGCAGCGGAACCCGCTGCGACGCTCTGGGTGAAGCGAAAGGAATGAACGGGAGCCCTGAAGGGGCGGGCCTTGAAGCCGCGGAGTGGGCCGGATGGTTGGGAGATCGCCCCGAGCGTGCAGGCTGTATTCGCGCGGCCGAAGGATCGCCCTTTCAGGACTGCTGATTTCAATCGCGACCGGATACCCAGGGCGACGCGGGCTCGGACGTGAACGTCCAGAGCCCGCGTTGCTCTGGACTATGCTAGGTGAGGCTTTCAGCCTCAGGGAGGATCGTTCGAGCACGGGGAGTGTCAGGCGGTGGGAGTCGTCATCGGGGGCAGGCACCAAGTTGCTTTACCCCGGAGGGTTAACAGAGATTAGCCGGTGGTTGAGCGCCAGCGACACCACCGGATCAAGCAGCGCAGAAAAGGATCACCGATCCCGGAGGGATCGCAGCAGAGGCGCAGACGGGCGAAGGTTCACGGCGGACGAGCAGGGCAGGGGCGTGGAGGCACGATGGGCGAGGAAGGCCTTTTGCGCGGACAGCGTTTCGCAGCTGGTGCTGGCATCCCTCCGGGATGCGAAGACGTCTATCGGGGGACTCTGATCCGGTGGTGTCGTCGCGATGCGACTCAACCACCGGCTAATCTCTGCTATCCCTCCGGGATAAAGAGGGAGCGCGCCCTTGAGGTGCAAGCCGCGTCTGCACGGCGGGAGGAT
>Ga0315901_10008281_pt1 | contig 12109 bp, 18 predicted proteins | sample LakEriMetagenome_10_FD_203761 | JGI IMG/M metagenome (GOLD analysis project Ga0315901, IMG submission 203761) | Freshwater fungal communities from buoy surface, Lake Erie, Ohio, United States - Buoy 2 MA116 | ecosystem: Environmental > Aquatic > Freshwater > Lake | place: USA: Lake Erie, Ohio...
TTGATAGATTTCATTAATATGGTCAAATAGAGTCTTCGCCATCTTCATCCTCCTGCATTACAATCTGTTTGTTTGACCAGCCATTGTCAACCCCTTGCAGGATTTCAATGCGTTCGACTTGACCATCCTTTACGTGAACCTTCTGAATCAGTTGGGTATACGGCTTGATTTCAGAATACCCGAATACGGGAATCTTCAATTCCTTTATCATCCGCTTCCGTTCCTTCTTTCCACAGAGGAAATAGATATACCGATGCTTTGCGGTTTCCTCTTTTCTGTAGAAGGTTTGACCAATTGTCTTTGCCAGATTATCCACCGACTTGTTTCCCCAACGGGCTCCAACGGTTCTGCTGTGAGTCCAGAGGTCATCTTCATTGATTCGGATACTGAAATCTGGCATCAACTTCGAATACCCACAACCTTGATATAACCAATTCGTTGCCCGATAAATCCCGCCGGTATGTGCTTGTTCGGGGTCAGCATAACTGACCAAGACTTTCACCTTGGGGTCATGCTTCTTCATCCACTCAAACGATTTGGAAATCACAAAACTTTCCAGATTCTTTCCATATCCGTCCAAGCACACCAAGCGGGTCAATTCTAGCACTTCGTCAAGTTCCAATCCATCCACAATACTATCCACCGTTCTATTGCTGACGGGATGCCCATAGGTCATACACCCAATGAGCTTCTCGTTCGCACCAGCAAAGAATATATGTTCGGCATCTTCCACATAAAATACCCCAAGGGCATATCGGGTGGAACTGAACTTATGTGTATAGTGATGAGTCTGAATGAAATCTCGTGCCACGGATTTCGATATTTCTCGCACCGTGACACGGGAAGTCTCAACGAAGGTTGTTTCCATTAGTCCTCTAATACGAGCTTCGGACGAGTGGGCTCTGGTTCAGCCGCTTCTGTACGAGTCGCTTCGGTCGGCTCTTCTGCGCCGGCCGGAGTCACCGGACGGAACATCTTGTTCACATATCCACATGCTACGCAAGAAAATGTCGGAATAGGAACAATTCCTTCCTTACCGTTTGGTGAGACGAGAGCGGATACCTTCTTCATCAAGAGAACTTCTTGGAAAGTCAGATTACCGCAATTCTCACAGACAATATCGGTAGCCAATGAAAGGTCAGGTGCCTGCTGATTACGCATCTGGCGCGGGTCGGGCGGGATAAACTTACTGGTCATAATTTCCTCTTAGTGCATTAAAATGTTATACATCGTTGCCATAAAATTAATTTCTTTATCTACTACAAATGCGTCACGATATTGACCTTCTGCGAGAGCGAGAATCGTCTGTGGGATTCGGTCGGACGCATACTCTTGAACCTTATCATAAAGCAACCGATACAGCTCAGTAAAGTCACGAATCCCAGCGTCAGTCACAATCTGACGAATCTCATTCATCTTACTAGCGGATGGTTGATTACTGGTCAAAGTATCCAAAATCTTCAACTTACTATCTCCAGCGATAACTTCGTGAACATTGATGACCAGCTTCCCATCACGGGTCTGTAACTGGGCGGTACCAATAATCCGACGAATATCGGGATAATATGCATTAACCAACGTAGCAATCGCCTGCTTCTCGAATGTCACCTGCTCCTTCGTCAAGATGTGAGTGAGATGTACCGCCACATCTTTCTTCGACGGTGGAATCAATGCCGAGGTCTGACACCGACTGATAATCGCAGGAATAATACGTTCCACATAATTACAAGTCAGCACAAACCTTGTACGGTGACTGAACACTTCCATCATATTACGAAGTGCGGCCTGAGCGTCTGGTGTCAGATAATCGGCCTCATCCAAGAATACAATCTTCAACGGAGCAAACCCCGATGTGGACGCAAAGTTCTTAATCTTTTCCCGAATCACATCAATACCACGCTCATCAGAAGCGTTGATACTGAGCGAATCACACTCAATATTCTTTAATAAAATCTTGGCAGCGGTGGTCTTACCCGTACCCGCAGTTCCATAGAATAAAAGATGCGGGATATCCTGCTTGGAAATATAATCAGCCAACTTCGCCTTTAGGGCATCGTTCCCAATATAGTTTTCCAATGTGTTCGGGCGATACTTCTCAATCCACAACGTGTTTTCTGTCATAGAATATTCCTATTTTATTGTTTGCCAAATACCAGCTTAATTACTGTACGGATATCACCTTCCGAGAGTCGGTCAGTTGCGCCAGAGGTAATAACTGCGTGAGCCAGTCCAACTACAACTTCCTTAAGTTGAACGTCTACGTTCATTCTCTCACAGAGATGTACCACATCTTGGAGTGTCATGCCATTCGACTTCTGACCGTTACAAGAAGAACAGAGAATCTGGCTGTTTTCCAGAATTGTAGGTCCACCAAAAGAATGCGGAGCAATGTGGTCTACCGCGTAATTACCATCCGTGAGTAACTTTGAGCAAAACCGGCAGCAATTCTTCTGTTCCGTGAGTAGAGTATCTACGATATCCTTATTAAAGTCTCGACGCTTATCCAATTTCGTAACTCCAAAATTCATATAACCCTTGGTGACGTAATGATAATAGATGTACAGCATATCGTCAAGTCGAGCGCCGCCCGTAAACACTTTATGGAACGGATACATCGTATCACCAACATTATCCGGCTGAACACTATTTACGTGAACCTTGTTGTTTACCAGCATATATGACTGGTATGGTAGGTGTGGCTTTACGTTCTTGTCGTTCTTCAGTTCGCTGGTCGCTCGATTGAAAGAGGTAAAGAAGTCGTCGGTATTAATTTTAACTTTACTAAAGTTAAAAGTACCGTTTACATTGTGCATCTCAGCGACTAGCATAATAAGCTTCTTTAGAGGACCAGCGAACCACTTTCCGCCCTTTTTAAAAATATCAAGACGCGGATTCTTAACGACAATATTATTAACAATTGACAGTAGTGACCGCAGATTCTTTTCCATCTTAGACCCCGGTACCGCCAACTCCCTCATAAGATACTCGTCACGATACATCTTGTCGAGAACTGATTGGGCGTCCATACCCGCGAACCGCGGCTTTCCGCTGGAGTCTTTTGCAAATATACCACCGCTGTATAGATAGTACATCGCCCACGATACAATTTCATCCGACTCTCGGCTGACTGCATCCAAGCTGGTGTAGTCAGCCTTCCAATCGTTCTTAATGAATGAACGGCTGGTGAACATCGAAAAAGCGTTAGGGGAGTCAACCGCACCAAGATTACGGTTCGTATCCGCAATAATATTATTAATAGCGTTCCGCTTGTCAGCGGGAGACATCTTGTTCAAATCATTAAGAGTAAGAAAAAGTGTTTCTGCATCATCATCGGTGAGATTTTCATACTCTACAACGCTAAGAGAAAGATTATAGATGTAATCCTCTAGCACAGGATACTTCTGTATAATCTGTGAAAGATGCATAGCACCAATGTTGTACTGGTTCCCGTCAACATCGGTAAGCGTACAGTCAATTGGAGTTTTAATGCAATTGTTTAGAAAGTAATATACAGTACGTGTGCGATGTCCTCCGTCCACAATCTCATACTTCCACTCTAGACCATTTGGCCCCTTTGAGAATACGTAGCGAAAGTGGAGCTGAGGGATGGGATTGCCCATCAAAATAGAACGGATGAGATTACGCTGCCAATTACTACCGCTGCCGTTCCGTACAAAGCCGAACACATCCGGTCGCTGATACTTTGGCGTGTCTACGAGAGTAGTACTATACTCCTTAGAAATTTTATCAAACGTCCACGACTTGACGTTTGCTCCTGATGATACGAGGGTCAGCCCAGCCATAACTTCTCCTTTTGTTTTAGTGCCGTTGATTTAGAAGATTGCTCCGTGGCACAAAAAGAGTAATCTTTGTAACATATTAAATCTAATACAATTGTTGGCTATTGTCAAGTACTTAAATTATCGTTTAACAATAATAACATATTATTTTCTTTATCTTGCAATTCCTTTGTACGTTGGATACTTCGTACACCTTGTTCGTGACGAAATGTCGTATCGTCCAAAAACTTATCCAGCGTAGCAAATAAATCCTTTTTAAACTTGAAGAATAGACCATCGGGGTCAATTTCGTGATAGCAGTCAGACTCTTGGAAAATAACCGCAGTACCATTCATCATACAATCCGTTGCTGCCACGCTCCATCCATAGTTTGATTGGCGCATTTGGATTCCTACGGAGCAACGCTGGAGTCGGGTATAGTACTCATGCTTCGGGACTTTGGTATTGTCAATCCACGATTCTTCCGGCTTTCCTTCCAGCTGTGGAACCCATACCACAAAGTCTTGTCTGGACTCACGATACTCTTTCATTAGCTCAATAAATTGCGGATATCCCTTGTATGCAGCGGCACGATGATTGAATACAATAATCTTTTCCTTTTCAGTAGGAGCGGAAATAATCTTTCCTTCGGGAACACCCAAATGCCAGACTTGGAGAATTCTGTCCAGCTCTTGAACCTTTTCATCATTAAACCATTGCCGAGCCTCATCCAATACCCGATTCTTTTGGTCTTGGGTATTCAGATAACACACCTTCATCCCCATCACACCCAGCAATTCTGCCACGATATTCCGCTGACGATTCTTTCTATCTTCAGCATTACACGATTTCATTTCCCACCAATGTGCATATCCGACGATTGGTTTATCGGTATATCGCTTGACCATAAACCAGTCAGGAAGATGTGAATAGACTACATCATACTCCAGCTCTTGAATTAGCGTGATAGCCTTTCGTGGAAACGTTACCCGCATATGAATCATATCGCCAGAGATGTCTACGATATGTTGCTTGACGTTTTCCAAATTGAGCTTTGCTACGGGCTCTGGAAGTAGGATGTGCCAATAATAATCCCCAAGCTTTTCTAATGCTCGAATATGATTATAGATAACATCCACGAAGGAGTCCTTTTCTATATTCGCAGAATTAGTAATATTGGGGATTACCAACACCTTTTTACATTTTGATATGTCAACCGTTGTTTCAAAAAAACTCATCTGCCGACCTCTGGAAGATAGATACGCTTTGCCTCATCCCAACTAATTCCAATCATATTAGTATAATACAGAATACCATCCTTTGTCCGACCTTCTTCGTGTAACTTCTCATACCGAGCGATGGCCTTCGGCTTCCACCAATTCAATACGGAATCTACATCATCCTTCAGCTTTGTCAAGGGAACGAGCTTATCCTTCTCAATCTCCCCACGAAGGAATTCGCGGGTATTCTCGTAAAGGGGAGCGTAATATACACCACGTTCAAAGCCGTGCTTGTACTTACTCGCACTGACTCCCACTTCACGGAAAATCATTGAAATGATTTGCTGCTTAATACCAGTGACCGGCCCCTTCGATGGGTCATCCTTGACGAATCGTTCCTTATATTCGTCCGGCTTGTTCTGCTTCAGATAGTCATGCCACTTGCCATAGACATCATCATCGGGCTTAATACCAATCGCACCAGTACTCGAACCCAACTTCTTCCAGAACGGAATAGAATTGTACATAGATTCCGACCCATACAACGAAGTGGTTGTCAAACCAGCCAACACATTGTTATACATCTTTTCCCACGTGTCGGCAACAACCTTGGTGGTCAACATCGAAGCAACAAGCTTCCCGCCCAAGAAATTATATCCGAACGGCTGGGTAGCCATAATACACGTACCGATAGCGGAATTATTCAGCTTCCCCTTCAGCTTGGTATCCTTATCCCATCCAATCCATTCATCACGGCAACCGATAGCGATAACGTCACTCCCCAAAGAAGTCGCACCAAGATACTTCCCCGTTACCTCATCATAAACAAGGAATCGCACAAACCGACCGGGATTCTGGTCAAACTCCATTGTATGCGAGAACACCCGAATCATATTCCAATCCATTTCGTCGGTGGTCTTTGACATTACCAGACGGATGCGGGGCTGAAGGGCTTGTATTTCCTTGACAGTCTGTTCCTTATTGTTCAGGTCAGTAGGCGTCCAAATCTTTGCCTTGACAATACGAGCCTTATCAAACGAATTCTGATAATACCCATTTACTTCCTTATACTTCTTGTACAAGGTTTGTTCTTGAACAGACATACTCTTAAGCATGTCCAAGTTTTCGACAAAGAGCTGTTTCTCCTTGTCGAAATCAAACTTGGGTGTATCAAAGAAATCGTCGAAGCCGGCCATTAGTCCTTCGTGTCAATTTGGACGAGGAAATACTTCGAGGTGAACCCCTCACCCACGAATTCCGCAACAGCGATACCCTTCGAACTTACCTTCAAGATACCATCCTTGATTTCCTTGTTCGACAGTAGCACTTCCTTCAAATAGTTAGCGGAGAAACTAATCGGGTCAATCTTCGTATTCGTCTTGGTCGTAGTCTTGATATTGACGCGGTTCGTATTCAACGTCGAGTAGCCGATTACAACAGTCGCATCCGTACCATCACTCATCACGGTGAACGTATCCACCTCAGACAGAGCGCCCTTCGCACGAGCGAACGTGTTCACAAACTTGTCATCAAGGACAATTTCGATATCCACCGGCGGGAGCTTCTTTAAGTCGGGAACCTTCGGAATGACCGACTCATCCGCCAGAACGAACGTCACCTTCGTATCGGAGTCAGAAAGATTCAATCCGATAACCTTATTCGACGAACTATTTGCAGCGACCTTCAGCTTCTCTCCAAGTACACCAAGAAGCGAACGAAGCTTCTTCGTCTCATAGATACTGAACTCACCCTCGGGGAATCCGATATCGTGGCTGGTCACCTCAGCCAATACATTCTTGTCATCAGAAATAGAGCGAACAGTCATCTCTGTACCATTAGATACACACTTGACGCTCTCACATGCTCCGCCGATGTTATACTTTGAAATGAACCTTTCCAGCTTTGACTTTTCCATAACCTTTAACCTCTTTAAAGTTGTTTATCTTCGTACCAAACTCTTGTTAATTTACCTTCGGTGAATCGAGCGGTATAATCTCTCCACTTCCCACCCACCACTTCACCATTATAAAATATAATATCTCCGTGGAAGTTTGTCAAGTACTCCCGGCGATAACTACCTTCTACTTTATCAAAATACCCATTAAACGCTGAGTTGGGGTCATCTACCCATGCATAGTCCCAAACTTCCTTGTATAATTCACCATTATTTGTTATAACATAATAATCTAGTGTACAGTCCAGACTCTTCGTTTGAAATTCTCCAAGAGGAACATCTGAATGTCCTGGAATCTTTGTTTCTACTTTTAGTGTGTCGAACATGCCCATACTTTCCTCCTAGAGTTGATATGTGTAAATATGCTTAGGTTCCGTCTTTATAATCTGTACGCCGGGGTCGCCAGCTTTATATCGTTGATTGATTTCTACTCCATACGGACGGTCCAACATTGTCAAGGTTCTAATGTGAAAAGGTTTCCCATCTACCAGTAGTGATGACCCAGGCGCGGTGATACCTTCATACTTAAAGTTAGCTGCCCGATAGATGATACCTTTATGTCCTTGTTCTGGGTCAGCATAACTTACAACAAACTTCCAATCCGTATTTTTTCGTAACCACTTTAATGTCCGACTCACAAAGAAACTTTCAGCGTTCTTTGGAGTATCATCCACTAAACACAATCGCCTGAGTTCCAGACATTTATCGGGGTCTTGTGGATAATACTTCTGCGCGGCACTTGGTCCTGCCGGCCTAGTATAAATACATATCCCAACCAGTTCAGGTAAAAACACACCCTCACGAAATAATCCAAAAGTGTGTTTTTCTTGAATATTGACATAATCCGAATAGTGCCATTTCCGTAAAAAAGAACGGACAGTATCGGAAAAGCTGATGTGCTCGACGGTGTATCCTTGTAACGCCATTAGACTTGTTCCCATGCATATTGAGCGTTCAATCTATAACTACCAATATGATTACCCCAAAATGCGTATTGTGGTTCTACGATTGATAGAAATGTACTACCATCACCCTTACGATACAAGTGGTAGACCTGCCCTATATTTGGTTCAAACCCAAGCGAGGCTTCATAACACATCTTATTGATTTCGTAATCCTTGACCAACTCTTCGTATTGTCTAACCAAATCGTTATATCGTTCCTCATAATAATGCTTAAAAGTGGGTTCGACTTTGCCGACCCACTTATCCACTTCTACTGGTTTAATTGATGCAGGAGCACTAGGAGAGATTCCATAGGTCAACGCATTTGGATTCTTTTTATCTTCCATAGTTTCCTCGTAAAGTGGCACCGTGGGATTCGAACCCATCTAGGCTCTCACCTAGTCCTTGGCTAGCATAGTATGCTTGTAACCTCGGGTAGCGCCCGTGTCATACTATCGTTGTCCCGACCAACTGCGGTGCCGAATTATTACTTACCGCCGTAATACTTGTAAATCAAATCACATGCTTCTATGTGCTTCTTAATAAGTTTGATATCTGTCTTTACATCCAAATCAAAAACATCACCTTTACCATTTAGTTTAACCCGTTCTAACTGTTCAGTCAACATCTCTTTGGTGTCTTGTATCTCTTGCAGAATAATATTATCTACCATTTCTCCACTTATCTCTACCATAATTTTAGACATATTATTTGTCCACCAGTCGTGCCGCTTGAAGTCGTGTGAGTTCGTGAAGTCGTGCAATTTGTCCAGTCAACTTTTCATGACTATAACGATAATCTTCCAGAAGTTGTAGATAGGCACGTGCAAGATTCTGTTTGGATGTCCCGTCAAACATCGCATCCATTTCTAGTTCCTTTGCGTAATGATATGCCATTTCTTCGTCAATCTGTTTCATACGTCACCTCGGATTGTTTTGGATATCGCTTCCCAAGTCACCTTTTGCATTATTCATCAATCGGATGGTATTCCCGAGTGGTGGCTTGTGATTACACGGAGCATAATCGGAAACCCACTCACCCTGTAATGTTTCGTGTTCTCCCACGATTTTCTTACCAGTTCCACCACACAACGCGCAAGTGACCCGTTCCAGTTCGTTACAGACCTTCCGAATATCAACGGCAAGGAGTTCGGCCTGACCTTCGGTGAGACGCAAGAATTGCGGTTGTCCCGGCAGTCCGTAGAAGGCGTCGGCGTAAAACCTCAGTCGTTCTATGATAACGTTTTGGTCAATCATTTGGAATTCTCCATAGACTCAATTTTCTGAATGGCATATGAAATGGCTTCCGCTACTGCCCGATGTGAACTTCCGGGAGAATATTGAATGATGTTGCCGTAGGCACCTCGGCTGTCGAGTCGTACCGCCTCGTCGGTCATACGTTTTTCATGACGGCGAAGAATCTCAATCATTTCTTTTTCGTATTCATCCATTAGAATTCCCCCGACTCCATAATAACTGGCATGTTATTTGGAATGGATGCGACAATCACACCATCCTTCCAAATATTGGTTTTACCATCTTCGGTTACAGTCATGCTGTTTCCTTCTACAACTTTATAATCACTCATATTTGGTCTGTATATCTTGAACTGTTTCATTAGAATTCCTCACAACGTTTAATTGTATCCGTAATTCTTCTATCTCATCAGCCATCCGTTCTGGGGCATCGCATCCAAAGGTAACATCTCCGAACACTCTGCGTTCTGCATCTCTCAATCTTTGGTCATCTGCGTTCATAGCACCTTTGACCAACTCCAACTCAGCAACAACCTTCTCGTATTGTAACTTATATTTGTTAGCAACCCATTCGTGATGTTCCGACAGGTTTGTAAGGCGTGATATTTTTTTGTGTAATTCTTCTATACCATCGTTTGCCCTACTATTCATATCACGCAAATGACTTATCGTATCAAGAGCACGGTCAAGCCGATGTTGGATTTCATTTACGATTTGCTGTGCATATTGTGTCGGTGGATGCGTATAACACGGGATAGCACCACATCTACAATCCCAATTCGGTGTCTTATCCATTAAAACTCACCCCATTCACGAATAGATACACCCACAGGAAAGATAGGAACGCCATCCTTACTCAGCTCTTGATAGCGAACCGTTAGATACTTGCCAAGAAGCAAACGACGATTCTTGAATAGCTCTGCACGATTTTCTTGTGAACCCTCTGGACGACAATTGAAACGCTGACCAGAATCAGTCTCCAATTCAAAAATGGCGAGCCCAACGTCACTACCGTCACCATCAACAACATCAACAATACGATATTCTGCATCGACGAAATCCTTTAGTTTCAAAAGTGAATAGGAACGCTTACCAATCTCATAGGTCATTTCCTCATCACGAATCATCGTTCCCTCGTATCCATCTTGGACAAAGAGATTGTGAAGATGGGACACCTGCGATTCATCATCTGCCCGAACCGTCTTGACAATCTTGACATTCTTCGGTGCATTCGCACAAATGTCCAGAATCAACTGATGACGCTTCACATACGGAAGTTCCTCATCTACGATATCATAAACGTGATAGAGAAGTTGTGAGGACAACTCTGGGCGATACTTCTTGATTGCCTTCATACTCTCTTGAAGGAGCTGATTGTTCGGAAGCATCAACTCACCATCAAGTATAAACCCACCTGTGTCAAACTTCAAGTGCTGAATGACTTCGGGAATCACTTCCTTATTTCCACGGCTCCATCCGTTCTCTCCGTCAAACAACATACGCATACCATTCAACTTGGGCTGAATGTATGCAGGAAAATTTACCTTCTTCTTGTGGTCCGTAAACTTATGTGCAAGCATCGGCATCGGACGAACATTCTTTCGTTCACCCTTTGCACGGAAACCCTTATCCTTCTGCTTCTTGATTACGGCGTCAAACTCAAACTCTGCCTGCTGCTCAGAGTTACGCTCGTTTGACCGACCGACATTTGTGGGTTCCGCATAATAGGGTGAAGAGAACTGTCGTTTGGTTTCACGGCCTGTCTTACTAATCTGAAACCATTCCGTCTGTGTATAAAATCCTCCTTCTTTGTTATCTTGGAGGATATGCAACCGCCAGAACTTCTCACCACCAGCCTTGTTTTCCGAAATGAGCCAATCACTAGACTTTACGATTTTCATTTGATTACCTTGTCAAGAATGTACATGACCACAACACTGATGAGGAAAATCTTTAGTCCAAAGTTCATAGGTTATTCCTCTCCTCGTCAATCTTTAGAAGAGCGTAAGAGATGTGAGCGTAGATTGCACTAAAGATAACAAAGATTGCGAACGCACAAACGAGAACCACACCAATCTTGAACAACATATCAATCTCCATAGAAAAGGGGATGTATGAAATATATCATACACCCCCCTGTTCTGTCAAGCCTTTCTATTATAACATATTAATTAGAAGTTAACTCGAATCCCCACTTGCATCTGCCAACGAGACATTAAATCATCTGTCTGATAAGTGGTATTTAGTGGGTCGAAACTAAATGTTGGAACGCTATTCACACCACGACCTGAACGATATTGGAGTGGATAGACATTTTGATTATTAAGATTTGGAACGAAATAATACTTACCCCAATCCTTGTTCAACAGATTACCGAAGTTAGTGATGTCAAATGTAATATCTACATTCTTGACTGATTGGATGATACGAACATCTGCTCGGTGATTCCACGGAGTTCTTGCACCGTTTCTCTTGGTGTATTCACCACGATGTGAGGACAGATATGGGTCATTACTGATGAATCTATCTAAATCTTCCCAGATTTGTTGTGCTGTTCTGGTATCTACTTGACCCGTAGGACGAGCAGATGGAACCAACTTGATTTCATCAATATTGCGTGGAACATAAATCAAATCATTATGACTTGACCCGTCACCATTCAAATCACCAGAATATACATAAGAGAATGGTGAACCCGATGAACCTGTATAGACTGCTGATACGGTGGTGTTCTTCCAGTTCCAACTTGCGTTTGCCACGAACCGATGACGAATATCAAAGTTGGACCACGTGAGGTCATATTGGTTTGCCGTCACCAATTGATTGTATTCCACGTGTGATTGGAACGAGTTACGCTGACCGTTTGCCAAATCTTTTGCTTCCCCATAACTGTATGCTGCCATCACATCAAGATGGTCCCACTTCTTACTGAGGTTTGCTGTGACGTTGTATCTGTA
>Ga0315901_10008282_pt1 | contig 12108 bp, 8 predicted proteins | sample LakEriMetagenome_10_FD_203761 | JGI IMG/M metagenome (GOLD analysis project Ga0315901, IMG submission 203761) | Freshwater fungal communities from buoy surface, Lake Erie, Ohio, United States - Buoy 2 MA116 | ecosystem: Environmental > Aquatic > Freshwater > Lake | place: USA: Lake Erie, Ohio...
CTAGTTTGAAGCATACCGTAGACGTTTTCTGAAGCAGCCTTAAAGTAAGTTTCTTCGTTGGCCCTACCAGTCTTCTCAGCAAACTCAATGTTCTTAAGTTCAGCGTCTCTACGGGCAATCTCTGACTGTCTACCAAGAACTCTCTTCTCAATAGAAGTACGGATAGTAGGATTAGTATCCCCTGCTGTAAGTTCCTCAGCACTAAAGCCAAGACCAGCAGCAGTAGACTTCGTCTCTCTCCAACTTTTCTCAGAATCTTTCTCATCGGCTTCACGTTGAGCATTGGCTTTATCCCATTCTTCGTAATACTTTTTGGAGGGGTTAAAGCCGTACTGTCTTTCATAAGCCTTCTCAATCTGCTGGGCCATACCGGGATTCTTGGAAATGTCATCCCGCATCATTGTAGAGATACCCTGCCAGTAGTTAACAGATTGTAATTTACCCTGCCTAAATCCTTCTGTCATTGTATTACCACGATTAATACTTGTTTGAACTGTTGGTGGTAGCTGACCAATTTCAGCAGGAGACATAGGGCCAGATACAGGTTGGTTGCCCGGAGTCTGTTGTACTGCCTGAGAACCAGTATCTTTTTCCCAAGCTACAGAAGCCCCACTTCTATCAAGAGTGTCTGGCATAATGTTTCTAGAGGCTACACTGGCGTTAATAGCTGTATCGGCAGCCTTGTTCTGTCTCTGCTGAATACCAGAAAAGAGAGACCCGGCCTGTTCAAACAGAGAAGCAAGACCAGCACCGGGATTACCGGGGTTGCCCCCGATACCACCGGCACCGGGAGCTAGGTTAGGGGCTTGTTTTACACCCGTATCAACGTTAAACTTATCGGCCATTGGTAAGTCTCTCTCTTTCGATCATATCAATTCTACCCTTTTGAACTTCAGCATTAGGTGCTTTCATCATAAAGATACGGTTTAGTTCGTTCATGTCTTCGTCTTTAAACTTCCTTAGAGTATTTACGAACAACTGGTTCCGGTCTGCAACACTAAGTCTACCTAGACCTTCCATTAGAACTCTAGCCCTGTTAAAGTGGTTCCCAGCAGCCTGAGTATCCCCTTGGGCTGTAGCCCTAAAGGCCCTAGAAAACTCAGCTTCCAGTGCTTTAGTAAGCTCCTGTGATGCTGCCCTCTGGTCTTTAATTACATCCTTACGGGCGTAGAACTTGGCCATTTCTCTTGGTTGTACGCCTAGGGTTTGGGCCATTACGTCTATCATGTTAACACCTTCTGAGTTCTTGATTGGAACACCAGTACGGGTGTAGTAAGTGCTGTACTGAGCCAGTAAGTAGGCTTTGGTAGCGTTGTTCACAGTCGTGATAGTCTTTAAAGCATCAAGTACATCTTCAACAGCAAACGGCTTTTGAGTATCAGGGCCTCTAAATACATTACCAATGTAACCCCAAAGTGGAGCAGCATTGTTAACTGCACTTAGTGCCGTAGCACCAGATACACCAAGAAACAGTTCAATACCAGTAGCTAGGTTAGCTGGTTTGTCTCCATCAATAAGTTGCTTTAGAGTTGGAAGACCACCGGGACCGAATCTTTCTGCTAGAGCATATTGCCTACCGTCTACAACCTCAGATGTAATCTCAAAGAGACCACGGCTTAGTGTTTTGGTAATCAAATTAGCGTCTAGATCAATACCGTTCTCCTGAGAGTATTTTTCAATGCTTTCTTGCCAAGGCCAGATGGCTGTCATAGGCCCCATAACACCTACAGGAATACCATAAAGAGCCCCGTTCATAGCTAGAAGCCTAGAAGCTTCTCCACGGCTTAGAGCACCTTTACCAAGAAGACTAGTCCACATGGACTCTGCCAGACGCCATTGGTACGACCAAAACTGAGTTGGAATAGAGCCAAAACCATTCTGGATGTTAGCGTTGGATGCTCTAGTCATGTTGATGGTTAGATCATCTGCTCTCTGTAGAATACTTCTGATTTCAATATCAGTAATAGCCTTACCGGGATTAGCAGCTTTAAACTCTCTCCAAGCAGTAGACCAAGAAACCATACGGTTAACAAGTTCACCTTCTTTGAAGAATACAGCAGAGAAGTCTAGGGCTTTACCTAATCTACCAGAACCAATAGTAGGTTCAGCTAGAGCTTGGTTAACGCTTAGATTACCACCAGTACTAAACCAACCAGACTCTCGGCCAGCAGTGTACATCTCAACGAAGTCTTTACCGTTGCTGTATTTCTTTCCCCAGTGAGCTAGATGCTGTGGTTGATCATTAACCATAAGGGCACGCATACCTACGTAGTCCTTAACCGCAGAAGCACCATGCTTAGGAGACAGGGCGACCACGTTGAACATAGCCTGACCCTGAAGAAACAACTGAGCAGGGTTAAACAAACCAAGCTTAAGATGGAACGCCGCACTACGTAGAAACTTAAGAGGATCAGCCGTAGTGTACATTAGCTTCTCGTCCATCCACTCTGCAACCTTAGGGTTCTTATCAAACATGTAATTAAGCATTCTGGACTTAACAAAGTCTGTAGCTTGTTTAACTTCAGAGGGTACAGAGATAAGATGCTGGATAGCTTTTAGTGATTGTTTAGCAGCAGCAATGTGTGCAGCATCCCCAGTAGAGCCTTTTAAGTACGAGTCAGCCCTATGAATGTAGTGAATAGGTGCTAGACGTAAAGCTTCTTTGGAGACGCCATTAGCTACAAATAAATCACCATATTGTTCAATCCACTCTTCTGTAGACCGGATACGGTAATCATTGTAGGCTAGGGAACTGGTAACATCACTAAGGTTCTTACGCATAGCGAGCAGAGGGTCTAAAACCTGAGCATCTGTTTTGTTCCAGATTGGGTTCTGAGCACTACCACGTTCAAACGAAAGAACATCTTTACTCTTCTCAGAGATAAACTTTAGGTTGATTTCTGCTGAAGGGTTAAACTTGGACTCAGTGTAGTCAACTAGTTTTCCGTATTCTTCTGGTCTAATGTCCTTAAAGGTTTGGCCGTCGTTCTTAAGATACAGAGCCCTCTTAGGGTCAACTCCACCTTTGTCTAGATCAAACATAACACGGACTTCACCGGGACTTAGACCAAACTTAGACTGTACATATTGGTCGAAGTCAGTAGCGTTTAGTTTCTGTCTAGCAATTTCTAGATCATCCATAAATTGTTTAGCTTGCTTTTCAAACCTGAACGAAGCTAGAATCTTTTCACCATTGTAGGATTCACCAGCAAACTGTCCTTTACGTAGAATAGGAGAGATACTAGGGGAAGCTACATAGTAACCACCTTCGTATGAAGTGTGGCCACCGGGCTTGTAAGGTACTTGAACTGGGTCCAACCTAGCTGACTTAACATTACGTACAGCTACAAAGTTAACTGGTACGTTGTCCTTGTCCATTTTAAACTTAGCTAAAGCTGGATCAAGTGGATTGTAGATTTGAATAAACTTGTACCCGTTATCTGCCCACCCCTTTTGTAGTTCTTTCATTTGAACAGCAGAATAATCAGCTACGTCAAATGCCTTACCAGTACCATCAGAACTTACAAGAAGAACTCTGTGGTTCTCCCCTTTCTGTGGAAGCTGGTCAACTAGTCTACCTTCAAACTTAGTAGCAGAAGTACGAATGTTTGTTTCTGTAAAAGTGCTAAAAGGCTTAGTAGCAGCTTCAGCAGACTCAGACATAATTGGAGCTTCAATTTCAAAGCTCATATAACCTTGACGAGACTTTAGTAAATACAGATCAGAGTTACGCACTAGGTAATCTAGGTCACTAATCTGTAGTGCTTGTCTGTAGGCTACGTGGTCATCTGGTGTTGGGTAGCGGCCTGTAGTGTCAAAGAAAGCTTTCTCAAACTCCTGAGCGGTGTTGTACCACTTTTCGTCCTTACGGTTTTGTTCCAGAAGCCTAGATAGAACTTCTCTGTTCTTACCGTCTCTGGTATACTTACCTAGGTCTTGAAACGAATCCTCAATCCATCTCTTGACTGTTTCAGCAGCGCCTAAAGCAACCTTACGGTTCTGGTTTTGTGTCTTGGACAGAAGTCCCTCAGCACTACGAATAGGACCGAGCATTAGGTTTACTAGACCTTCAGGATTACTGTTGGCAACAGTTACAAGAGCATCTCGTACAGAGTCGGCAGTCTCAGTTAGGTCTCTACGGACTTCAATATGGAAACCACCACCTTTTTGGACAATGTTGTAATCACCATCAACTAGGTTGTATATTTGTTTGGCAGCATTGTCAGCCTGTAGTGCAGAATCAAAGTTACTTTTGTTCTGAGTACCAAGTTCAATTACAACCGAGTTAGAACGGCCAATAATGTCTTCTGTATTGGGAACCCAGCGGTAATCTAGCACGGCATTGTTAACATCAAACTTATGAATGTCTGCCATGTCTGTCAGGGCTTTGTCAATAGCTGATCTAATAGCTTCTGTCTCAGCGTCAAGACGAAGAACACCAAACCTTTTGGTTAGAGCGTTCATAACGTTTTCACCACTAGTAGCAAGCCTCTCAGCTACCTCTACCGCCTGACCAGCCGCAAGTCTAGAAGGCCCAGCGAACGGTGCGCTAGGACGAGTAATAGACGGGGCTACGATGTCAGCAAACTCAGCAACCTCTTCTGCCTTTGTAAGACCTTTGGCACGAAGCTGTACCGCTTTAGCAGCGTTTAGAATGGCCGCAGAGTCGATGTCACCCGTAGCAGCTACTATATCAGCCGCAGTTGACTTAGGGTTGCCAGCGGCCTCCGCTACGTCTTTAACAGCGTTCTTAAGAATGGTCTTCTTGGTAAAACCTTTCATAGCCATCTTACCGATGTCTTTACCAAGGTCAGCAACACCAGCCACTTCCAAAATGTCGAAAGCATTGTCTAGACCACGATCCATAGAACTATACTGAACTACGCCTTTAGCGAACTCAGCAGCTAGTGGAGTGTTGTCTCTACCTAGACGATCTAGAACTTCACCTAGAGTTTTGTCAAACTGCTCTGGTGGTAGTGAATACAGATATTGAATCTGGGCAATCATGTTGTCACCAGTCAGAATATCAGAGAGAACTGACTGGGTAGCTAGATCGTGTTTCTTATACCAAGTGTAACCGGGAATAAATTGCTTGGCTATGTCAGCACCCCATCCAGCCCAAGACTGTGATTCAGCCTGTACTTTCATACGCTCCATATGGCGCTCAGCAATAAGCTGACGAGCAATGTAATCTTCTGAGGCTTTAGCCACACCATCTACTAGTTCTGGGTTTTCTGTATTGAAAGCTTCGCGAACAGCAGGCTTTGTAGCGAGACCACGGTTAGTAATCTCTCTGGCAAAGTTACGCTCAACGGCTGTTGAGAGCTTTTCTGGTGATTCGATGTCCCCGTCTCTAAGAGAAGAAATAGCAGCTAGTTCTGCGGAGTCTACAGGGCGTGATTGGTCTCTGTTCCTAATGTATTCAGATAAAACACTAGACTTTACACGAGCAGCCTCAGCAGCTTCCTTGTTTCTTAGATGAAGACGTAGTGACTCTTCTTCTTGGTTCTGAATTTTAGCCAAGGCAGATTCAGTGCTGATTTCTCCTTTGGAAGCAACATTGGTCATTAGAGCACGCTTCTGTGCGTATGGGTCTCTAAAGACTGTCTGAGGAACACCTTGATTGATGTTGTTAAGATCAATCTGCTCCTGTTCTGCAATATCTTGGTTCATTAATTCAATCACGTTTTAATTCCTTGGGCCAGATAGAAACCCTGCTAGAGAAGACATGCCTCGCCCAACATTGTTTAGTAGACTAGATGTCTGTCCGATACCGATAGAAGACCTACGAAGATCAAATAACTGATTTGCAGTACTTAGGTTCTGGTTAGTATCCCTGTTGCTCTGCATAGCTGTGTTAGAAGCCTGTGAGAGGCCTCCAGCTAGAGCAGAAGAAGCTAGACCACCCTGAGCAGCCGCAGAAGTTTCACTCTGAGCCTGAGCTTTTAGCATGTCTCTGTAAACTTGCCTACGTGCTCTGCCCGCTTCAATTTCAGCTTGGTTTCTTTGTACTTCAATAGCTCTGGCTTGTAGTTTGTTTGATTTCTGTTGTTCTGAGAACGCAGCAGCAGTACCAGCAGCAGAAATAGCCAAACCTGCGGCACCGATAATAGTTGATACAGCGGCCATTATTTAATATCCTTGTAATAAGCTAGTTCTGAAAGATTGTATTTCTTTTTTTCGTAAATCTTGGTTACCGAGTCGTTGGAGTTCAGGGCGCTAAACGCAATACCTAAGCACCCTGATTTCTTTGCCCACTCCTCAGCTAAGTCAATCATCTGTAGTGAATGTCTGCCTCTGTGTTCGGGTTCTACCCACCACACTTGTTCTGAGGCTAAGAAACCATTCCAGAAAGGTGCAGGAGCACTTAAGAGACTTAACATTCCCACAGGAGTATTATTGTAACAAAGCAAGATAACTACAGCTTCGTTAAGAGGTCTAGATAAGTACCAATCAATAATTTCTCTTATTTTATCTTCGTCGTATGGTCTGTGCCTAGAATACTCAGAGAACATATAGAAACTAATACACATAGCGTATAGGTATTCTTTGTCCTCTGAGTTAGCTAATCTGAAATTATACCCGTTCATTAACTGTCTCAAATGCTGACCAACCTAGAATGTCAAACGGTTTGTTACCCTCAGACTCAAATCTAAACTGAACAGCCCTACCGTTACCCCTAATCTTTAGTCGTCTAGAGTAGTAGTCCATGTTAGCGTTTAGAATAATAGACTGTTGAGGTGTTCCCCATCTGTTAGAGTTAGTGCTGTTTCCGTAGTCCCAGATTGAATACATCCAGCAAGAACCATTAGCTTTGTACCTAGAGAACACTGTAACATAGTTTTCTTGGAACTTTCTTTGACCATCACCTCGTACTCTAGGACCAGTTACAAAGTAAGAACTGTAGTCTACCCCCGGAGCAGAAAGGTCTTCCCAGTCCTTAAGGTTAGCGTTTTGGAACTTGGCAAACCCAACCTTATTCGTTAGGTACTTAATTACAAACTTAACGTTACCAAGAGAGTCAGGGTTAAAGTCCTCGTATTGGTCTACTTGAACAGGAGCACCGACGCTATTAACTACAGTAGTTCCCGCGTTGTTAGTTACATTAACAGTTTCTACTGTTGATTCTGCTAAAGGTGGTGCCACAATATCTACAACAGAATAGGTTGATGGAAGGGAGTGTAAATAAAAACCTTCTGTTTTTAGGTTTAAAACTAACACTCTGTTGTACGATCTAGGATTGCTTGAGCTACTAGAATACAACCAAAAGATTTCTTTAGTTAGAGAATTGTACCCAGATTTAACATACCTTTTAGAAGCTAGAGGGATGTCGTCATAGAAAGTTTGAATAGTCTTTTCTGTTAAAGATTGAGAATTAATAGCACCAATGTTAGAAGACTGTAGTGTATGGATACCTTCGTTAGTCCACCAGATTGGAAACGTAGATACAACTACGTAAGACTGGTTTTCAATACAAGGCTCATCACTAATCTTTTCAATGGTAAAGTCTGTAGCTGTGAATCCTACGCCTTCGTTGCCTTGGACTACCCAGATACCATTAGTAGCAAAGATAACTAGTGTGCTCTTAACGGGAATCATACGAATAATACGGCCCGCTTCAGGAATAATAAACGTACCGCCATCATTAGGAAGCAGTTGTGGGTTTACTTCTGAAGTTGGGTCGCCATTCTGGTAGAAACGAATGTCATCATCTGCATCTTTTAGAATGTTACTAAAGTACACAACACCGTTGTATCCGTCAGCTTCTACACCTGAAAGAAAGAGACGACCATTGATAAATGCGTTACAACCGGGTCTTTTACCTCTAGAAGTCTGAGTTTCTAGTCCAGTTAAACCTGAGATTAGATTTCTGTCAAAATTAAAAGCATCTAGAACAAAAGTTCCTCTAGGAGCAAGTGAATTACCTAAGTCTTGGTACTTATTCCTAGAAGCGGGTCTAAAGTCCATATAGAGCGGTGAAAGAGCAGTTTGTGCTGCTTCTCTAAAGTACCACCAAACTTGACCTTTATTTGGGTAAGTTGAGTTTCCTTGAGTTTGCCAACCACTAATTAGAGTGTTTGTCCACCCTTGATTTCTAATATTGTAAACGTATTTAGGGTTTGTAGGGCCTAAGGTAAAAGGCATGTTATCAGTAATAGAGTAGTTATCTTGTAGAACTTTGAAGTCTCTAATTAGAACTTTAATAGTAGTGGCAGAAATAGAATCTGTATCTGAATCATACTTTAAATAAAATGGTTCTATATCAGAATTAGTTACAAAGAGTCTACCTGAACCATTTGCAAACTGACAAAGATTTTCCCCCGGAACACCCCCTGTACTTAGAGTGTCTAAATCAAAAGTAAAGGAAGTTTTATTATCTGCAATTCTGTCCCCAACAATACGATAAAAATGCAGAATATTATCTACTTGATGTACCAAGAAACTATTTTCACTTCTGTACCCGGCAGACCGCCAAACAAACGAAGTAAACAAAGAGTCAGAAGAATAACTAATGGTTTGGGGGGTAGAAACGTCTTCTAACGAAAGACCAAGCCTTCTAGAAACACTACCGGTTTGGTCAAACACACAATTAAGAGTTTCAGCACAAGCGTTCTCTGGAAAGTTAAATCCTGAAAATTCAGTCAAAAACCCTTTTGTAAAATTGTTCTCAACACTTGTGCCGGAAGCTCTAGCCATTTGATTTTACCTTTTGAGAATTAATGTAACCGTCGATAGCAATTCTAGCGGCTCGCCTATTAGTAAACATTTGGTCTTCTAGTTTCTTTGGGGTGGAGCCACGCTCCATACGAACCCTAAAGAAGTTATACACTGAGAAAGGTTCAATTAGAAAGAAGTTGTCTTTGTAAGGAACTTTTTCAATTTCGTTAGCGTTATTTTCTACCATAACCTGTCCTATTTTCGTAAGTGTTGGCGGGGCCTACTTGTCTATTGTCAAACTGAGACCTTACATGAAGCCTTCTGGCTACTTTTTCAGCAGCGGGATTTTGTGTTTGTCTAAGTTGAATAGAAGCTCTAGCTTTTGAGTCTTCAATCAGTTGAAGCGTAGTTTTTCGATCAAAAGGAATAACGAAGCCATCATTTTTCTGGAACTCCAAGTTGTAGGTGCCAAAGCAAGTTGTTTTTGACTCTTGTAGGGAAGATTCTGTTACACTATTGTAGGCGTCAAACAAAATAAGCTTGTCGTCTAGAGTTGTATAAAACCTTGGTTCTGTGTCTTTCCTGTAATAGAAAGTAATGTTACTTCCGTTAATATTTTGGATAAATGACCCAAACATTGTTGTGTCTAACTGCCCCGGAAGATTTTGGCTGTATTCTAGAAATTCTTTTAGATTTAGATACTCAATGGTTCGCCACTGAGGATATGGATCACCGTCCTCTTGAATGTCATATTTAATCCAGTCAACATTAATAATGTCGTCTGGTCTTTCCATTAGTACTGGCTTAGAAACACCGTAGGCTGTAAGAGTAAACGGGAGTTGCGCTTCTCTGTTATCTTTAGTTAGCAGGATAGCATCAAAGCAAGATTTGACAACACCTGCTACGGAAGAAGCTTCTAGAGTGTCACCGATAGAGTTAACTTCGTCTCCATCAATACTTTCAAGAACCTCTTGAACAATTTGTAATAGAGTTGTCATCTTACAGGTTTCCAGTTACATTGTTTAGCACCAAATTCGTTGTGGCTAACAATCCGTTCTTTTGTCTCTCTAGACCAAGTTTTGTATTCTTGTTCTGTATAATAATAAGGTGTTTCTGTTTTACAGAAGTTACTCGTTTGGCTTGCGCATCCACTTAGAAGCACGGCTGTCAAGCTCAGAATCAGAAGCTTTGGATATTTCATTGTTAATTTCCTTTCTAGCCTCTAAAGCTTTGTTGTCGTATTCCTGTTGTTTTTGTTTTTCTGCTTGTTTTCCTTTTAGGAACCCTCTTAGGTAGATGCCACCAACTACAGAAATTAATACAGATACGTAGAGAACCCATTCTTTTATTTTTGAAATTATAAACATTAGGACCTCTTAATAACTAATTTCCCGGATAAGTAAGCATATCCAATAACCACAGCAGCAGCAAGAACCAAACCAAAGGCAGCAAGAGCAAAAGGACTGTTAATACTAGTAAGAAAACCAAGACTACCAAGGCCACCCGATGCAGCAATAACCGTACCCAATGCACTTTTATCTTCGGTAACTTTGACATCTTCTGTTAAAACCTTTTCAGGAGTTTTTTCTGTAATAAGCCCCGATCTAGCTGCTTTAATAGAGTCTAAAAAATTTTCGTAATACTTAGCAATTAATTTTGCTTTATCTGTACCGTTTACAATTCTACGAGCATTTACTGGATCGTCTGTGTTTTTGTCAAAGTAATCACTGAGTTTTTTACCAGTGTACATACCTTTAATCATACCATCGAACAAGATAAAGATAGACTTATCTAGTTTTAAAGCTTTATCTGGTGTATTTTCAATACCAAACTTACGATAGTTAGTTCTACCAGTTAGCTGCACAAAACCCCTACCTCTATATTTAAAACCATCACCGGGCTGTAGGTTTCCTAGTTCTCTTGCTTTTTTAGGGTTATGCTTAATGTCGTATCTATTAAAATAAGTTTTGTTTCCTATTTCAAAAATTGGCTGCATAGTAGCATTTACTTCATGAAAAGCTGTAGATAAAATATACGCCAACCAACGGTCGTCTGTTAGTTTTCTTAAGTCCCATTCATCAAGAATTGCTGTTAACCCTTGAACTTGAGACTGTGTAAGACGTCCCCCGAAAGGGGCGTTTCTTACATACTCAAAAAAAATGTTTCTGTTCATGTCACCCCTAAATAAATGTTTCTTGGTAAACAATATATGTGTCGTTAGTATTGATACTGACCAGCTGGCACGAAACTAGTGGCAGAGCCCGCACTAAAAGCTCCGCCCGACTTCATACCTGTCCACGCGAAATCGACACACTTGCCGGTCACGGCGCTTTCGTATTGCACCGCAAAGCGCGCACGGTTTGCTCCATCTCCGAAGCAGTCGCGCAGATGGACGACGCGGGCAGTGGCTGGAAGATAAACCAGTGCGTAATCCGTAGGTGTGTCCTTTGCCGCGTCCTCGAAAGTGCAACCAAGCATACGAATGCGCTGACCACCGATCACCGCCGCCTGTTTGCGGCAGAAACCGATGCGGGTTTGGTCGAAGTTTACATCCTGGACATTACTTTCAATGCGAACAGCCTCATTGTCGGCATTGCCTTGTGGGTAAAGGTCGCCCGTCGCACCGGATGTGTTGGAAAACAGGCATCGTTCAAAGTCGAAATACCGCGCCTTGAGCATGTAAAGAGAGCGATCTTTTGCTCGATCCGTCTCAAAAACACTGAACCGGCAATATTGCGGAAATTCGTTTGGGTTGCTAGACGGCGAACTTATGTAAAGGCCATTATTGGCTCCCAACATATACAGCCCGTCTGTGGTCACGCCATAAACCGGGCCCTCAATAAACATCCCGTCCGTGCCACCATTGTTGCATTGCACGTTTACATTTTTGTAAACCATCACATCAGATCGGGTTGCGCTGGGTGAAACTGACGCCTGATGATTGATGGCGCGCCCGTTTGTTTGGTTCGGGAAATTGAGATCAACATCCTCGAACAGGAGATCGTTGACCGTGTTGGTGTCAATGCCTGAGTATAGTCCGTCGAAAACACAACTCTTGACCTTGGCCTTAGAGTTATTGCGGAAGCGTAAGGCAATGCCGGAAGTTCGGACATTCAGGTTCACGACATGCAGGTTTTCCAGCGCGGCATAATACGTGGCGGAAGTTGATCCAAAGTCAAAGATATCACCACTCGTCGCAGCAATTTCGATGCGGGCTTTATCACCCACACCGGTAACCTTAACATAGCTAGTCTGGTCACCGGACTTGAACATTTGAATGCGGCTATTAAACCTCCACGCGCCGGAAGGCGGTGCGGGCAGCCACACGGTTCCGCCACCTCCAGTAATCACGGCGTCGATGGCTGCGTTTAGTTGCGACGTTTCGTCCGCGCCTTGCCCGAGAGCCCCGAAATCAAAGGGAGTGACGCCGTAGCGTTTCATGTAATCAGT
>Ga0315901_10008285_pt1 | contig 12103 bp, 8 predicted proteins | sample LakEriMetagenome_10_FD_203761 | JGI IMG/M metagenome (GOLD analysis project Ga0315901, IMG submission 203761) | Freshwater fungal communities from buoy surface, Lake Erie, Ohio, United States - Buoy 2 MA116 | ecosystem: Environmental > Aquatic > Freshwater > Lake | place: USA: Lake Erie, Ohio...
CCGCGCCCTCGCGGAATACACCCGGCGACCCAAGGCGTTCCGAATGCCTGTGGACGCCCGGTGTGCCGCGCGGGGCGCACGGCACGGCGCGCGAGGCGCGCGCGCTCCCCATGCACGCCGCTTTGCATCCCATTCGTCCCGTTAATTCTGAAAGCTGGTATGAGTCCGGTGTTTTATCCAATGCTTCCAGACAACGGACGGTCGCACTCTCGACGTTCACGTCCACTGTGGGTTCGCGATCTACTATTGGGACGACTTTGCCGACCGGCACATCAAGGTATTTAGGATCCGCCGCGCGGATGCGTGAGAATGGCCCGGCCTCCTTCCGTCGGCGGCTACTTCAGCGCCGGTGCAGGCCGCCGGTGAGCTTGAAGACGGCGATCAGGATTCCGTAGATCACCGTGCCGATGACGGCGGCGATCATCACCATCACGATCGGCGGGATGAGCGTGCTGACGACTTTGACCTGCTTGTCCAGCTCGCGCTCGTACACGTCGGCGATGAGGTTCATCGTGTCGGAAAATTTCCCCGTCTGCTCGCCGACGCTCATCATGTCCACGAACATCTCGGGGAAGATCTTCTGGTGCGCGAGCGCGTTTGAGAGCGTCGCGCCGTCCACGACCGCGGCGCGCACCTGCTCCATGCGCAGGCGGATGAATTCGTTGCCCGCGATGTCCTCGAGGAGTTCGAGCGCGCGCAGGAGCGTCACGCCATTCTGCGTGAGCGTGCCGAGCGTGCGGGCGAACTGCGCATAGAGCCGGAAGCGCGGGATGCGGCTGAGCAGCGGCACCGTCCATTTGAACCGCCCCCAAGTGACGCGGCCCGACGGCGTGGCGATGAACGCACGGAAAAGCAGGAACGCGCCCGCGAGCGCGCCGAGCACGAGCCACCAATAGCGCATGAGCGCGTTGTTGATGTTGATGATCATCTGCGTCGGACCGGGGAGCTGCGTGCCGGTGTCCTTGAAGAACGAGATGAGCTGCGGCACCATCGTGTTCATGAAAATCACGATCAGCCCGACGCCGATCACGACGAGGACGGCCGGGTAGAGCAGCGCCTGCTGCACACTGTCGCGCAGCGCCTTCACCTCGCCGATGTGGATGGTGAGCCGGCGCAGGATGGTCGGCAGCGAGCCGGATGCCTCGCCGGACGAGATCATGTTCACGTAGAGCGGCGAGAAGATCTTCGGGAAATCGCGCATCGCCTGCGAGAGGCTGCGGCCATCCACGAGCGACTGGTGGAGCGATTTGGAAAGCGCTTGGAGCTTCGGATGCTTGAGGCGCTTCACGAGCACGCCGAGCGATTCGTCGAGCGTCATGCCCGCGCCGAGCAGATGCGCGAGCTGCTCGCTGAAGAGATACTGCTGCGAATAGCTGAGCTTCATCCCGCCGCCCGCCGGGGCAGACGCCGCCGCACCCGGCTTCGATACGGTGAGCGTCTTCGCGCCCGCTTCCGCCGTCTTGGCCGGTGGCGATTTCGCGGATGAGGTTTCCTTCGGTGCCTGCGCCCCGGCTGCCGGGGTCGCGGGGCTTTTCTGCTGTGGTGCCGCCACGGCACCGGCCTCGACCGGCTGCACGCGGATCGGCACGCAGCGCTTCTGCTCGACCATCGCGATCGCGGCAGAACGATCGCTGGCCGTCACGACGCCATCCACAAGCGTTCCTTGGGCATTGCGCGCGCTGTATCGAAATTCAGGCATGAGTCCAGAATGCTGTGTCTCCGGGAATCACAAAGGCAAGCCCGCAGGCTTGCCCTTGAGTGAGCCGATTTTTTCGGGCGGCCTACGCGCGACGGCGTTTCCGCCGCCCCGCCGCCATCAGCGCCGCGACGGCACCGAGCACGATGGTCGAAGGCTCGGGAACAGGCGCGAGTTGAAGCGCATTATTCGAGCTGGTGAATCCCGCACTGGCCAACGACGGATTGTTGGCACCCGCGGTGAATGTGCCGTACAAAATCTTGCTTCCCACGGTGGTCAGAGCGTCCAAGTCAATTGTGATTGGAGTGCCCGGATCACCGGGGAACTGCCATGCCGCTCCGACTGTGGGCGTTGTCGCTTTCGGCACATAAACGATCGATTGCTGAACGACGCTGTCGATGGCATCACTCAAAGTTGAGTTGTTGGTGGATTGCATTGCCCACAGAAAGATCTGCTGGTTCGCAAAACCCGCGTTCGTTTGATCTCCCAAAAACAAACCTCCAGCACCTTGAGTCAAGTTCACCTGCCCGGAACTGAACGAGACAAAATCCGCCTTGAGCGTTGCCGTGCTATTCGCACCCGTAAGCGTCGCGGCATTGAGAGTGATTTGAGCGTCGCTGAGCGTAGCGAAATATCCAATCTGTATCCAATTGCCTATCGGCAAGGCCGTAGAAGCCTGATTGATGATGCCGGTGGTCCCATTCGTTCCCCACGATACTGTCGCAGCGTTGGCGGAAATAGCACCGAAAAAACCAAGGGCGGAAACAATGAGCCTTTGAAGCGAAATGTGCATGTAAATAAAATTCCGGGCGTCCAAGAGTTCAGGAGTTCAGGAGTTCAATTGAATGTCGCTGGGAACTGCGGTGCGACCCAACTGAAGGACGAGCCGGATCGCTTGATGAAGATCGCAGTGCCAGCGGGAATTGCAGTATTCCCGGCATTCGTATTCAGGTCGCTTGCCGAAACCCATGCGTTCAGCAAGACATTGCGGCCCGCAGTCTGGTAAAAATACGAGACGAACCCCGTGCCATTCCAAAACACCACCTGATCGGCCGTCGCGGCACTCCCGGGCGCCAAGCCGGTTGCTGTATCTCCCGTGTAAAGCGCTGAGTTACTCAGAGTCATCCCGGAAGCATACACATTCCCGAGCAATGAGTAGCCCGAGATCACGGGCAGCGATGTCTGACCGGTCTTCACGACACCGTTCAGGATCACGCTCAATGCAGCGCTTTGCTTCCGTGCGATCACAATTCCATCACCGGGATAAATCACAGTGTTACCGGCATTGGCGGTCAGATCGCTGGCTGAAACCCACGCGTTCAAAAGCACGTTGCGCCCTGCGGTCTGGTAAAAATACCCTACGTACCCGCCATTCCTGAACAGTTGAATCTGATCGGCCGCGGCGGCTGATCCGCTTCCGAGCCCGCTCTCGTTCGCCGCACCAAAAACTGCGGCGATCGTCCAGTGCGGACGGATCCGATAGGTAGCACCGGTGGTGATTCCGGCGGCGAGTTGGGTGCCAAGCGTCAGTGTTTTTGCTGTACCATCCGTGGTCACGATGTCGTAGATCGTCCCCGCACCGGTGCCGGACAATATTTCAACGTAGTGAGTCGGCGGTGCGCCTGCTGTAGCGCTATTGTACTGGTTGTCTGTCCAAGATGCGCTGGAATCCGCGAGGGTCACGGATCCTGCGACCGAGGTCGTCGTTGATTGAAACGCAACCGCCCTCTGAAGTCCGAGAGAAGCGAACGTGTAGGCGACTGGACTCGTCCCGCCGGTCCCACTGATACTCAATGTGACAAAGCCGACCGGATCGGTGGTTGAGGCTGTCTGCCCATTCGATGCAAATTGAGCAGCACCGAAAACGAGTGCGGCGGCGATGCTGCGGAAGAGGGAGGTGTTCGTTTTCATCGGATTTTCGGTTGCTTGATCGTGATGCTCGTTGAGTTCGCCGAGGCTGGAAATTACCTTCCAGATTAGCGCACGCATTCTTAATCGCATCAGCGGGCAGGGCAATATTTTGTTTGTAAAGTTTCGATCATAAATCTCCGTTTTGCCGGATGCCAACCATGACGGAAAACTGACAATTTTTCCCCCGCGCGTGAGGCTTTAGCCGCACCCGGAACGACTGCACAAAACACGCCCTTGCCATCCGTGGCGCGCCTGCTTTCATTCTGCCGTGATTTTTCTGCACGACAGCCGACTTACGCCGCTCTCCGGCAACTGAGCGGGCGCCCCGATTTTCCGGCGGCACCGTGCCGGAGGGCTGTTTTGCGTGATTCGGCTGGCATTTCCACCGGGCGGCGGAAATGAACGCCCCCTTTGTCTTCCGCCGCCTGCGAAACTTTCCACTCCCATGCTTTCCAATCCTTCCTCGAAATATCGCGCGTATCCGCCGATTCACCTGCCCGCGCGGCAGTGGCCTTCGCGCACGCTGACGAAGCCGCCGATCTGGTGCTCCGTGGATCTCCGCGATGGCAACCAGGCGCTCGCGGTGCCGATGAATGTCGCGCAGAAGCTGGAGCTGTTCCACGCGCTGGTGAAGTGCGGCTTCAAGGAAATCGAGATCGGATTCCCCGCAGCGTCGAACACGGAGTTTGCGTTCAACCGCACGCTGATCGAGCGCGGACACATCCCGGATGACGTGACGGTGCAGGTGCTCGTGCAGGCGCGAGAGGATCTCATCGAGCGCACGTTCGAGTCGCTCGTGGGCGCGAAGAAGGTGATCATCCACCTCTACAATTCCACGTCGCCCGCGCAGCGCCGCGTGGTCTTCGGAAAATCGAAGGACGAAATCCGCGACATCGCCGTGCGCGGCGCGCAGTGGATTCAGGATCGCATTCCGCGTCTGGCAAAAGGCGGCACGGACGTGCGGGTGCAATACTCGCCCGAGAGCTTCAGCGCGACGGAGGTGGAGTTTGCGAAGGAAATCTCCGAGGCCGTGATGGACGTGTGGCAGCCCACGCCGCAGCGCCCGATGATCCTGAACTTGCCCGACACCGTCGAGGTCGCGATGCCGAATGTGTATGCCGATCAGATCGAGTGGATGTGCACGAACCTCCGCAACCGCGATTCGATCATCGTCTCGCTGCACACGCACAATGACCGCGGCACCGGCATCGCCGCGACGGAACTCGGCCTGCTCGCCGGCGCGGACCGCGTCGAGGGCACGCTCTTCGGCAACGGCGAGCGCACGGGCAACCTCGACATCGTCGCCGTGGCGATGAACTGCTACATGCACGGCATCGCGCCGGGCCTCGTTTTTTCCGACCTGAACGCGCTGCGCGAAATCTACGAGCGCTGCACCGGCATGACCGTCCCCGCGCGGCATCCGTATTCGGGTGAGCTGGTGTTCACGGCGTTCAGCGGGTCGCATCAGGATGCGATCAAAAAGGGACTCGCCGAGTGGGAGGAGAAAAATTCAAAGTCGGAATCGTGCTGGGACGTGCCCTATCTCACGATCGATCCCGCCGATGTGGGGCGCGAATACCGCGAGGTCATCCGCGTGAATTCGCAGAGCGGAAAAGGCGGCGTGGCGTATTTGCTGGAGAGCGAATTCGGCATCGAGCTGCCGAAGGACATGCAGCGCGAATTCGGCCCGCTCGCAAACGACGCCGTGGACGCGCTCGGCCGCGAGGTCACCGCCGCGGAACTGAAGGGGATGTTTTGGCGCGAATACATCGAGCGTACCGAGCCGTGGGAGCTGATTCACTTCCACGCCGATGGTGTGGACGGCACATTTTCCTGCCGCGCCTCCGCGCGAAAGGCGGGCGCCGACGTGGCGCTCACCGGCCAGGGCAACGGCCCGATCGCCGCATTCGTCCACGCGCTCAATGCAGCGGGCACGCCGAAGTTTGAAGTCGCGAATTACCGCGAGCAGTCGCTCAGCAGCGGCACCGAGGCGAGCGCGCTCGCATTCATCCAGATCAAGCTCGCCGACGGCCGCACGAAATGGGGCGCAGGCGTGGACACGAACGTGGAACTCGCCGCGATCAAAGCCGTGCTCAGCGCGGTGAATCGCGCGGGCTAGGCCGCGATGAACTTCGCGCAGAATGCGCCGTCCACGCCGTCCACCCAGGGGCGGATGTGGCGCGTGGTGTGCAGACGCAGGCCGGGGATGGTGCGCGCGGCTTCGTCGGCGACGTGTTCGTTTTCCTCGGGCTCGAGGGAACAGGTGAAATAGACGAGCGTGCCGCCGCTTTTTAAAAGCCCGGCGGAGCGGTGCTTCAGTTCGCCACCGGCTTCGGCTGGTCGCCTGTGTTTTTTCTCGGGGCGGACGGCTTCAGTTCAGGCTCGGTCCACGCCTTTGTGCGCGTCTTGTTTTGCGCGCGGATTTTTGCGACGGCGTCCACGGTGATCGGCGAGGCGTTGTGCTCCCATTCGCGGCGTATGTAGGTGACGACCCCGGCGACCTGTTCGTCGTTGAGCGCTGCGCCGAGCGGCGGCATTTCGAGGTTCCACGTTTTGCCTTCCACCTTGATCGGGCCGTTCAGGCCGTGGATGACGATGCGCGGCAAAATGTCCGCATTGCCGAGCACCCAGTCGCTGTCCACGAGTGCGGGCGCGAGGCCTTCCATACCGGTGCCGGTGGGCTGGTGGCATGCGGTGCAGAGCGTGTTGTAAACGGTCTTGCCGGTCTCGAAGAGCTTCTGCTGATCGGCGGTGAGCGGGACGATGACCGGCGGCGGCGGGACGCCGGGCTTGTTTGGCCACGCGACGCGCGCATCCACGGCGGCGACGAGCGGTTTCGATTTTGCGTTCGCGGTCTTTGCGAGGGTGGCGATCTCGGCGGACTCGGAGTCGAGGTAGAGGAGCTTGAATTTCGGCGCGCCCTTCGGCGGATTTTTTCCGGCGGCACCTTCGAGCATCGCGAGCTGTGCGGGGCTGTTTGGGGGCTGTGCGGCGATGAGCGCGAGGAGCGTCTTCACGCGTGCGGAACGGCGCTCGTTCATCACGGCCTGTGCGAGCGCGCCGAGCATGTCGGCGGGCGCGGGCTTGTCGGAATTTTTGATCAGCGCATCGAGGACTTCGAGTTCGCGGCCGCGCAGGCCGGAGACGATGGCCTCGCGCACGAGCGGATTCGCGCCGGAGCGGCGGGCGAGGGTGATGGCGCCGTCCTGCCCCTCGGGAAATCCGCTGAGCGTGAACGCGAGTGCGATCTGCACATTCACGGACGGATCGCCGGTGAGCTTCGCGAGTTCGCCTGCGAGCGTGCGGTCGGCGATGCGCACCGCGGTGGCGCGGACCTTGGCGTCCTTGTCCTTCAGGCACGCGGTGATCACGTCGGGCGTGAGTGCGGCCATGCCTTCGAGCGTCCAGAGCGCGTGGATTTTTGCGAGCGGCGACCCGCCGCTTGTCGCGACCTTGGCGATCGCGGGCGCGACGGCGGCGTCCTTGCGCTCGACGAGCAGGCGCTGCGCGGTGTCGCGGATGACGCCGTTCGCGTGGCCGAGGAAGTCCACGATTTTTGCGCTCTCCGCGGGGAGCTTCACGGTCTGCGGCTTCGCGCCGTCGGGCACGATGCGCCAGATGCGGCCCTTGTCGAAAGGCTCCTCGAGTTTGCGGGCGATGATGTTCGCGATGAGGTAGTGCGTGAGGAAGCTCTTGTGCTGGATGATGCCGCGATACATGTCCGTGATGTAGAGCGCGCCGTCGGGCCCGGTGTACGTGTTCACGGGGCGAAAGCGCTCGTCGGTCGAGGTCAGGAATTCCTCCTTGTCGCCGTAAGCGTTTTTCGCGGTGAGCACGGCGTCCTTTTCCTCGACGATCACGCGCTTCACGAGGTTTGCCGAAGGCTCGGGGATGAATGCGTTGCCGACAAATTCCTTCGGGAAAAGTCCACCGCGGTAGATGCCTGCGCCGCACGTCGCTGTGCATTTTTCGAGCGTGCCGTCGGCGCGCAGTGACTTCGCATCGTATCCGCGGTTCACGCCGGGCGTCGGGTGCGAGGGCCAGCAGTCCTGCTCCTTCAGGATCTGCACGCCCGCGCCGGCGCTCGCGGCGAAGTTCGGGTTGCGCTTGTAGAGCGACTCGGGGACGAAACTCGAGCGGAGGAAGTCCGAGTTGAAATTGTAGTAAGAGCGCCCGTAGTCGTCCTGCGTCATGCCCCACTGGCCGCGCGATGCGCCACCGGATTCCACGATCCATTTGCCGTCCTTCAGCTTGTAGCGCGTGCCGGAGTTGGCGTTGTAGATCCAGTTGTCGAGGAAGCGCGTGGGCGAATTCGCCATGTGCTCGGGTTGTCCGCCGCGCGAGCCATAAGCGCCGTCCACCTGCTCCTTCAAGTCGGCGACGCCCGTGCCCTTCGTGTCCTTCATGAACCACATCACTGGCGGCTCCGCGACGAGCACGCCGCCATTCACGCACAGGATCGCGCGCGGCAGGATGAGGCCGTCGGCAAAGACGGTGCGCTTGTCCATCTTCCCGTCGCCGTCCGTATCCTCGAGCATGACGATGCGGCCAAGCGGCTTGTCCTCGCCCTTGCCCCCGACGTCCTGCATGTAGCCGCGCATTTCGCAGACAAAGAGGCGTCCCTTTTCATCCCAACTCTGCGCAATTGGCGTCTCGATCATCGGCTCAGCGGCGACGAGCTCGACGTGGAAACCCTTCGCGACTTTGAACGTCTTCAGCTCCTCCTCCGCGGTGAGCGGCTTCGGCGGCGGGAGCTTGAATTTAATCTCAAATGTCTCCGGCCCCGCGTTCTTCGGATGCAGCGCCCATGCGAGCGTGCCTGCGGCGAGCGCCGCGGCGGTGAGGATGCAGGTTCGCGTGCGAAATGAGGCGGTGCGAGAGCGGATCATGGCGGGTAAGAGGGCACCGAATTTGCCACTGATACCGGTGTTGGCGAGCGGGAAGCTTTTAGCGCGGACAATCCTGTCCGTAGCACCTGAGCCCGCGTGCATGAGAGACGCTGCGGACAGGATTGTCCGCGTTACGGGATCAGCGCTGGATTTTCCAACGCGTCTCGGGATTGAGATTGATGTCCGCGGGGTTCGTGTGGAAGCCGCAGGCTCGGAGCAGATACGCGACTCCCTCGTTCGTGCCCATGCTTTCGCGCAGGCTCTTCGCGAAGATTTCGATGTATTCCTTGTAGCTGTCGAGCGCGAGCAGACCGTCACTCACGTAGTTCGCGAGTTCCGCATCGTGGTTTTCGATGAGGTCGAAAAGTGCACGCCGCAGCTTGATGCGCATGACCGGATCCACCACGAGCTTGAACGGGTTCGCGGACGGATCGGCGAGCACGGCATCGCGGGTGATTTCGACGGGAAGAAATTCGGATTCGCGGATTGGGTCGGACATGGGGCGTCGTCGGTAACAGCAAGCGCGCCGCGGTCAAGCCGGCTGCGGCGTGCGGAAGCGGATCAATTTGAACCACGAACGAACACGAGTGGCCCGATGCTGATGCCGCTCCCCGTCGCTCCTTCTTCGGGAATCCATTCGTGTCTCTTCGTGTCCGTTCGTGGTTTCCGTCCATCTGCGCCACGAGACACCGTACGACGCTACGGAAGCTCCACACTGTCCGGCAGGATCACGCGGTAAACTTCGCGGAGCCGCGCCTGCACGAGCGCGTCGCCGGTGAGCGAGTGCGGCTTCGGAGTGCCGCGCGACACGTCGTTTAGATTCTCCGCCTTCGTGAGCAGCGGGCGCGGCATTCTGTGCATTCGAGGAAGGCGCGTTGCCTGGGGGTTCGCCCGCGAGCGCGGAAGTCGCGCGCATGAACGCGCGACGTGAGAGCGGTTCGTTGTCGGGGGATGTTTCCATGGCGTGGATTTTTGGATTTTTGGAACGATTTCGCCGGCGGCTATTTCGGATTCTTCCCGGCTTCCGGCATTGGCAAGTCGGCGGGAAGTTCGGCGAGCCGCTCGATTTTCCTCAATTCCGTGTGCATGCGCTCCTTTCCGTTCTTGCCGATTAGCACGCACTTTGAGGGCAGGCGCGTCCCGTCCACTTCGATGGGTGCGGAAAAATTGAACTGCTCCCCTTTCCAATCAATCTTCAGCAGGTCGAGCGTCGCCGCGTCGAAGGAAACATTCATCGCAGGCTCGATGCTGCCGCCCGCCTTCAGCACGCGCACCGCCTTTCCCTCGATGTTCGCGTCGGGCAGCAGCTCGAGCTTCGTGTTCGGATCGGTGAGCGGCGCGAGCGTCCACATCCACACGTCGTGGCACACGCCGCCCTTGTTCTCTGAAGACACGCGTTCGCGCTTGCCGACGTACCAGAGGTTCGGCGGCTGGATCACCGACGTGCGATCCGTGCCCTTGTCGCGCCCGGGGAGCACGTACGTCTCGGAAAATCGAAACGTGCGCAGCAGCTTCTCCGGCCCGCCATGCGCGGCGACAATCTTCTTCGCGAGATCCGCGGCGGTGTCCGCACCTGCGACGGGCTTCTGCTTCGGCGGCAGCGGCTCGACGGATGCTGGCGCGAATGATGCGAGATCCGGCGCGGCGGTCTTTACGCCGTCCGCGGGCACGTCGAGTTTCGCGGTCCACACGATTGCATTCAGGATGAACCGGCGCAGGTCCTCGTTTTTCCAGTTGCGGTAGAAGTGCGGCATCACGATTCCGAAACCGCGTCCGCCGTCCGCGCGCTCCACGCACCACGCGACGCGTTCGCTTTTCGGCGACTCGGGCGGGAGCATCGAGGTCGCGAGTACGGTCACGCCGGGGAGCAGCGAGTTGCCTTCGCCGCCGAAGTAATTGTTGATGTACGGCTCGTCGTTCAGCGTGAATTCCTTCCACCCGCGCGACACCGGGTGCCCCGCCACCGCGGGCGTGATGGTCGCCGCAGCGTAGATTTTTGCGATGGACTGGTGGTGCTTGCACTTCGTCGCAAAATATCCGCCGAGCCAGCCGAGAAGTGGATGCGCGCCGTCGTCGGCCACGTCCTCCGCGCGCAGGCCGGTCGCGTAATGCACGCATACGATGCCGCATCCGCGCTTCATCATCGCGCCGAGCGACGCGAGATTTGCGGGAGCCTCCGGCATCCGCGCGAGCGGGAATGTGTCGCCGGTGAAGACGACCGTGCTCACCGCGTCGAGCATCGCCTGGTCCTTCGGCCACTCGGTCACGATGTCCGCCTTCACGCCTGGGACGTTCGTCACGTTTTCGAGACAATGCTTCATCAGCCGCCCGCCCGCGGCGACCTCGTGCGATCCCGGCGGATGATTGCTCGGCCCGACGACGATGAGCACGCGAGTCTCCGCGTGCGCAGCGTGCGGGGAAAAAACTACGGAGGTGAAAAATGTGAGCGCGGCGAGTGCGTTGCGGAGTTTCATGGGGACGAAAATGGGGCGCTCCAAACACAACCCGGCTGCGCGCTTCATCGCGAGGAGAAAGCGCGGCGTTCAGCGCGTGGCCGGCGCGACGATTTCAAATCGTCGGACCGATGGGAATCTCGTCGGGGTGAAACCGCGCGGAGCCGCACGCCCCGACCGGAGGCCGTTCGGCGGAGATATTCCGGGGCTGGAAAAGATTTTGAAAATTGTTGTTGCGAAGGTCGGATCGATCCCTACAGTGTCAATTGTTCTGGGGGGAACAGCCGCCCTCCGGTTGCCAATCGGCGCCGGGGGGCGGCACTTTTTTGCCCTGAAACGATGATGTGCGGGAGGCTGGCTTTGCAGTGCGGAAGCCTCACCTGCTCCCGCCCGAAATTCCCTCCGAAAGCGGCGTGGCGCCTACGCTTTCGGCCGCGCTCCAAGGCACCGGGCGCGGTTCCGTGCGTCCTCTGAATTTTTGAAAGTTTGGGAGAGGAGTTCCCGCAGGTTCAGGGAAGCCGCAGATCATGAAGGCATGAATTCCGCGGCGGGTTTCCGGAATCGGCGCGAAATTTTTCCGATGGAATTCGCGATGCGCAGATCCATTCACAGGCTCTGCGGACAGGATTGTCCGCGTTACGGCTCCGCCTACTTCCGCCAGCCGAAGCTGTAGCCGGTCATCGTGCGCACGCCTTTGCCGGGGCCGCCGGGTTTCAGCGAGGCTTCGTCGAAGAGCGCGGTGTAAACGTATTTGAAACCATCGAGCTTTTTCCGCTCCACCTTTGTGCCGATGTAGCGCTCGATTTTCCGCACGGCGTCAATTTCCGCCGCGGTGAAAATCGTGAAGGCGTCACCGCTCTGGAGCGCGCGCCCCGTGCGGCCGATGCGGTGGACGTAATCTTCGGGGTGCTGCGGCACGTCGTAATTGATGACGTGCGTGACGCCCGCGATGTCGAGCCCGCGCGCGGCGATGTCGGTGGCGACGAGCACTTCGTATTTTCCGCTCTTGAATCCCGCGAGGGCCTCGGTGCGTTCGCCCTGGCTGCGGTCGCTGTGCATGGCAGCGACAAGGTGATTCGTGCGCGCGAGACGGTTGGTGACCATGTCGGCGGCCACTTTTGTCTGCGTGAAGATGAGGACGCTCTTGTATTCCG
>Ga0315901_10008288_pt1 | contig 12097 bp, 8 predicted proteins | sample LakEriMetagenome_10_FD_203761 | JGI IMG/M metagenome (GOLD analysis project Ga0315901, IMG submission 203761) | Freshwater fungal communities from buoy surface, Lake Erie, Ohio, United States - Buoy 2 MA116 | ecosystem: Environmental > Aquatic > Freshwater > Lake | place: USA: Lake Erie, Ohio...
GCATGCCCGAGCAGGACGCGGCCCTCGCCCAGGCCGGCGCGGCGGTGGGCGGCCTGGCGCCGATCCGCTTCGGCCGCAAGGAGCTGGAGCGGGAGATCTTCACGGCCGCCGCCCCGAAGATGCACCTTTGGGGCATCGAGCTGCTCGACGTGCGGGTCAAACGGCTCAACTACAAGGAGGGCGTGATCGAGAAGATCTACGACCGCATGATCTCGGAGCGGATGCAGATCGCGGAGCGGTTCCGTTCCGAGGGGGCCGGCGAGGCGGCGAAGATCGAGGGCCGCAAGGAGCTCGACCTGCGACGGATCCAGTCCGACGCCTACCGGAAAGTGCAGCAGATCAAGGGCACGGCCGATGCCCAGGCCTCGGAGATCTACGCCCGTGGCTACACGGCGAGCCCGCGGGCGGCCGACTTCTACGCCTTTCAGAAGACGCTCGACACCTACCGCACGGCGCTGGGGGCGGACAGCACGCTGATCCTCACCACGGACAGCGACTTCTTCCGCCTGCTCAAGCAGGTCGAGCCCGCCGGACCGCCGTCGCCGTTCCGCTGAGGTTTCGGGGCCGCTGTGTCAGGGCGCCCCGGCCTTCACGTTGCGGAACTCGACCTTCATCCGCACGTTCTTGTGGATCTGGAGGCCGATCGGAGCCGGCTCCCCATGGGCTGGGGCCGTGTACGTCGACACCTGCTCGCCATTGAGCCACACGGTGAACGTGTCGCCGCGGGCGACGATCCGGAGTCGGTTCCACTCGCCGGGCTTGAGGATCGCTCCGGCCCGCTTCGCCTGCGCCTCCTCCGGGTACTTGCCGACGTAGAACGATCCGGTCATGTCGCGCTTCAGGCTCCGCGAGATGCCGATCTGCACCTGCACCTCCGGCTTGCGCATCATGACGCCGCTGTCCACGTCGCCCTGGAAGCGGAATTCCGCCTCGAAGTCGACGTCGCCATATGTCTTCTCGGTGTAGAGCATCGATCCCTTCATGGCGTCGTCGCTCTCGCCGACGATCGTGCCGTTTTCCACGCGCCAGTAGGGTTCCGCGGGCAGCTTCCAGCCGGTGAAGTCCCGGCCGTTGAAGATCTCCGCACGCGTGGGGGCATCGGCCCGCTCGGCCGCGGCCAGCGTGAAGCGGTGCGGCACGACGGCCATGCAGGCGACCGAGCCGATCAGGACCAAATGGCAGGCGAACGAAAATCGATGGGTCACGGGATTGTCTCCGGAGGCGGCAGGCCGTGCGATGCACGAACCGGACCTCTTCATCGTACCCACCCTGTCGCGGCGGTACAGCCGATCGGGCCGCACGCCGTGGTTCGCGGGTTCTATACTGCCGTCTTCGGGCCCGTAGCTCAGTGGTTAGAGCAGGGGACTCATAATCCCTTGGTCGTGTGTTCGAATCACACCGGGCCTACTTCGATTTGGTTCCGTGATTTCCCGTGCGGATAGCTCCTCCGGAGGTGCAGCGTCGGCACCCCCGGAGGTGGCACTGTTAGCAAAACTGTTAGCAAACGGCCCCGCAAACACCCGCTGGGCGTCGGTGCTCAGCTAGAACCGCAGGGTCGTCTCGATCGACTCGTGCCGGATCAGCTCCATCAGTTGGGCAGGCGTCAACCGGGCCACCCACCGGACCCCGAATGCCCGGCGGAAGTCGTGGGCCGACGCACACTTCACCTTCTCGGGTTCCTTGGAGCTCCATCTGCCCGACGACCGTGCTCTGTGGGCGGGGCACTCGCCGATACCCGGATCGTCGTCAGCACGGATGAGGACTGTGCTCTATCTGACCAGCCAGCCGCATGTTGCAGGGCGGCCCGTTGAACCGTTGCGGTCGTCGCGACAGACGGCTATCTTTCAAGGGGATAGGGGGGTGGCATTCAAGAGGTGACAGCATGGCAGCGCGACGACACAAGAGCCGTGGTCGATCAAAGGCCACAGGCGTGCGGGGGTTTGGCTGTGAGCACCTCGAAGATCGCCGGATGCTGGCGGCCTACGTGGACGGTGAAATACTCGTCCAATTTGCGGATGGCGCGACGGCGGCCGCCCGAGAGGTCGCCCGCGGTCTGGTGCAAGGGCGGCAGATCGAGGCCATCCACACCCGTGCGATGATGCACCATGCGACGGGTGTTTTGGAGCGCGTCACCATCGGCAGGGGGATGGGCGTCGAGCAGGCCATCGCCGCAATCTCGCGTCGACCGGATGTGCTGTTCGCCGAACCCAACTGGCGGTTGTCGCCTGTGGCCGTGAGCGACGATCCCGCCTACGCCACCACCGGCCAGTTGTGGGGCATGTACGGCGACGACCAACCGACGGCAATCGGCCCGCCGGGAACGACGAATCAATTTGGGTCACAGGCGGAGAAGGCTTGGGATGCCGGGATCGTCGGCTCCAAGTCGGTGGTCGTGGGCATCGTGGATGAGGGATTTCAGGTCGACCACCCCGATCTCGCGGCCAACGTCTGGGTGAATCCTTTTGATGCTCTGGACGGCATCGACAACGACGGAAACGGCTACGTCGATGACGTCAATGGCTGGGACTTCTACTCGAACGACAAGACCGTCTACGACGGCGCCGCAGACGATCACGGAACGCACGTGGCAGGCACCATCGGAGGCGTTGGCGGCAATGGTGCCGGCGTGGCTGGCGTGAGCTGGAACGTCACGATGATTTCCACGAAGTTCCTCGGCCCGAACGGGGGAACGCTCGCCAATGCCGTGAAGGCGCTCGACTACCTGACCGACCTCAAGAAACGCCATGGCATCAACATCGTGGCGTCCAACAACTCGTGGGGTGGCGGCGGCTACTCGTCGGCTCTGCACAGCGCGATCATCCGCGGCGCCAACGCGGGCATCCTGTTCGTCGCTGCGTCTGGAAACGGCGGCAGCGATGGTCTCGGTGACAGCAACGACTCCCTGGCGAACTACCCGTCCAACTACTCCACGCTGCAGGGGACGACGACTACGAAGGCTGCGTCGTACGAGGCTGTCGTCGCTGTCGCTGCTCTGAATGCGGATGGGTCGCTGGCGTCGTATTCGAACTACGGTTCAACGACCGTGGACATCGCCGCGCCGGGAACTGGAATCTATTCGACGCTGCCGGGAGGCGGTTATGGCACCGCCAGCGGCACGTCGATGGCGACTCCGCATGTGACCGGTGCGGCCGCGCTGTACGCAGCCGCGCATCCGGCGGCGTCTGCCAAGCAGGTGCGAGATGCCATTCTGAGCACCGCGAGGCCCACGACATCACTGGCAGGAAGGGCCGCCACCGGCGGCCGTCTGGATGTCGGGGCGCTGGTCCAGAAGGCACCGCCCGCCCCGCTCGCCCTCTCCGTCTCGTCGGTATCGGCGCCCGAAAGCCAGGGGATATTCAGGTTTGTTGTCAGCCTGAATTACGCCGGCGCGTCGAAGGTGACGGTGAAGTTCACAACGGCAAACGGTACGGCCACCAGCGGCCGAAATGGCGACTACACGACCATGAGCGGCACGCTGACGTTCAATCCCGGCGAGACGTCGAAGGTCGTGAACGTGTCGGTGGTAAATGACACGGTGGTGGAAGCTGACGAGACGTTCGTCGTGAAGTTGTCGAGTGCCTCCGGGGCGGCCATTTCAGTCGGCACCGGCACCGGCACCATCGTCAATGACGATGGCGTTTCCATGCGGGTGACTCTGGCTGCGTTCGCGGTCTACGGGATGTCCACCGATGCGACAGCCGGCACGTCGACCAAAAAGAATCGCTGAGCGGTCGGGGAGATGCCCGCGGCGCCATCGGTTTCGATAGGTACGGCGCAGGGATGTGCTGGTGTTGCCGCCTGGCCGATCCGTGGGTCGCGCGGCTGCCCAGGTCTGCCTGCCGGATCGGGTGGTGGTATGGAATCGTTACCGTTGAGCCGGCGTGAGCTGGTCCGCCGGCAGCCAGCGGGAGGCGAGTTCCGCCTGCATCTCGTCGGGCGAAACCGCCGGCTGCGACCGGGACGACGGCCGGCCCCCGGCCAGCCGGGCGAGGGTCCGGCGGTCCGGCGGTGCGGTGCGGCTCATCCGCTCGACGAGCCGCTCCACGCCGGCCGGATTGCGCTGGGCCGCCGCCGCGAACTGCGATATGAAGAGGCAGATCTCATGGAGGTTTGTGGCCGCGGAACGGATGATGAGCGGCTGCAGGGTGCGGGTCACGATCTCCAGGCCGAGTCCGTCCACGTCGAGGAAGGCGTCGATCTGCACGGCTTGCTGTGGCCGCCCTTGGTCGTCGGGATCGAGCGTCGCGTGGCGGATGACGACCAGGCAGGAACCGGTGAGCTGGCGGGGCGCGAGCGGTCCGGTGTAGCCGCCGCGGCCATGGAACACGAGCAGTCCGCCGTGGGGCGTCCGTTCGTGATGGAGCAGCCGCACCGTGCCGGTCGTGCCGTAGCCGTCGGACATGCGCCACTGGCTCGGGCCGGCCGGGTCGAGTGCGAGCCGGCTGATGCCCAACGCCCGCCACAGATCGACCATCACCTCAGGCCGCGCGAGCACGAACTCGAGCAGCGCGGGATCGCAGGTCACGGTTTCGGCCGGAAGGCGGCGGAATAGCGTGGCCGACCGCAGGCTCTGGGCGGCGAGTTTTCGCTGGGCCTCTGGCATGCGGTCGAGCGGGACGCCCTCCGCGGCCCGGCGCCTTGCGTCGCGGCCCGATGCGTCCGCGTCGGCCAGGGTCGCGGCGATGCCACCCTGCGCCCTGCGCGGTGATTCGGCGGCTCGGATCACTCCTGCCACCAGCGCCAGCCCCACGGCCAGTGCGACGACGCGCCCACCCATGCGAATCCCCCCGGATCGACAGGCCCCTCTGGACGGCGGCGGTCCGCCGTCTCCCCGGGGAGTTTTCGGCCTGCGGGGACCGCTCGGGCCAATCATTTCCGGGCGAATTTCGCAGGGTTTGCCCACCTTGCCGGGGCTACCGTCGTGCGGGGAATCGGGGCTTGGCCGGGCGTCGCAGGTTCCCTACCATCCCGCCCCCGTTCGTCCGCCGGACCGCGTCGATGCTGCACCTCCACGACCCCACCGCCGATGCCGCCCCGGCCGCCGAGCCCGCCCGGACGCTCCTCCCGCCGCAGAGCCTTCTGGGCCGTGGCCTCGTGGCCTGGACGCATGCCTGTCTGCGCTGGCCGCTGGCGATCGTGATCGCCGCCGTCCTCTCCGCGGGCCTGGCCGGTCTCTGGACGGCTCGGCATCTCGGCTACAAGGTGAGCCGCGTGGACCTGCTCGACCCGGAGAGCGAATACAACAAGCTGTGGATCGACTACATCCACGAGTTCGGCGAGGACGACGACGCGGTGGTCGTGGTCGAGGGCCGCGCGCGGGAGGATGTGATCGCCGTCCTGGAGGAGGTGTCGCGCGAGGTGGCCCGCGAGGGCGACCTCTTCCGCTCGGTGCTCCACGAGGTGGACCTGTCGCGAATCCGTGCCAAGGGCCTGCACTATCTCGCGCCCGCCGATCTCGCCGCCATCGACCGGTTCATCGAGCGAACGGAGCCGATCCTGGCCGGCGGCTGGGCACAGTTGAAGGTCGGCACGATGGTCGCCGGGATGGCCGGGCAGATGGTGGCCGGCGGTGCGCCCGGCCAGGCGGAGTCCCCCACGGTTTCCCTCGAGCGGTACAGCGAGGCCCTCCTGGCGGGCATGGAGCCGGCGGCCCAGCCGGCCGACCCGCGGCTGGCGGAGTATCTTTCGCCCTGGCCGAGCATGCCAGAGTCGCTGTCCACGCTCCGCGACCTGTCGAGCGAGCACCTCCTGGCGAAGGATGGCCGGCTCGGCTTCGTGCTCCTGCGGATGGTGAAGGCGGAGGGCGGCTTCGCGGGGGCGTCGGCCGCCACCGATGAATTGCGGCGGATCATCGCGGCGGTGGCCGCCAGGCATCCCGACACCACGATCGGCCTCACCGGCCTGCCGGTGATGGAAGACGACGAGATGCGGTCGAGCCAGCAGTCGATGGTCTGGGCCAGCGGCCTGTCGCTGGCGGCCGTGGCGATCGTCATCATCGCGGGCTTCGGCGGCATCCGGCACGCCATGATGGCCAACGGCGTGCTCGTGATCGGCATGGCCTGGGCCTTCGGCTGGGCGACCGTGAGCGTCGGCCACCTCAACATTCTCAGCGTCACCTTCACGGTGACGATGATCGGCGTCGGCATCGACTATGGCACCTACTACATCGGCCGCTATTTGGAGTTCCGGCGGGCGGGGCATACGTGCGACGCGGCGCTGCTGGAAACGAGCGGCTCGGTCGGCCCCGGCATCCTCACCGGCGCGATCACCACGGCCGTCGCCTTCTTCTGCGCCGCGCTGACGAGTTTCGTCGGCGTGGCGGAGCTGGGCATGATCGCCGGCGGGGGCATTCTCCTCTGCTGCGCGGCGGAGCTGCTCGTGCTGCCTGCGGTGGTGGCGATCGTCGATCGCAGCCGGCTCGGGGGCCGGATTCCCGAACCGGTGCCCGTGCATGCCTGGCTGGCGCCGGTCCTGCGGCATCCGCGGTTCGTGGCGCTGGCGGCGATGGCCGGCACGATGGCGCTGGCGGGGGGGCTCCACGAGCTCGACTACGACCACAACCTGCTCAACCTTCAGCCCGACGGCCTGGAGAGCGTGGCCGTCGAGAAGAAACTGCTCGAGGAGTGTGACCAGAGCGTGTGGTACGCGCTGTCGATCGCCGACTCGCGCGAGGAGCTGCTTGCGCGGAAGGAGCAGCTCAAGGCGCTGCCCAGCGTGGAGCGGGTGGACGAGATCGCGTCGCTGCTGCCCGTGGACGAGGACCTGAAGCGACCGATCATCGCGCGGATCCGCGGCCGGCTGGCGAACCTGCCCGAGCGGCCGCCGGAGATCCCGGTCGATCGGCTCGAAGCCCTCGGCGAGACGCTCGGCTGGGCCCAAGGGGAGGCGGTGAAGCGGCCCGGCGGCCTGCGGACCGCATGGCATCTGGAGCGGGCCCGCGAGGCGCTGCGGCGGATGGGGCCGGACGACTGCTTCCGGACGCTGGCCGCCTTCCAGCAGCGGGCCGCGGGCGATCTGCTCACCCGCCTCCACGCCCTCGCCGGCGTCGCCGATCCCGAGCCGCCGCAGCTCGCCGACCTGCCGCCGAGCCTCGTGGAGCGGTTCGTGGGCTCCAGCGGCCGCCACCTGCTGAAGATCTACGGCCGTGGCGACATCTGGAACTTCGACTCGCTGGAGCGGTTCGTGAAGGACGTCCGCGCAGTCGACCCGCGGGCCACGGGCAATCCGCTCCAGGCCTACGAGGCGTCGCTGGAGATGAAGCGGAGTTACGAGCAGGCGGCGCTGTACTCCCTGATCGTGATCCTCGCCGTGCTGTGGCTCGACTTCCGCAGCATCCTGCACGCGCTGCTCGCGGCGCTGCCCCTGGCCCTGGGCATGGCGCAGACGCTCGGCCTCATGGGCCTGGTCGGCATCGACCTCAATCCCGCGAACCTGATCGGCATTCCGCTGATTCTCGGCATCGCCGTCGACTATGGCGTGCACATCGTCCACGACGCCCTGGAGCGGCCGGGGCCCTACCGGATCAGCGCCTCCACCGCCAACTCCGTGCTCGTCGACGCGCTGACCACGATCCTCGGCTTCGGCGCGTTGATGGTGGCCAGCCACAAGGGCCTGGAGAGCCTGGGCCGTGTGCTCACGCTGGGCGTCACGACCTGCACGATCACGTCGCTGGTCATGCTGCCGGCGATCCTGGCGCTCGTGCGGCCCGCAGGTGGCGACGCCGACGCGGGGGGCGATGCGGCCGGGGAACTTGCCGCGGCGCCGGCGAGCGCCGGCGAACTCCGGGTCGCGGCCTGAAACACGCCTTGCCCCGGCGGCCGATGGCGCGGTACCTCCCTCGCTTCACTCACCCCAACGGTGCCCCATGAATCAGCCGCCTGCGAGATGCCTGCGCCCCCGTTATCTGTGGCTGCCGCTGCTCGCGTCGTGCCTCGTGCTCGGCGTCGTGCCGGACGCATCGGCCCAGGTGGCCGACCGCGTCGTGGACGTCATCCTCGAGGACCAGTTCAAGAACCGCCGCGAGACGGCGCTCCTGCGCGGCGACGTGGTCGCGCTCGTCTATGCCGACCGTCACGGGGCCGAGGCGGCCCTGGAAATCGGCCGCAAGCTGCACGTTCGCTTCCATCCGACCGCGGCGGGTGCGCCGGCGACCGAGTGGTCGCGGCAGCCGGTCGTCGGTCTCCCCGGCTGGCCGGCGAATGCCCGTGTGCCCGACGTGCACGTCATCCCGGTGGCCTGCATCCCGGAGGTGCCCAAGCCGCTGCGGGCGGTGGCCCGGTCGCGGCTCCGCAAGGAATCCGAGTTCGTCTCGGTGTGGCTCGACTTTGACGACAGCATGCGGCGGCACTTCGGCATGGTGCCCCAGACGCCCAACGTCGCGATCCTCGACATCCACGGCCGCACGCATGCCACGCTCTCGGGCCACCTCGACGAACTGAAGTTCGAGGAAGTGGTGGCGGTGATCACCCGCCTGCGGATGCAGGCCCGGCCCGACGGCCGCACCGCCGCCCTGCCGGCAGCCATGCCGCGGTGACCGGCTCTACCGCGAGCGATCCTTGAGCTTGCGACTGGCGCGGGTGAGCGTCGCCCGCTCGGCGGGCGTGAGGCTCGACTCGCCGCTGCGGCTGATCTTGGCGAGGATGCGGTCCACCATCTCGTGGAGCGCCTCCTCGTCTTCTTCATCGGCCTGGTCGGCGCCGGGATGCACGACCCGCATCCGCGGCCGGCGGCGGAGGAGCTGCTGCGTCCAGGTGCCGAAGTCCTCCAGGCTCCAGCCCCGCCAGGCATAGAGGAGGCCGAAGGCGGCGCCGGCCAGGTGGGCGATGTGGGCCACCACGAGCTTCGACTCCTGCGTCACGCCCCGGCCGCCGGTCAGGGCGCCGCCGAAGTCGATGGCGATGTAGAGCACGCCGAGCGCCCACACCGGCACCGGCAGCACGCCCCAGAAATAGACGGTCTGCTGCGGGAAGTACCAGATGAAGACGGCGAGCACCGCCATCACGCCGCCGCTGGCCCCCACGAGCCGGACGTTGATCCCCGGCTCCTGGAACTGCTCCCCCACCACCCAGAACAGCCCCGCCATGACGATCGCCGTGCAGTAGAAGCGGAGGAACTCGGCCCGCCCCATCGTCGCCTCGACCTCGCGGCCGAAGAAGAAGAGCATCAGCATGTTGCCGAGGAGATGGAACGGCGAGTAGGTCTGCGTGCGGCCGAAGGCCCGCAGGGTGTCCTGCAGCTCCAGGCTCGGGCCGTCGTGGAGGAAGCCGTAGGTGAGCAGCTGCCAGAAGTTCCAGGGATGGCTGGTGAGGTTCGAGTGCAGCGAAAAGATGTCGTTGAGGCACAGCCGCAGGGGGAACACCTCGCGGATCAGATCGCCCGAGAGGATGAAGTTCGCCAGCCAGAGGCCGACATTCAGGGCGATGATGATCGACACGCCGCTCCATTCGGACGCGAACGATCCGGGTGACGAACGGTAATAACCCCGGTCCTGAAATCCCATGGCATGTCCGAGGGTGGAGGCGGGCGGTCAGTTCTGCCCCGGCCCGTCGGCGCATCGTAGGCTGTCCGCCATGTCCGCGGCAACGGCCCCGCCCCGTGTAGCCGGGCCGGCGGTGTGCTAGAGTCCCCAGCCTCCGGCGGCCGCCACGGGGCGGCGCAGCCGAGGAGCATGCATCGGGACAGGCAAGGGAGAAGGAACAGCGCTATGGCGACCAATGGAACGCTGGGCCGCAAACTGCGGATGGGCATCGTGGGCGGCGGGCAGGGCTCGTTCATCGGGCGGGTGCATGTGACCGCGGCGGTCCTCGACAACCGCGCCGCCCTGGTGGCCGGGGCATTCTCCAGCGACGCGGCCCGCTCCAAGGCCAGCGCCGCCGATTACGACGTCGCCCCGGAGAGGGCCTACGGCTCCTATCAGGAGATGTTCGACAAGGAGCGGACCCTGCCGGCCGGAGAGCGGATCGACTTCGTCTCGATCACGACCCCCAATCACATGCACTTTCCCGTGGCCAAGGCCGCGGTCGAGGCCGGCTTCCACGTCGTCTGCGACAAGCCGCTGACGCTCACGCTCGCCGAGGCGGAGGAACTGGCGCAGGCGGTGGCCAAGTCGCGGTCCGTATTCGCCGTGAGCCACAACTACACCGGCTATCCGCTCGTCCGGCAGGCCCGGGAGATGATCCTCTCCGGTCAGCTCGGCGAGATCCAGGCGATCCGGGCGGAGTACATTCAGGGCTGGCTACGGACCCGGCTCGAGAGCGAGGGGCAGAAGCAGGCCGCCTGGCGGACCGACCCTGCCAAGAGCGGCGCGGCGGGCTGCTTCGGCGACATCGGCACCCACGCCTACAACCTGGGCCGGTACATGACCGGGCTGCTCCCGGAGAAGATCAGCGGCCACCTGAAGATCTTCGTGCCGGGCCGGCCGCTCGACGACTACGGCACCGCCGTGATCCGCTACGAGAACGGCGCCCTGGGCACGGTGACGGCCTCGCAGATCAGCCACGGTCGCGAGAACGACCTGCGGATCCAGATCGACGGCACGCTCGGCAGCCTGGAGTGGTGTCAGGAGGAGCCCAACAAGATGCTCGTGCGGCACAACGGCAAGCCGCACCAGCTCTACACCCGTGACCCCAACGCCCCGTTCATGAACGACTCGGGCCGGGCCGCCTGCCGGCTTCCCTCGGGTCATCCGGAGGCATTCTTCGAGGCCTTCGCCAACGTCTATCGGGCCGCCTTTGACGCCATGGCCGAGGCGGCCGGCGGCGGGGCCTTCGAGCGGACGAACACGGTCTATCCCAACATCCACGACGGCGTCGAGGGGATGTACTTCATCGAGCAGGCGGTGGCTTCGAGCAAGGCCGACGGCGCCTGGCTGCCGCTCAAGCATCCGCTGGCCCGGCGGTGAGCCGCGTCATGGCCGCGACCGACACGAAATACCTCGTCTTCGACATCGAGAGCGTGGCCGACGGCGACCTCGTCTCCCGGCTGCGCTATCCTGGCGCGGGGCTGACGGCCGCCGCGGCCATCGCCCGCTACCGCCAGGAACTGCTCGCAGAGAACGGCAAGGATTTCATCCCCTACACGTTCCAGGTGCCGGTGTCGCTGGTCGTGGCCAAGCTCGGCCGCGACCTCGCCCTCCAGGATCTCGTGGCCCTCGACGAGCAGCAGTCGCGGCCGCACGAGATCACGAAGCAGTTCTGGGCGGGGTGGATGAAGCATCAGCGGCCGCGGCTGGTGAGCTTCAACGGCCGGGGCTTCGACATCCCGCTCCTGGAGCTGTGCGCCTTCCGCTACGGCCTGCCGATTCCCGACTGGTTCGCCGAGGACGCGCGAAACTTCGACCAGCCCCGCTATCGCTACAACACGGCCGCCCACTTCGACCTCCACGAGTGGCTCACCAACTCGGGCGCCTCGCGGTTCACCGGCGGCCTGTCGCTGGCGGCGAACCTGATCGGCAAGCCGGGCAAGATGGACGTCGCCGGCCACATGGTTCAGGACCTGTGGGACGCGGGCAAGGCGGCGGAGATCCACGACTATTGCCGCGGCGACGTGCTCGACACGTATTTCGTGTTTTTGCGGTCGCGGGTGGTGGCCGGCGACATCGACGTCAAGCGGGAGCATGCCCTGATCGAGCAGGCCCGCGGGTGGATCGAGCAGAAGGCCGAGACCAGCCCGGGCCTGGCCCGGTATCTCGCCGCCTGGGGGGACTGGAAAAGCCCCTGGACGTGAGCGGCCCGAGGCCGCCGCGCAGCCCGCAGCCTACGGGTTTTGATGGTGCGCCGAGTGGCTCGACAGAGCGTCGCCGCTGCAGGAATCCGGTTGCGAACGTTGTTTTGCAGATCCTGTGATTTGGGGATCGGTCTTGTCACCCATCCAAGAAGCCCCGGGTGGAAACCCGGGGACACCGGGTGCGAAAACGACCCCGCCGTCCATGCCGGATGACGGCACGCAATTTTCGGGTTCAAACCCAGACCGCATGGCACCTGGGAAGGCATGCCACCCGGAGTCCCCCGGCTTCCGCCGGGGCTTTTTGTGAGAGCGCCAGGCCGGGGAGGGCCGGGTTGCCTGCGCGCGGGCGGCGGCCCGCCAAGCGAACTGCGGC
>Ga0315901_10008289_pt1 | contig 12097 bp, 10 predicted proteins | sample LakEriMetagenome_10_FD_203761 | JGI IMG/M metagenome (GOLD analysis project Ga0315901, IMG submission 203761) | Freshwater fungal communities from buoy surface, Lake Erie, Ohio, United States - Buoy 2 MA116 | ecosystem: Environmental > Aquatic > Freshwater > Lake | place: USA: Lake Erie, Ohio...
CGCCGCGGCCCTGGCCCGCCATGCCGGGCCGGTCGACCTGCCCGACCTGCGGCGGCTCGACTCGACAGCACTCGCCCGCAAACTGCTCGATCGTGAAGACGGGTTCGCAACGCTGTACATGGACGAGGTCACGCCCGAGGTAGCGACTCTGATCGTGGCGAGCGATCGCTGGAGCGGCAACCTCCCGCGGCTCACCGTCCTCGCGCCTGAGGTCGCCGCCGCACTGGCGGCCGCGAAGAAGTGGGACGGCCAGCTCCCCGGCGTCACAGCCTTCGAGCGGCCCGACTCGGTCGCCGCCGCCACGGCCCTGGCGAAGCGGCAGGGCCCGCTCGCCCTGCCGAACCTCAAAAAGATCTCCACCAAGACGCTCGCCGCGCTCATCGCGAAGGAAGACGTCGTCATCCCGCTCGTCGAGACGCTCGAGTTGATTCAAGAGCCCGACGGCAGCGAGACCGACGACTTCGTGATCCCCAAGGGGTTTCAGGAGCGGCAGGAGCGGCGGTGACACGGAGGCCCGCCGTCCCATCCGCCCCCCGGGCATCATGGCCGGCTCATGAGCCGGTCGGTTTCGGCGGGATGGCCACCGGCATGTCGAGCAGTCGGGCCAGTGCTTCCCGCACCACCGCGCTGCGGCCCGGCAAATCATGACGCGCGGCGTAGGCATCGATCGCTTCGAGCACCGGTGCTTCGGCGGCGGTGAACACGGCGCCGACGGCCACCTGACTCGACGAGCCCGCGGCGACACTACGGGCCCAAGCCGCGATCTCGTCTCGCTCCACGGCCATCGCGGTACGTACATCCGCATGCCGGTTTCGCTCAGCGGCGGTGGCCGTGCGAATGATCCGCTTGCCAATCGCGTGCTGCTCCGGCCGGTTCTCGTCGCTCATCGCTCAACCTCGAAAGCAGTGATCGGGAGGACCGTGACTGAATCAAGCATCTCGTACACGACCACGACCAATCGTCCATCGACCGTCAGGCCTGTCGCCAAGGGCCGCCCCGTGGTTCGGCTGGTCCCTAGACCCAATGGGCTGCAGACAATCCGTTCGACGTCATCGATGGTGATTCCATGTTCCGCAACGTGCGATACGTTGCCGCCCGGCTCGAAATTCCATACGAAATCATACCGCGGCATCGCATCTTCTCCGCTCGACGAAAACGTGTACGTCCGTCCACGTCTTGATGCCAGCGGGGCGGCGGCGTGTCTGGTCGTTGTCAGCGACCGAGGCACGCATGACCATGCGACCCTCGCGCCTGACACCTGGGTCGAGCCGCCATTCCGGCGGATCTCGTGCAGGGGCATGCCGATGGCCACACGAGCCTGCCGTCACCTGACGACCGACGGTGATCGAAATCCGCAGATGGACGGCCCTATTCGATCGGCTCTATCTTTTCGGGCACGTCTGTAACGAATTTCGATCGGCTGCGTCATGATGGCGGAGGTTTGTTCCATGCCACGCTCGATGTTCGCCGTGTTTCCGATCTTCGCGGCCGCTGTCGCGGCGTTCTTCATTGAGATTGCTGCCGCGGCCGGGCCGGCCGCCCCGGCCGACGGGCCAATCCGGAACCCGGCCGGCGTGAAGGGCTACGCCGTCCACGAGTGGGGCGTGTTCACGATCCATCCCGACCTGGAGATGGCCAACGCGGCGCTGGCCGCCGAATGGGCCGACTGCCCGCGGGAGCTTTACCGCACCGAGCCGCCGAACCTGCGGAACCTGCCCTGGCGGGGCAGCGTCAGAAAACCGATCGTCTACTTCCACTGGGGTGCCGAACCACCGCCGCCCGAGCAGGGCCTGACGATGAGGGTGCGGTTTCCCGACGGACGGCCGGTGATCTGGTGGCCGGCCTCGGAGGAGGGCGCGGGGATCAAGCCCCCGGGACAGGAGGTAACCGACTCGCTATCGTGGCGGCTGTTCCTCGGGCGGCAACCAGACGGACGAGGCCGATTCGGCGCACAGCCGCGGACGCCCGCCGTGGCGGCCGACCACTGGTATGCCAAGGCCCGGATGGTGCAGGCCGAGCCGGTGTTTTCCTACGGCGGGCATGGCAAAGGCGGCCCCGTCATCGACGCCGAGCAGTTCGTCTACTACGACGGCCTGATGAAGCCGCTGGCGTTTCTCAAGGCGCAGCGGACGGCGGCGGGCGACCTCGTGCTCGACAACACCGCGCCGTATCCGCTCCACGACCTGTGGTGCGTCGATCACACCGGCGACCCGCGCACCGGAAAGGCCCCGCGGCTGGCCCGCGTGCCGCTCGTGCCCGTGGGCACGAAGGAGATCGTGCCCGAGTGGCGGGCCGTTCCAGACGCCGACTGGCCGCAGGCCACGGCCGAAAAACTGGCCGCCGATCGCGACCTCTGCCTGTTGGCCGCGGTCACCGAGCGGGGCGAGCTCGTGCAGGTGCACGACGATCGCGAGATCTTCCAGACCTCACCCAACGAGCTGCCCGCGATCGACATCCATAGCCTCTGACCGGCTTCAGACGCGAGGCACCGAAGCCCCGGGACCGGCGGACTGGGAGCCGGTCTGTGCCGAGGCGACAAAAACGCCACCGCAGTGGGGTGCGGGGCGATCATGGCAACGGGTTCGAGCTGCCCGAAATGCCAGCTTTCGCTGCTCAAGGGCGCGCCGCCAGCCCCGAGACCGTTGCGAAAGTGCCGTTGGCCGGGCTATCCCTCGGTCAGCCGGCTGGGTTTTCGGGAGCTGGCTCGAGTGGGGCGGGGGCCGAGTTGCGGCGTGGCCGAGCCCTCGGGAGTATGATCGCGTCGACACGGGGGCGGCATCCCGCCGGCCCTGAATCCTGAGTGGGGGATCTGCACGCATGACGCGGCGCGACGCCATGGTTGTCTTCGCCCTCCTCGCGGTTGCCGCGAGTGCCCAGTCACCCGCGGCATCCGGGCAGGATGCCGGAGCCGGCGGCGTGCAGACCATTTCCGTGCCGATGCGTGACGGCGTGCTCCTCGCGACCGACGTGTACCGCGATCCCGCGGGCGGCCCCGCCCCCGTCATCCTCACGCGCACGCCCTACGACCGCACGCGGGGGAAGGACGTGGCGCAGCGGTTCGTGAAGGCGGGCTACGTGTTCGTGGCGCAGGACTGCCGCGGCACGCGGGCCTCTGCGGGCGTGATGGCCCCCTACAACAACGAGGGGCAGGACGGCTACGACACGATCGAGTGGATCACGCGGCAGCCGTGGTGCTCGGGGAAGGTGGGTATGCGGGGAGGGTCGTACGTCGGGGCGGTGCAGTGGCAGGCCGCGGTCGAGCACCCCCCCGGGCTCGCGGCGATCGCGCCGCAGGCCACGTGGACGAGCTTCCACTCGAATCTCTATCTCGGCGGCGCCGTGCGGCTCGGGCTCATCGCGGGCTGGATCGCCGGCAACACGCCGAAACCCGCGGGATCCAGCCCCGCCGACATGGACGTGGCCCTCATGACGCTGCCGCTCTGCGCCGTGGACGAGGCGATCGGCTGGCCGATGCCCTGGCTCGACGCCTTCCTCGGGCATCCCGAGCCCGACGGCTTCTGGACGCGGCTCGAGCTGAAGCCCGCGCTCCCCGACCTGCGGCTGCCGGTGCTCCACGTCGTGGGTGTGCACGACTTCTTCTCCCGCGAGTCGGTGGACGGTTTCACGCTCATGCGGGAGCGGGCGAAGGATCCCGCCGCCCGCCGCGAGCAGCGGCTCATCCTCGGCCCCTGGGATCACGGCACCGTGGGCAGGGCGAAGGTGGCCGACATGGACTATGGGCCGGAGGCGGTGATCGACACGGTGGCCGTCGAGATCGGGTTCTTCGACCGCCACCTGAAGCCGGGGCATGCCGCCGCCGACGCGCCCCCGGCGGTGCGGTATTTTTCGCTGGGAGACAACGCCTGGCATGACGCCGATGCGTGGCCCCCCGCCGGCGTCAAGGACGTGCCTTTCTACCTGCGGTCGGCGGGGCGGGCGAACACCCGAAACGGCGACGGCCGGCTCTCGCGCGAGGCCCCGGCCGCGGCCGAACCGGCCGATTCCTTCCGTGCCGATCCGGCGAACCCGACGCCCTCCACGCCGGTGACGGCCAAGCGGCCGCGAAAGGCAGCCGTCTGGGGGCCGGTGGACCAGTCGGCGACGGAGGATCGAGCCGACGTGCTCGTCTACACGAGCCCGCCGCTCGAGGCGCCGCTGGCGTTCGCCGGCCGGGTGCGGGCGCGGCTCCACGTGGCGGCCGATACGCCCGACGCCGACTGGGCCGTGAAGCTCGTCGACGTGCATCCCGACGGCTTTGCCCCGCACATCGCCCGCGGCATCCTCCGCGGCCGGTACCGCGATTCGCTCGTGCAGCCGGAGCCGCTCGAGCCGGGCCGTGTCTACGAGATCGAGGTGGATCTCGGCCCCGTGGCGGCGACGATTGCCGCGGGGCACCGGCTGCGGGTGGATGTCAGCGGCGCCGATTTCCCACTCTACGACCGCAACCCAAACACGGCCGAGGGCATCCGCGGTGGCGGCACGGCGATCGCCACCGAGCAGGTGCACCACTCGCCGGCCGCGGCGAGCTGCATCATCCTGCCGCTCAAGTGACGGGCCGGCCGCCGCTGAGCCCGGAGCCTGACGGCCCGTCGGCCCCGAGGTGATAGACTGCTGCGATGCCTTTCGGCCGCCCGACACCCGCTGGCGAACGTCCGCGGTTCCGCATCGCGGCCGCGCGTCATCCGCGGCGCGCGGTGCTGCTGCTCGTGGGTTGTCTCCTGTCCGCCCACGGGCGCGGTTAGGAGCAGGACGCGGCCCCCGCGCCGACTGCCGCGGTCACTCCGGCCGATGCCGCCGCAGCGTCCATCGAAAAGCTCGCCCGCGTGGTGCGGCCCTCGATCGCGGTCGTCACATTCACCGGCCGCGACGGCCAGCAGCAGGGGCTCGGCACGGGCTTCGTCGTCGATGCGGCCGGACTCGTCGCCACGAACCTGCACGTCGTCGGCGAAGGGCGGCCCCTTTCCGTGCAACTCGCCGACGGCATCCGGCACGACGTCACGGAAATCACCGCCTTCGACCGGGCGAGCGACCTGGCGGTGCTGCGGATCGCGCAGCCCGAGAAGCCGCTCGTGCCCCTGCCGCTCGGTGATTCGGCCGATCCTCCCGACGGCCTGCCGGTCGTCACGGTGGGCAATCCGCACGGCCTCACCTTCAGCGTCGTCGGCGGTGTTGTATCGGGGGTGCGCGAGGTGGAGGGGCGGCCCATGATCCAGCTCGCGATGCCGATCGAGCCGGGCAACAGCGGCGGGCCGGTCGTGGATCCCGAGGGGCGGATGATCGGGGTCGTGACGATCAAGTCGCTCGTCACGAAGAACCTTGGCTTCGCGGTGCGGGTGGCGGCGCTCAAACCGCTGCTCGAGAAGCCCAATCCGGTGCCGATGTCGCGGTGGCTCACGATCGGGAGGCTCGACCCGGCCCGCTGGTCGGCCCTCTTCGGCGCCCGCTGGCAGCAGCGCGGCGGACTGATCGCCGTCAGCGGCTCGGGCGCCGGATTCGGCGGGGGGTCGCTGTGCCTCGCCGAGCGGCAGCCGCCGGCGCTGCCCTTCGATCTCGCCGTGAGCGTGACGCTCGACGACGAGGCCGGCGGGGCGCTCACCGAGAAGGACACGGGCGTCGTCTCGGAGTTCCTCGTACCCACGCCTCTTCGCTGCTGCGCTGAGCACCGCGGCGATCCCGGACGACACCGCCCCGGGATCCGCTCCGCTCGCCCGACGCTTGCCGCAGGACTATTGGCCGACCTATCCTTAACGGTTACGCGGACATAGGCCGAATTCGTGCCAGGAATTGGAAGCCTCGGGGCAACTCGACCCAAGTTTCCCTGCCTGCCATTTGCCGATACACGGATAGGGGCGATCGCGAGCCGATCGATGTTCCGCAGCCGAATTTTCCGTGAATCGATTTCAGCCTCCCGCGACGAATTCGCCAGAGGACAAACGATGACGAACGTACTCGCATTACGATTATGCGGTTGGCTCGCCATTCTGGCGGTCTCTACCAGACTGGCGTTCGCCGCCGATGCCTCTCCGTTCGAACGCACGGTGCGGCCGTTGTTGACCAGGCATTGCGTCGAGTGTCACGGCGGCGACAAGCCGGAAGGTGGAGTGCGGCTCGACCAACCGGCGGCCGATCTGGCCGATGCCAAGGTGCGGGCCATTTGGGAAAAGGCTCATGCCATGCTCGTTCGCGGTGAGATGCCGCCGGCGGAGAAGCCGAGGCTCTCGACCGAAGATCTCGACACGCTGACCTCCGGGATTCGTCGCGAGGTGGAGCGGGCCGTGATCGCCGAGCGCGGCGGAGCGGGCCGTTCCACGATGCGTCGGCTGACGCGGGTCGAGTATGCCCGATTGCTCGAAGACGTTCTTGATCTTCGCTTTGAGAATGTGCCGTTGTCCCTGGCGGAGAAGCTGCCGATCGATCCGCAGACGGACTTGCCCGTCAATGACGCCGACCGGCTGGCGTTCCAGAGCTTGCACTGGCGGTCGTACGCCGACTACGCCGAGCGAGCCGTTTCGGCGGTGCTGGCGAGCGAGCCGCGGCCAGAACCGTGGAGCTATCGCTTCGACGCTCCCAGCCTGGAATCGCAAACGAAAAAAAGAGATCGTTTCGAGGGATTCAAGGGCGTGGTCGCGGCAAACGAGCACGAGATCAAGCGCCCGGCGAAAGCCACCATCCTCGGTGCGCGGGACGGGAAGGAAGCGTTGAATCCGGATGGCTCGACGACACTGCTGCCGAGTTATCGACTCCTCGATAATCTGGCCCGATCGGAACAAAACGACGGCAGTTGGTATCTGCTGTTGCCCTACGTCGAACCGAAAGGCGTGTTGCGGCTGCGAATTCGGGCCGGTGCGATCATTCCGGAGGGCGAAAACGTTCCGCTGATGCGGGTCGCATTTCACCACAACGTGAGAAACGAGTTCGACAACCGGACGCTGGCCGAGATCCCGATCACGAATTCGGCGGACGAGCCACGGGACTACGAAGTCGAGATTCCGATGGAGCTGGTGCCCTTTGCCTACACGCTGTTCGACCGGTTCAAGTTCATGGGCGTGCGAATCAGCAACGATACCGTGCCGATCGCGGACCGCGCAAAGCCAAAGGGGCCGAAGGGCAAGCCTGTGGAATGGCCCTATCAGGAGTCGAAGATCGTCATCGCTTCGGTCGAGGCGTTCGGGCCGGGAGCGGTGGAATGGCCGCCGCGGCGGCATCGCCGGTTGATCGCCGCGGGCGAATCGGCGAAGGACGACCGCGGCCGCGCGGCCGCCATTTTCGCCGATGTCGCAGCCAGGGCGTGGCGCCGTCCAATCGTGGAGGGAGAACTCGCCCCGTACCTCGACCTGTACGACCAACGACGTCAGGCCGGCGACAGCGCCGATGCCGCACTGAAACTTCCGCTGGTCACCATCCTCTCCTCGCCCAATGCGATCTACCTTGTCGAGCACAAGGCCGAAACAGTCGCTCCCCTCGCAGGCATCGAACTCGCCAATCGGCTGTCGTTCTTTCTCTGGGGCCGCGGGCCCGACGACGAACTGCGGCGGCTCGCGTCCGCAGGCCGGCTTTCCGATCCCGAAACGCTGACCGCCCAGGTCGACCGCCTCCTTGACGATCCCAAGAGCGGGGTGTTCGTCGACGATTTCGTCGGACGACTCCTGGCGCTCGATCGCGTTCTCAAGGACCCGATTGAGTTCAAGCTGACCCTCAAGACTCTCGGGCTTGAGAAGCTCGCCGCGATTCGTGAAGACAGGCTCAAACACGATCTCGCCCAGGAGCCGGCCCGTTTTTTTGCGAATGCCCTGCGAAAGAATGAGCCGGCGCATCGACTGATCGACAGTGGCACCCTGTTCATCAACGATCGGCTGGCCAGCTACTACGGGGTCGACGGCGTCGACGGCCCCGAGTTCCGCGAAGTCCCAGCCCCCGAAAATCGCCGCGCGGGCTGGCTCACGATGGCGGGAGTCATGGCGTCGGCGTCGCGCGGCAACAAAGAGGCCACGATTCATCGCGGTGTCTATCTCCTGCAACGCATCCTCGGCGAACATCCGGGCACGCCGCCGGGGAGCGTCGAACCGCTCGAAGTACAGGCCAAGGTGGACGCCAAGCGCGCCACGTTGACGATCCGCGAACAGCTCGGCCTCCATACATCGATCAACACATGCCAACTCTGCCACCGCAAGATTGATCCCCTGGGGTTCGTCTGGGCCGATTTCGATGAACTCGGACAGAAGGTCGTCGCCAAGAAGGGGCTGGAATCCAGTCCGATCGACTGCTCCGGAGCGCTTCCCGACGGCCGTCCGTTCGAAAACCTGGCGGGGTTCGCCAAAGCGCTGAACGACGAAACAACGACCTCACGCTTTCATTTTGGCGAGGTATTGTTGCGTCAACTCACGGCCTACGCCCTCAGTCGGCACTTGTCTCTGAGCGACGACGACTTGATTCGCGAATTGGCCCAACGGTCTCGAAGCGAGGATTGGCGCCTGCGGGCCATGATCCGCGCAATCGTCTCGAGCAAGGCGTTCACGCATGGGTAATCATCGATACTCGGAAAGGACATGGTCATGTCGATCAAACGCCGATCGTTCTTGAAGGCCGCCGGGGTCGCGCTGCCGCTGCCGTGGCTTGAATCACTGGCCGGCGCCGCTCCCTCCGGTGCGAATCCAGGCCGCGCCGTCTTCTTCATGGTGCCGAGCGGCGTGAATATGTGGCGCTGGCACCCAAAGGAGTTCGGTCCCGATTACCAGTTGAGCAGCACCCTCCAGTCGCTCGCGCCCGTCCGCGAGGAGCTGACCATCTTCAGTGGATTGGAGCACACGAACGGCGCTGGCGGCGGGCACACCGAAGTCGGCGCCTGGCTTACCGGGAACGAGAAGTTCAAGGACATACACGGCCCCACCGAGCCGAACGCCATTTCGATCGACCAGCACATCGCCCGCTCCATCGGCGACCGCACCCGCATTCCCAGCCTCGTGCTGAGCGCTCCGGGAGGCAGCGTCACCACGTCGTTCGACGCCGCCGGCGCTCCGGTGAACGCCGAGAACAACCTCCGCCGACTGTTCGGCGAACTCTTCGGCGCGCCCGACGTGATGGCCCGGTTGCAATCCCGCGCGAGCGTCATCGACATCGTCGGCGATGAAGCCCGTGGTCTGTCTCGTCAGCTCAGCCGCAACGACCGCAACCGCTTCGACGACTACCTGCAAAGCGTCCGGGACGTCGAAGGCCGGCTACAAAAGGACCGGGAGTATTTCTCGTCCCGCCCGTTGTCGATCTCGGGCGACGATCTGCCGCTCGATGCCGACCCCCAGGCTCAACGGCAGGAATACTTCCGCACCATGCTCGACCTGGTCGCACTGGCGCTCCGCAACGATCAGACGCGGATCGTCTCGATTCTCGCCTGCGGTTCGGCCCACGAGTTCTTCGGCCGGTGGCCCGATTTCGGTAATTTCACCGGGCACCATTCCGTCTCGCATGACCTCGGCCATTTCGACACCGAGGAACAACGCCCACTCCAATATGCGTTCATGGAGGGCGTCGACAAGTGGTTCATTGCTCATCTCGCCCACTTCTTGCAAACGCTCAACGACACGCGTGAGGGGGATGCGACGCTCTTGGCGAACACGATGGTCCTGTACGGCGGCGGCATGAGCTGGACGCACAACCCTTCGAACCTGCCGATGCTGCTGGCTGGCGGCAGCCGCCTGGGGCTGAAGCACGGGAGCCATCTGCGGTTCAACCCGCACAAGGATTTCAAGGGCCAGCTCGACCGGAACGTCAAGCGGGACGAGACGACCGTGTGCGACGTGCTGCGGACCATGTCCGAACGGCTCGGAGTCCCCGCGGAAGGCTTTGGCAACAGCCGGCGCGTGGTCAATGAGTTGCTGGTCGGATGAGCGTGGCGACACATGATCGGCGGAGCGTGTTTGGTCGGCGGCGCGGAAATCGGACTCGGGCTCTTGGCCGCTGATTCACCTTCCCCGGCGGTGGCGACACGGCCGCAGGCGGGTGCTCCGCTCACGCCAGCGGTGTTCCTACGGTGCGGTTTCGGGGCCTGCGACCTCACGCCCGACGCATCCGTGCCGCTGATGGGGTATCCGACGCCCCGCGAGCGGTCGGGCAGCGACGGGGTTCATCTGCCCCTCCTGGTCCGCGGCTGCGTGCTCAAGGATGGCGGTCTCAAGGCCGGGCTCGTCAGCCTCGACCTCTGCGTGCTGCCCAACGCCCCGTGTCGGCGGCTACGGGCCAAAATCGCCCAGGCAATCGACACCGATCCCGCCCACGTTCTCGTCAGCACGACGCACACGCACTCGGGCCCCGCCGCATCTGACGACTCCTTGCAATCGATCCAGCCGAAGATCAGAGACGCCGGCTGGAAAAGCCGGTGCTCATCACGACCCTTACGAACGGCTGGAACGGATATTGGCCGCACAGCGGGGCAGGCGCCGATCGTGACGAGCTACCAGCGCACGAAGCGGTCGGCCTTCCACAGGGGCGAGGGTTCGGCTGCGGCCGCTGCCCGCCGCCGGTCGGCATCTGAGCCGAGCTGGCGATCCCATTCAGCGACGAGCTTCTTGCCGATCGCCTCTGCGTCGTTCATCCAGCCGGCGGCGCGGCCGGCCAGTTCACTCCGCTTCTTCGCCACCCGCTCGCGTTCGAACGGAATAGCAGTCGCTCCGGGCTTCTCCTGCATGCCGGCCAGACGCTGCACCTCGAGCCGATACTCGACCAGGGCGTCTTCGAGCGACGCCACGTAGGCTGCGAGTTCCGCCTGGGCGGCTTCCAGCGAATTCTCGGCGGCCGCCCGGGCGTCGGCGGCGAGGGGCACGAGCTTTGTCCGGCGGGCCAAGAGCTCCCGCCAGCCCTTGATCACGGTCTCCTGCCACCGGCCGGCGGCGGCCGCCGCATCCCCTGTGCCGCGGGAGCCGAGCGTGCCCGACCAGTCACCCGTCTGGGGCAGCGAGCTGCGATACCAGTCGCCCAGCGGCCCCACGGCGGCCTTGCGGAACCCGTTGCTCGACCAGTCGGGGTCGCGCAGGTGGCTGAGGCCCGAAGTAGAGGTTGCCGCGCTTGTCGGTCCAGAGCTGCTCGGGCGGACCCCGCTGGGCTTCGAAGATCCAGACCCACTCGAGCCGTTCGCCGTCGGTCGAAAGCCGGGCCACGAACACGTCGCCCGTCACCGCCGCACCCTCGTAGGTGTAGGGCCCGGGGCTCACGCTCTTCTATCGCCTCCCGCAGCGGGAGTACGACCGCGTGACCACGATCGCGAAGACGGGTTCGCAACGCTGTGCATGGACGAGGTCACGCCCGAGGTGGCGACTCTGATCGTGGCGAGCGATCGCTGGAGCGGTAACCTCCCGCGGCTCGCCGTCCTCGCCCCCGAGGTCGCCGCTGCGCTGGCGGCCGTGAAGAGGTGGGACGGCCAGCTGCCCGGCGTCACGGCCTTCGAGCGGCCCGACTCGGTCGCCGTGGCCACGGCCCTCGCCAAGCGTATCGGCCCGCTCGCCCTGCCGAACCTCAAAAAGATCTCCCCCAAGACGCTCTCGGCGCTCATCGCGAAGGAAGACGTCGTCATCCCGCTCATCGAGACGCTCGAGCTCATTCCAGCGCCTGACGGCAGCGCGACCGACGACTTCGTGATCCCGAAGGAGTTTCAACAGCGGCAGCAGCGGCAAACCCGATAGCGGCGCCGGGCGGACTGCCCTGCGCGAACGAAGCCGCCAAACAGCGGCGGAGAATTCCAGCCCGACTGATGCGCGGCGTGGGAGTCTCGTTGCTTGAAGCCGGAGGCGTGAGCCGAGGGAATGCGGAACGGTTTCCGATGGAGCGACGCATATTCTCTCGGCTTACGCTTTTGATGTTGCGCCGAGTGGCTCGACAGCTCAGCGCCGCTGCAGGAATCCAGGTGCGAACCGTGTTCGAAGACTCTTTGGACACGGAAGTGGGCTCGGCACCCGTCCAAGAAGCCCCGGGTGGAAACCCGGGGACTTCGAGCATGAAAACCATTCCGCCGTCCATGCCGGATGACGGCCCGCAATTTCCCGGTTCCAACCCACATCGCATGGCACCTGGGAAGGCATGCGACCCGGAGTCCCCCGGCTTCCGCCGGGGG
>Ga0315901_10008290_pt1 | contig 12096 bp, 13 predicted proteins | sample LakEriMetagenome_10_FD_203761 | JGI IMG/M metagenome (GOLD analysis project Ga0315901, IMG submission 203761) | Freshwater fungal communities from buoy surface, Lake Erie, Ohio, United States - Buoy 2 MA116 | ecosystem: Environmental > Aquatic > Freshwater > Lake | place: USA: Lake Erie, Ohio...
CAGGTTCATCCGGATATAGCCCGAGGCATCCTGCCGGGCCACCATCTGGCTCACGCCCTGGTTGATCGCCTCAAGCCTGTCGATCAGTGCGAAATGCGCCCTCGGAAGCGCGCGCGAGGCCAGTTCGGGTTCGAGCAACGCTCTCAGCGTTGTCAGTTCCTCGATCCGTTCGGTCGCGGGGGCGGGCGTCGAAATCCGTCCCGAGGCCGACAGCTGCAGAGCGCCTTCTGCCGCGAGCCGACGCACCGCTTCCCGCGCAGGGGTCGTCGAGACGCCATGGGTCCGGGCGATGCCGCGCAGGGTCAGCGATTCGCCCGGTCCGATTTCGCCATGCATGATCTGGGCGCGGATCGACCGGTAGACACGGTCATGCGCGGCACTGGTCGGGTCCGGCAATCTGGGAAAAGCCATGCTGTCTTGTGATCACGAAACAGGCCCGGGTCAATCTGCCAGCGGTATTGCGAGCAGGCTGGAACCGTGCGCCTTCAGCCAGAGGCGCGAATCGTCGTAGTCAGGACACAGGCGCGCCACCAACCGCCAGAATGCGGGAGCGTGGTTCATCTCTTCGAGATGCGCGACCTCATGCGCCACGACATAGTCAAGCACGCTGTCCGGTGCCATGATCAGCCGCCACGAGAACATCAGATCGCCTCGCGATGAACATGACCCCCAGCGGCCGCGCGTGTCGCGCAGAGTCAATCTGCCATAACGCCGTCCGAGGGTTGCGGAATGGCGGTCGGCGGCCGCCGCGAGGGCTGCGCGCGCCTCGAGCCTGAGGAAGGCCCGCAGTCGCGCAGCGATCCTGTCCTCATTCCCGGGAAGAATGAGGAGCCCGTGAGCGGAAAGCGGTCGCCGGACTGGACCGGACACGAGGGTTACCTGCCGGCCGCGGAGCGGAATCTCCGTACCGAAACCGAGACTGGCCGGTGCCGGCAGCGCGGACCATATTTCGGTGAGGTGCCGCCTGATCCAACCTGCGCGATCATTTGCAAAGGTCAATCCTTCGGCCAGAGGTGTTCCGCGCGGCAGGGTCAGCGTCACGGTGCCGTCGCTCCGCGAAATCCGCAGTGACAGCCGCCGCGCCCGGGTCGACCTGCGCAGACTGATCGGGATCGGCGGATCACCCGACAGCCAGTATTTGTCCAAGACGGCCTCCTTGCGCGTCGGATCGGACCAACTGGCGGAGGGAAACCCAATGCAAAGCCTTTGACACGCCCCGACGCTTATGGCAGGGGACGCCGGTCCGCTGCAAGCCTGCGCCGCGTGTCCGGAGGCCTTCCTGTCGACCCGGGTATCCGCAGGGTGACGCAAACGAAGGGATGATCCATGCCCAAACCCGAATGGGGAAAGAAGCGCGTTTGCCCGACAACAGGCAGGCGTTTTTATGACCTGAATGCGAATCCGATCATCAGTCCCTATACGGGTCAGGTTGTGACGATCGACATCGCCCGCAGCCGGACGATGGTTGCCGATGCCGAAGATGCGCAGACCAAGAAGCTCAAGGTCATCGAGGACGAGGACGATCTGCTGCTCGATGACGATGCAGAGGATGATGTCGAACTCGACGATGCCGTGCTGGAAGACGACGGCGAGGACGACGTGTCCTTTGACGAACTCGGTGATGTCGCGGCGGATGACGAGGACCGCTGACGGCCTGACCGCCAGAGGCAGGTGAAGCGCTTTTTGGTCTTGAACTCGTTCGCCACTGTCACTACCAACCGCGCGTCTGGGGGGAATGTCTTCCCATCATCGGGGCCATAGCTCAGCTGGGAGAGCGCTTGCATGGCATGCAAGAGGTCAGGGGTTCGATCCCCCTTGGCTCCACCAAGACACGATCTGCTGTCAGGGATGCGCTTACAGGCTGCTTCCATATCGGGACAATCAGAACCGGAAATGTACGGCGCCCTCGCCGGGCAGACTCGTTTTACTGTGGCGGAACGGTGCATCGATCAGATGGTTTCCGGCAGCCGGTGGATCGGCTGATCTCTGCGTGATGATGACACGGTACGTTGCCGGCGAGCCGATTGCGGCACCGCCAGAGCGTTGAACGATGTGTCATCTGGCGACTGACGGGTTTGGAAGACCCAGCCCGCGAATTGCGATGCTGCCTGTCGCTGTTGTGCGAGAGCAGACCGGTCGCCGTGTGTTTCGATCATGGTCGCCTGAGCCAAAGGGCTCGCCCATTCATTCCGCCATGGGGAAACTTGCAGCGCCATGGCGGACAGCATGCCGGGTTGCCCTGTGAACCGGCGCGACCTAAGTCCTCGTCACGACCCGGACATGGCGGAGATGACCCGATGCTGCGCGCCCTTGCCCTGACGTTCGCCCTGGTTGCCGGCAATTCCGCCGAGGCACAATGCGGCGGGCCGAGCCTGTTGGACCGGCTGACGGCGGAGGAGCGTGCAGCGCTCGATTCGCGGGTGTCGCAGATGCCATTTGCGCAAGGGCTGCTGTGGCAGGCCGAGCGGGGCGTGGAGGTCGTCACGCTGGTGGGCACGATGCATATCCACGATCCGCGGCTGGATGCGATCATGGCGCGAGTGGAGCCGATGCTGGATGAGGTCGGGCTTCTGCTGCTCGAGGTCACCCCGGCCGAGGAGGCCCAGTTGCAGGGGGCGGTGGCGGCCGACCCCTCGCTGATGTTTTTGACCGAGGGGCCGACCCTGCCCGAGATGCTGGACGAGGAGACCTGGCAGACCGTGGCCGAGGCCGCGCGCATCCGCGGCATTCCGCCCGTCATGGCGGCGAAGTTCCGGCCCTGGTTCCTGATGCTGTCGCTTTCTATGCCCGCCTGCGCGGCCGAGCACATGATGGCGGGGCGGGAGGGGCTTGACTTCATGCTGTCCGACGCGGCCGAGGCGCGGAGTCTGGGCATGCGGGCGCTGGAGCCCTGGGACACGTTGTTCACGCTGTTCGGGGAGGCGACGATGGAGGAACAGCTCGACTTCCTTCGGGTTGGCGTTCTGGAACCAGCGCTGCAGGAAGAAATGTTCGTCGCCATGATCGAGGGGTATTTCACGGGCGATGTCGGGCAGGTCTGGGAACTGGGGCGTGTGTCGCTCGACTTCATTCCGGGGATGGAGGGCGGTGTGGGCCTCGCACTCTTCGAGGAGATGGAGGAGCAGCTTCTGAATGCGCGCAACCGGGCCTGGATCCCGGTGATCGAGGCGGCGGCGGCCGAGCATGGGCAGGTTATGGTGGCCGCGGGCGCGGCGCATCTGCCGGGCGACGAAGGGGTTCTGGCGCTGCTGGAGGCGCGCGGCTGGACGATCACGCCGCTGTCCTGAACGCAGGCCGAGGGCGGGGGTGACAATGACGGGCAGCGTTCCTATAAGGCGCGCGTTCCAGACTGCACCTGCCTGAGGAAGCTTCATGACCACGCTTGTTTTCGGCCATACCTCGCCCGACACGGATTCGACCTGTTCGGCAGTCGTCTGGGCCTGGTTCCTGTCGCATCACGAACCCGGCGCAGCCGAGGCGCGGGTGCTGGGCCGGCCGAATACCGAGGCGGCCTTCGTGCTGGGCCGGTGGGGGTTCGAGGTTCCGCCGCTGCTGACCGACCTGGCTGCGGGCACGCCGGTCGTGATCGTCGATACCAACAACCCCGCCGAACTGCCCGAGGGGATCAACGCGGCCGATATCCGCGCCATCATCGACCATCACAAGCTGGTCGGCGGGCTGGAGACCAAGGCGCCGATCGAGATCACGGTCCGCCCGGTCGCCTGCACGGCGACGCTGCTGTACCAGCTGATGGGCGGCCATGCCGGCCATGCGCCGCAGGGGATCAGGGGGCTGATCCTGTCGGCCATCCTGTCGGATACGCTGGAATTCCGTTCGCCCACGACGACGCCGGTCGACCGGCAGGTGGCCGAACGTCTGGCCGCCGAACTGCGCATCGACATCCCCGCCTATGCGGCCGAGATGTTCGCCGCGAAATCGGACGTGAGCGCCTTCACCGATGCCGAACTGCTGCGGATGGATTCCAAGGAATACAATGTGGCCGGGACCGAGTTGCGGGTTTCGGTGCTCGAGACGACCTCGCCGCAGACGGTGCTGGCGCGCAAGGACAGCCTGATGCGGACGATGGACGAGGTCGCGCGCGAAGATGGCGCCGATCAGGTGCTGCTGTTCGTCATCGACATCCTGCGCGAGGAGGCGACGATGCTGATCCCGAACGCGCTGACGCGGCGGATCGCCGAGGCGAGTTTCGGGGTGAAGGCCCCGGGGGACATGGTCGTGATTCCGGGGCTGATGAGCCGCAAGAAGCAGATCATCCCGGCGCTGAAGGTCTGATCCCTTGGCCGAGATCATCCGCAGCCTGGACGAGATCGCGGGCCGTTATGACGCGGCCTTTGTCGACCTCTGGGGCTGCCTGCATGACGGGGTAAAGGCCTTTCCCGCAGCGGTGGCGGCGATGCAGCGGTTCCGTGCACGCGGGGGGAAGGTAGTCCTGGTCACCAATTCACCCCGACCGCGCGCCCAGGTCGAGGCGCAGGTTACCGCGCTCGGCGTGGCGCGCGATGCCTGGGATGCGATCGCAAGTTCGGGCGATGCGGCGCGGGTGGCGCTCTTTCAGGGCGCGATTGGGAGCCGGGTCTGGCACATGGGCGAGGGCAGCGACGAGGCGTTCTTCACGCCGCCCGCGATTCTGGCCGATCCGGTCGATATCGCGCGCGTGCCCCTGCGCGAGGCGGAGGGGATCGTCTGCTGCGGGCCCTTCGATCCGCATGCCGACCCGGAGGTGAACCGGGGAGATTTCCTGTATGCCAAGACGAAGGGGATGAAGCTTCTGTGCGCCAATCCCGATATCGTGGTGGACCGGGGTGGGACACGCGAATGGTGCGCGGGGGCGCTGGCGCGGCTTTATACCGAGATGGGGGGCGAGAGCCTTTACTTCGGCAAGCCGCATCCGCCGATCTATGATCTGGCGCGGCGGTCCCTGGCCGCGCTGGGGGTGACGGTGGTCGATGCAGGAATTCTCTGCATCGGTGACGGAATTGCGACCGATGCGGCCGGCGCGATGGGCGAGGATCTGGACTGTCTTTTCGTCACCGGGGGCCTGGCCGCCGCCGAGACCAAGACCGCAACCGACCCCGATCCGGCGGCGCTCGCCGAATATCTGGCCGCGCATCAGGCGGGGCCGCAATTCGCGATCGGGCATCTGCGGTGAGCCCGCGCCGGAGGAGAGCGGTTGCCATGGCCCGTCGGGCGCGATAGCGCGGGGCCCATGCGTATCGTCCGCGACACCCTTTTCATCGCGCCCGGGGACAGGGGAGCGGCGGCGGCCATCGGCAATTTCGACGGCGTCCATCTGGGTCATCAGGCGGTGCTGGCGCTGGCCCGGCGCGAGGCTGAGCGGCTGGGCGTGATGGCCGGGGTGATGACCTTCGAGCCCCATCCGCGGCAGTTCTTTGCGCCCGAGGCTCCGGCCTTCCGGCTGATGAACGCGGCAGCGCGGGCGCATATGCTGGAACGTTTCGGAATCGCTGTGCTGTATGAGGTGCCCTTCAACGCCGCTCTGGCCGGGCTTTCGGCCGAGGATTTCGCCCGCGTCGTGGTGGCCGAAAGGCTGGGCCTTGCGCACGTGGTCGTGGGCGAGGATTTCCGCTTCGGCCGGGGGCGGGCGGGGGATGCCGCGATGCTGGAGGCGCTGGGCGCGCGTTTCGGCTTTGGCGTGACGGTGGCCGGGATGGTCGATCTGGGCGCGGGCGAGGTCTCCTCGACCGCGATCCGCACGGCGCTGAGCGAGGGGCGCCCGCGCGATGCCGCGGCGATGCTGGGCCACTGGCACCGGATAGAGGGGCCGGTAATCCGCGGCGACCAGCGCGGGCGGGACCTTGGCTATCCGACCGCGAACATGTCGATCGCGGGGCTGCATCCGCCGCGTTTCGGCATCTATGCGGTCAGGGTCGATGTGCTGGCAGGGCCCTTTGCGGGGCGCTATGACGGCGCAGCCTCGATCGGGGTGCGGCCGATGTTCGGTCAGAACCTGCCCAATTGTGAGACTTACCTCTTCGGCTTCAAGGGTGACCTTTACGGGACCGACCTGTCGGTCGCACTGGTCGAGTTCCTGCGGCCCGAGATGACCTTCGACAGCCTCGAGGCGCTGATCGCGCAGATGGGGGCGGATTGCGACCGCGCGAAGGCGATCCTGGCCGATGTCTGAGACCGTGCGCGAGGGCTTCTGGCGCGACCAGCCGCTGGATGCGCTGAACCGGGCGGAGTGGGAGCTTCTGTGCGACGGCTGCGGGAAGTGCTGTCTCAACAAGCTCGAGGACGAGGAGACGGGCGAGGTCGCGCTGACGCGGGTGGCGTGCCGGCTGCTGGACGGGCAAAGCTGCCGCTGTTCGCGCTATGCGACGCGCCATGACTTCGTGCCCGAATGCATTGTGCTGACGCCCGAGACGCTGCTGCGCAACCTCTACTGGCTACCGCGGACCTGCGCCTACCGGCTGCGGGCCGAGGGGCGGGGGCTGCATGACTGGCATCCGCTGATTTCGGGCGACCCCGACAGCGTGCATCGCGCGGGCATGTCGGTGCGCGGGATCACCCTGCCCGAGACCGAGGTGGATGAGGACGACTGGGAAGACCTGATCATCGAGGAGCCGGGGACATGAATTTCGCATCCGACAATGCCGGGCCGGTGCATCCCGAGGTGATGGCGGCGCTGATGGGCGCGAATGCGGGGCATGCGAAGGCCTATGGCGCGGATGCGATCATGGAGGAGGTGCGGGCGCGGGTCCGCGACGTCTTTGCCGCGCCCGAGGCTGCAGTCTTTCTGGTAGCGACGGGGACGGCGGCGAATGCGCTTCTGCTGGCCACGATGGCGCGGCCCTGGGAGACGGTCTTCTGCGCGCCCATGGCGCATGTGCAGGAGGACGAATGCAATGCGCCCGAGTTCTTTACCGGTGGAACAAAGCTGACGCTGGTGGCCGAGCGCAATGCCAAGATCACGCCCGAGGGGTTGGCCCGCGCGATGGCCGCCGAGGGGACGCGCGGCGTACACGGGCCGCAGCGCGGGCCGGTGAGCCTGACGCAGGCGACCGAGAAGGGGACGGTCTATGCGCTGGACGAACTGCGCGGGGTGACAGCCGTAGCGAAAGGGTACGGTGTCAGGGTCCACATGGACGGGGCGCGCTTTGCCAATGCGCTGGTCACGCTGGGCTGTTCGGCGGGAGAGATGACGCATCTGGCCGGTGTCGATTCGGTGAGTTTCGGGGGCACGAAGAACGGGCTGATGGGGGTCGAGGCGGCGGTGATCTTCGATCCCGCGCTGGCCTGGGAATTCGAACTGCGGCGCAAGCGCGGCGCGCATCTTTTTTCAAAGCACCGCTATCTCTCGGCGCAGATGCTGGCCTATCTGACCGACGATCTCTGGCTGCGCTCGGCCCGGGCGGCGAATGCGAAATTGCAGGCGCTGGTCGCGGGGCTGCGGACGGCAGGCGCCGAGATCGTGTGGGAGCCGCAGGCCAACCTTGTCTTTGCGCGGCTGCCGCGGGCGGTGCATCGGCGGCTGATCGCGGCAGGGGCGGTCTATTACGTCTGGGACGGCGATCCGGCGACGGGCGACGCGGACGAGATGCTGATGGCGCGTTTCGTCTGCGACTGGTCGGTGAGCGAGGAGGATATCGCGCGGTTCCTTGTCGTCCTCGGGGCGGGATAGACCTGCCCGCAGCGGTTGCGCCAAGGTGCGCTGAAGCGCACCCTACATCCGGCCTGTAGGGTGCGCTTCAGCGCACCAAAATAGACATCCCCGCCAAAAAGGCGTCGAGGTCGTCGAGCCGGTCCTGGCCCCAGAAGCGTTCGTCGCCGTCGGCGATGAAGAAGGGCACGCCGAAGACTCCGCGGCCGACAGCGGCCTCGAGATTGGCGATGTAGGTTTCGGCGCCGGCGAGCATGCCGCGGTCGGCGAGCGCGGGATCGAAGCCCGCCCCGGCCAGACAGGTGCGGATCACCTCGTCATCGGCGATGTCGCGATCCTCGGCCCAGAGGGCGCGGCCGAGCGCATGGATGAGGCCGGCAAGATCGCCATCCCCGGCGCGGTCGGCCGCGATCACGGCATAGGCGGCGGGCGCGCCGTTGACCGGAAAGAAGGCCGGCTGAAGCCGGAGCGGCAGTCCAACCCGGGCTGCATGGCGGCGCAGTTCCTGGAGGCGGTAGGCCTTGCGGCTCTCGTGTCTGTCGGCCAGGGCTATGCCGCCCGTGCGCGGCAGGAGCGCGCCGAGATCGACCGGGTGGACCGCGAGCGTGGCGCCGTGGCGGGCCGCGATCTCCCAGGGGCGGCGGCCGGCAAGATAGACATAAGGCGAGACGAGAGAGAGATAGTAGTCGATATGCGCCATCGGCGGTGTCCTTCTGCCCGGTTCCTTCCGGCGAGGCTATTGCTGTGCTAGGCGGTGTCAACGTCACGAATCCGTCGCACAGCGACTGCGACCCCCTGCCGAAGGACCCCCCGAGATGCCGATCATGTCCGAGCCCAAGCTCATCGCCGGCAATGCCAACAGGTCGCTGGCACGCGGTGTCGCGCGGCGGATGTCGATGCACCGGGGGATGAATGTCGGGCTGGTCGATGCCCGGGTCGAGCGGTTCAACGATCAGGAAATCTTCGTCGAGGTCTATGAGAACGTGCGCGGCGAGGACATGTTCATCATCCAGCCGACCTCGAACCCGGCCAATGACAACCTCATGGAACTGCTGATCATTTCGGATGCGCTCAGGCGGTCGTCGGCGGCGCGGATCACCGCCGTCATCCCCTATTTCGGCTATGCCAGACAGGACCGGCGCACCAAGGCGCGCACGCCGATCAGCGCGAAGCTCGTGGCCAACCTGATCACCGAGGCGGGGATCGAGCGGGTGCTGACGCTTGACCTGCATGCGGCACAGATTCAGGGGTTCTTCGACATCCCGGTCGACAACCTTTATGCCAGCCCGATCTTCTGCCTGGATATCGCGCATCACTTCAAGGGGCGGATGGATGACCTGATGGTCGTTTCGCCCGATGTGGGTGGGGTCACACGGGCGCGCGAACTCGCGAAGCGGATCAACGCGCCGCTCGCCATCGTCGACAAGCGGCGCGAGAAGGCGGGCGAGATCGCGGAGATGACGGTGATCGGCGATGTCGCGGGCAAGACCTGCCTGATCGTGGATGACATCTGCGACACGGCCGGAACCTTGTGCAAGGCGGCCGAGGAACTGGTCAAGGGGGGCGCGGTCGAGGTGCATGCCTATATCACCCATGGCGTGCTGAGCGGCCCGGCGGTGGAGCGGATCGGCAATTCGGTGATGAAGTCGCTGGTGGTGACCGATTCGATCGAGCCGACGACAGCGGTGAGCGCATGCGACCGGATCCGTGTGGTGCCGACCGCGCCGATGTTCGCGCAGGCGATCCTCAACATCTGGAACGGGACGAGCGTCTCGTCGCTCTTCGATACCGAGATGCTCGCGCCGATCTATGACGGATTGTATTCGGGGCTCTGACGCGGCCCAGCCAGTCAGGAATGAGGTCGGACAAATGTGCCAATTAAGCGACCTAATCCAGCCCAAAGAGGGAATATCTGAACGGGAGACATCTCATGAGCGCTGACGACCAAAGTTCAGGTGGAATTGACACGAGACACTGGCCAAAGGATGTAAGGCAGCTCACTTTTGACGAGGGAGATAAACTTGGTGTCAGGGACACCGATAATGCATTGTTTTGGGACGGGAAGGAAATTCAGACACGACAAGTCGTCAGCCTCAGATGGATTGAATTAGCTCTTGCCTGCTTGGCAGCGGTCGGTACTTTCGGTGTTTTTGCCTTGGAATTTGCACGGTTCATGGGCTGGGAGAAGTAGTCAGCAGCATCTGAACAACTGCTCAACCCGATACCAAAGGCGCGGTCGTCAAGTTCTATCGGCGCGGTCTGCGGCCAAGTTGGACGCCTGACCTGCGGGCCCGCTGTCTTGCGGGTATTTGCCTTTTCGCCAGGCCTCGGGCGTCTGGCCGGTCTCGGTCCGGAAGGCGCGGATCAGGTGGGAGGCGTCGGCGAAGCCGGTTTCGGCGGCGATGTCGCTGAGGCTGCGGTCGCTGCGGCTGAGCAGGTGGCGCACCTGGGCAAGCCGGACGCGGCGGCCGGCCTCTTGCGGGGGGATGCCGAGCGCGGCGTGGAAATGGCGTTCGAGCTGGCGGCGGCTGATGCCGAGCCGTTCGGCCAGGCGCGGCACGGTGGGCGGCGCCTCCATCGTCTGTTGCAGGATGAGGAGCGCGCGGCGGACCAGCGGGTCGTGCGTCGAGAGGTCGAGCGGGAGGCCGGGCTGGGGCCGGTCGGCGGACATCGCCTCGTCGATGATCATGATGGCGAGCGCCTTGCGCGCGGCGGCCGGGCCGATGTGACGGTCGACGAGGAAGGCCGCAAGATGGGCCGAGGAGGCCCCGCCCGAGCAGGAGAGGCGGTCGCGGTCGACCACGAAGATCTGGTCCGAGACGGGCGAGAGGCCGGCGAATTCGGTCAGGAAATCCTCGTGATGGAACCAGCTTACGCAGGCGCGGTAGCCGTTCATGAGGCCCGCGCGGTGCAGGATGAAGGTCCCGGTGCAGACGCCAACAAGCGGTACGCCCAGCGCCGCCGCGCGGCGCAGGAAGGCGACATGGTCGGGGTGGAGGCGTTCGATTTCGTCGATCAGGCCGCCGACGACGACGATGTAGTCGAAGCGGGAGGGGTCGCCGAGGCGGGCCCCGGGCTGGACGCGGACACCGCAGGAGGATTCGACCGGGTCTGACCCGGGCGATAGCACCTGCCAGCTGCACAGGATGGGGCGGGACCGGTCGCCTTCGTCGGCGGCTAGGCGCAGCACGTCGACGAAATTGGCGAAGGCGCAGAGCGTGAAGCGCCGCGCGAGGATGAAGCCGATGCGCAGGCGCGGGGCGGGTGCGGGGGATGGCGGCGTGAGGGCGGACATGCGGGCCGGGAACCGGGGGTTTGGCGCAGTCATACCACGCATCTGGCGCAATGATACAGGCATTGCGGCGCGTCCCGGTGCAGGATGCAACGCAGACGCCGCTATGCCCGAGGCCTGGTATGACGCATTTCTCTGCCTTCTCGCTTCTCAAGAACGCCCTGAGCGGCCACAAGAACTGGCGCGAGCAATGGCCCGACAGCCAGCCCAAGGCCGAATATGACGTGGTCATCGTCGGTGCCGGCGGGCATGGCCTGGGGGCGGCCTATTACCTGGCCAAGGAGCACGGGATCACCAATGTCGCGGTGATCGAGAAGGGATGGCTTGGCGGCGGAAATACGGGGCGCAACACGACGATCATCCGGTCGAATTATCTCTATGACGAAAGCGCGCGGCTTTACGACCATGCGGTCGACCTGTGGGAGAACCTGAGCCAGGAGCTGAACTACAACGTCATGTATTCCAAGCGCGGGGTGATGATGCTCGCCCACAACGTGCATGACGTGCAGTCGTTCCAACGGCATATCCATTCCAACCGGCTGAACGGGGTGGACAACCGCTGGCTGACGCCCGAACAGGCGAAGGCTTTCTGCCCGCCGCTCAACATTGATCGAAATGCGCGCTATCCGGTGATGGGCGCGGCGTTGCAGATGCGCGCGGGCACGGCGCGGCATGATGCGGTGGCCTGGGGCTATGCCCGGGCCGCGGCCGCGCGGGGGGTGGACATCATCCAGAACTGCCCCGTGATCGCCATCCGCCGCGGCGCGGACGGTGCGGTCGAGGGGGTGGATACGGCCAAGGGCTTTATCCGGGCGAGGAAGGTTGCGGTGTCGGCGGCCGGCAATACCTCGGTCGTGCTGCAATCGGCCGGGCTGCGGATGCCGCTTGAAAGCTATCCCCTGCAGGCGCTGGTCAGCGAGCCGGTCAAGCCGGTCTTCCCTTGCGTCGTGATGTCGAACACGGTGCATGCCTATATCAGCCAGTCCGACAAGGGCGAACTGGTGATCGGGTCGGGGACCGACCAGTATGTGAGCTATTCGCAGCGTGGCGGGCTGCCGCTGATCGAGCATACGGTCGCGGCGATCTGCGAGGTCTTTCCGATCTTCAACCGGATGCGGATGCTGCGCAAATGGGGCGGGATCGTGGATGTGACGCCCGACCG
>Ga0315901_10008297_pt1 | contig 12089 bp, 8 predicted proteins | sample LakEriMetagenome_10_FD_203761 | JGI IMG/M metagenome (GOLD analysis project Ga0315901, IMG submission 203761) | Freshwater fungal communities from buoy surface, Lake Erie, Ohio, United States - Buoy 2 MA116 | ecosystem: Environmental > Aquatic > Freshwater > Lake | place: USA: Lake Erie, Ohio...
GAGAGATCATCGGGATACGATGGCCCGCAAGGGCGCCGGCGAAGGTCAGTTCGCCCACGTTCTCGGGCAGGGGCATCACCGCTGCGAGCGTCATCGCTGGGTGCCCGCCAAGGGTGATCGTCACCGGGAAGGGTTTGCCAGCGACGAGGGATTGTTGATGGTGGATACCGATCCCGCGATGGAGTTGGTAATGCAGACCGATTTCTTGGTTGGTGATGTATTCATTGCCGGAGAGTTGGATCCGGTACATACCGAGATTGCAGTGGGACAAGTTCGGTTGTTGATTCGTTGACGTTTGAGGAGGGCAACTGAGAACTTGTGGAAGGGTGACGAAAGGACCGCCGTCGTTGGGCCAAGAGATCAGATGGGGTAGGTCATCGATTTGGCAGCGATTGGCAAGGACGCTACCGGAGGAAACATGCTTTGGGAGCATGGTCCAAGCGGTGGAGGGAGCCGAAACGTACCGCAGAGGATTACGAAAAAAAGCTGAGGGGTCGATTTTCAATTCGATAGCCCGTCGGACTCGGTCGAAGGTATGTCGGAACAGGAATCGGGCTTGGTCGAGCGATCCGAAGAGGTTGCTGACCATGGGAAAGGAAGAGTTGGTGGGATTTTTAAAAAGAACCGCGGGTCCTTTTCGAGCGTAGACACGACGTTGGATCTCCGGGATTTCCAGGATGGGAGACAAGGGAAGGTCGACTTCGATGAGTTTTCCGTGTTGTCTCAAATCCGCGACAACATCTCGGGTCGAACGGTATCGCATGGGTCGGCGGATTTAGAGGAAAGAGTAAGGGGAGGAGACTCCCATTTAGTGACCCGCATATTGTACACGCAGCGCAACAGTTGGCTTTGGGGGCTATCAGTCCCCTGGGTTATCGCCGTGTTGGCTGTGGCACGGTACTGGAGCGAGGCGACCCCATAGTCGCGCATGTCGCCGAAGATTTACAACCACGGAATACACGGAATACACGGAAGTAGGACATCCGGGTTCGTGGATTTATTTCCGTGGTATCTGCGTATTTAGTGGTGAAAGAACAGAGTTTGAGGGGAAGAGTTTGAAACACAGAGGCACAGAGGGAAATGCAGAGAGAGGATAAGGATCAGGAGGTTCGGTGTTCTAAGGTTGCTTGCGTTGCGATCGTTGGCGAGCGGCTTCGTACAAGAGGATCGTCCCTGCAACGGAGGCGTTTAAGGACTCCACTCCCATGACCATAGGCACCGAGCAAACCGAGTCCGCTAATCTTCGGGTGCTCTCACGGATCCCTTGGCCCTCACTGCCTACGATGAACATCGTCGGTTTGGTGAAATCCATATCCCATATCGGCTCGCCATCCATCTGGGCGATGACGATTTGGACTCCTCCCTGTTTGGCCTGAGCGGCCAAGTCGACGATGCTCGAAACCTTGGGCGGCAAGCGAAACCACTGACCTGCCGTACTGCGGAGGAATTTCGGATGCACAGGACTGACCGAATCGGGGCTTAAGAACATGCGGTTGCCGCCTAGGGCAGCGACGGATCGAAGCAGTGTTCCTGCATTGCCAGGATCCTGGATACCGTCGGTCGCCAAAGTCAAACTCGATCCTGCGAGGTCGCCAGCCGCATCGGCATCGAAGATCCTATCTTGGATTCCGGTCAGCTTTCCAATCGCTACGACTCCATCGGGATGCTGGGTTGTTGCAGCTTGATTGAGCCACTGTGGATCGACGAGGAATTGCTCAAGATGGGCCGGCATGGTATCTAGAAAGGCCCGATGTTCGTTGACCCAAAGCTCGGTGTAGAACACGCCCTCGAGGGGCCATGCGGCTCGGATGGCCTCGCGGATCAAGTGGGTTCCTTCGATGAGAAACTCCACTTGATTCGGGTCGACCCGATGAAGTCTTTTGAGTCGCTTAAGCTGCGGATTACTGAGACTCGATATACGAAGCGGCATGGGTTGCGTTGAGCGAGCGGAAGGTGTTTCGAACGAACCGACTACGCTTTTAGTCCTAGGAGAAACTCCGGATTGTTACGGGTTTTCTGGAGTCGATTGACCAGTTGCTCCATCGCATCCGAAGCACTTAGACCGGCGAGTGCTTTGCGCATGAGCACGATTTTTTGGTATTCGATTGGATCTAAAAGAGCTTCCTCGCGCCTTGTACCGCTCTGGTAAATATCGACCGCTGGCCATATCCTCCGATCGACCAGGGCTCGATCCAAGACGATCTCCATGTTTCCGGTCCCTTTGAACTCTTCGAAGATGACTTCATCCATGCGGCTTCCGGTTCCTACCAGAGCGGTGGCGATGATCGTAAGCGATCCGCCTTCTTCAACCTTCCTGGCGGCTCCGAAGAACGCTTTTGGCTTTTGCATGGCGTTGGCATCGAGTCCCCCGGTGAGCGTTTTTCCGGATTGGATGCATTCGCCGTTCCAGGCTCGGGCAAGCCGAGTGATCGAATCGAGAAACACAATGACATCGATGCCGTCTTCGACCATCCGTTTGGCTTTTTCGAGGACCATTTGGCTGACTTGGATGTGCCTTGAAGCTGGTTCGTCGAAGGTGCTGCTGATGACTTCACACTTGGGTCCACGCACTTCGCGTTGCATGTCGGTGACCTCTTCAGGTCGTTCATCGATCAGCAGCATCATGACGTAAGCATTTGGATAATTGGCCAGAGCGGCCCGAGCCATTTTCTGCATCAGAATCGTCTTGCCTGCCCTTGGAGGCGAGACAATCAAACCTCGTTGGCCGAACCCCAGTGGAGTAACCAAATCGATTACGCGGGTTGCCAATTCCGAGGGTTCGGTCTCCATGATAATTCGCTGCGTCGGGTGGAGTGGGGTCAGCAGGTCGAAGGATTTACGCGATCGGACTTCGTTGGGGTTTCGATGATTGATCGCTTCGACCCGCAGGAGTGCGAAGTACCTTTCGTTTTCTTTTGGGGGCCGTATTTGGCCTGAGATGATCATGCCTGTCGTCAGTCCAAATCGGCGGATTTGAGACGGGGACACATAGATATCGTCTGGGCATGCGACGTAATGGTGAGCCGCGGACCTTAGGAACCCAAACCCATCGGAGAGGATTTCGAGGGTACCTTCTCCGAGCATGATTCCTGAAGATTGCATCCTTGCGCGGAGCACTTGGAAGATCCGTTCAGGGCGGGATAGTTCTTCCCATTGAACGATTTTCTCGAGTTGGGCGAGCTGGCCGAGTTGTTCGTTATCCATCTCCTGGAGCGTGGCGAAATCGAGGACGGGCCTGCGCTCGCTCGGCGGGGTGATCCCCGACTTCTCGCGCAGAATCTCCTCGGCAATCGAAAGGACTTCGTCGTTGTTGTTTCGATTGGGTCGAAAGCGACCGCGATCTTCATCAGTCATGTTTTGGGAGAACCCGCTGTTGCAAGTCCAGCAGTGAGGGCCTGATGCGCGGTCCTCCAGCGATGCGACGCGAAGGCTTTGCGAATCCGGGTTCGGGGTGTTGGTGGGATGTTTGGAAGAGAAACCGTGGATGAATCCACGACGACGATTATTATAGACTCCTGAGACCAGAGAGTACAATGGATTTCGTTTTTCCCAGTGAATTCATTGCAATTGCCGATTTCCCTGAGGACTTCCCCCAACCGCTAAACGCCCTCCAATGGTGCGAACAATCACCTTGTTGCTCACGGGCGAATTTCAAAAGACCTTTGGTTAATGGGCAAAACGGTGTAATCTGAGGGGATTGCTCGTTCCTTGAGTTTCCCCACCTGAATCCGGCCTGATCAACTGCATGAAAACATTCCTAGGATCGCTGACGGTACTGTTGAGCGTCGTGGCCTTGGCATTCGGCGTGTATTTTTTGAAGTACCGGGTTTTGGCGACGGTAGCCGCTCCCCCAGAGGCGCATCCGACACCGGTGGTCTTTGCGAAGCCACAGAGCACGAAGCTCCGCTCGAACGCAACGCTTGTCGGGACGGTGGTTGCACCGCGCATGTTGCAGCTCAAGACCGAGACGGTCGGCACGGTCGAGTCGATCCATTTTCAGTCAGGCGACATCGTCAAGCCTGGGCAGGTGCTCTTGGAGCTCGATACGAGCGTGGAGAAAGCGATGCTCGCAAGCGCTCGGGCGGCAGAGCGCATTGCCGATTCGACCTATCGCAGGATCAAGCAAGCGATGGAGGTCCAGGCCTTGAGCGAATCGGATTTGGATCAGACCGAGGCCCAGCTTGCTCAGGCCCGGGCGGAAGTCGCGAGGATCGAAGCGGTGATTGGCCGCAAGGTTTTGGTAGCGCCGTTTGAAGCGCGAGCAGGGGTATTTGATATCCAACCGCGTCAGTATTTATCCGAGGGCTCGCTGATCACGATGCTTCAGGGGATCGATGAGTTCGTCTATGTGGATTTTATGATGCCTCAGCAAGTGGCCGATTATCTTCAGGTCGGCGATCAGGTCGCCTTGGAGCATCTTGGACAAAACCTACAGGCACAGGTTATCGCGGTCGATTCGCAAGCCGACCGGGTGTCGAGGTCGCTCGGGGCCCGAGCCAAAGTGATGTCGCCTCCGTCGACTCTCCAGGTCAACGATTCGGTAAAGGTCGTGGCCCAGTACGGCGATGCGCAAACAACGTTGCTGATACCGTCTTCGGCCCTTCGGTCCAACCCTACTGGAGCGTTTTGTTTTGTGGCGCAGGTCGATCCGACGGACACGTCGAAATGGATTGCAAAACGGCGCGAGGTCTTGGTCGGTTCGACGGTTGGAAACGACGTGTCGATTCGTCAAGGACTCGAACCCAACGAGCAGATCATCGCTGATGGATCCTTCAAAATCTACGATGGGACCTGGGTCGTCCCATCGGAATTGACGAAGGCAGCACCTTAATATGGAACAGGCCTCAGGCACCACGATGAAATCCATCACCGATATCTTCATTCGCTACCCGGTACTAGCGATCGTCGTGAACTTGATGATTGTGCTCTTGGGGATGCGAGCGGTGCAATCGTTGCCGGTGCAGCAGTTCCCGAAGCTTGAAAGCACATCGATCGTCATCACGACGGTTTACATCGGCGCCAGCGCCGAGACGATTCGCGGGTTTTTGACCACACCGATCGAGAAGGCGGTTTCTTCGATCGGCGGGGTCGACTACATCGAGTCCAAGAGTGTTGCCGGATCGAGTCAGATCACGATCCGACTCAAGCTCAATCACAATGCGACCCAGGGGCTCGCGGAGGTCAATACGCGGTTGCAGCAGGTGCGGCGTGAGTTGCCAGCCGAGGCCGAGCCGAGCGTTGTAGAAATCCAGCGTGCGGATCGACCTTATGCGTCCTTTTACTTGAGTTTCACATCGAGTCAGTGGGATGTTCCCCAGCTTACCGATTACCTGACTCGCACGATCCAGCCGCAGTTGACGACCATATCGGGGGTCCAGCGGGTAGGCGTTGAGGGAGGACGGACTCCTGCGATGCGGATATGGATTTCGCCGAACAAGCTTTCGGAGATGAACCTGACCCCGGGCGATGTGTTCGGAGCACTGCGACGCAACAACTATCTGGCGGCCATCGGGAGGGTCAAGAACGATTCGGTGCAGGTCGATTTGCTTACGGACACCGATTTGAAGACCACCGACGAGTTTCGGGACTTGATTGTCTTGCAGAAAGACGGAGCGGTCATTCGATTGGGGGATGTCGCTACGGTCGAGTTCGGTTCGGAAGAGGCGGGAATGGTTGCCATGTACCGGGGCAAGGAAGCCGTGTATGTATCGGTGTGGCCATTGCCGGGCACCAACGAGATCGAAGTAGCGGACCGACTCAACGAAGCGATGGCGAAGCTCAAGCCGACGCTCCCACAGCACATGGAAATGAATCTGGCTTACGATGCCACGCGATTCATGCGAGATGCGTTGTCGGAGATATCCAAGACACTCTTGGAAACCATCGCGATCGTAGGGGTAGTGGTGTTTCTGTTCATGGGTTCGATACGCACAGCGATTGTCCCGTTGATCGCGATGCCGGTGTCGCTCATCGGCGCGACGATCTTGATGTACTTGATGGGGTTCTCGCTGAATCTTTTGACCCTCTTGGCGATCGTGCTGTCGGTGGGATTGGTCGTCGACGATGCGATTGTGGTGGTTGAGAATGTGCAGCGTCACATTCGCGAGGGGATGACAAAAATCGACGCAGCGCTTTTGGGAGCCAGGGAACTGTTCGGTCCGATCATCGCGATGACCATCACACTGGCGGTGGTCTATGCACCGATCGGTTTCCAGGGTGGATTGACTGGGATGCTCTTTAGGGAGTTCGCATTTACGCTTGCCGCAGCGGTTTTGCTATCTGGAGTCGTGGCTGTGACTTTATCTCCGATCATGAGTGCCCAGATGCTCTCGGCCAGCGGTAAAGAGGGGATTTTGACGCGTGGGGTCAATCGGCTGTTCGATGGGGTGCAGAGTCTCTATGGCCGAATGCTCGAGGGAGCGTTGGCAGTCCGCTGGTCGATCGCCTTTGCGACTTTGTTGTTGGCGTGTGCCGCTGTACCTTTTTACATCCTGAGTTCCAAGGAGCTTGCGCCGGTGGAGGACCAGGGAGCCATCGCGGTGATGCTCAAGGCATCTCCGGATTCCTCGTTGAAGAGTTCGGTGGGATGGGCCAAGGTGCTGGCGGATAAATTTGCGGTCATGCCCGAGACCGATTACATGTGGGCATTGGTCGGATCGAATTCAGGATTTGGCGGGATCATCACCAAGAGTTGGCACGAGCGCGAGCAAGAGCATTTGAGGAGTACCGCAGCGATGGTACCCCAAGCGTTTGGGATCGCCTCGCAGATACCGGGGCTACAGCCTTTTCCGGTGCTTGTCCCACCCCTTCCGGGCGCAGGCAGCTTTGACGTCGAGTTGATTCTCAAGAGCGATTTACCGGTCGAGCAGTTGACTTTGCTCTCCGAGCAGATTCTTGCGGAGGCCAACGCGAGCGGTATGTTTTTATTCGTCGACACCGATTTGAAAGTCGACTTACCGCAAGCCCAGGTGGTGGTCGATCGGGAGAAGGTAGCCGACTTGAAACTCGACTTGGCATCGATAGCCGGGGAACTAGGGGTGTTGCTCGGAGGGGGCTATGTCAATCGCTTCAATTATTTCAATCGGTCTTATCAGGTCATACCGCAGTTGGCCGAGGAGGATCGCCAGTCGGCTTCGTCGTTGATGGACTTGAAGATCCGGACACCTTCGGGTCAGTTGATACCCGTATCGACTTTTGCGACGATCTTGCCCAAGACGGCTCCGAGGGTACTGAGTCGATTTCAGCAGCAAAGTGCGATTCAGATCCAAGCGGCGGTGATACCGGGGGTACCGGGACTGACCAAGGAGGCGGGTTTGAGCAAGATCGAGCAGATTGTGCAGGAGGTCGTCGGACCGACAGCGACGATGGACTACGCGGGGGAATCGCGTCAGATACGCAAAGAGGGTTCGTCGCTGACCGTGACGCTAGGGATCGCTTTGGCGTTGATCTATTTGGTGTTAGCGGCCCAGTTCCAATCTTTTCGCGATCCGTTGATTGTGCTTTTCGGTTCGGTACCCTTGGCGATATCAGGAGCACTGCTTTTGACGTTTTTGGGGCTCACGACGGTGAATATTTACTCGCAGGTCGGATTGATCACGCTGGTGGGTTTGGTTGCCAAGAATGGGATTTTGATTGTCGAGTTTGCCAACCATCTTCAGGAACAGGGTTTGAGCAAGTGGAACGCGGTGATCGAGGCATCGAAGACTCGGTTGCGACCCGTATTGATGACCAGTGCAGCGACAGTTTTTGGCCATTTGCCTTTGGTTTTTGTGACCGGTCCGGGTGCTGAAGCTCGAAATAGCATCGGGATTGTTTTGGTCGCTGGGATGGCTATCGGTACACTCTTTACATTGTTTGTCGTACCGAGTTTGTATGTTTTGATCGCTGGCTCGAAGGGGGAGTCACACGCTAATGCTTAAGTATTCGACGGCGGGCGAGTCGCATGGTAAATCGCTCTTGGCGTTGGTGGATGGATTCCCGGCGGGATTGACGATTGACGAATCGTTCATCAATCACGAGTTGCGATTGCGGCAGGGTGGTTACGGTCGGGGTGGGCGACAGAAGCTCGAGCAAGACACGGTCAACATTCTTTCGGGGGTATGGCAATCGGTAACGTTGGGATCCCCCATCGCGTTGCAGATCGTCAACAACGACTACAAGCTTGAGCGTCTCAAGGAGCTAGAGCGGCCCCGACCCGGTCATGCGGATTTGACGGGAGCGATCAAGTACCTCGGTTCGATCCGGGGAGTGTTGGAGCGATCCAGTGCGCGAGAGACAGCAGCCAGGGTTGCGGCCGGTGCGTTGGCTCGGTTATTGCTGCGCGAGTTTGGGATACAGACCGTCAGCTATGTCGTCGAGCTAGGTCAGATGCAGCTAGGGACCCAAGGGACCGAGGGGTTATCGATAGGGGAGTTGCGGGCGCTACGGGATCAGAGTTCGATCTATTCGGTTCGGCCTCAGAGCGATCCGGAAGCGGAGGCTTACATCGATCAGATGGCGCAGGAGGGGGACACGCTTGGGGGAGTTGTCGAGGTGCGGGTCGAGGGATTGCCCTTTGGGCTTGGAACCCATGCCCAGTGGGATCGCAAGTTGGATGGGAGGTTAGCTCAGGCGGTCATGGCCGTTCAGGCGATCAAGGGTGTAGAGATAGGGATGGGATTTGAGGCGGCGCGCAAGCGCGGTTCGCAGGTGCACGACCCGATCCATCACGACCCAAGTCTTGCGCATTTGCCCCATTTGGGATATGTGCGACCGACGAACAACGCTGGGGGGCTCGAGGGTGGCATGACCAACGGGCAGGCATTGGTGCTCAGGGCGGCCAAGAAGCCGATCAGCACGTTGCGGAAGCCGCTCGATTCGATCCGGATGGAGGACAAGCAGCCGCACCGCGCGAACTATGAGCGGAGCGATGTGTGTGCGATTTCCGCCGCAGCGATCATCGTCGAGCATGTGGTGGCTTTTGAGATCGCCACGGCTTTGGTCGACAAGTTTGGGGGGGATAGCCTTGTGGAGATGAAGGCCCGTTACGAGTTGTTCCTCAAGATGGCTCGCGAGCATTGATCGCAGGAAAGTGGGCTTTAGACCGAGTTGAGGGGCGGGTCTGTGGTCAAGTCTGCTGGTGGAGCCTAGTTTCGGTGGAATTTGTGTTATGATTAGGGGAGATACTGCGCCCAGGGTTCACTGAATTTGAGCCTAGGAGCGTGTGAGTTTTTTCACATGACCGAGTTTCTTACTGTAGAGCCGTCGATCCATGAGCCAATCTCAGCCAAAAGAACCCGCTGGAGATCCCAATTCGCTGCAATCGGAATTTCAGCCAAGAGTAGGGTTGTCCCAGGAGCCCGAGAATAAGTTATGGGAGGGGGGGTATTCGGCGAAAGCCATGTATGGGACATGGTTGATTTTGGCTGCGGTGACTTTAGCGGTGATCGCTGCGATGATCGTTTTGCCGATCTTGAAGATTGTTCCGCCACTTGAGACGAGTGTTTGGTGGATCGTCCTAGGGGCACTAATTGGGACCTGGTTCTTAGGCGTAGCGACTTTTTTGTACCGCCGATTGAGTGTCCATTATGAGCTGACGACCCAGCGGTTCATCCACTCGCGAGGGATCTTGGTTCGCACGGTCGATCGCATCGATGTGATCGACATCGACGATGTGTCTTATGTGCAAGGGATCATTCAACGGACATTGGGAGTCGGCAAGATCCAGTTGCAGAGCAAGGATCGATCGCACCCGAGTTTGCTGTTGGCTGGGATCGATCAGGTCGAGCGAGTCAGTGGGATGATCGACGATGTCCGGCGCAAAGAGCGTCGCAAACGCAGTTTGCACATTGATGCCAGTTGAACTGGAGTCTTACATTCCGGTCCATCCCAACGAATTTCAATTTGCATTGGAGCATTGGGAGGGAGCTGATCGAGAGGCTTGTGAGTTCTTACACAGGTGCAAAGAGCATTTAGCGAGGCGGATTCATCAGCGAGTGCACGATCGCTTTGGGGGGTTGATCGAGGGCTATACCTTTGTCGATCCGGATCGAGAGAAGCTCGAAAGTTCTTTTGAATCGAGGTTGCCTGGGTTGTCGTCTCGGGTTTCGATCAAGGAGTTGGTCGAATCGAGTCAGGAGTTGCTCGAGCATGCCAATTATCGGCGTTTGACCCCCAGTGAGATCTATCAAGCGTTACGGACCGCGACGGCTTGGGGAGCCAAGCTGAGGATTCGTTTTTCCGACTACAAGCGGTTGCGGGTCTATGCGCGAGGTGATGGCCTAGGGGTGCGTCAAGCGAGGCGATGGTATCGTTTGTTTCGCAAGGTCGATTCGTCCGTGCCGATTTATCGGCAACTGGTAGTGATCTTTGAGCGGTCTGAGGGGAATGGGCAATTGCACTTGAGGATGTTCAAGAACATACCGCATGCGGATGTCGACATGCTCTTGCCAGGCTCGGTGAAGATATCATGGCTCGATCAGGGGAAGATCGGAATCCCGACGCTGTGGGGGTTTTCGATGACCGTCACGCGGTTGATGCGTAGCATGTGGCTCCTGGCCTTGCTCGGGGCCGTCGAGATCTTCCGAGCGATTTGGATGTACATCGCCATTGCGATCGCTGGGGTGTTGTATTCGGTGAAGTTGTTTTTCTCGTATCGCCATGCTCGGAATCGGCAGTTGCTCAATGTCGCCCAGAGTCTGTATTTCCAGACGTTGTCAAACAACAAAGGGGTATTGCTTAGGCTCAAAGACGAAGCCGAGCAGCAGTGGCTCAGTCAGGCGATGGTTTTGATCGTGGTGCTTAGGACTCGGCAGAATCGGGGACTGCCCATGCGGTCGCTCGAGGCGGTCGATACGCTCGATCGGGCATGTGAGGAATTGTTGGCCGAGTTGGGTCTGGGTCCTATCGACTTTGACATCCAGGCCGCGTTGCGTTTTTTGGTGGAGTCCAAAGTGCTGGTGCCTCCGGGTGAGCCAGTGCCGGGTGAGCCAGTGCCGGGTGAGCCGACAAACGCGTCGGAAAATGGGAAATGGGAGTTTGCAAAAGGGGTATTCTGACCTCCCGAAAAAGTGGATTATGGGTTACTTTCAGACAAGGCGAGTGCTCGTAGGGGCGTTTGCAGTGTTTTTTGGTTTCGTTTCATTTTGGAACCCTTTCCTGGGTAGGAATGATGTTTGAGCATTTTTCGTTGGCGCCACCCGATGCGATTCTCGGTTTGAATTCGGCCTTTGAAAAAGACCCACGAAGTGGGAAACTGAATTTGACCGTGGGGGTCTACAAGGACGACGCTGGACGGACTCCGATTTTGGAGAGTGTCAAGTTAGCCGAAGGGAAGATATTTCAGGAGCAAAAGAGCAAGGGTTACTTGCCGATCGAGGGTGGCAAAGACTACATCGATCAAGTGAATCGATTGGTATTGGGGGAGGGCTTTGAGTTTGGGCGAGTGGCAACGGCCCATACCCCTGGGGGAACCGGAGCCTTAAGGGCCGGAGCAGATACCTTAGCGAGTGTTGCACCTCACGGACGTTTTTGGATCAGCAATCCTACTTGGGCAAACCATGCGGCGGTGTTCCAAGCGGCGGGATTTGAGACGCACAGTTACTGTTACCTCAATGCGGCCAAGACCGGATTGGACTTTGAAGGGATGCTTGGCCAGATCCAGCAGGACGGTCGGGCAGGTGACATCGTTTGTCTGCATGCCTGTTGCCACAATCCTACGGGGATAGACCCAACGCATCAGGAGTGGAAGCAGATCTCGGAGTTGTTGGCCAAGAAGCGGATGTTACCGTTCCTGGATTTTGCTTATCAAGGTTTTGGAGATGGGTTGATGGAGGATGCCAAGCCTTTGTCGATTCTTCTGGAAGACCATCCGGAGTTGGTGGTATGCGCATCGTTCTCCAAGAATTTTGGGTTGTACTCGGAGCGAGTCGGAGCGTTGATGATGATCAGCGAATCGGCCAAGTCGACCGAGTCGGTGCTCAGCCAGATGCGATTGGCGATCCGATGCAACTACAGCAATCCGCCTAGGCATGGCGAGGCGATCGTCGCGAAGGTGTTGTCCGACTCGGAGTTATCGGCGCGATGGAGGACGGAGGTCGATCAGATGCGGA
>Ga0315901_10008298_pt1 | contig 12089 bp, 18 predicted proteins | sample LakEriMetagenome_10_FD_203761 | JGI IMG/M metagenome (GOLD analysis project Ga0315901, IMG submission 203761) | Freshwater fungal communities from buoy surface, Lake Erie, Ohio, United States - Buoy 2 MA116 | ecosystem: Environmental > Aquatic > Freshwater > Lake | place: USA: Lake Erie, Ohio...
CGGGTAGGCCGCCAACACTAACACAAGGGAGAACACACCATGATTAACCAAACCAAAACAATTGAGAAATACCACATTTGGTGGAGCACCACCGATATGAAGGGCAAGCCTGCATCATCTTGTGCATGGGATTTTGAGGAAAGCAAATGGCAACATGAAAGTCACAAATCCGATCATGTTTTTTATACGGGCGACTATGAAACAGCCCTAGCTGTTTTTGAACAAGAGTTTGAGATTGAGAAAGAAAAAGGAACGCCTTTCAAGATGACTTTGGCCAAAGCGGTTGGCTTATTTATTTATGACAAAGACGATGATGGGTGGATTTTTGATTCAAGCGAAACCTTGCGAAACCTTGCCAATCATTACCAAAACCCATAAGGATTAAACCATGACTGATTTGACACACGAACAGTTGCTAGAATCCTACGAATTTAGCAGTTCGAAAGGTCTTATGACTGGCAGGGTAGTGCGTGACGCTTTCCAGCAAGCCTCAGACGACGCTATTGAACTTGCAAAAAGAATTAGGAATTGCGGGGATTACGCGTCGCATGTAACGGATGAACAAAAAGACGCAATCATGAAAGAGTCAATTCGACGCGCTGTTCAGATTCAAGTTGGAACGATTGACAACTTCACTGTGTGGCAACGCGTTAACGAAATTTTAACAGGGGAATGTGTAGCTTTCTTACCCTAAACCAAAACCCATAAGGATTAAACCATGACAAACCAATTCACCCACAAGCACAGCTGGCCGGCAGATAAGGCCAGGATCGTGGATAACCTAGCCGAATTGCAAGCCATGCTACAGCAGCACATCGCCAACGGCTTTGATGGAGGGCAAGCCGCTGATACGTTAGCTGCTCTGGCCAAAGTTAACCGCTTAACAACACCGAACCAGTAGGGGGACACCATGACTGAAAATCTAAAAACCTGCTACCGCTCAGAATTGATCGACGGCAAAAGATATTATCGTGGCATGGTCAAAGTGACTTGCTCAAAAGATTTTCATTATTTTGTAAAATCCGATTGCCCCGGGCGCTTAACAAAAAACGACGCTTTGATCGACGCCGAAAACCTAGCCGCTGAATTGGCTGGCAATTCTGATTATTAAACCTACCCCCCAAAACCCCAACCCCCGTTGCCCTTAAAGGCGCGGGGGTTTTTTGTATCCCGCACTAAAACCCTCAATAGCCCCTTAATCGAACAGGGGAGCCCGCTGGTAGCTTTTGCCCTTTGTTTGGGGTGTTGGGTAGGGGGACACCCTCAAACCCTATCCCTTGCCCTTCCCCTGTAGCCCTGCAAACACCCTGACGCGCCCTATGCACCGCAACCCCCATCGCGGGGGGAGAGACAGCCCCACAACGCCAACGGGGGGCGGATCTACACATCCTTCACCACACTACCCGGCATCCTTCACCACACTACCCAACATCCTTCACCGCACTACCCAACATCCTTCACCGCACTACCCGCCCGCCTTCAACCAACGCCAGCCTTCACCACACTACCCGCCCACCTTTAACCACCGCCTGCCCTCAACCAACCAGTAACAGGCGATCCACGGCCAAAACGGGCAAATTAGAAATTAGAACCGAAATAGAACCGAAATAGAAAAAAAAAAATCCCTAAAATCATATACTTATCTATATATTTCTATATTTCTATATTTTATAGAGTAAATCAGTAAAACATAACGTAGTAACATATTCTCCCACATGGTGGTTTGTTACTGTAACACTCTCCCGCACATTTTTTCACAGCAACTTGAAAATGAATTAGAAAACTAGAAAAATAGAAACGGTCATATTTTACAACCGCTTAGCTCCTCTATTTTGCTTTCCACCAAATTAGAAAATTAGAAAAATAGAGCGAAACGCCCAAAAACCATGTTACCGTAACACTTTTTAGCCCCTAAACGATGTTACCGTAACAACTTTTCACCACCGAAATTTTGTTACGGTAACATGCAACCGACACCAATCGACTTGTTACCGTAACACCACAACGTAACAACTTTTAATCTGGCACAGCCAGCGCCGTAACAATCGCCGCAATTCTCTGCGCATCCGCTTTGGTTAATACAGCAGGCAAGCGGAGGTTGGCTATTGCGCCGCCAGCCAATGGGACGGGAATCTCAACATCCCCCTGCCCGACGACAATGGTCGTGTCGCCCCGTGGCGTTTCGAGTGAGGAATATAACGGATGCGCCCCCGCGTGGCGCAGTACCTCGTCAACCTCAACCCCGATATAATTGGCTATCTCTGCGGCCTCAGCCACACTCATCTTTCTACGACCGCGCAACATCAGGCTCACCGCAGCTGGGTCCAACCGCAATCTGGCCGCAAGCTGGCGCTGGGACAATTGTTTGTCCGCAAGGCGATCCTGAAACCATCGCGTGTCTATTCTCTCTTGGACATCAGTGTTCACGGTTTACCCCTCGGAGTCAACGCTACAGTTGTTACCGTAACATCAGGCTGTGGACAAAGCAAGCGCAACTGTCAGATTCTCAATGGTATTTTATAAATACACATAAAATCGCATCAAAGGGGTTGCGGTAATCACAATGTTTTGATAACCTTAGCTCAACAACACTTAAGATTTGAGAGGAACAAATCGTGCCGAAACAGCGCAACCTAGGCCAGTTTGGCCGCCCCACTTACAATCAAGCCGCCAAGGTAATCGCGCGGTTTGGCTCTGAGGCCAAGCTGGCCAACGCGATTGGCATTAGCAGGATCAGCTGCTTCCGCTGGCAGTACAAGAGGCCTGCGGGAAGTGACGGGTTAATCCCAACGCTTCAGATCGCCAAGATTAAGGCGGTGGCCAGAGCGGAGGGCATTCTCATCCGCGATGAGGATTGGGTGCCTGAAATCAACAATTGGGACGGTGAGACGGGCGAGCTGGCCAAGGTTACCCGCAAGCGCAAAACCCTGGCCGAGCTGTTGTCATGACCCGCGTTATTCTGGGTATCGACCCTGGCGTGCAAGGCGGCTTTGCTATCCTGGACGCCGAGACAGGCAAGTTGGTGGACGCGCAACCGTTTCCTTTAACGGATTCTTTTTACCGTGGGAAAAGCGCCAAGCGGCTGGATGGGTACAAACTGGCTACGCTGCTGGATCACCACATGGCCTTGGCGGATGGGGAGATGCAGGCCGTGGTTGAGGCGGTGAGTTCCCGCCCGCGCCAGGCTGGTCAATTTCAGTTCGGCATCAACACCGGCATTATTCATGGCATCCTTTATGCGCATGGCATTCCATTCACGCTGGTGGCGCCTGCCACCTGGAAATCGTTTTTCGGGATCAAGCGTGAGGAAGGCGAAACCAAGCAGGATAAGAAGTCGGAGGCCAGGGAGCTTGCGGCCAGGCTCTACCCCGAACACGCCGACAAGTTCCGCCGCATCAAGGACGATGGGGTGGCGGAGGCGGTGCTTATCGCTTTGTCCCGCGTGGGGCAATGACACAACAAACAATGGAGGAAACCAATGACTAAAATTAAAAACATATACGGCGAAGTGATTTTCACCAGTGCCAATCGTAATGACACGTCCAAGGAGTCTGTGGAGCAAGCTGTGGAAGCCAATGTTAGTTTGATGAAGGCTAAACTGCGGGATGCTAACCTGCAGGAGGCTAACTTGCGGGGGGCTAAACTGCGGGAGGCTGACCTGCAGAATGCTGACCTGTGGAGGGCTAACCTGCAGAATGCTGACCTGTGGAGGGCTAACCTGCAGAATGCTGACCTGCGGGGGGCTGACCTGCAGGACGCCCAAATGCAGAGGGCTGACCTGTGGGGGGCTAAACTGCAGGGGGCTAACCTGCGGGGGGCTGACCTGCAGGGGGCTGACCTGGGGGGGGCTAAACTGCAGGGGGCTAACCTGCACAATGCAAAAATTACAATAGGAAACAGAGTGTTTACACTTAAGGAGGAAACAAATGTCGCGCCTGAGGTTTGGAAATACGGCCCTGTTTTCAGCAAGCTGTACAGAGCGATGCGGGGTTTTGGTGGCCGGCGCATAAAAGCGCCTATTGTAGATTTATTTTTTAGGAAGGACTGATGGGTAAACTTATTCTTGATTTGTACGAGTCGCTTTGGCTGGATGAAAATGGCGATTTGCATTTTGTTTCAATGAATGGCGGCAGAGCTGGGGCGAATTGGCGGTTAATAGCAACGAACCCTGACCTTAGAGGCAAATCAATCGAAATTTCACAGGAAAACGGGGAGAACGACTGATGACTGATAAACCAACACCAATGCCCGATGAGATGGTGCGTGGTATGATAGAAAATAGCAATGAAACGCTGAAAGCAATAAAGGAAATCCGTGGCGGAGATAATCTACCAATCAGATATTTAGTGGGGCTTGCACCTGAGGGGTGTCCCAACCCAATGGTACCGATTCTTCCATCTGGAGAATGGGGCGGGATGTGTATTGGTGAATATGAACCACAAAGCACTGAAAGGACTGATTGATGACAATAAAAACTAACTGGAACGAACCTGGTATAAGGCTGGCTAGCGAGGGTATAGCTGGGCTTCTTCACCGACGGGTGGCCTTTACCCTTCGCGATGCAATCATGGAAGTAAGGGAGCGGCTATCGACCGCACGCGAATTCAACAAACCAAGTAAATTTTATCGGTATATATCACCAGTGGGGCGCATTTCAAATCTCAACTCAGATTGTTTGAGGGTTGCTAAAATTGAATTGGTAGAAAAGAAGTTGGTAGAGCTTTTGGTTTTTGTTCTTGATTGGGAAAGGGATACGCTTGATGACTAACAAAGAAATGATAGCTACGGAAGTGCGAGCCTATTGGGAAAAATTAAAAAGGCCGACTACCCCCGCAATACCAACGACCGCCGCCGAAGGCGTTATAATTATTCTTCATAACTCAGCAAGCGGCGCTGAAGCTGTTGTGGCCGAGTTCACCGATAAAAAACTTAGGGTTCTAGCTTTGAAAGACGGAGAAGCTAAAATCTTGAAACAGTTCGATACACCTTTTGACTTGGAAGAAATCTTTGACTTAAAAGTTATGATTTGGATGCCCACCGAGTGGACTTTGTGCGCGGCAATAACCCACCCCGATCACCCCCCTATGATTTTGCATTGGCGCGCAATAATCGGCTGGTCTTTCACATCTTTCGCAAAATTTGGCATTTGTTAAAAAGAAGAAAGCAAACTTATGACTAACACAAACAACACCCTCGCCGACACGTTAAACGAACGTGGCAAGCGCTACGGCAATTTTGCTGACCAGGCGGCCATCGCACAGGCGATCAAAGCCGCCATGTACAGCGCCTGCGACTCATCCAAACTTGCTCCCGATCAACGGGAAGCCTTGGCCATGATAGCCAACAAGCTCGGTCGTATCCTGAATGGAGACCCGAACTACGCCGACAGCTGGATGGACATTGCTGGCTACGCGAAGCTGGTGGCAGACAGATTGGAAGCTGTAAGCGGCGAAAAATCTACAACATCTAATCTGTAAAAAGATCATCGAACTTTATGCTTGAAACACCCTTCCCCTATCAGTTAGACGGCGCAGCGTTCCTATCAAAAATGCCACAGGCCTTGTTGGCCGACGAGATGGGGCTGGGTAAGAGCGCGCAAGCTATCATCGCGTGCGACCTGGTTGACGCAGAGAACATCCTGGTTGTGTGCCCCGCCGCCGTGCGCATCAATTGGTCGCGGGAGTTTGACCGATTCAGCGACCGCCGCAGGCCGTGCACGCTGATCCTGACAGGTAAAGACGCGCCTGCGCCTGGCGTTAACGTCGTGTCCTACGACCTGCTGGCCAGCAACGAGAAGCTGCGCAACAATCTGAAGTCGCGGGAGTGGGACGTGCTGGTGATTGACGAGGCGCACTTCCTGAAAGAGCGCAGCGCCAAGCGCACGAAGGTTTTGTACGGCCACAACCAGCACCCAGGCTTGATGCACAAAGCCAAGCGCACATGGCGGTTGACTGGCACGCCCATGCCAAACAACGCCTCAGAGCTTTACACCCATTTGCGATCAGCGAAAATTGTCAACCAACCCTATTGGGATTTTGTGTACCGATTTTGCGCAGGCTTCGACAGTGACTACGGCTACAAAATTACAGGCCACAAGAACACTGACGAACTCAAAGCATTGCTAAACCAATTCATGTTGAGACGAAAGAAGGATGACGTCATGAAACAATTGCCCCCCATCACCTTTTCAGAAGTGACTGTTGATCGTAGCGAAGTCCAGCTCGACCCGTGGTTCTATGAGAACTGGGTGTCGATAGGCGTGCCCGCGTTCCTCGATAACCTCAAGAACATTGACGAGAGTCTGAAGACCAGCCTGAACGCAATCAGAAGCGGCCACCACCACACCAGCAAGGATAGCCTGGAGCTGCTCAAAGCATATTCGAAAAGCACCTCAACGCTGCGGCGCTACATCGGCCTGGCCAAACTCCCCCGCGTCATCGACATCCTGAAGGAAGAACTTGAGACAGGGCAGATTGATAAGCTGGTCATTTTCGCCGTGCACAAGCAGGTCATTGACGAGACGCGAGACAAACTCCGCAAGTTCAAACCTGTCACCCTCTACGGCGGCACGCCCACGGCCAAGCGCCAGCAGAACATCGACAAGTTTCAGAACGAGCCAAGTTGCAGGGTGTTCATCGGCCAGATTGTGGCGGCGGGCACCGGCATCACATTGACCAGTGCGCGGGAGGTGGCCTTTATCGAAGCCGATTGGGTTCCCGCGAACAACGCCCAGGCAGCAATGCGCTGCCACCGGGTGGGGCAAACCAGACCTGTGCGTGTGAGGTTTTTCACATGCGCTAGTTCCGTGGACGAGGACGTCATGCGCGTCGTTGTCCACAAGACAAGAGAAATTGCAAAAATCATGGATTGACAGTTGCGATATTCTCAAGTCATTGTTACACTCTCAACATCACGAAATGGAGATGCAAATGCAAATCACCGTAACCTTCGACACCGCTGACCTGACAGACAATAAAATCCTGTCGGTGATGCTTGCCAATCTTGAAAAGTTGGCGAACGACGAGCCGCCTGTGGCCAACGACACCAAGAGCCGCGCGCGGCGGGTCAAGATACAGACCCAGAAGCCTGAGCCTGTGCAAGCTGAGGTCGTAGAGGAAGAACCCGCAAACGACGACCAGTTGGTTTTGGATTTGGGCGACGAGCCTCAGCCTCAACCCCAGCTGGACGCGAGCGAGCCTGCCACCTACACGCTGGATGACATCCGCGATGCGTTGCAGACCTACACAGCGGCCAAGGGCGTACCCGCTGGCGTCGAGCTGCTTAAGAAGTATGGGGCGGTTCGTTCAAGCGAGTTGGCCGAACAGCACTACGCCTCCTTCATCAAGGAGTGCGCATCATGAGCAGCACGTTACGTGGTTACGACAGGCATAAAAGCGACTATTACGTCACGCCTAAATGGATAATCAGGGAGCTGTTTGACGCCCTCCCTGAACTGTTCGACGACATGGACGGGAGGCTGGCGTTAGACCCATGCGCAGGTGGCGGTTCAGTCAATCTCAGTGAGGTCTTCACCATGCCTTACCCCGACGTGTTGGCGGAATACGGGTGGGATGACGTGATTACGCTGGACATAAGAGAAGATTCGCACGCGGACATCAAGGCGGATTTCCTGACCTGGAACAACCCTGACAACCTGGACTTCGACCTGATTATCACGAACCCGCCATTCGCTATCGCCGAGGAAATAACCCGGAAGGCGTTGGAACTGGTGGATCAGGAGAGCGGCAAGGTCATCATGCTGCAACGATTGAACTGGCTGGGCAGTGCGGCGAGGGATGACTTCTTCACCGACTACCCACCCACCACCATCGTGATGCACGCGCGCCGCCCGTCTTTCGGCGGCACGTCGTCAACAGACAGCGTGGAGTACGCCCATTTCATCTGGGACAACACCGACCGCTCGGGCGTGACAAACTTTGTGCGTGTCCGCGCTGACAACTCTAGGAGTAAGACGGAGTGAGGATTAACAGATGCTTTGGAAACTGACGCACCGCTTGTTTGGTTACGATTACCTCGCCTGGAAGAGTTTCAACTCAGGCGGTGTAGCGCGGATTCGCAGGTCAAGGGACGGTGCGGTCTATTTCATGGACGACCACAACGAGCCGCAGCAGTTGCTTGGGTACCCCGCGTTCTATCTTCAGGACGGTTTCGGCGGGGTAGTTTTGTACCATGTGTTGTTTCTGACTTGCTCGCCAGAGAAGTATCTACCACGTTGCGATTTTCGCACTTACCATTGAGGATTTCCAATCTTATGAGCCACGCAAAACTATCGCCAAGCGCCGCAGAGCGTTGGATGACATGCCCAGGCAGCGTTGTGTTGTCGCAAGGTATGCCGAACAAATCGAGCGTGTTCGCTGAGGAAGGACGCCAGGCGCACGAGATAGCCGAAGCGTTGTTGCGCGGCGAACTGGTGAACGCTGAACGCGCCACGCTCGATAACGTCGCCGGTTACGTCAACCACGTTCGTGAACTTGCTGGTGTGCGTCACGTCGAGCAGAAGGTGGAGGTCAACGCCGACATCTACGGCACTGCCGATGCAGTGGTGTGGCAGGAGGAAGACCGCCACCTACACATCGTTGATCTCAAATACGGCGCGGGCGTGCCTGTCGAAGTCCACGGCAATCTGCAACTTAAAATCTATGCGCTGGCCACGCTGCTTACGTTTGGCTACCCCGCGCAGCAGGTGACGGCCACCATCGTGCAACCGCGTTGCCCGCACCCCGACGGGCCAGTGCGCTCGGTCACCTTTGATGTTGTGGACTTGATTGATTTGCACGCCGACCTCAGCGCAGCGGTGTCGGTGGTGGGCGACGCCGAACAGCACGCGCCAGAGGCGTTGCTGAACGCAGGCTTCCTGGTTCCAAGCGAGAAGGGTTGCCGCTGGTGCCGCGCCGCGTCTGTGTGCCCCGCGCTGAAGCGCAAGGCGCAGACCTTGGCCAAGCAGGTGTTCACCAAGGGCGAACCCTACGACCCTAAAGCGTTGGCGGAGACACTCGACTTCCTGCCTATCCTGGAAGGCTGGATCAAGAACACCCGCGAGTTCGCTTACGAAGAAGCGGAGAAGGGTAAGCCCATCCCCAATTGGAAGTTGGTTGAGAAGCGGGCGACTCGCAAGTGGCGCTCTGATGGGGAGGTTGCCCAGGCGCTGAGCGCTTACATCCCCACCTCTGAATTATACGAGCGGAAAATCATCAGCCCCGCTTCGGCAGAGAAGCTGCTGCCAAAAGAACACCGCACGCTGCTCGATGAGCTGTGCGTCAAAGAATCATCAGGGCACACCCTGGTGAGTGAGTCGGACAAACGTCCGGCTATCCGTGTGGATGCCAAGTCGGCATTTGCGAACTTGTAACTTTGAAGAAGGAAAAAATCATGGCTGACAAGCTAATCACCCCGGAGTTTCGCGCTGCTTACGCAGGGCTTTTCCGTGCAACCGCACCTAAGGAGAACCCGAATGGGGCAAAGAAGTACTCCATTCGCGCAGCATTTCCACCTGAGGCTGACATCAAAGACCTAAAGGCGGCGTGCGCACAGGTAGCTGCCGACAAGTGGGGTAAGAATGTTCCCAAGACGATGCGGTCGCCGTTTCGTTTTAACGAGGAGCTGGACAACCCCATCCCAGGTATCGGCGGCGACTGGGTTGTCATGACGTTCAGCGCGAACGAGGATCGTCGCCCTGGCGTCGTTGACGCAACCGTGCAGGACATCATCGACGAGTCCGAAGTGTACAGCGGGGCATGGTTCCGTGCGCAGGTGCGGCCATACGCCTACGACCAGGCAGGAAACAAGGGCATCGCCTTTGGCCTGGAGAATGTGCAGAAGACACGCGACGATGACGCCCTTGGCAGCGGTCGTATCCCCGCAAGCAAAGTGTTCGAGAGCTTCGGCTCGCCGATTGCTGCAAGCAGCGCAGGCGCGCTGTTCGATTAGATAATACTGCTTCCATTTATGCGACCCTTCGGGGTCGCTTTTTTCTTATCAATGAAAATCATGACTACCCTTCACCTCGACTTTGAAACCTACAGCGCCGCTGACTTGCCCGTTGTTGGGCTGGATAATTACGCCAGCGACCCGACAACGGGCGTGCATTGTGTCGCGTGGTGTTTCGGTGATGGTCAGGTGCAGCTCATCGGCGCGTCCTCGCAAGGTTGGCCGCAGCTACCCGACGAGATAGCGACCCACGTTCGCAACGGCGGCACGGTCGTCGCGCACAACGCGGCCTTTGAGTTGGCGATATGGAATAAAGTGTGCGCCCCCAAATACGGTTGGCCGATCCTCAGCCCCAAGCAAATGCGCTGCACAATGGCGCAAGCCTACGCCATGTCGTTGCCAGGTAGCCTGGAAAAAGCGGCAGCGGCGCTCGGCATTCAGCAGAACAAAGATATGGTCGGCGCCCGCGTGATGATGCAGCTGGCCAGACCAAAACCCGACGGCACTTTTTGGACGGCGGAAGACGTGCCTGAAAAATTCCAACGCCTTTACGATTACTGTAAGTCGGACGTCGAGGTAGAACGAGCCATCGACAACCGCATGATGCGGCTCTCCGAACAGGAGCAGCACGTCTGGGTTCTTGACCAGTTGATAAACCAACGCGGCATTCGCGTTGACCTGCCCGCCATTCAGAAAGCCATCGCCATGGTGGAACAAGAGAGGGCGCGGCTCGACAAGGAGATGCTGTGCACCACGGGCGGCGTCGTCGGCAAGTGTTCGGAAGTTCAACTGCTGGTGAAGTGGATACGCACGCAGGGCGTGGAGATTAAAGGACTGGCCAAAGCCGACGTTCTCGATGCGCTCACGGGCGAGCTGCCCCAACCTGTGCGCGACGCCCTGGCGCTGAGGAAAGAGGCGGCCAAGTCTTCGACCGCCAAACTCTTGGCCATGAAGAACCGCGCCAGTCGTGACGGTCGTGTGCGCGGGTGCTTCCAGTATCACGGCGCATCGACAGGCCGTTGGGCGCATCGCGGTATCCAGCCTGGCAATTTGCCGCGCCCGCGCAAGCTGACCAACGACGACAATCATAACGCACGCCTTGTCTATCACATCAACGAACTCATCGCCGCAGGTGCGCGTGACGAGCTTGATATTTTGTACGGCCCAGTGATGGACGCTCTGGCTGATAGCGTGCGCGGTATGATTATTCCCAACCCAGGCTACGAGCTGGCGGCAGTGGACTTCAGCGCCATTGAAGCGCGGGTGTTGGCGTGGTTGGCGGGGCAGGAAAACGTGCTCGACATCTTTCGCACGCACGGCAAGATTTACGAACACGCGGCCAGCGGTATCTATCGCAAGCCTATCGAAGCCGTCACCAAGTCGGAGCGTCAGATAGGTAAGGTCGCCTGCTTTGGTGCGCAAACGCAAGTGGTGACGAACAACGGCATCAAAGCTATAATCGATGTATTACCGACTGATTTATTGTGGGACGGCGTTGAGTGGGTAAAGCATTGCGGGGTGGTAGAAAACGGTGTGCAACCGGTTGTTCGTGTGGCAGACACAGAAATGACGCCCGACCATTTGGTGTTGACGGGTCAGGATTGGACGCCAGCGCAAAGACTTATTTCCAACGCAAGTACCCTCTCCCTAGCATTGGCGACAGGTTCGGAGAACTTACCGTCCTCGGTCTCGATAAGAGGCGCCGAAACGGACAAACCCGATATTTCATCAAGGTGCAATGCTCCTGCGGCGCAGATCCACACTTTGTTTATGAGGACAATCTGCGAAGGGGCGCGTCAACCCGGTGCGGCAGATGCGCCAAGAAGAAGGCGGCGCTTTATCGAACGACCCATTACCCATGCGCCAGCATCGTTGCCGATCAGAAGCACAGGAAGCGGCTGCTTACTCGCATATCCGCATGTATCAGTCGGTGCCACAATCCCGACAACAAGGGTTACATCCACTACGGGGCGCGGGGAATATCCGTGCACGAGCCGTGGAGGAAAGACCGAGTGCAATTCCTGGCCTACCTCATCACACTCCCAGGGTGGAACAACCCCGCGCTGGAGTTGGATCGCATCAATGTTGACGCAGGTTATGAACCTGGAAATCTTAGGTTCATTTCGCGCTCTGCGAACGCT
>Ga0315901_10008301_pt1 | contig 12088 bp, 6 predicted proteins | sample LakEriMetagenome_10_FD_203761 | JGI IMG/M metagenome (GOLD analysis project Ga0315901, IMG submission 203761) | Freshwater fungal communities from buoy surface, Lake Erie, Ohio, United States - Buoy 2 MA116 | ecosystem: Environmental > Aquatic > Freshwater > Lake | place: USA: Lake Erie, Ohio...
ATCGATTCCAGAGCAAAAATCGGCAGTGCCGTTACAGCTTCTCAGAAGAAACCCCGTCGAGGGTCTTTATCGGGGGTAGACCGGTTCCGCTTGTATCGGTCAGATAAACTTTGCGGGGGGTGGAGAGCAGGGGTTGGACAGCGATTACGCTCGCCCCACCCTGAGATTTGGTGGCCAGCCTGTTTGATAAGTTTCAGATCGCCAAGCACCTCAACGAAGCCGTCGCCCCGGTTCAACGCCAAGAGCACGAACGATTGCCGCCAGCCGAAGACGAGACTCTCAAGGGAACCCGCCAACGATAGCTCCACGCCGCAGAAAACCAGCCTGAACCAAAGGGACAAGCTCGAATCCCTCAAGAAGTCGGACCTGAAGACCTCCACGGCATGGGCGCCCTGAAGGCGAATTTCCGGACCTTATTGACCTACCACAACACCCAAAGAGCAAACCATTTTTTTAACAACTCGTTTAACTGAGGTTCTCGTTGCGAACTACCGCCAAAGGTCAAGATCGCTTTGCCCGCAGGGCAATCGCATTTGAAAACGCCGTTAACTGCCGCTAATTATGGATTCGAGGGCTTCTACTGACCATCCGGCGCTGAAAGGCCGAAGGGGTCGCACGTGTACCATTCGGTTCGCCGGAATTAGGTATTCGTAAACGCTGGCTGGCCCGAAACGAATTGGCCGTTTGCCAACCTGGTTTACACCAAGAGATGCTCGACCGCTCCAACCGCGAAGCTTATCAGCGCTCATTCGTCGCTCAAATTTAACACTAACCGGAATCCGATATCGGGTGCCGAGAAATTTTGGTGCGCATGCAGGTCCGGAGTCTTGGCGGCTGCTTTGCCGGGCCGAAGGTACGAACTGCCGCTGAGAACCTTGTTGGTGACGACCAAGTCCTGAGGACTAACCCACACGCCACCGTCACCGCACCACTCTGAGACGTTGGAGCGCAACCCGCGAAGGCCGAGGGAATTGGCTGGCTCCTGATCAACAGCGACCGTAAACCGCGTGGCATCTGACAAAGGTATCTCACTCGCTGAGGCCGAGTCCAACTCACGACAAAATTCGAGCTCGGCCAAGGTGGGGAGGCGATAACTTCGACCCTCCCTGCTCGAAAGCCACTCGCAAAAATCGACGGCATCTGTCCAGCTGACGCCAACCACGGGGTGATCGTCGGTCTGCCGGAAGCCAGGCTCTGACCAATTGAAGCCGGCGCCATAACGAAACTGCCCCGTTTCGATCGAATAGCCGATGCCTCCGAGCTCCCGGAATCGCTCGGCGCGGGTAAAGCCGAGCGACTTGCCCGGATTGGCAGCAGCCCGAGCCTGAATATATTCCCGGAACTGCCCGCGAGTAACTTCAGTTTCTGAACAGTAAAACGCCCGACGGCTGACAAGATAAGCCGCCGGCTCCACGGGCACCGGCCGTGGAAACCAGCGGTCGTTAAGCGGTGATGCCGTGCTGTTGTGACCGTCAAACTGCTGGGCGACCGGATAAAGCGCCGTTAATTCCGTATCCGGACGCTCAGCTTCCACTCTGTCCTGCGCTACAGATGGACTGCCGATCTTGATTGCACCTGTACCGATCAGCCGGAACCTCATTCCAATCGAGTTCTCGACGGCCTGGTCTGCACGACTTAACTCCGTCGCAGCAATTGCCGGTGAATTCGCGAATCGACCATCCTTCCCCGACTGCAGCAAAGGAACACCTTCCTTGAGGGTACTCAATCGTGACACAGCCGAATCGCTGATTAAAGTTCGACCAACCAGCCGGCAATGCTTAAACTCCGGTGAGAACAGCAATTCAAAACTCGCATTCTCCGCGATCCACTTTTCGACGGCGGGTAGCTGCTCCAAAAATCCCTCTACCAGACCGAAATCACCCAACTCATAGTCCGTCCGCGAAATCTGAAACCCGACGACAGGGCGCTCGAAGCCGCCAGTGAGAGTCTTCGTTTGGACTTGCTCTAGGAGTTGTACCTCGACCCGGTAGGAATCGACTGGTTTCAGCTTACGCCCCTCGACGCGCACGAACTCGATCAGCATTCCCCCGAGTCGACCGCCGTGTGCACGGCGAGCTTCGATGCGGCCGATGATGTAGCCCGGCTCAGCGAGGATCTCCAGCGTGGGAGTTCGCTCAAATCCGAGAACGAAGCCAAGCTGGGGGCCGGATTCGGACGCGTAGATCCCCTGAACCCCGGCCATTGCCGTCAAGCGATCCTCGCGGCCAAAACCGGTTTGCCAGAGACGCAGGCCCCGCAGCACCCGAAACTCTTGCCCGAGATCTTCGCCGCTGATAGAGAAGCTACTCGCCTCGATCGCTGGCCAGCGAGCTGCCAAGGGAGAACTGGTTCCGTAAACGCTGCGATTGCCCACAAGCGACGTCGATTCGCCGACTTCGTTGCTTCCATTCCCGGCTTTCCCTGTTTCAGCGGCGGCTTCGCGATTCCTCAAAGCGTTTGGCAGCAACCACAGAGCCGCACCGAGCAGGCAAACTGACGCGGCACCGAGAACCCAGCGCAGAGCCGGACTGAAGGCCAGCTGCTCGGAGAGGGCCTGCCACCAACTCATCTTCGGCGGCGAGGCGAGTGCTTCGACAAATGCTTTGCAGCTGGGCCAGCGGTCGGCGGGACGCTTTGCCATGGCCCGTTGGACAACAAATCGCTCACCCGGCGTGAGACCCTCCAGCAGCGGTGTCCCTTTCACGTGACCCTTGAAGATCTCCAACTCGTTGCCGCGGAAAGGAAGATGGCCCGTTCGCAGCTGGACGTAGGTGACTGCCAGCCCGTACTGGTCGGAGTGCCGCGACGTCTTGCCATCGAAGAACTCAGGGGCCGCATAATGGATGGAGAGCTGACCTGTGTGGCTAACCGTTTGGGTTGAAACGGGCCTCGAAATGCCGAGATCCGCGAGCTTAACCTGGTCGCCGGTCAGCAGCAGGTTTTGCGGTTTGATATCCCGATGCTGAACACCCGAGACATCGAGCTCTGGAATCTCGACCTGATTGAGGAAGTCAATCGCCTCAGCGGCTTTCCGCATGTATCGGAGCAGCTCATCCTGCGGGACCCCCGGCTCGCCGCTGGAGATTGCATCTTGCAGGCGATCGAACAAGCTGTAGTCAGCCAGTTCGCTGGCGATCACCAGCCAGTCGGTTTCAATCCACGAGCCGTAGACCTTGAGCAGGTGCGGATGCTTGATCTTGCGGATTAGGTCCAGGGCTCTGCTTTCGGCTGAAAAGGCAGAGCCGCCCCGGGGCACGAACTTCAGTGCAACCTCGAATCCACCGGGACCAATCGCTTTCCAAACCTGCCCAAATCCACCGCTGCCGAGCCGAGCCTGAAGGATATAGCCGGGCACCGGTTCCTCTTGGGCGCGGAGTGAGTTTGCCCCAGGTAGTTGGCTAGTGCTTGATGTCTGGCTGCGTGAATCAAAGAGCAGATGATCGACGGAGCAGATCGCGTTAATCTTGCGCCGCAAGGAATCCTGTCGTTCAGGCGAGAGCCCGCCGCAATGGGCTGTCAAAAATTCCTCGACGTCAAGATTCGGCTGTTCAGCCGAAAGCGACTCCCAGAGGTCGAGCAGGTTATCGAGGTTGGTAGTATCCGCCATCGCCTGCCAATTCTAATCGAGGAGCGAATCACCGAGCAATTGATGCAGCTTCAGCCGGGCTTCGCGCCAACGCCGTTTCACCGTCCGCTCGCTGACTTGCAGAATCTCAGCCGCCTCGCTTTGGCTGAGCCCTTGGTAATAAAGCAGCCCCATAATTTCCCGCTCCTCGGTCGGCAGTTCATCAACCAATTGATGAAACTCCGTCCAGCGCTGCAGAGTAGCGGGCCCCGCGGTCAGATGGGCCACGGACTCGACCGAACCTGCGTCTCCCAGTTCCGAGTCACTAACTCGTTCGCTCGACTTGTAAGCCTGATTCTCCAAGCGGTAATGTCGCGCGAGGTCAATCAACTTCCGCCGAATCTGAACTGCAGCCAGTCCCAAGAAAGCCCGCCCATTCTGCGGCCGAACCTCGCTGAGCGAGCGATAAAGGTTGAGCACGAACCGTTGGAAGACGTCATCGGTAGACTCCCAACGGCGCACGCTAGGGAAGTCGTCGAGAAGCCGCCGAGTTAAACGCTGCAGACGTTCACAGGAGGCTTCAACGAGTTGTTCGCGGGCGTCGGGATCGCCTCGGTTGAGTCGTGTAAGGAGGGCGTCGAGTTCGGCATTAGTCGACATAAAATCAATGCAAAAAGGATTAGAGCATTCGCAGCCGAAAATCCGGAAAAAGAGGCTCTGCCCCTGGCGGAAGTTGCGCGGACTATCGGGGGCCCGCGGCGAGGTGTGCCTTACGCGCTAACGAGAAAACAGTCGCCAAAAAATTGCTATTGCTCACGAACCCGTCTCTCATCGAACAAATGAAAGCCTTCAAGGCCTAGAATTAAAACCTCAATCAGGAAACGAGGGTTGATCGGTATCTGCACAGAACCTTCATTCAGGTTCTGACTAGAAAGCGGCAATTCTCGTTGGTCCTTCGAACCCTCAGACGGTTTTGATTGATCCGGTAAGAGTTTAAAAACCTCCTCAAATGCACCCTTTGCCTTTGCAACCGCGGCTCTCAAAAGGTTGAGCTCTTTCTCCAACTTTTCTAACGAGTATTTAAGCCTTACATTTTCTGCCTTAAAATCTGTTTTATCACGCGCATCAGGCGGATTATTGTGAACTTCAAGTTCCCGCTTCAAAGACTCTTTTTCGCTCTCAAGCCTTCCGATCTTGACGTCTTTGTCGTCGCTCTGAACCGTTAACCTAACTTTTTCATCTTCAAGATCAGCAATTCGCTTCCCTTGTCTTTCTAGGTCAGATTTTGCGTTTTTTAGCATAGCCTCAGTTTCTGTACTCTTATTTCTCTCGGCAATTAACGCTTCCGTGATTTTCCCTTCTTGATCGTACAGGTAAAATGCCAAACTTGCCAAACCTAAACATAAAATCGCTAACCCGGCCGAAATGTTGCTCCATAGGTTCGACTTTCCATTCGGCATATTCGGCCGCAAGCGAACTTGATTCCTGTTTTTGTCTACCACGTCTTCCGAAAAACCGTTGCGTTTTATTTGCCCACCCCAAACTCGCTCAAAGCCCATCGCGTAGAAGGATCGTTCAGGCCCTGCGATCCGCCGACCATCTGCTTTTAAAAAAGATTTTTTTAAGGACGAATATTCAGACCGCAACCACAATTCATCGAAGAGCTGACTTGCCTCTGACTCAAGGCGGGCAACCCAAACATGGAGCAGCAGGCTAACTCGCCCACTTGGGTCACGCGGGTCGAGCGTGTAGCGAGCAATCAATATCGGTGGACCGGGATCGCAGGCTATCGCAACCGCATGCGGATCAACGCTGCCGGCCCACTCAAAATTTGACGCCAAGGAGCGAACTCGCGATATAAGTTGAGAGTCAGCACTCGACGGCTTCACCTCGAACCCGTATTCACCCAAATTTGGAACAATCCCGTAAATAAAATCTGGGGCCCTCACCACTTGTCTCCCGGAAGAATGTAATCCGAAAGGAGTCTCAAATTCTCAGCGGTCAATTCGCTACAGCTGAACTCTATTCGCAAAAGGGGGTGAAGGTAATCAAATCCATTGAGATATCGCGTTGGACTGCTTGCTTTTGCGAGAATTGAAATCGCGAGCTGAGATGAGTTCTCAAACGCTGCCATTTCGTCGGCTCCGCTCGCCACCCACCAATCAGTGTCAATCAAAACAATCTTTATTGGCTTGCCAGCTCGCCAATTGACCACAAAATCCTTACTCCAATTCTTCTCCGAGACGTCTCCGGAGTCTTTGAAATGGGCCAGCTCTACCCCGTCGACCACGATTTTAACTTCGTGATCGCGAGGCTGGTCGAAGTTGCTCGTTCTGACCAATTTGCAGTGATACTGCCGGTCGGACAAGAACCCGGCGGCGAGGTCTCGAGCCTTCAGAATAGCCTCCCGCTCATCCCCAAGTTGCACACCGTGGACTTTGAGTAGCTCGTCGATCCTGTTGATTTTCTCCTGCAGCCCGGCAGGGGAAACGACGGCAACACTTTTCACTTGGCCTCGGGCCGTAAGATACTGTGCTTGATTAATGTCCTCTAACATTCCCCGAACTTCATCCGCCCACTGACCTTGCGGAAATGAAGTCAAATATTTCTCGATCGCGTTTTGTCGTGCCTCGGGACTCATCTTTTCGGCATCTTTGACTACCTCGTAAAGCAGCTGTTCAAGGCGTTGATTGGCCAGTTTTTGCAGCGTCTCCCATTCAGCTTTCACGATCTTGTAATGAGTATCGGGAATGTTTTTAAAGTGTTCGAGCTCAAGTTTGATCGCATCGACACTTGAGCTTGAGTTGATCGCACGCTCCGCCACCTCAAATTCCTTAGCATAACGCTCTTGAAGGGCTTTGAAATTTTCCGGAAACACGTTTACTGGCAGTCTCTCAATGGGCGTCGCCAAGTCTGCGATTGGGATTTTCTGTTTTTGGACGTCGTTGCTGCGGTAGAAACTCAAACCGAGAAGCGTAAGTAATAAAGCGGCTCCCACCACGGTCAACAGCTTGAACAAGCGGACCCACCGACGAACTTCGCGCGAAAGAAGCGACTTGAAAAGATAAGTATAGCCAAAGGGGGAAAGTTGATCGTAGATCGGATTGCCATCCGCATCTGTGGCGTTTCGCCCGCACGCACTCAGCGGAACATAATGGACTGTCATCGGAGACTCGGCCAAAAATCGATAAATGTCCGGACAGCGATGCTCTACCAGCTGCTTAACTCCTTCCGGAGTTTGCAAAGTAAGATCGGTGCAAAGGTCACACTTTGTCAGAACGACGGCGACGTCCAAATCATCGTAGTTGTTCGCCTCCATCCGATCAAAGACGGCTTGTACCAAAGACGAGACTCCAAAATCGGTTCCTTGCTCGACCAGGGCGCCATCGATCAGCACCATCAGGAAGTCGGCATTCGCCAACATTTGGCGCACTTGCAGAGCCGCCTCATTGTCATCTCCGCGCTGCATGGCATCGGTGAAACTTTCACCCGAGAAATCCGTCAATTGCACATTGGCGCGAAGCGGTTTGCGGATTGGTCCAAAATTCGCCGCTCCTTTCAGGGCGAATCGCAAACTGCTCGGCATCGAGGTTTTGGCTGGCCATCGGCCACGGGACAGCGTTTGCCGAAGTTCGTTGAAGACCGCCATCGTCTCGCTGTTTTGGTCATTCACCAGAACAAACGTCTCTCCATCCGATTGCTCATTCAACAAGGCAAGCCCAGCGATAAAACAAGTCTTGCCAGCCTTACTCCCACCGAGCAACTGAACGCGGATCAGATTTTTTTCAGACGCGGACGAAACGGAGGCTTGCTCCTCCGAAGCCGTCGAGTCTTCGTTCGTAGCGTTCACTGAATCAATACCTCCTAATTTCGTTTTCTAGTCTGACGTGAACTTTTTGAGCTGCGATTCCCGGAAAGCTGGCCAACACTTGCGTATGCACCCCTTGGATTTACATCGAGTAAAAACATCAAAGCCGTCAAACCGACTGCCACCAATATCAAGAAATGAATAACCTTCGAAAAATCACCATTCATCATATTTTTCATTTGTGCCATAACTTCACTCAGCGCGCTATTAAGTGCCGCAGGAATCGCCTCGATCAAATCCTTCCCCCAGGTGATAACTTTTTCATTGAGTGATTTAGTGAGCGCCCTTAATTGATCAGGTGCGCGAACGAACAGGCTGACGGCAAGCAAGCCACGCGCTACTGATCGGCGGACATTCGGGGGGATACTTTTGGCAGCGCGATACACTTTCCCACTGGCTGAGACCGCTTGACTCGCGAGGCTCTTAGCCGCACCCGCCGACCTAATCGTAGCCCGACTGGTCCATTGAATCACTTGGCCAACTCGCGACGTTTTGGCTACGGAAATGATCCGCGCGAGCGCCGTTGGCTTGGCCACTGCTGATCCACTTCGTTTTAGCCCTGCCACCGTCAATTTCTTTGCGGCGGATTTACCCACCCCCTTGGCCGTTTGTTTCGCGGCCTCAGTCGCAATTTTCGTCGTTCCAAACGAGACCACCATTAAGCCAACATCGGCGACATCCCAAACCGCCCAACCAATCTCACTCCAATCACTCGAACGTCCGGTCGCATAGTTCCTCGCGACGTTCGCTACGCTGCCCACTATCGGCACGTTGGTCCACCACTCAGGAGCTGTCGGTTTCCCATCTTGGCCAACCCACTTATCGATATCGGCTGGATTCCTCAACACCGCCTGCAATCCTTCATCAGCCTTGAGAACTGCAATCATCGCAATTCGGTAGTCAATATCCCCGCGGGCAAGCAACTTGCGAAACGTCTCCGAGGACTCATATTGATCCAATACGGCCATCCCCAAGTCGCCGTATTGATTGATGATCTCGGTAGCCTGCGTCGCGAGGTCTGAATACTGCGACACAACGAAAGAGGCGACTCCCAGGTCAGGATACTTTTGCAAAACCTTTTGCGAGCTCCCCGGAACGAGGCGGTCGAATGCAAGAACATAACTGTCCCGCTGCGCAGCGATCCAAACATCAGGGCGGTTCCGATGGAGCTCGACCAAACGGGAGGCAATCAACGGCGGGTTACCAATCGTTTGGCCGCTTGCTTCTTCTTCGCGCGATAGCAATTCATCGCGATTGAGGACACTGACTTCGACAAGCTCCTTCGGTGGCACGCCTTTACTTGCCGCCAGAGCGATGACCTCGCCGAATTGACGAAAGGTTTCGAAGTAAATACACGCTTCAAACTCTGCCTCCTCTGGTTTCGGGAGCAGCTGAATCAGATAGGGCTTGCTATCTGAAGGCAAAGTGAGCAAATCATCCAAGTTGACGGTCGTGATTTCTGAGTCTGGGGAGTTTGCGTCATCCTTCAACTCGAGCATCGAAGCGAGAATTTGTACCATCGAGATGTACCATTCACGGTTCTTTCGATAGTCGGCTCGCAAAACCTTGTCGTTTCTCAGCAGTTCGCTCGTAAGTGCAACCGGATCGTCGCGGACGAGACTCCAATAATCTTCATCCTTGGTTGCATCTTCCAACCGCGTCAAATAATCATTCGCTTCTTGCGGTAGCTCATCCAAGGCATCCAAGGCCGTGCCGTGAGACCAGAGCAACAGCTCATCACCCGTTTTCGCCCTGTCGCAAAGAGCGAGTAACCTTGTTCGCGATTCAATACCTTGCTGAAGAGCCTCAGGGTTCAGGCTCTCCCCTTTGATCGACTGAAACGAGACCGCCGTGTTGAATTCGCCATATCGTATTCGCTGCTCTGCAATAAAATCGCTTAACTCTGGATTTTTGCTGACATACTCATCACAAATTGATTTCGCAACGTTGGACTGGTCCTTCGAGAAAAATTCCGGACCATTGTAAAGCCACCAAATCGCAAACACCCCAAGTAGCAGCCCGAGAATTCGCTTTGGTTTAAGAATAGACAACAGGAATCTAATCATTGAGTTAACTACTCCCATGCGGATACTTGAACCCACAGATATCTAAACCGTCGCTAACGCTTTCCCAGTACCTTACCAATCTGACTGTTCGGCGGCGAGTAAGCTGGCAAGCGGCTCCGCAGGGAACCCTTTCCTTCGAAACGTTAAAGCGAGGATTTCCTGGAAAGGGGGACAACGAATTGCGGACAAACCAACAAAATGTCGACATTCCCAAAATGCTAACCCCCTCTGTCGCGCTTTTATTCGGGCCCGAATTGAAGGCCGTTTGCCCGACCTGAATTCTGACGTTTTTCGCGTCATATAGAGTGACGCTGACTTAGGTTTCGGCTGACCGGCCAAACTGGCACTGTGGCACACTGCGTGCGCGAGCTGGCCGCTTGTTGTTGACGGGTTCAAGTCGAAGGTCAGCCGAAGTCGGTGCATTTTTTGTGGAACCACTTGCGGGTCATCTCGAATTGGCTTGGCGACCTAAATTTCTGACTTTTTTGCGTCACAATAATATGGAGCCGACTTAGGTCTTCGCCTCCTCCCGCAGCTCATTGCTTCAGACCGGACCTAATGTCGATGGATCGCTCGACTACCTTTGCCGCGACGTTTGTGGATGACGACCGCCATCGAGTCAGTCGTCGCTCAGGTCCCACGATTCACACCCTCTTTTCGGTCGATACCTCGATGAATCACGAACCGCGCGAAGTGGCCCATTTTCCTCTACCTGACGGCGCGATCGACCTGTCTCTCGGAGGTTCAGGTCTGGAAGACCATCCGCTGATCAAGAATCGGTACTTCTACCCGCTTCCTCTGCGGCTTAAGCAGAGCGTCATCAAGGTGCTCGGTGCTGGTTCATTTACGGAGGACGAACTTGACCTGGAGGCAACCACATCGGCAATCGTTGGCGACTGTTCGCTAGAAGTCGGGTTTCTTGACGGTAACCCGATTCCATATCAAGGGCTCACTGAAAGTGAATCGCTCAACTTTGACTATCAAACTGCCAAAGATCTTGGAATCGCCAAGGGGAGAAAAGCGGAGTTCGAGGCGGAACTTAAGTACCTCAACGAGTGGCTAAAATGGAACGAGACGAACCAGCGAGCCTACCGCGGGTGGTTCTGGCACAGTATCATCTCCACTGAAAACACTTCATCACAAAGCCCGGAAAAGACGGGTTTTTTTGAACAAGAAAAAAAATCAGTGGGGATGACAGGAATCGAACCTGCACACCTTGCGGTACTAGATCCTAAGTCTAGCGCGTCTGCCAGTTCCGCCACATCCCCTTGTCCTGCGCTTGGCAAGGAACTTTATCCACAAGAGACCGTCGATGCCTCTTGGATGTTCGCCCCCCCCGGAAACCCCTCAGCCCCTTGCCACCGGCGCGAGTGTCTATTGTCGGTAACCGATGGGCTTTGTCCAGCCACGCCGGATAACCTCCCAAATTCCCCCCACAGTTCGCGACTTTCCGCAAAACCGGGCCAAGCAGACCGCTTCTCCCGCCCCCTTTTGCAACTGGAAGGCGACTTTTCCAGTGCTATAGTTCCTAACAGGATTCACCCCCTGAACGGACAGTCGCAGGGCGAACAGGGCGGCGGTTTCGACTGGCTCACTCCGGCCGCAATGTCGGCCTTGAGTGACGTCGCCCGAGGCTTCGCTTCGGATACCAGTCAGCCGGCTTCTTCGAGCCCCGAGCAAACTCCCGCGCAGGAGTTACTCCGCCGGCAATCGAACGGGGTGAGTTCCTCCTCCCACCCAACCCGGTTTCGCCTTACCCAGCATCTTGCAATCCTCCCCCCAGGTGCCCCATGCTGCCTGCCTCGCGCTCCTACGGTCCACTCCCCTGCCCCGTTCAGGCTTTGCTCATTGCTTCGATTCTCGCCCTGGGCTGGCTGCTCACTCCGCCGCCTGCCCATGGGCAAGAAGAAGTCCTCAAAGCGGTCGGCAAGCTCGACGTGAGCGGCAAGATCACCAGCCTCAAACCGGGCCAAATCACCGTCCTGCAGGCCAACGGCGAAAAGCTGACCGCCAAGATCCAAAACAAGAACGAAAAAGCTCTCTCGCTCGAAGGGGGTAAGTACATCCTTCCTCTGCCGGCCGAGATCAAAGTCGCCGGACAGCTCCCCGCGAATCTGATCGAGCCGGGAATGCTGCTCCGCTGCCAAGCCCGGCTGAACAAGCAGGGAGATGTGGAAGCGCCTGTTGCCGCATTCGAAGTCGCTCCATTGACGGCCGAAGAACTGCGGATCGAAAACGGCAATTCTCTGAATGACGAGTTTCGCGAAGTGCAAGTCGCCGGACGCGTGCAGAAGCTGGCTGAATCGAAGCTGACGCTGATGGTCCAAAAGAGCAAGGCGGCTCCCAAGGGCAAACTGCTTCTGGAGATTAATCCCGAAGGCAACCTCTCCATCAGCGACGACAGCCTCAGCCGCGTCCTTCCCGGCGACGAGGTCAAGGCGATGGAGGTGATCAAGTTCAGCAATGGCGACCAAGTCGTCCGCCGGATTGAAGTCACTCTGACTGCCAAACGCGAGAAGGCGACGCTCAGCTACGACGATCAGCTGGAGCTGAAGCACAGCAAGCTTTCGGACGAACCTCAAGCAGCCC
>Ga0315901_10008306_pt1 | contig 12086 bp, 15 predicted proteins | sample LakEriMetagenome_10_FD_203761 | JGI IMG/M metagenome (GOLD analysis project Ga0315901, IMG submission 203761) | Freshwater fungal communities from buoy surface, Lake Erie, Ohio, United States - Buoy 2 MA116 | ecosystem: Environmental > Aquatic > Freshwater > Lake | place: USA: Lake Erie, Ohio...
TAGCAAAAATAAGGTTTTTGTGAAACAATATTTATTGGGTTTGCGTCTGTCTAAAAATACAGACCGGAGAAAATAGGGTGGCAAAATCAGATTCAAAGTTTTTATTAATAGAAGGCGGAAAGCCTTTAAATGGTGCAGTTGAAATATCGGGCGCAAAAAATTCAGCCCTAAAATTAATCGCGGCCGCTTTACTGCTTGGCGAAGGTCAATCCGTAATTCACGCGACACCAGAATTATCAGATATAGATGTAATGCTCGAGATTGTTAGAATTTTGGGCGGCGAAGCTAGTTTCGTTAATAACTCTGTCACTATTAACGCAAAAGATCTTTCTAGTTCGTTTGTACCGCTGAGTCTAGCTAATAAGCTCAGAGCGAGTTTTGTTTGCTTAGGAGCACTTGTAGGTAGATTCAAAGAAGCGAGAATCGCTTTACCTGGCGGATGTAATATCGGAGCTCGTAAAGTAGATCTTCACCTAAAGGGTCTAAAAGCTCTCGGAGCCAAGATTTCAGAAGAACAAGGATATGTTATAGCTAAGGCTGATAAACTCATCGGCACTAAAGTTTATTTAGATTTACCAAGTAACGGAGCTACCGAAAACATTATGCTCGCGGCTTGTATGGCAGAAGGTGAGACGGTTATAGAGAACGCCGCTCAAGATCCTGAGATAGTCGATTTAGCAAATTTCCTTAACAAGATGGGCTGTGAGATTACCGGGGCTGGCTCTAGCAATATTCATATTGTGGGCAAGACCATCGAAGATCTTCACTCTGTAGAACACACTTGCATACCTGATCGTATCGAAGCGGCGACTTATATGATCGCTGGTATCATGACCAAAGGTAAGACTACTGTAAAATCCGTTATTGAAGAGGATTTACAATCTTTACTCAGCAAGCTTGAAGACGCTGGTGTAACTCTTAAAATCAAAAAAACTGGCAAAGATCTCGATGGCAGAGCGCTTGTCGACATTACTAGCGAACTCAAGATCGATAGACCTCGCGCTACTGATATTACTACTGTTTGGTATCCAGGCTTCTCGACTGATATTCAGCCTCTTTTTTCTGCGATGCTGACTATCGCTGAAGGCACTAGTATCGTAGTAGAAAATATTTACGATTCAAGATTCCAACACAAAGAAGAATTTAAGCGCATGGGAGCAAATATCGATATTAACGGTAAAGTAGCTGTCATAAAAGGCGTAGAACAATTAAGCGGTACCGCTGTAGAGGGTAAAGATCTTAGAAGTACAGCGGCTTTGATTCTAGCGGCACTCAGCGCAAAAGGCAAAAGCCAAGTAAGTGGTCTTATACACCTTGATCGTGGCTACGAGCACCTCGAAGAAAAATTTAAATCCCTCGGCGCATCAATTAAGAGAATTGATTCAGAAGAGTCTATGCTCGGCGCTGAAGATTTGGTGAATGTTTAAGGATTCGCTGAAAAACGAAGTTTTGAGGCGGAATCTGCTTAACAAAAATTTTTAGGATTAATGAAACGCAGTGATGACTGGCTTAAGGTCATATATAAACTATTGCAGTGAGATGGGCACTTTCTTTCGCGTAAGTCACTTGTTGAGAAAAACGCGCTCAGTCTTAATTCAATCACGCGTCAAGCAAGGGGGACCCCCGCTCCGCGCGCGGCTTTGCCAGATGGATTTATTCTAGAGCTATTAATTCGCGCTCCGTCCCTCCTCGCTTGCCGCTATTTCATTACGCCTTTCGCTGTTTTTCTCACTAACAAGTGCTTAAAGCTCTCTCAAATGCCCATCTCACTGCAATTTATATATTGATTATAAATAAGCGTAAATGAGGATGGCGAGGGATGAGCGAAACGCCGCTATAGGCGATTTGGAATTAGAGTAACTTGTTTCAAAATCACTTAGAGCAAGGCCCGCGAATCCCGAGACACCGGAGTTTACTAGACGTAAATGAGGATGGCGAGGGATGAGCGAAACGCAGCTATAGGCGATTTGGAAACAAGTTACAGAGTTAGTCCTTGAAACTATTAGCCCAGTTACTATACTGCCTAGCAATATTATCCATATGAGATTTTATGCTCTTACCGTTCGCTTCATTATCCTCATCAGCGATCGCACTCATCATATTTAGATTAGCTAATTCTTCTCTTTCTGTTTGTTCTTGAGTATTAGTCTTGGTATCATCGTCACTGCCGTAGATAGCTTTTTTTAGACTGCTGACAAGAGAGCTAAAAAGAATATTAGCGAACTGCACTGGATCAGCAAATTTTTTCATGGCATCAGATAGAGGACTGCGAGCGGCATTTTCGCGCATCTGATTATTAGTATTTTGAAAAATATTTTTTAGCGGACTAGTAAGAGCACTAAAACTGCTCATCACGCTAGAACTCACTTGGGTAGCTAGATTGGCAACAGCAGAAGAACTCTGCGCGGTAGATTGATCGAGGATTTGATTTAATAGAGCGTAAAGCTGCTGGAGAGCGTCATTCATAAGCTTGTAACTATATGAAACCCACATATTAGGATTAAACGATGGTGCTGAGCCACCGCCGCCACCGCCACCTTTTTTTTTGAGCTCTTCTTCCAGTGCTATTCTAGCGAGCATAGATGGATCGATTTGACGAGGAGCTTGTTCGGGAGCGGGTCTATCAAAACCCTCGCGCACGACAAGCGCCTTCGCTCTTAAAGTAAAATTATTATTCGTGGAAGCTTGTCCACTTTGCTCAACGGTAAATAGCTGATTTGACCCAAAGGCCGAAGCAGAGGAAGCAGATTTAGAACTCGAACCCGAAACGCCTTGCATTACTTTTCTCCCAAAAAAAGCCTTGTATTCTAAAATTATCTAACTATATTATAACAAACGCAATGAGTAAATACTAAAGCGCCCTAGAAAACAGCTTATGACCGCCAGTCTGGCGCAGATAAGTATCGAAGCACGCAGCGATATTACGGGACAGGAATCTTCCCTCGTCTGAGAGACGTAATTCAGTCAGAGATCCAAGCTCGCTGATAGTAACCAATTCATCTTCTACAAAAGGCGCGAGCTGATTGATTTCTGCTTGATACTTGCCTGAGTCGATAGTAACAAAACCATTGCACATGATTTGTTTTATGATTTCTCGGCGCTCGCGGTCATCTTGAGTGCAGTTCATAAATTTATCAGCGCCCTTAAAACTCGAGTAGTATTGATTAAGTTTTTTGTGGTTTTGTTTATAAACGCCCTGCACATCACTAATAGCGGTAATCCCGAAGCCAAACAAATCCGCTCCAGCGAAAGTAGTATAGCCTTGAAAATTGCGATAGAGAGTGCCATTTCGCTGAGCGACAGCCAGCCCATCATCAGGCTTAGCGAAATGATCTAAACCTATAAACTCATATCCGAAGCCCAAAAACTCAGCAACAGCATTATCAAAAATTTTTAGTTTTTCATCTTGGCTTGGTAATTGGCTTTCATCGATATATTTTTTTTGGTAAGGAAAAATCGACGGGATATGAGCGTAATTAAAAAGCGCGATTCGCTCAGGATTGATTTCTTTTATTTTTTGGATGGTGTCTTGAAAACTGCTCATAGACTGAAAAGGAAGCCCATAAATCAAATCCAAATTTATACTCTTAAAACCTATATCGCGCGCAGTCTCAACCAAGAGCGCGGTGTCTGCAAAAGTTTGGATGCGATTTATAGCAGTTTGGGTTTTTAGATTAAAGTCTTGAACGCCCATGCTGAGACGATTAAAGCCCGATTCATAAAGAGCACTCAAGTGATCCTTAGTAGTGACGCGAGGATCAATCTCGATAGAATACTCATAGTCATTGGTTTTGGGACTGAGATTAAAATTCGCTTTTATAAAATCACTCAGTTCTATAATCTGCTCTGGACTAAGGTAAGTCGGAGTGCCGCCTCCCCACGCCATTTGCAAGCAAGCGCGCGACTTATCGATTAGAGCTCCATAATACTCAAGCTCACTTTTTAGTTTATCGAGGTAATTGATTTCGATACCTTTATTCGGGCTGATGACTACATTACAGCCGCAGTAGTAGCACTGCTCTTGGCAAAAAGGAATATGCAAATAAATAGAATAGCCTTGGGCTTGAGCATTAGAGGCTTTTATAGCTGATTCATAGATTTCTTGTGAGTACTCATGTTTCCACTCGGGAGCCGTAGGATAACTGGTGTAGCGCGGGACTACAACACCGTATTTGGCAGTTAAAAAGTTGATTTTTTCTTGGTTTACGACCACTTATAATCTTAATTCTAGCAAAAGCCTAGGACCAGGATTTTACCGTATCAATAAAGGCTTTTGCGTTTTTTACCGGGACTTGAGGGATAATACCATGCCCCAGATTGGCGATATAGCCGTTTTTACCGCGCATACCCTCTAACATCTCCAAAGTCAGGTCAATCACGCGAGATTCAGGTCCCAGGAGGGCACAGGGATCGAAATTGCCCTGCACTGCCATCAAAGGGGCATTTCCGTTAGCTGTAGCTGAATCGATATATTCCTTAATTTCTCCAAGGTTTACCCGCCAATCCACGCTCAAACAATTAGCGCCGCTGGCCATCATATAATCAATCACATTAGCGACTCCGTTAACATAAAGAGTAATAGACGCTGTCGGGTATTGAGACCGGATCTTAGCAATAATTTTTTGCTGGTAAGGCAGGGCAAATTCTTGATAGTCTTTTTGAGTCAGCACAGAAGCCCAGGTATCAAAAAGCTGGAGAGCATTAGCGCCGTGCTTGAGCTTGAGAATTAAATATTCAGCGATTACATTAGAAAGCTTCTCAAGTAATTCGTGCATGGCAAGCGGGTTTAGATACATGAGTTTTTTTATTTCAGCAAACTCTTTAGATCCGCCGCCTTCTATCATATAACTAGCAAGAGTCCAAGGCGCGCCCGCAAACCCCAGCACGGGCACTTCGTTTTTGACGAGGTTTTTTATCTCTGAAATGGTCTGGTAGACATAATTGCAAGACTCTTCGATCTGGCTTGAGCTAAGATCCTTGAGAGCGGATATTTGCTCAGGTGTGCGAGTCGGAACCACAAAGCGCGGCTTACCTGTATCAAAATCAAGCCCTGCGCCCATCGGCTCGAGCGGCACTAAAATATCAGAAAACATTATAATAGCGTCCACGCCCAGAATCTCGTAGGGCTGGACAGAGACTTCGGCGGCTTTTTTAGGATTTTTGCAAAGCTCCAAAAAACTCATCTGCGATCTAATCGCCATATATTCAGGTAAATATCTACCAGCTTGACGCATCATCCAGACAGGAGGTCGCTTACAAGGCTCTGACCATAAGGCTTTTAGGATCAGGTCATTTTTCATTAGGTTTCCTGTGGATTGCATAAATTAAGCTTAAGCTTCAGCGATAATACCAAAACTCGCTATCAATAAAATGCAAGCAAACAAAATTATATAAAAAATTGCATTATCAAAAAGAATATCGATTTTTGTTTTTTGTTTTTTTTCTGCCATTTTATCTTCCTTGCGCTAGCTCATTAGCTACGTGCTCTTTAAATTCTTCTACTCTTTTTTTGAAGGTGTCGACTTGGACTTCTGACATCCAGAGACCTTTTAGACGATTTTTAGGGACTGATTTTTTGATTACAGGTGGTCTTAATCCAAGTAATCTTTCGCGGCAAAATTTATTTCCTTCACGAAAATGACAATCACCGATTTGACAGCCCATAGCAATTACGCCATCCGCACCATCTTTAAACGCCGCTTCAATCATGCGAGGCTGAATCATACCACTACATGGAACCTGCACGACAAGAGCGTTTTCGACGCCCTTGAGCTTGCGCCCATCAAGATCTTTTTCAAGGTTGACACTGCGCTCGCAAGCTATAACCAGGATTTTGGTTTCTTTAGCTGTTTTAGATTTTTCTACTGTTTCACTCATGATTAAACCTCTTTATTTTTGTAGAGCAATTCTTACATCATCCATAACGTTAGGTGATGTATAAAACGGCAATTCGATCGCATCAAAATTACAAGCTCCCACACAAAGTCCGCACTCGGCGCATCTATCGTCTATAACGACAGCGATCTCCTTGAATCTACTGCCATCATTACGCGGTGACATATAAATAGCTTCGTAAGGGCAATCTATAGAGCAGAGCTTACAACCAACGCACTTGTCTTTATTGACAGCCGCCGCTTCGTGATCTCTAGACTTCACAAAATTTGGTAAAAGTACCGAGAAAGTAATACCTGCAATAACTAATAACCAAGTCCAGCCATTACCCAAAATCTTCATTACCGGGAAAATCCAGAGATAAAACCAATCCATATCAAAATACTTAGGCTCTACAGTGAAGTTCGCTTCTGGACCTGAAGTAGCAGGCAAAATACCAGATATGATGAGTATCAATCCACCCAGCAAACAGCCAATAGACCAGGTTACATTTACTACTGGTCTTGAAATGCGCATATAGTGCACCCAAAGCATAACCAATAGCGAAAAAGAAATTCCGGTATGCAAGAAAAACGCCATACTCATGGTGTAATTAGAAATCACATCATCATTAATAAAAGCATGTGACATAGACTGACCGATAAAAGGAACAGCCGCCAAAAACTCACTCATCTTCAAAACGATTTGGTAAGATCTTTCGTCCCAGACAAGAATATATCCAGAGATACCGATAATAGACATCATCACCGATAGAGCTATTCCAGAGTACCAAGCGATAATTCTATATTCTCTGTATCTATCAGTAAAATATACTCTCATTGCGTGAAGCAAAACCGTCAGTAACATCGCATCAGCCGCGTATCTATGAATACCTCTGACCATGTCTCCGTAAGGGACTTTGCGAGTGATGTACTCTACTGATTGGTAAGCACCTTCAAGAGTCGGTATATAGTAAACGAAAAGTAACAAACCCGACAGGAATAAAATCCACATGAAGAAATTCGGGAGTGCGCCGTGGTAATAAAGAATATTTTCTTCGGCGGTGAAAATCTTATTGAGAAGATCCTCTATTCTAAGAATTACTTTTTGACCAGTTCTAACTAAAGTAGTAAACATCTTAATAAATCCTTTTATGCCCCTGTCGCCAAATCAGTAGTCTCGACTTGATCAAGTGATTTTCTATTAGCCATCACTATACAAAACCAAGAAGAAACTAGAGCCAAACCCAAACAAATAGAAAAGCCAAGCGTGGACACATGCGGATCCTGAGCAGGATCTATATGAAAACCAAACTTGCTAGAAACCATATTAATGTACTGCAAATTTTGCAAAGTACCCTTATCGAAATAATCAGGATCAGCTCCCATTAATTCAAAAAACCACATCGCTCCGAACAATAACCCAAACAAACCTAGATTAGCCAAAGCCACTAGGTAAGGGAGTATCATCAGATCATCTTTTTTATTAGTCATTTTGCTTATTACCTCGTTTTGAGATTTTATATAAAAATTCAAAAAAATCTATTTTTACACTTAGGTTTTCTCTTTCTTTTTCTTCGGCGTAAATAATAAATGCCATATACACCAAGGTCAAAAGAAAAACCACAATACTAAGCGGGACGAAAACCTTCATGCCCAGCTCGTTTCCTTGAGAAATATATTTGTGTCCACCAAAAAACTGCGACAAAGAAATAATGGAAATAACAAAACTAATCCAAAAACTATAATTGATTTTGTTTTTTTTGTTAGCCATCATCATTAAGCTGCAGCTCCTTTAAGTTCTGGACTAGGAGTAGCTTTCTGGGTTTTCATAAGCTGGTTTTCATAAGCAAAAACCAAAACATGAAGCAAGAAAAACCCACCATAAAATATCCACATTCTGCCCCAAGACCCATCAGCGAAGAAAGTCTTACCAAGAATCGGATCTAAATTAAACCCAAAATAAGGTAAAGTGTGAACTCTTGATAAATAAAGGAACATAAACAAGGTATACAAACCCATTAATCTCCAGCGATTAAAGCCTGCATACTGTAATTGAGAAAAATAAATCCCAATAGCAACAATCATCGTCGATCCAAAAATCCAATAAGGTGGATCGGTATTGATGTTAGCGATATTAAGAATAATCAAAACCGAAAATACTACAGTATTAATAGCTCCCATAATACAAGTCGCCATAATGATAGGGCGCTTGGTCATTTTGGTTTCTTTACTGGTATCAAAAAACGGTAAGAACAAAACCGTAGCAGGAATTAGTACTGTAATAAATGTAGCTAAAACCGGCTCGATATATTTGTACATTTGATATAAAGCAAGGAAGTACCAATCAGAAAGTATCGGCAGTGGAGTAACAGCAGGATTAGCTCTAGAACCCATTTCAGCAGGGAAAATCATAGAAGCCGCGGCGATCATTAATATCACCAAAAACCCTTCTGGCCACCAAGGCAAATTAAAACGTTTCTTTTTATTACTATAAAAATAAAGCTCAACAATAATAAGACCAATAGTCGAAAGAGCCATATGCATTGAATAAAACCTAGTAATAGTGGCTTGTCCAATAGCACTTCCTCCAAGAAGGATTTGCTGAGTGGTCATACCAAGATTAAGGTTAATGTATTTATTGAGAAGCTTCATATCAAGCAAGACTCCAGCACCGTCAGCGACTGACTTACCAGGCAAGCTAGTCGGCACGCCCCACGCAAGAAGCTGATTAACAACAGTCTCACCAAGGAAGGCTAGATTCAGTCCGAACTGATCCATATAGCCAGGGAAAGTAGCAAATACCTTAGTCGCCCAAAAAGCTCTCTGGTTCCAGATTAGAAGATATCCAGATAGTCCTGAATAAAAACCTAAAAGCATCAAGAAAAAGCAAATCCAGAGATTTAGCTCGCGACTGCCTTTATAGTCAGCACAAATAAACATACGATACATCTTAAGCGTGCACATTACGATAAACGCATCTGCTCCGTATTTATGCATGCCTCTAATTAACCAACCAAAAGGAATATGCTCTTGAATAACGATGATACTATCGTAAGCCTGCTCAGCTGATGGGATATAAAACATCACCAAAAGTGCTCCAGAAGCGATAGTCACAATCCAGCATAGCCATTGGATGGGACCGAGCTTATACCAAGGATTATCTTTTTGTTTATCAACAAAAGTCTCGTCAAAAAAATCAATATTTTTAAGACGATCCATTACAAATTTTTGGGCTTGATCTATTGTAGGAATAGTTATCATTAGGAAATACCTCCAGACTCCAGACTCTTAATGACCAGCTGAGAACTATCTACCTCATAATTAAATTTAAAAGGTGACCTAGGAGCCGGACCAGAGACTACCTTGCCTTGACCCTTGCTGTCTGTTTGCATCGGATCATAAACAGAAAGGTGGCAAGGACATGCAAAAACTTTTTGACCGGGCTTAGGAGTGTAGTTATAACCTTTAGCTACTTCATCTTCTTGAGGTACAAAATTAAACACACAACCCAAGTGCGGGCACACTCTTGAGAAAACCACAAAATCAGGTTTACCATTAGTGCTAGAAGGTAATCTAACAGCGGCTCCTGGGATAGTCTTGATTTGCTCAGAGACCGAAGTATATTCTCTATTAGCCTCTTGAAACATAAAATACTTAAATGACCAAGGCTCTGGAAATTCAGTAAGTCCAAAAGCCACCTCAGTAACAGCCAAGGGCTTATCAGGAGTCTTCATTACTTCCATAGTAGCTAGCGGTCCAGAACTAGGTTTTAGATATCTTACAAAAGGAGATATAAATAGCGAGCTGATTGCTCCTATTACTGGCAGTGCCAAAATCCCTTTTAATATTTCTCTTCTCTCAAATTTCATTGACATAAAATCTACTTAGTCTCCCCTTTTTTGAGCTTAGACTTGTAAGCATCAAGCTTAGCTTTACCTTCATCAAGTCTATCTAGTGATTGACTCATACTGAACTGTCTAACGTAGCTAACTAATCTCCAAATCAGCTCATCATCAAAAGTTTGCTTTTTATCAAAATCGTATCTGTTATACCAAGCAGGCATAGCTGTCCAAGGAATACCATGAGCGATTTCATTAAACAATCTTTCGTCTGTTCTTGTATAGAGTCGTTTAAACATCTTAAAATTAGCAGGCTGTGGAACCAAGTGTTTATGAAGGTTTCCGTCTCCTTGCCCTCTAGTGCCGTGGCAAACAGCGCAGTTACCACCAAAAATCGCATCCATTTCAGCAAGCTCTGGTGAACCTTCTTTAAAGTAACCAAGGACATTAGATCTCATATAAATTAAAGAATCCCATCTTTCGTCAATAGTAAGAGTTTTTGCAAATTTATGCACTCCCTTAGGATCTCCGCCACAAACATACTCAAAATGTTTTTCTGGACTTACTTTTCTAAAAGATTCTTTACTAGAAGCGCTAGGAGTCTCGCCATGACACTGAGCGCAATTAGCTTTATAAACTTTTTGACCACTTACGATGGATGGTTCGTGAGATGGATATCTAAAATCTCTGCATTTAGTGCGGTCCACTTCAGAATGCCACTCTTTTATTAGAGATGACTGCAAACCCGTTTGGGAAGCGGCTTGCGCTGAGTGTAAAGCCAAAAACAGCAATAGTGCTATTGCTAGAATTCTGGAGATTGGCTGGATTTTTAGATTTTTCATTTTCACAAATTTTTCCTCGTATAAAATTTAATAACCGTAAAAAGGTATCCAACTGATAGCGCACCAAGCTATAACCAGCACATAAAGTACGATTAAGAAGATAGGCGGACGATTATGGCTAACTCTATATTCTTCAGTCGGTGTAACAAAGCTTTTGGCAATGTCAGGAGAGATTGGGGACATTTCGTCCATCTGGTTATTTTTTTCAGTCATTAAAATTCCTCCATCATTTCGTTTTTAGCAAGCTCGATGTCTTTGAATTGCCCATCTTTCATTGCCCAGTAAAAAACAAAGCTTGCAAGTACAAAAGCCATCACACAGTAAATCATAAAAATGAATAATGCTTCTTTATTAAAAGTAAGCAGTATCCACTCATTAAAACCTAGTAACCACTTAATGCCCACCAGCAGATCCTCCACTTAGCTCACTACCAGTAGGTCCGCCAGGATTAGGCTTATATGAGCCTTCTTCTTTTTGCTGACCGATTCTTCTTTGGGTCTCAGCCAAAGGCGCATCTAGAGCAGATTGTGACTCCCACTGTAGATCATCGATGCTTTGGTAAGGAGCAATAATCTCTACATTGTCCTGAGGTAAAGTCTTCAGGTAAGCCACTAAGTACCACATTTGTTCTGGTTTTAGCTTAAGCTTCCAGCGCGGCATTCTAGTACCAGGCACACCCTCAGCTACTTTATAGTACCAAGTCTTATCAGAGTAAGCCTTATAAAAAGGTCTTGAGAAGTTAGCTGGTTTTTTGTTCATGGCAAGAGCGTTTGGTCCATTCCCAAGACCGTTTGTACCATGGCACACAGCGCAGTTTTGTCTAAATATACCAGCACCAGCATTTGCGGCAGTAGCACTATCGACATTTGGCTTATGGTTTTCTGAAGCCTTCCAAAAAGCAGTATCTGCTTCTGGGTAGTAAGCCTCGTATATACCTCTATTAGCTGGATCTTCAAATCTCTTACGACCCAATGATTGTAAGTAAGCTACTAAATGCTTCAAATCTTCGTCATTTAGATAACTAAAAGAAGGCATTATGGATCCAGGTGTATAAGCTCTTGGATCTTTTAAGTGACCTATATGCCAAGCGTCAGGCAGCTTGCCGCCTTCGTTTGATAAATCTGGACCAGTACGAGAAGTACCAAGCACGTTTGGAGTCTCGTTTACATAGTCTCCGGCTTGAACCTTAGATCCAAAATCTCTATCTTGAGGTCTTACGAATTGAGAGTGGCAATAAAAGCATCCTTCTCTGACATAAACTTGCCTTCCTAAGCCAGCTTCATTAGGCACAGGTAAACCTTGCTTATCGCGAATGATTTGACCTTTTTCATCACGCTGGATATATTCCATCGCGTACTCACTGGGCTGAGTCTTAATCATAGTCATATCAGGGATAGCGACTACGACCGTATAAATAGTCAGGAATGAAACAGCGACTACGATTGCAGGCATTAAATAGCCTTTAGCGCCGATTTTTTTGTTTTCGTTATTGTCGTTCATTTACTTGCCCTCCACTGGAACTGCCAAGTTTA
>Ga0315901_10008307_pt1 | contig 12086 bp, 11 predicted proteins | sample LakEriMetagenome_10_FD_203761 | JGI IMG/M metagenome (GOLD analysis project Ga0315901, IMG submission 203761) | Freshwater fungal communities from buoy surface, Lake Erie, Ohio, United States - Buoy 2 MA116 | ecosystem: Environmental > Aquatic > Freshwater > Lake | place: USA: Lake Erie, Ohio...
ACTGTGTGGCCAGCGTTATTGCCGCCTTGATAACGGACTACATATTTAACTTTGTCGCCGAGTAAATCAGTAGCTTTACCCTTGCCCTCATCGCCCCATTGAGCACCAAGTAAAACTATGGCCGGCATGCAAGGACCCCTTACCTACTTCCCGAGTCCTCGAGTATAGGACAGATGATCAGCCCACGCGGAACCTTCCTTTTGACTGTTTTACAGAGTTTAGAAAGACATAAGGCTTACTAAATGTGGTACTAGATTCCCAATTGAGATTCCATGATCATTAAAATTCTGGACCCATCGTTTAGTTCAAAAATCTAAATAATTTGGAAGTCTATAAATTGTGCGTCTTTCTCATATTGAATTAAGTTTCGCCTCCACACTAAATCAAACCTAAATTGATTTGTTAATCACACTTTTCCACACCAACTCACTGCCAAATGCAAAAGTGTGGAGTTCTAAACAAGACAACCGTATACTCCGTATCATGAATCGTCAATTGACTTGGACGAAAGAACCCAAGAGGAACTCGACATTTGTCATTGCTGAAGCTGGTGTGAATCATAACGGAAATCTCTCGATGGCTCTGGAATTAGTTGATGCAGCAGTCGAGGCAGGTGCTGATGCAGTTAAATTTCAGTTATTCAACGCATCAGAACAAATTTCCAAGTACTCTCCAACAGCTGCTTACCAGCAAACGGCCACTGGTGAAAATTCCATGTTGGCCATGGCAAAGACCTATGACCTACCGTGGGATGCACATAGGCGCATATCGCAATATTGCAATAAAGTAGGAATTCAGTATATGTCCTCTTGTTTCGATGCGGAGGCAATCAAACTTTATAAAAAAATCAATGGGAAAATCTTAAAAATTGCATCTGGAGAAATCACTAACTTTGAATTACTAACAGCTGCAGCGGAGTCGAACCTCCCAATTATCCTAAGTACAGGCATGAGTACTTTTGCTGAGATTTCTGAAGCTGTCAATCACATAATTACTATTTCAAGTTCACCGATAGCCTTACTGCACTGCGTTTCGCGATATCCCACTCCCATCGAAGCGCTGAATCTTAATTTCATCAATACGCTTTCTGTAGCCTTTAACCTACAGATTGGTTTAAGTGATCACACTAATCATCTAGGAGTGGGAGGCTGGGCAGTTATTTGCGGCGCTTCCATAATAGAAAAGCACTTGACATTAGATCGAGCCTTGAGTGGACCTGATCATGCCATGTCGTGCAATCCTGAAGAAATGAAAATCTACATCAAGCAAATTCGAGAGGCAGAGTGTTCTCTTGGGGATTCTCAGAAAGTTTTAACTCAAGAGGAGATTGAGGTAAGAAATGTTGCAAGGCGAAGCATTGTTGCTGCAAGAGATTTACCTAGAGGAAGTGTTTTGACGTCTGAAGATTTAGCATTTAAACGCCCAGGAACTGGTATCAGTCCTTCTCTAAAGAAACTACTTCTTGGGCGCAAACTCAAGAAATCATTAAGTGCAGACCAGCAAATAGCTTGGGAGGATCTGTAGACTTGAACCAAAACCTCACAGGAGCATTTATAGGAACCCGAGTAGAGGCACTGCAAGCATTGATGCACCATACTACTGTCACCTCCATACTATGCATTGAAGGTTCAAGAGTGCACGAGTTTTCAATAGCAAGAAATTTGCCATTTAAAGTTTTGAAGCGAAATGACAGAGGTCATGCAATGAATCTCATTGCAACTCTTGGAGAGCATATTGTTCTATCCGCGGGCTTTCCTTGGATTATTGATGAAAATACCTTGAATTCAGTGGCCGGGTTGAAGATAAATTCTCATCCTTCTAAACTGCCTAATTTCAAAGGAATAAACTCCATTCGCGACGCGCTAGCCAGTGGATCAGATTCACTCGGCGTAACAGTGCACTACATGACCCCAGAAGTAGACGGTGGTCCAATAATCATCCAAGAGGAATTCTCAATAAAGGGTTTATCGCTTCCGCAAATTTATGAACTAGTGTTTGGCCGGATTGAACCTAAACTAATAACTTATGCTCTTGCAATGGTTACCAATCAAATAGTAAGTGACCCAAAAATGAACCTGAGGGCTGAATTAACCTAATGAGTGACACTACGGTAATGTCTGGTGAGGCCTGTTTCTCATCATGGAGTCAATTGTTCAGTGACTTACCCAAGCACCTTCAAGATTCATACTACGATTGGGAATATGTTCATTTATACGAGGTTCCAGACCGAACCACTCCAATGCTCTTTGTATATAGGGACAATGACAAAACACTTCTCATCCCATTCTTAAAGCACAGAATTACTTCCATTCTGGGATGTTTGCTCACTGATCCGATTAACGACATAGAGACACCGTACGGATACGGAGGGCCACTTTCAACAACTAGTGATGTTAAGTTCATTCAAAATGCACACTCTGCTTTTCTTGGTTGGGCTAGAGATAGTAAAATTACAGCAGAATTTGTTCGATTTCATCCGATTTTATGCACTGAACGATTTGCAAGTGTAGATATGGCTGTTGAAAGAATTAAATCCACATACTCGATAACAATTGATAGAGAAGTTGTTGCACTCGATCACTTTAGAGGAACAGCCCGCAATAGAGTTAGAGGTGCGCTAAAGAATGGCTTGTTTTCCCACGAGATTCCTATTGAAGATGGCATGGAATCTTTTCAAAAACTATACTTGAACTCAATGCAAAGGTTGCACGCAGAAAAATTTTACACGTTCTCAAGTGAATACTTTGAACGGCTAGCAAAAATGCCCCAAGATAAATTGAGGATGCTTGCAGTCAGCGATGCAGATGGCATTCTATCTATGGCAATTTTCTTAAAGAGTTCAAAGGGTATGCATTACCACTTGGGGGCTAACAGCGAACGTAAGGTACATTCTGGCAGTTTCAATCTACTGTTTTGTCAAGCGGTTGATGTTGCATTGCAAGAAGAATTAGGATTCATTCACCTTGGAGGTGGTTTATTATCCGATGACTCCGACTCGTTATCACGATTTAAGAGAACCATTTCCAATACTTCGCACAATTATTTCATAGGACGCAGAGTACATAATCTTGAGAATTGGAGAGAGGCACAAAGTAGGTTAAGTTCTGAGAAATCTCCACAGAGAACTATGCCACGGCTCTTGGAATATCACTTTTATCCTTAATTTTTCCGAATAGCGAGATTCTCCTCCATGATTTCCCTGTTATTCAGTTTTCATATTCAAAATTCTGTTTATCTTTTTATGCCTAACAACTATCAACGTGATTCTTCCCGTGCCAAAGTACAAAAGATTCAAGAAAGTCTATTTTGAATGTTAAATCTCTTTTCCATATAATGAAATACCGACTTCTTGAATGCAATGACAAGGAAGAGATACCTTTGGGGTTTGAAATACGACACAGTAACAAAACTTCACCATACTCCTCGTCCACCATCTACGTGCAATGTCTCACCCGTTATATATGTCGACATTCCTGATAAAAGAAATAGAACAGGCCCGACCAAATCGGATTCCACTGCCATCCTACCTAGTGGCACATCACGACAATATCGATCGACAAATTGTTGCGGTTGATTTCTTTGAATTCCACCCGCAACAATTGAGTTGACTCGAACACGCGGCGCCAAAGTAGTACTCAGCCATCTAGTTAATTGCATTAACCCTGCTTTTGAAACTCCATAAGCAGCAGGACTGCCCATTGCTGTTCCCTCATACAACTCCCAACGCGGACCCTTTTCGCCGTATATTGACGAAATGTTCACGACACTCGAGCCGCTAGCCTGTAATAAAGAAGGAGTCAAAATCTGACATGCTTCAAATATGGAGGTTAGATTAACCTCAATCGCTCTTCTCCAAGTTTCTATCGATTGCTGACTAAACGGAACATTCCATCCAGGTAGATTCGAGTCGCCAACAAAAGCTGCACAATTAACGATTCCGTTTAATTCGGAATACTTTTTTTGCATACTCGAAAAAACTTTGTTGCGCTCCTCAGGGGATTCCAAGTCACATGCATAGAAGTCAATAAGTCTTCTCTCTCTTTGATTCAAATTATCTACTAATCCTTCTAATGACACTTCATCTTTATCCACAATAATTAGATTTGCTCCCTGAGTAATCAGCTGTGTGCTTAGAGACTTTCCAACGTGTCCCGCACCTCCTATTATGACTACATAGTTATCAGAAAAATCCATATCAATAACCCTCATAGCAAATCCTTTCACAAATAAATTGATCACTCTGAAGAATTCAGTAATGAAGAAACAAAGCGGCGGTCGTCCAAAGCACGAAAATTTTCTCGCACTTTTTCAACTTGCGAGAAATCAACTGAATAAACACTGACTTTCTCTTCTTCCAGAAACACTCTTGGCTTTACGAGACCTCCCGATGGATCATAAACTCTGGAAATGCCATTGAAGTGAAGGCCATCGATATCAAAGCCAGATCTGTTTACACCAAGAACGAAGCTTTGATTTTCGATTGCCCTAGCCTTAAGCAAGCACCTCCAGTGAAATTCTCTCTTCGAGGGCCAATTTGAAATATTCACAAGTGCCGGACAATTCTTGGACATATTCATAAACATCTCAGGGAACCTTAAGTCATAACAAATGGATACACCAAAATGGACATTTTGAATAGCTATTTTTTCGATCGAATCACCCTGTGTATTGAACTGATGCTCTCTGGCTTGCGAAAATAGATGAATTTTATTGTATCTTGAAGCAATTTCTCCGTTCTTATCCACAACAATTGCTGAGTTGTATACGCATTCAGAAGATAAGCTTTTGAGAAACAGCCCAAACATTACTGTTAGCTCAAGTTTGGCTGCTTCTGCTCTAAAGAACTCTATCGTCGGAGAATTTTCATAAAATTCAGCTAACTGGATGCTAGGAAAACTGAATCCAGAAAAAGTTGTCTCTGGAAATATACAGAAATCTATTTCTTGTGCTCTACAAAATTCCAGAATTCTTTGGCACCTCTTGAAACTCTCCGACAAGACTCGTGTCTTCGGGTCGAAGGCGATTAATGCCACATTCATTAATTAAATCTTCTAAATACGGGTTTTATTGACTGTCCAACTACAAAATTCGATGGGTTTGTTTCTAAAGCTTTAACATAAGTAGCAAACGCATCGTTTAAGGAAGCTTCCAGTGGAGCTAGAAGTGAATCGTTATGACGATAAGCCAAGGTAATCCACGGCATTAAGACTCCATGCTTGAGCATCTCCTGAACAAATAATGTTCGAAATTCAAGAGACACATTTGCGTTCGAATCAAGGGTTACAAAACGAGGCGAACATGACGGTCCGTAGACTTTGAAAAATCTCTCTAGGCCGTGATTTCGAGCGATTTCATTCATCAGAGAAATCAGGTTCGAGCCAAAGTTCCAAATACTAGAAACGACTGGCTCGCGCTTCATAAATTCTACGTTCGCAACAAATGCCCCGAGGCTCGCCATATCTCCTCCATGGGTTGTCGAAACTAGGAACAATCTTTCTTGCCCGATAGTTTCGATAGAACCTAAAGACATTATTTCCCGTCGCCCCACGACACAAGCTAATGGATAGCCATTCGCAATTGCTTTACCAAATGTACTCAAGTCAGGCTCCAAATTTAGCCTTTCTTGGACTCCTCCCAATCCCCAACGGAAACCTGTAATCATTTCGTCCAAGATAAACACTATCCCATTCTTTTTACATAAATCTTGAACTTCATGGAGAAAACTATTTTTGGAATTTGAGAGTCTTGAACAAGATGCTTGAGCACAACAATCCAAAGGGAATCCAGGTACTTGTGGACACTCCGTGGCCTGAGGTTCTAGTACGACACAAGCAATTTCATTAGGATGCTTAGTTATCAGTTCTTGCAATGACGACAAATTGTTATACCTAAAAGTTTTTGTGAGTGTCGAATGTTCCTCAGGCACACCTTTTGCCATTGGAGTCGAACCAATGAACCAATCATCATAAGAAAAGAAGGGGTGATCCGAGCACACTGCCACTAGTTTTCTTCCTGTGTAGGCTCGCGCTAACTTAACGGCTGCAGTTACTGCTGTTGAACCATTCTTCGTAAACTTCACCATTTCGGCAGAAGGCACTAGGTCTACCATTAGTTCCGCTGCTTCAAGTTCAATCGTCGAGGGCCTTGTGAGATTCATGCCACGTCTCAAATACTCAATTGCACGACTATCAATTTCGTCCTCGGCGTAACCAATGAGAACACTGCGAAGACCCATTCCAAAATCAAGGAATTTCCTCTCTTCGGAATCGAATACATAGACACCCTTGCCCCTTTGAAGGATTTGTGGAGCGTTTGCAGGAAATTGATCGCTCCCTTTCGAATATGTGTGCGCACCTCCTGGAATCACTTTTTGAAGTCGTTGGGTAAAATTCATACTAGAAACCTTTTCGCCAAAAAAATTGCCATTTCATAATCATACTCATCATCAATTTCAATTGTCTTCCATTTAGGCATAATAACCGCCAGTGTCTTGTCCTGTACAAACGTCTCGGTCTCTAGTAAATCATCAATGTAGGAAATGTATAAGCTTCCATCCAAAAAGAAATTCTTGGGTAAGTCTTGTCTCCGTTTATGCTTATACATCTTTTCAGAGGGTGGCACTTTAACAAAACCCTCGCCTGAAATTCCCACTTGAATCCTGGAGTGCTGTGAGTCAACTTGACCTAAACTTACAAGCGATTTTGCGTCGGTATGCATAACTAACTTTTCGAGAGCCTGATCTAAATCGACGCTAGTTCTAAGCGGTGAGGTTGGCTCCAGTAGGACAAGTATCTCGTACTTTTCCGAAGTTTGCGAATAAACGTAATCAATCGCGTGCTTAACTACCTCCATTGATGTTGAGGAATCTCTTGAAATTTCCTCCGGTCTGAGGAAGGGCACCTCTGCACCATAAATCAATCCTTGGTTAGCTATTTCTTTGGAGTCAGTACTGAGAATCGTTCGATCAACATATCTACTTCGCTTTGCTGCTTCTATGCTCCATGCCATTAGCGGCTTTCCCAAGAAATCAAGGATGTTCTTATTGGGTAGACCTTTTGAGCCAGAACGCGACGGAATTAGAGCGATTACTTTTTTTCCATCTATCACAATCTCTACCCCATTTCCCTTGGAGTCTCACTCATCTATGAAATCTTTATTCCTGTAAAAATGAGACTTGATCTAAGTTTGTGCACTTAGGTTAGTAGTCTTTTCATTGAAACTACGGGAGATGTATTCAAAGTCTTCATGGCTTCCAACATCTATCCACGGTTCATGCAGCAGATATGCACTTACACGATGTTCTCGTTGTCGAGCAAGTTCAAAGAGGGATGGCATATCCATCGCCTCAGAGTTGTTTAGCAAAGAGACAATTTTTGGATCAAGTACATATACCCCGGCGTTAATTAGTGAACTTATCACCGGCTTCTCTTGATAACTAGTAATCAGAATTCCATTTGTTTGAACTACTCCAAAAGGGTTCTGCCATTCGCGTAATTGAACAGCCATAGTGGCATCGGACTGATTCTGAGAGTGAAAATCAATCAAGTTGCCATAGTTGACTTCGGTAAGAACATCACCATTTGTTACAATCGTCGCTTCCTTGGGAAAAGGCTTAAGCAAACTTAAAGCTCCCGCGGTTCCTAGTGGGGAACGCTCTCTCAGGTACTGGATTTTCACCCCAAGCGAATCACCATTTCCAAAGTAATCTTCAATCACATGACCGAGATGACGTATCGCAAGATAAAAATTCTCTAGTCCCTGGCTCATTGCGCGTCTGATGATGTGCTCCAAGATCGGCATTCCGCCCACTTGTAGCATTGGTTTTGGGGTTCTTTCTGTTTTTGGAAGTAACCTTTCCCCTTTTCCGCCAGCCATGATAACCATAGTGTTAGGTCTTTTCTTTGGTGCGCCAAGACCATCCCAAAGATGCATTCCTACCAGTTTGTTGTTCATATCAACAATTGGAATTTGAAAGACTTTCTTCGAAATCATTAGCTTCTTAATGTCTTCAATAGTCAAATCACGAGAAACTACGGTGGGGTGCAAATTGATGATAGTTGATATCGGACTAGAAATACGCAGGCCTTTCAAAAGTCCCCTACGAATATCGCCATCCGAAATAGTCCCCAGTAATCTTTCATCTTGATCCAAAACTAGTACTATCTTTAACGCCGAATCATTTAGCGTGCGAATCGCATCCTCAATACTTGAATTCAATGGGAGAATTGCTCTCTTCCAATTCATCTTATCAATCACTTCAAACTCCCCTCAAAGAAAAAGGAATATCTTGAAAAGGTTTCAGAATAAGTTCTCGCAAATCAACTTCCTTAAGTACTTTTAGAATCTTGAGGCTTGCACCACTTTCTTTCATAGAGTTTTTTGAGATTCGAAGCTTGTCGCAAAATTCTGCAGAATAGAGTATCTTTAGTGCGTCCTCGATTTCAACCTGACTTGTTCCGCAGTTAATAATACTCTGAGATTGAATTCTACCCAACTGGCGCGTTCCAATGTTAACGGTTCCTATTCCCATTACAGGAGCTTCTGTAATTCCACTTGATGAATTTCCTACTACTCCATCAACCATTGCCATACAGGACAGATACAAGAGTTGCCCAAGTGAAGAAAACGCATACGCATTCTCTCTTTTTTGAACAAAGTCCTCTATTAATTTCACAATTGCATTACCACCCGTGTCTGCATTTGGCATCGTAAACAATAATGTCGTGTCATTCAACTTCTCCAAAACTGACAAAAGATGATTCATTTGGCGTTCAGGAGATTCTTTGTCTAGAGTCGCGGGATGAAAAGTTATTAGTAAGCTCTTCGCTTTAATCTTTATATTCAGTTCGTTTTCAATTTCTTTACGATTCATTAGCACCAGAGAGTTGATAGCATCAACGCCTAAACTTCCTACAAGATAGACTCTCTCAGGAATTTCGCCAAGTTGAACCACTCGCCTGCGATAAACTTCATGAGTAACAAAATGTATGCTTGACATTTTTGTTATAGCGTGCCTTATCGATTCATCAAATGCGCCTAAAGTTAATTCACCACCATGAATATGCGCAATCGGAATTCTTGCTAATAACCCTGCCATTGCCGCCGAAAGGATCTCGAAACGATCACCTAGCAGTAAAATGATGTCTGGTTGAAGTTCCTTGAGAGCTTCCGCACAACCACTGATTGCAGACCCAGCGGCCCTAGAAATTGACACGGCGTCATCAAATTCATTTAGGCATGGTACTTTTCGATTGACAAGAAAACCATCCGATTCAATTTCATTAATTGTTAAGCCATAATCTTTAGAAAGATGCATTCCAGTCGCAATAATCTGTAATTCCAGATTAGCCTCTTGTCTAATCCCAAGCATTATCAGTCTCAGCAAACCATAATCTGCCCTACTGCTAGTGATCACACAGACTTTACGTTTCAAAACAACCCTCATCATCGAAGTTATAGATGAGAGACATAGTAACTGACATGAAACTTTTGGCAGTTTTCATCATCAACAAGTTTTTTTGGTTCACAAAGGTTCCCTCATGCAATCGATTTTGCATAAATAGAAGGACTGCTGGGCAAATTGATTATTCTACGATGAAGTGCTTCAGCACATTTTAAATTCATTTTTGGCGCTGTCCGAAAAAATTCTAATTGATTTAAAAGTTTCCAAGCCGGTCTTGCTGAAATCCCGATTCGATGGCATTCTTCCAAGATGGAATCACGAAATATCTCATTTTGCCTGTTCAAAACAATCGTTTGTAGCCAATAATTACTCTTAGTATTTACGGGTTCTTTGAATAAGGTTAAGCCATTAATACTGTTGAATGCATCTTGATACCGTGAGAAAAGAATTCGCTTAAGTTTTAGTTTATCAGTCAGTTGCTCCAATTGAGCGCAGCCGAGAGCGGCATTGATGTTTGGCATGCGATAGTTGTAACCTATTTCATCATGGTCATAATCCCATTGGTGGGGTTTTTTTGCTGTAGTTGTTAAATGTTTTGCGTGTGTAGCTAAGGATTTGTCATTTGTAAGAATTGCACCACCTCCACCAGTCGTAATTATTTTGTTACCATTAAAGCTGATTACGCCCACTAAGCCAATGGTTCCCGTGTGTTTCTCTTTGTAAAAACTTCCTAATGATTCGGCAGCGTCTTCGATTAGAGCGATATTGAACTCTCTAGAAATTAGATTTAAGCCATCTAGATCAGATGGATGGCCAAATGTGTGCATTGGAACAATTGCTCGAATGACCTTCTTAGTAATTTTGTTGATACTTTGACTTGAGTTAGTTTCAACAATACTGTGTAAATAGTCTCTGAGTTTACCCACATCAATCCCCAGTGTTCCCTCTTCACTTTCGACAAAGTGGGGCGTGGCACCACAGTATGTGACGGCATTCGCTGTTGCAACAAAAGTCAGTGCAGGAACTAGAACTTCATCTCCGGGCTGGACACCCGCAAGTTTTAGCGCAATATGTAGGGCAGAAGTACCGTTTACAACCGAGATGGCATATTTGGCGCCCGTATAATTGGCAAGTGATTCTTCAAATTGATCAACGAATTTTCCAACCGATGATACATAGCTCGAATCGAGGCATTCTTTAAGGTACTTCCATTCATTGCCATCGAACGTTGGTTCGTGGAGACCCACAGGTGTCGTTCCTACTACACTTCGTATCGCATCTACGACTTGGTTTACAAAGCCGGCGCGGTTGCTGTCTTTAATCATAAGTTATAGATTCCTGGCTTGTATAAGCGTAAATTATCAGGATTACTAAACCACTCTACGGTTTTATCTAGTCCAAGTTTAAAGCCTTCAAGTCCACTATGTTCTGGCGTCCAACCTAAGAGAGCTTTGGCCTTTCCATTATCCGCCCACAGTCTGTCAACTTCTGATCTTTCGGGGCGGAAACGCTGCTGATCCTCAGAAATGTCCAGAGATGTGCCCATGGATTTTGCAATTAGTTTTGCAGTATCACCAATCGAGATTTCGAATCCACTGCCAAGATTAATAACTTCACCGAAACCTTTTTCCGAATTTAGTGCAGCTATGAAACCAGAAACTGTATCTTGAACGTAACTGAAGTCACGCGTAGGGGAAAGTGCACCAAGCTTTATCGAAGTTCCTCTGGTTGCTAATTGAGTAATTATGGTCGGAATTACAGCACGCGCAGATTGTCGAGGCCCATATGTGTTAAACGGTCTTAAAGTAATGACAGGAAGTTCAAAAGATGTGTAAAAAGAGTGGGCTAATTGGTCAGCAGCAATTTTAGTCGCAGAGTACGGTGATTGCCCTTGTAGAACATGATCCTCAGAAATGGGTACAAATCGTGCAGTTCCATAAACTTCGCTAGTGGAAGTATGTACGACCTTACTTAACCCCAAATCTCTTGCTGCTTGAAGAATGTTAAGAGTCCCGTTTATGTTTGTTTCGACATAGGTACTTGGAGAGTTGTACGAAAAAGGGATGGCAATTAGCGCAGCGAGGTGGAGTACAGCATCACAGCCCGTCATTGCCTTTCTCACGCCGCTTGAATCCCGTATGTCGCCCGCAACGACTTCGAATTTTCCCTTGACATCGTCCGGTAAGTGGTCGAGCCAACCCCATGAATTAAATGAGTTGTAATAAACAAAGGCTCGAACGTCGTAACCTAGGCGGACTAAAGTCTCAGTCAGGTGGGAGCCTATGAAGCCGTCTGCTCCCGTAATGAGAATTTTCCCCGCCATGCGCTGATTCTAGCCGCATGGGAATTTTCAAACTCTGTCCTGCCCTCAAATTTGAGATTTCTCTAGAGCCCGAACCTAGCCATGGCCTGGCGGATTAGGTAGGAGAAGAGAGTGCGCATCACCTCTGAGCCGAGAATCTTGATGAGGAAGTCGTAGAGATTGGTTCCGACAACAGTCGCTGTTGCAATGAGCATAATACTTTTGCCTTTCTTTCTGTGGTCTATAGGGATGTACGAAGGTGCGTAATCTGCCTCATCAAATGTGTGAAAAAAGTTAGTGCAGGCCATAGTGGGGAAAACCAAGCGCTGGTAATCTGCCAATATGACATTTGATCCCACGTCAGAATCGCTTTCAAATCTC
>Ga0315901_10008308_pt1 | contig 12086 bp, 12 predicted proteins | sample LakEriMetagenome_10_FD_203761 | JGI IMG/M metagenome (GOLD analysis project Ga0315901, IMG submission 203761) | Freshwater fungal communities from buoy surface, Lake Erie, Ohio, United States - Buoy 2 MA116 | ecosystem: Environmental > Aquatic > Freshwater > Lake | place: USA: Lake Erie, Ohio...
TCTCTCTCTTCCAGGATTCCAAACCGCTATAATAGACCCTACAAACTCTTATCCGTTAACAAATGACCCTAATAATATTTTCATTCTTACCAGAGCTTAATTTCAAATAAACTTACTTTATTTGAAAAAACACAAACTACATCGGCGGCTTCCCGTAATCTACCAAGTCATCTTCATCCATCACAATCGCTTCTCCCGCTTCGATGTCATCACTCAAGCTCCGAATCTTGTACCCGCTCCACTTCATCGCCGATTCCATATCTCCCCAAGCTTTCACAAAGTACTGCTTGATGTGGTCCTTAATCGGGATGTTCTTAGTTCCACCCATACTGTCCCTGTACCACTCCTTGAATCTGGCGTACAACTCGTTGAGATGCAACTTCGCTTTCGCATCCTCGACGATACACTCCTCGATGAACTGCCTGTAGATGTCATTACGCTGGCGGTATGCATTCGTTGCGCTTCGCACCTTTTCAGGTTCGACCATCATCTTTGGCTTAGTCCTATGTTGAAGTAGTACCCAAGCAAACGCCTCTACCAACCCAGGAATCTTCTGAGCAAACTCTCTGTCCATAGGGAAGCGCTTCTGTTGTAATTGCTCCTCAAATGACTCGGGTGCTGGATTGTTCTCGCGGCAGAAAGTAGATTCAAACGGAATGACACGAGCACGGTTCCAAAGAGCTTGGTCACCACCTCCAACAAAGTTGACAGGCTTGTTGCAAATGAAGAAGAGCTTAAACATAGGCTTAATCTCCTTCATATCCTTGCCTTTTTCAAAAAGGTCACGAGCAACAAAGGAATCGTTACCCGTAAGATGCTTGACGATACCAGAATACATCTCTTCACTCTCATCAATCTCCTCAATCCACGCAGCACGAACACCTCCTCCCGCACGAGCAAGTTCTGGCCACGCTGCACCAGACAGTGGCTTCTTTGAACAAACAAGTGTGGTAGGAATCTTGATTGAGAGCGAACTGCCCAGCATATACTCAAAAAACATTTGAGTCACAGATTTGCCGTTGTCACCATCACCAGTCCACATCTGAAAAATCTTACGATGATTTCCTCCAATAAAAATCTCAGAAGATGTATCAAGAAAAAATGTACGAATAGAATTATCAGGAAAAACTTTCATAAGAAAATCGTGAACTTGTAAAACTTTTTCATCCTTGTCGTCAAATTGAACAAAGTTAATGGGCATAGATTTTGAAACAAAATCTTCAGGACGGCCATTGCGAAAAATGTCCTCCTTCAAATCAAAGACACCGTTCTTGAATGCGATGATGTAGGGATTGTTGTCGAGCTTGTCACGAAAACGCTTGTCATAGAAAACCTCTCGAGCCTCCTTCATCACATTGTCCTTGAAATTTGCGTTCTTCAACTCCTTGATAACCTTTGTGATTTGCTTTGACTTTTCCTGCATCTTGTTTTCGTCGGCCTCTTCCTCGCCCTTATCTTCGTCAGCATAAATCTTCTTACGCATATCCTTGAACATATTCACAACGACCGACGAAATCTTTTCTCTGAGAAACACACCTTCTTCGATACACTCCCAACGATGTCCAATGAACTGATACCAAGTCTTTCCAGAAACACTCGCACAAACAAACTCATTACCATACTCGGAGTAAAGAATCTTTGCAATGTCGTTGTGAGACCCGAGAATCGATTCTTGGACCAGCTTCTCATTTGTATCCTTCTTAAATTCTTTGTACTTCTCAGGGCTATCGATGCTCGCATAGTACTTGAGCGTTCCGATAGTCATATCCGTCTGATGCATCTTTGTCCACTGGTAATGACACTTTGTAGAATCAAACTTCTCGCCGCATCTGCTGGAAAATTCCAACCAAAGTTTCAAACCTTCCTCAGACGCTTCTGAAATGTTGTAAAGAACCCAACCAACGGTCATCCACTCTGTATAATTCTCAGCACGTTCGGATGACAAGAGAGGAAGAATTCGTTTGGCAATTTTCAAGTTCTCTTCCACACTAATCTTGTCATACTTACGCTGCTCTTTCACCTTTGTTGTCTTTGCTTGCAAAATCGGGACAAGACCTGGCTTAATCGTCTTGCAGTCCCTGTTCGCGGGAAGAATGGAAAGAACACGCGGAAGATAGTGCTTGATTTTGTTTCTGAAACCAGAGACAGCAATTCCTCTGTTGTCATAGATGAGATAATGCCTGAACGCTTCTTCAAGAGTAATCTCCTTCAAATTGTGATTGTAAACCTTGGAAAAGAGATAGGGATTAGCTGCGTCTTCTTTCTTGGAACCATAAAGAAGCCATGGATTGGTACAACACTGCTTGTCGACTGCGGTACCCGAATCCTCGATACCAAGATAATCAAACACGTTTGCAGCCTTCATTTCTTGAATAATTCTGGGGATGAAGTGGACTTCTTGGTCGGCTTTGTCCAAAAAGATTTCAGGGAAGTGAAGATGAAACCCGTTTTTGAGAAGAGTCTTTGTGTTAGTAGAGAGTTTGTATGCTGGTTTTTCGAGAAGCACGCACGTGAGGTTTGCGTCTTCGATGTCATCGATAATTTCGCGAATAACTTTTTGGTAGATTGAAATAACTTTCTCAACCACTTCGTATGTGTACAGTTTTTCTTCTTCTATTTCTTCTACGTCTATCTTGAGGTCGATGTCGGCGAGGATAGGAACCTGTTGCTGGGGGATTTCCGCGATGCCGTATTTGTAGTTTTCGTTTGAGATTTCGTCGCAGTAGCTTTTCCAGAACTCTTCGAGGATTTGACGATTAAAAAGATACGAACCCTTTGGAGTTATCATCGATACATGGGTTCTATAAACTTCCTCGGTATAAGTCCGGGTCAAAATCGTTCTAATTGAAGCGTCCATTTTGGTTATTTTAGGAAAGATAAATTTTTTATTCAATTTAAATTCTGAACCGGTAAGGCATAGCGATAAGAATTGAATTTTTATTTCTTTTTTTGATATAAAATAAATGCCAACAGTTAAAGAATTGCAAAAACTCGCAAAAGAGAGGGATAAAAAACTACTCAAAGATGCGAAAAGCCGAATTGTGCGAGGTTTTGAAAATTGCATGTGATGACGCGACCGTAACAAAGAAAAGGGTTAAAATAAACAAGCCTGAGTGTATTGGTGATAGATACGAATGGGTCGTCGGAAAGGGTTGTTTCGAAAAGACGCCTAAAGCCAAAACACCGCCTAAAGCCAAAACACCGCCTAAAGCCAAAACACCGCCTAAAGCCAAAACACCGCCTAAAGCCAAAACACCGGCAAGTTCCGGAAAAATTGAGTTGGAAACACCGGATTCGGCACTTGTTGTGTATGAACTTGATGACGAAGGGATGACACTTTTGAAGAGATGCAAAAGTGTCGTAAGCTTGCTTGATAAGAAACCGAGTATCAAATTGTATGGAAAAACCATCGCACAACCCCGTAATGTCGGGTTTTTCTCTGACGTATCGAAAGGTTACAAGTATAGCAGCAGTGTTAGTAAAGCAAAGAAGATGACTCCCGAACTGACGGCATTATTGAACTACGTAAACAAGTTTCTGGGCGCGTCTTACAATGGCATTCTCGTCAATCAGTACGAATCTGGCAATGACTACATCTCAAAGCATAGCGACGACGAAAAAGGACTTGACCCGAATATCGGTGTTGTGTCTATGTCCTTGGGTGCTGTTCGAAAATTTAGAATCAGGGATAAGGTGACTGGAAAGATAGTGATAGATGTACCAACATTGGAAAAAAGTATGATTCAGATGGCTGGAAATTTTCAGAATGAGTTTACACACGAAGTTCCAAAACAAAAACTAGTCCCCGGCGAACGTGTCTCATTCACTTTCAGGTACCACGTTGATTAAGAAAGTACCGAACGTCGTTTTTCCTCTTCCATCGAGGAGATGTGCATCTCCATAAACTTTGCGAGAATGCCTCTCAAATCGTTTGGAAGTTTGTCGTAGTCCAGTCGCAACTTTGAAGAGACAAACTTTGAATCATATGGAAGTTGATCTAAACTTTCTTTTTTGTTTTCTCGTTGATGAAGTTTTATAATTACGTAAAACATCTCTTGTCCTTTTTCGTCGAGTTCTAAGACCGATCTGAAAAACTTTTCTTTGCTTGGCGGTACCAAATCGTCCGATTCCTTTTTCAAACTATTATAAAGAGTAGATAAAGACATTCTTTATAATAGAACCATTCTTCTTAAATGACGCCAGCTTTGCAAGCCAGATAATCCGGAGTGTACTGGGAGTACATGTAATCCGAACCCCTGTACATACCTTCGGGAATTCCGGAAACTACATGAAGTCGTTGTTCATTAGGAGGAATCAGCTTTTTGTAAGCGGGTAAATCAATGAGGTTGGGAGGGTCCAGATAAGCCTGAGCAAATGTAGACGATCTAGCAGACTTGTTCGTAGTGTCAAGTGAATACTGCTCCATCTTATTATCTCCGGTATTAGGAACTCCTAAAGGCGCGTTTACGTTGAGAGTTCTGGGAGGAAGATGTTTGTTGGGAGGGAAAGTAATCAAATCGGGAAGATGAGTGTAAAGATCCTTTCTTTTTACGACGCATACAATGACTATGACAACTACTAACAATCCTGTAAGAACTAATGCGGCTATTTCAATTTTGTTCATTTATTTGTGTGAGGAAATTGATTATTTTTCAAAATAAATTACTGAAGATTATTTTGAAATGCATTCTCTGAAGTCAACGTCATTTGTGTTACAACACGACAACAATCCTCCCTGTATCCGACTTGGTCTGTGTTGCATCAACAACACACTTCGCGAGAAGAACATCTTCTGTTCACGGGGCTTGATTGCGCGAACCTACACCCTCGAAAAAGCACGGAAGTGTGTGAGTCAGAATCTCATAGACCTCAAGACAATACTGACCTGGAACGTCGACAACGGCATTCAGCACTACCGCTTGTCGTCTGATATGTTTCCACGCATCACCGACGGAAAAATTCCAAAGTCAGAGCGTCTGGCGGTTTCGGAATTCAAGGATGTTTTAGCTGAGTTGGGAACCTTTGCTAAAGCATCTAATCAGCGTATCACGATGCACCCTGGGCAGTACAACCAAATTGGCGCTGTTGACAGAAACGTCTTTGAGAGAACAGTTGAGGACTTGGGTATACACACCGAGATTTTAGATTACATGGGGATGGACGACAATGCCATACTTACCATCCATGGAGGTGGCGTGTACGGAGACAAAGAAAACACAATCAGACGATGGATCGAGCAGTTTGACGAACTGGACCAAAATGTCAAAGACAGAATTGTACTGGAGAACTGTGAGAACTGCTACAGCATCCGAGACGTGTTGTACATATCCGAACAGTTTAAGCGACGTATACCGGTCATCTTCGACTCACATCATTTGAACTGCTACAACATCATCCACGGGACGGAATACCAGGGTGAAGATTACATTCCACATGTGCTTGATTCGTGGGGAGAACGACGAATGGTTGCTCACATTTCCGACCAGCGCGAAGGCTCGCGGTTGGGAAGTCATTCGGATTACATCGAGACCATCCCAGACTACTTTTTAAATATCCCAGAGGTGTATGGTGTGGGTGTTGATATCGAGGTTGAAGCAAAGAAAAAAGAAGACGCGGTTATGAGACTCGTAAAGAAGTATGGATTTAAGAATATTTTATAGCTTAATCTTTTGCTCAAACGTATGAGCTACCGACTTGAAAAACGGCTTGTGAATACCGCTTTGTATGTACTCGACATTTCGCAACGTCCGAAACTCCTTGATATCGAGATGTCCGCCGTAAGATTTCAAAAGTCGCCAATGGGGTGCCGGTTCAACTTTCCGTCCGGCAATTCGGTTGAGTAGAATCTCAGAGTCGGTGTAAAGCGAGTTCTTTTTGTTGTCTTTAATGAAAGCCATAGCACATTCCAAGGAGCAGAAAATGCCATCTGTTTCGTAGTAATCGTTTGTTTCTTGAATGATGTCTGGCATTACTACAGGAGAAATCATACTCTCCTTTACCATAAACTTTTCTTTGTTAATCTCAGAAAAGTAGGACTTGTGAATCATAGAGGGTACATACTTTACAGGACATCCAAGCGGGGTTTCTGAAATAGAGTGTCTGCACCAGTAGCAGCAGTAATTGTCGCTTCCCGCAAAGTCAATCTTAGAGAGCATACACTTGTGAATCTTTCGTGTCTCGTCGAGAAACTGAAGTGTTTCAGAGTTCTCGATGGTCTCGATAGAAGTGGTGTTGTTTTGCTCTGACGCAAGCTCGTATTTACGGTGGATTTCTTTGATATTCGAAGCGGACAATTTCAAGTCAAATGTGCTTTTCTTGTTCATGATTTTTTATTTAAACGCGTAATAAATATCATTTTAATATTAAATGGTAAACGACGACATTTTTATTTTTGGGATTGCTATTGTGTTAGTTGGTTTAATCGTCGATGTCAAGTATGGTCTTTTATTTTCCAGCATTCTTCTTTCGGTTTTTTTAATAATGTTCATTAATAATAAGAAGATGATGAAAACAAACCTTATAGAAGGATACGAATCTACAACCATCGGAAAACCAAAGATTGACAACAACATACAATATGTGAAGAGAAGTGATAAGCCCTGTCTTACAAGTGACCAGTTTAAGATTTTTGCAGACCCTGCTCGAAAGAAACCTCAGATTGTTGAGATGAACATGAAGTCTAAGAATCACGCTTTAGAAGGTGCGCAGAACCCTAAAACTTTGATTCCCGCAATGGTTACACGACCCATGTATGATATGGAGTGGAGAAAGAGTTCGCAGATTGTTCCAAATATAATCAACGGACAAACCAACGAGAATCTTCATCTCTCTGGGTACTTAACCGGTGACGATTCTGTACAAACAAACGTTGTTCATAGACGACTAAAGTATCCTCAGGAAACTGTCGAAAACGGAGAAGTGATGGAAAACTATGATCCGTCTTACAACTATGCGGAAAAAACGTGGGACAACACCATCCTTGTAGGCAGAGGATACGACCCAGACCAATTGAAAGCGACAGGTTTTCCCGGAAACTTGCCTGCTGGAAACTGTATGAGAAACCCAAAATTGAAGAGTTACAATGACGGTATATTTACTCAAACGCTTCAGCCAGGTGTGTATTACAAAACAGAAGTTGCCGAACCCATTAATTCTAACATCGGAATCTCCTTTCAACAACAGTTCAATCCACGCACATACAAAGAGGATAACGGTAACTTGAATGTTGTAGACCACGACCCAAATTTTGCCCCCGAATCTGAAGAAGTGTTGGAGTACCCCGAAGAGCCAGATGTCAGCAACGTTTACGACCCCAGATTTTACGGTTACGGAACGTCTTACAGAAACTACGTTGATTCTGTAACAGGTCAGCCACGATTCCCCTACGATGATATCAATGCTACTAAAATGCCCAACTACATAGTTAGGAGCAAGCTTGATACTCATAATTTTTCTGATACTTATGGACCGATGCAGAATGCCGGATTAAGTCTCAATGAAGTGAGAAAGAAGGCACAGGATGCATTTTTAGAAGACTCGTTACATCATCGAAATGATATAACAACACGTCTTATGAGAAAGCGTAACGCTGAAATGTGGCAAGAAAAGATGTACCCTAAGTCAAGAGCGAATTTCCGCTGAAAGCTTACACAAGATCGTGTCTTTTAATCAAGTGTTTCAATTCAGAGTTCATTATGTCCTCTGTTATTAGAACAGACAACAACACCCCAATACGACTTTTTACATTGCACGGATAAGAAAACACTTCTCCGTCCTTTACAATCAAATCCGGTTCGATGTTCCATGCTTCGACCATTCCAAGACTGGGGTACTTTTTAACTATAGATTTTCCTACAAATGAACCTCGTACAAGACCTTGTACCTCACCTCTGAGCAGCATTTTAATATCCTCTTCGTCTGTTGTTCCTGGTTCTAACAAATGTCTTTTTCCAGCTTTCTGCATCCTTTCTACTGCGTCCAGCCACCCGGTGGACCCTACAGTTCCCAAAACTGTCTTAGAAACATCTCTGGGAAAATTTAAAACCGGGTCTTTTTTGTTATATATAAGGGTTCGTTTGACATAGAAATATGGAATTGTCCATTCGGTCAGTTGATGCGTACGGCTTTTTGTAATTCCAATACCTCCGATTGCAACATCGGATACTCCTTTTATGGGGTCTAACCATATGTCATTAAAATTCGGTTTTTCAATAAACCGAATCTTCAGTTTCAACTTTTTCGCAAACTCTTTCATAATATCGACGTCGATACCCTTTAAGGCATTACCCTTTTTATAACACACTGGGTAAAAATTGGCGTATGCAGAGACGGTAAGAATTCCTGGGGTTATCGTGTGTAGAGTGCTTCTTTTAAAGATTTCGTTTAGGACTTTTTCAGGGTTTTCTAACTGATTGTAAAAACTTTCCTTTGAGAAGTCCCCACTACAATCCTTTTTAAGAGACCTGCAGAGTTCGTCTTTTCTCATAGAGTAGTATTTTTTGATACCTTCTTTCTTTGCCTCTTTTCTAAGTTCTTTCACATTCGGCATTTATTATAAAAAATTTATTATTTTGGTTAAAAATAATCGTAAAGTTTGTGTCGTTCACAATTGTAAACCCGCAAATCGAGGAAAATGTGTTGTTTATAGTGAAAGGCTTGAATGTTTGTTCTATAACTCCGTCTTTGATTTTCAGTATATAGAACACTGTGATTTTCGTATCGTTTATAGACATATTAGAGTACAGAAGAGTATATGCACTGTTGTTGTAAGAAGTTGTAAGAGAGTGTTTGAAGTAAGACAGAAACTCTATCTTTTTAGGTTGAGGCACGAGTGTAGTTGAGAAAGGGTATAAAGTTTGTAGACTTCCATCACCCAAGTAGCAGACACCGTCGTATGACTGTGTTACCTTGTTCGCCACATAAATTTTTCGTTCGTTTGGAACTACGAATGCGTTCTTGTCAAAGAAATAAGAGAAACGATGTACAATGTGTGTGTTTGTTGTGCCGACATTTTCAAAGCTTTCGTCGAGCAATTCAACCTTGTCGTTTATTAGGTAATTGTAGTTTTTAGCCTCCGAATCCCAGTGAATAGACAAGTTATAACAATCTTCCGGTATTTCAAGGAGTTTTGCATCTTCTGTTTTAACTACCTCGAAATAGGGAATGATGACCGAAAGAATAGTTCTTTTGAGGTTTTCCGAAACTTTGTCCATAAGCTTGATGCCATAGCCCACACATCTCACATCCTTCTTATCAAGATACACTTGAAACTGGAGGGATGTATACCCGTGAGTGTAGAGAGACTTCTCCACGAAGAGGAGTTCCTTTTCCGGAAGAGGTGTGTTCTTCCCTTTGTCTATGTACTCTTGACATTTTTCCAAATTACCTCGTTTGTAGAAATACAAGGCGGTTATGTAAAAGGCATCTGACCGGTTCTTGTAAAAGTCAAAGGACTTGTTTGCCCATTCTTCTATTTCAGCCTCATATTTTCCATTCTCTTCTAAACTCATATCCACGTAGATCTTGCAAATCATAAAGTGCGAAAACCAAACCTCTTCCGTCCAACCTGCGACGTCTATGCGTTTCTTGTAATAGCTTATCGCGTCGTTGTATCGCTTCAGGCAATTATACGTTTGAGCCAAGTAGAAGTAGTATCTCGACTTTAGGTCCGGCTCTTCTTCAATGCCTTGTAGAAGAAGTCGTTCGTCTCTCTCGAACTTGTCAGCCTTGCAACCACCATCAGACACATCATCTATCCATATCAGGTCTTCGTCTTCAACAATCGCTTCGTTTCGTGCGATGTCGCTTTCAACAGTCCAATACTCGTGCGTTTTGCCTTTACAGACCCAGTCAAAACTCATTCGAATTAATCTGATATTGTAGTAAGTTGTGAGATCAACTTGCTTCAGCTTGTAAGAGTCGAATTCACCAAGCATTTTCTTTGTAAAAATAGGTGAAAGAGTGAGTTTCATGTCAGCATCCAAGAGCAGACCGTATGTATCATTAGGACTCCATTCTAATTCTCTTAAAAAATCTTTAGCATAAGAAAAACTTTTAGAACGAGATGTTCCAAAATCAATAAACGTATCAGAAAAAACTTTTCCTGGAATGTTAGAATCTTTGATAATTTCATTTGCTACTTCTACCGTATTATCAGTGGAGCCGGTGTCCAGAATGCAAATCGCGTCAAGAATGGGAAGTGCGGAGTCTATCATCCGTTTTAAAATTTTCGACTCGTTCTTAATCATAGTAATGAGCATGATTTTTGGCATTTTATGAAATTATGAGCTTACTTTTAAATTATAAGGATTTAAAAGTTCTGAGGGAAACAACGCTTCAAGATGTCAAAAAATTCGTAGTAGGCATCTTCCATGGTCGAAGGTGTTTTTCCCGACATAATGATACTTCCACTTTGAAAAACGAGAAAGGTATTATATCGCTTCTTCTTCTTTATGGTGACCTTTTCAGAAAGGTCTTCGTGTGTGATAATTTGGGTCTTACGAGTTCCATCACTCTTGTACTCGTGATACTCGATTTTGCTCTTTTTCACCTTGGTTTCGTTTGTAGGGAACTTGATGTTGATGCCCGTATACCCACTTGTAGTTTCTAAAAAACTCGTATGTCTGGTATTTGAGTTTATGAAAATATCCAGAGCTTCACGGTCAATCGTAAAGCCGATAGAAAAATCTATGTTATGCATCACCGATTCATAGTATGCAGTGAGATAAGGCGTTTCCATAAGCTGATAAACAAACGGGTTGTGCTTAATCTTCTCCCAAAACGATAGGATACAAGCCTCTGCGTGGTCTTTTGACTTACAACCGGTCATTTGAAATTTTCCCTTCTCTGAAACTTTGATAGCAATGAACTTGTCGTCGATTTTCATTGTTATGGGCATCGAGTTTCGAAAAAAATCGGTGTCTTTGTTCTTTGTACTCTTAGTCTTCTTCACGCCTCGAAATTGGTTTTTGTATTCTATACAGATAATCGAACCGGAAGGGATGTCTTTATTTGGGTCATCTTCGGCTTGTTTCTTCTTGCGTCCACGTTTCTTCTTTACAATCTTGTACTCCGTAATCGGAATGATGTCCTGTGTGAAAATTTTTTCGATATTTAGATTTAGATTTGTGTAGACGATAAACGTTTTTGTAGAAACCGCGAAAGAATCGAAGCTTGGGACGGGCATTTAAAGGGGGCTTTTAAGTAGGGAAATCACTTTTAAATATTTTAAAAAAAAAATATTATATTCTTTAAATGCCAAGGTTCGCTTACCCATTAATAGCGATGCCGTTACCCACTGTTGCCGAATTGAGAAGAGAAGCTATATTCGCAGGTATTAAAGGATACTCGAAAATGAACAAAAAACAACTGTGTGAAGCATTGGGTTACAATTATGTTTAATTTTCTTTTCTCTCAAAACGATAGGATACAAATATTTAAATTTTGAAAAATTTAAATATTTGTATTCTTTAAATGCCAACTGTTGACGAATTGAGAAGAGAAGCTATATTCGCAGGTATTAAAGGAACTTCGAGAATGAACAAAAAACAACTGTGTGAAGCATTGGGTAGAGATGAAAACTGTTACAAAACAGCTAAGCAGAAAAGAGAAGAAAAAGGTCAAACGTATTTAGTATCTGAACTTCGCGAAATGGCTAAAAATAACAAAATTAAGGGATATTCGAAAATGAAGAAAGACGAGCTTTGTGCGGCTTTGAATATTCCCAATTGTAAGAAGCCCGCTGGTGCACCTAAGCCCCCTCCTAAGGCCAAGTCTCCTCCTAAGCCCCCTCCTAAGGCCAAGTCTCCTCCTAAGCCCCCTCCTAAGGCCAAGTCTCCTCCTAAGCCCCCTCCTAAGGCTAAGTCTCCTCCTAAGTCTTCTTACTCGTACCCTCCCCCTCCTAAGTCTCCTCCTAAGGCCTATGCCTACTCTAAGTACCCTCCTAAGCCCCCTCCTCCTAAAGCCAAACCTAAGACCCCTCCCAAATATAGCGGGTTCCCTGGATATGGCGGCGGGTTCCCTGGATATGGCGGCGGGTTCCCTGGATATGGCGGCGGGTTCCCTGGATATGGCGGCGGGTTCCCTGG
>Ga0315901_10008310_pt1 | contig 12083 bp, 9 predicted proteins | sample LakEriMetagenome_10_FD_203761 | JGI IMG/M metagenome (GOLD analysis project Ga0315901, IMG submission 203761) | Freshwater fungal communities from buoy surface, Lake Erie, Ohio, United States - Buoy 2 MA116 | ecosystem: Environmental > Aquatic > Freshwater > Lake | place: USA: Lake Erie, Ohio...
TGAAGATGTGAAGAAACGCCTGAAAGACCGCGATCCCGTTGAGAGCAGTCGCCAGCAGAATAATCAGGCCAATGATCGGATAGACGTGAACCGCCGCGTCGATCAGCAGTTCCGAGGCGAAGAACCCGAACGTTCCCGGAAAACCCACCGTAGCCAGACCCGTGAACAGAAAGAAGATCGCCAGATCCGGCATGTGATCATACAGCCCGTGAAAACGATCGAGCGTCACCTGCCCCAAGCGAGCTTCGACAGCGCGGAGAACGAGGCTGAAGCCCGTCAGCGAGATCCCCGCGGCCAGCCACATGGAGAGGGCTCCCGCCAGCCCCTGCGGTGTGCTGAGTTCCAGTCCGACCAAAACCAGCGAGGAGTGGCTGAGAAACAGGTAGCAGAAGAAGCGACGGGCCTCGCGCTGAACGAGCGTCATAGCCGACGCGTAAAGAGCCGTCACCATCGAGGCAATCGCGATCAGTCGCAGCGCCCCCGCCGGGGCATACGGAAAGACAAAGTGCATGGCTGCGTAGACACCGACCATCGGCGTGCAGTACAGGAGCGCGGTCCCAAAGGTCGCGTTCTCGAACAGATCTGTCATCCAGCAATGCAACGGAGCGATTCCGCAACGGATCAGTACAGCTGCTGTGAGCAGACCAGTCGACAGGTACGTCGATCCTTGCCAGTTTAAGAGTCCCCACCCCAGGCACAGGAGTGTCAGAAACAAACCCATGTGCAGCGTGAAGATTCGTGTTGAGCGACCTCGGGCACGCAGTTCGATCCAGGGCGGCACACAGCCCAGAGCCAGCAGCCCGACCAGCAGCCAGGACTCCCGCGAGCTGAGAGTGGCCATCAACAACGACAACGAAAACATCGTGCCGGAATACGAGAAGCGCCGCGACTTGGCTTTGACGGTCGCGATCAACGTGACCAGGTAAGTCAACGTGGCCAGGCTGAGCAGCGGCGCGCTGAGTTCATCGATCACGAGCATCTGATCGCCCAGCCATTTGTGAGCGAAGTACCAGTGGTCATGCGCAGCTGTCTGATGCAGCGATAGAAAATCCTGCCAGGCACAAAGGGTGGCCAGCAGCGTCAGTCCCGTGATCACCAGACTGATCATTCGACCTCGATCGAGTCGATCGCGCAGGCACAACAGGCCGCCCACCAGGGGGAGCAGAATGGCGATTTCCAGCCAGGGGAAGTGCATCTCAAGCATGGTCGCCTCCCTGGTCCGGTGCCGCAGACGGGGTCCGCGGCTGACGTCCCTCCAGGAATCCGGTCCACCGTCGTTCCCAGCGGTCAAACTGTCGAAACGCTGCCAGGAAGGGAGCGATCACCCAGCGATCCAGGAGCGGATCGAGGTATCCGCGTGCGTACGCAAACCGGTAGAGCATCAGTCTCCACGGGGATGTCGCTGAGTTCGAGTCGTTTTCCACCGAGCGACTGCCTCCGACTGCGTTCTCCAGCCGCTGGTAGTCCAACAAAAGCGACGGCGCCCGGACCAGCTGCAGTGTTCGCAGACACGCATGGCCCAGCAGATGCACGAGTGCCACGTATCGCAGTCCACATCCGACTTCGGCGACGATGAGTCCGACTTGAGTCAGTGATGCGAAGGACAGTGAGCTCTTGATATCGGTCTGTACACTGCCTGCGAGAGCGGCATAACTCGCCGTCAACAGCCCCAGAACAACCACGAGCGCCGAGAGCGCCCAGGAGAGCTCCAGGATCGGGCTGATCCGCAGCAGCAGGTAAACTCCGAGGTGAACAGACAGGGCACCATAGAAGATCGCGCTCGACGGAGTGGGCCCCTCCATCGCCCGCGGTAACCAGCCCGAGAAAGGAATCAACGCGGACTTCCCCGCAGCTGCCACCAGCAGCAGGGAGCCGACAAAGAGAGCCTGCAGCGGCGTCATGGATGCTTGACCAATCGGCCAGTCACCTGACCCCATGAGCCCGGCGAAGTCGCCTTCCCCGGTCAGGCGATGCAGCGTGATGGCGGCCACCAGAAACGCGGCATCCGCAAAGCGATACACCCCCCAGACCCGGAGGGAGTTTCGCACGGGGCCCATGCGCTCCTGATAAAACGCGACCAGCAGCGCCGAAGACAGGCCGACCAATTCCCAGCCAGCGAACAGCGTCTCAATGCTGCCCGCGAGTGCCGAGACGATCATTCCGAGGAGAAATATCGAGAAGAGAACAAAGAACCGGCGATAGCCGGGCTCGCGATGCATGTACGACCGGGCGAACGCTCCAATCGTTGAACACAGCAAGAATGACAGCAGTACAAAGGGAACGGACAACCGGTCGAACACGAACTTCACTTCAAAGTGAAAGTGTGTATGTCTCAGTGGGTCGGACTCACTTGCATGTTCTGCGTGTTCGCCATGAGGGATGCCGGTCGTTGAGTGATGCGCTGTGGCCGGTGACTCGGGATGAGCGACCGCATCGCTCAATTCCACCCAGGTCCAGGGCACCATGGTGACGGTGCGCTCCCCATGAATGAGCATCGCCCCCAGGATCACACACGACGCTGCCAGACCGATCGACACCAGTGTCTGCGTGATGCGGCTGATCAGACTCTCGCTAAGCGAACGCGAAGAGAGAGACGCCAGCGCCAGGACAGCGAACAGCAGAGTCGGACAGAGTACGACAACCGTTCCGAGGAACTGGTAGAGCGATTGCATGGTCATTTCAGCCCTGCTCTTTCTCATGGGAGAACACAGGCTGATTGCTCATAAGTCCGTTCTCAATCACGGCGAATTCCAGATGATCCCGACGACCGCGAAACCAGTCGTAGGAAGACTTGGCAGTGCTCAATGGAGTTCCATGCGATTGGTAGGGCAGGAACCTTCCCCCGGCATACATGGACACCTGGGCGGAATCAGGATCGAGCAGGGCCAATTGAGCCCAGCCATTGGCGAGAATCCGCCGGACGACCGGGTTTCGATCCATAATCTTGAGGAGTCGCTCAGCGCGGGTTTCCATCACAAACAGCAATCGCATCGGCTCATGGATGTCGACGCCTTGCCAGGGAAGACCACAACGCAGATCGCTCGCAGCCCCATCCATCACGCCCAATAGCGAAGTAATGTTGTGCGGAAGTTTGGTGCCAGCTCCCCAGCCCGAGGGGTCAATCGCTGACAATGTGTACTGCAGATTGATCCCCGAGCAGACCGGGACCACAGCTCCGAGGATGCGACCGAGGATCGTTCCGTCATCGTCATCCTGAGTCGGGTCATACGACATCTGGAATGATCTGCGATCCAGGAACAGTCCTCGAATTCGAGACCGACGTCCCACGAAACACAGAGCGTTGGTGCAGTTCCCGTACTCGGGGCGGGTTTGGGCCAGATCTTCGGTCCGCTCCTCGACAGCCCGGTGAGCCTGCTGGGGCGTGCAGTCCAGTGGAACCGAATAGAATCGGCGACAACGCTCCCGGGCATTGTGCGCACAGGTCTGTTCCAGAATTCCGCGGGCCTCACGAAACTGCTCCAGTCGAGTCGAGGGGAGCATATCGAGATCGAAGTAAGTGAGCGTGTCGTCACCGGTATTGTGCAGTCCGCCAATGAACGCGGTTTCCGTCGGGATCAGAATCCCGCGTTCCGCCAGGATCTTCCGAACTCGATGATCGTTGAGGATCATCGCCAGCGCCCGGGCGTTGGGCCCCCCAGCGTTTCCGGTGCAGGCGCCACAGTCGTAGACCGATTTGTGCGGATTGTTCAAACAAAAGGAACCATGCCCGAAGATAAACACCAGCGGGGCAAAGCTAGAGGTGAGACCGGTGTCCCGCAGGGCCCGCTCGCCCATCGCTACCATTTCATCCAGCAGGAGCCCGATCCCGGCGCCTTCCGGACCCGCCTTGGCATCGGTTCGTTCGAGCCGCAGTCGCGTACTTGGGGGCGGTTGGAGATAGCTGTTGGCGGTTCGACGCAATCGAGCGGACATTCGCGGAAAGAGAATCCGCATGACGAGGGGCACGCTGGCCAGAACGCCGACTCCCGCCGACAGAATGGCTCCCGCCGTCAGGTCCCGTGTGCCGCGATGGACACGGCTGGAGAATGTCCCCAATGCCTTGCGAATCTGAGCCCGTCGCCGGTGCTGCTCTTCCGCGGTCAACGCTACCTCTTCCGTGATCCAGTGCTGAGGCCTGACCACGATCGGACAAAGCGCGGTGTACTGGGCCTCGCCCGCTCCACGGTAGTAGATGGGAACATTGAAGAAGCCGGCGTTGCCAAACGTCTCGGCGCGGGGCTCGATCTCTTCCAGATGCCTCCGAAATGACTCTTCCCGGGCATCGATACAGAACATCGCCTGAAACTTGGGCTGCTCAACTCGAATCGCTCGCCGAGTGGCCATCGCATCAATGGCGTCCATGGCCCGGATGCGATAGTGCCGCTCAAAAGCCATGTGGAACAGCCGTCGCCGCTCGTCACTCGGGAAAGCGGCGATCTCCTGGATCAGTTCAATCCATTCGGTGTCCGAGAATCTCGCCAGTCGCGACGTCTCCCAATTCAGCAGTTGAGCCAATTGGAGCAGCTTGAACGCCCACTGTTCAGGGCGCCGAATGTTGGGCATTTGATCTGCGCCGCCCCGGAGTTCAGTCAGAGTTGGGGGCGGGTCACATCCCTGCTGGATGATGCGACTGAGCGCGGCTCGCTCCAGCAACAGCTGCAGGGCCAAATACTCCACCAGCGTCCCCGGTGGAACTGGGTTCGGGACGCGATCGGACCGCACTTCCATCTGCCACAGCATTCCCGCCCAGCCACGAAACGCCAGAAGGCTGCTCGTCAGGAATTCTTGCACTTCCCCAGGAGCAACCCCCAGCGCCTGGAGCGACTCGTCGATCAAGTCGATCGCCGTGACCTGTCCCGCTGAAATCCGCTCTAAAGCATCCTGGATCAGCGACGCAGAACCTCGCGGCAGCGAGCCGCAGACTGCCTGGAATCCCCGCAGGAACCCCAAGTCGCGGGTGGGCAGGCGCCACTGCGATAACCCCTGATCCGTGAAGGCCGCACTGTAGGGGCCGAGGATCGCCAGGACCTCTTCATCGCTGTCGACCTGAGTCAGGTGCCGCAGAGCATCGCGGTGTCGAATCCAGCGAGCATGCCCATTGAGCGCCACACCGGCTCGCACAACGGCGTGGCAGCACACATTCCACAACAGCTGCAAACCAGCTGTCTGCCACATACCAGGCGTCCATTGTTCGACATGATGCAGATCGAACGGGGAAAGTGTGTCCAGCAACACATCCAGCGGAATCCGCCCTGCACAGGAATCGGAGATCACCCAGCTGCGAGTGGAGTCCAGCCACTCCTGGAGCCGGGCTCCATTCAGTTCTGGTCGACACTTCTCGATCGCGTCCGTTTCAGTCATGACCCAGCCCAGTTCCTCCGCCATGCCGGTGGGGAAAGTGTGGCTGAGCAGAGCCATTCGAAGTTCAAACCGAGTACACAGGCCCAGTATCGATTCGTCGCCCCGCGTCCCGAGATCGTGCTTCAAGTGCGAGCGAAGGTCATGAGCATCGATCCGCCCTGCCGCAAGATACTCGCGATACTGGACTTCCGATAAGTACGGCTGACAGTGCTGGAGCGCGGCTCCCTGGACGATCCCAGTGTGGAACGGAAGTTCCTCAAGAGCCTCAAGCGGATTCAGGAACGCGAACGAGGTAATCGGCCCCTGGGCAGGCAGCAATTTCGCCGCAGTCTCAATGATCTGGCGGAGGTTCGGCGCACTCGAAGAGGCGCAGGGCGACGCGGAAGCAACCATAGCGGGCACAGCTGAATGGTGAGGAAACCTGCGAGCGCTGCAGGTTCCGTTTTAGATCTGGTCAGTCCACCGATCGGGCGGAGACGACTTAGCCGGTTGTGACCCAGCTGACGAGATGCTCAGCGCGAGAGCATTCCCAAGACGCCCGTTTTAGAGGCGTTTACCGTGCATTTCTAGATACGCAGGTGCGGATGACCGGCCAGGGCGGCTCGACTGCACGACCTTCTATGGCCCAGCTCAGTGAACTTCACCCGAAAATCAAAGCTCTTGATGCGGTAACACAGATGGGGAATCTCGTGCAGCCCATCCTGCTCCAGCTCAACTTCTTCTTCTGCGGGAAGCCTGGGAGCCAACCCGCTGGGAGCAAGGTCGACGCTGTCGTCATGCGTGGCTTGAACGGCGGAATGATCGCAGTCCACAGAATCCCCCGGGGCATCCACTCTCAACAAGAGGACGCAAGTTGCCAGCAGGAGATAATTGAACACAATCCGCACAGACACCCCATCAGTGATATTGGATTATCGGCCAAAAACACAGGGATGTCAACGACAATCTCCTGAGCCCCGGCGATAAGCTCAATTGCCGAGGGAGAACTCACGAACGTGGCACGACCTTCCTCGCTCAAGGTGTATTGCGTAGAATTTTGAGTCACAGAGTCTGATTCCAGATTCGCTCGAGCGATCCCGAGAGGAGTGGGGCATGTTGCGTTGGCTGTTGACAGGCATTCTGGTTGTGAGTTTGATTCAATCGGGGGGAATCCAGCCCGGAATGGTCCGTGCGGATGAGGCTCCTGCGGACGCCGAAGCTGAATGGAAGTCCTTGGTCAAGGACTTGACCGAGTTCAAAACCAAGGCCGAGGATCTGAAGCTCAAGTTCACCAAGGGGACAGCTGCGGAAAAGTCGAAGATCAGCAAAGAGTTTCAGACTCTGGCCCTGACGCTGAACACGAAGACTTTGCCGCGGATGCAGGAACTCGCACCGGTAATCTACAAGAAGAACCCGGATGATTCCGTGGCTGCTGAGCTGATGCTCCAAACGCTCTATTCCAAGAATCAGTTCCCGGAGATGGTCAAGATCGCCGATGCAATTCTCAAGAAGGATCCCAAGGCGCAGATGGCTCTTAACTTCGGCGGTATCGCCAAGTTCGCGACCCACGACTTCGACGGTGCCGTCAAGACTCTGCAATCCGCCGAGTCCGATGGACTGCTGATTCCAAATCTCGCGGGATCGTATCTGGATAGCGCCGAAAACTACATCAAGTACTGGGAGGAGGAGCAGGCCATTCGGGCGAAGGAAGACGCCGCCACCGGCGATGCACAGCTTCCCATCGTGAAGCTGGAAACCAGCCGTGGCGACATCGAGATCCTGCTGTTCGAGAACGAAGCCCCCAACACTGTCGCCAACTTCATCAGCCTGGTGGAAAAGAAGTTCTACGATGGTCTGAAGTTTCACCGCGTCATCCCGTCGTTCATGATCCAGGGTGGATGTCCGAACAGCCGTGAGAACATCGAGTCGGCAGGGTCGGGCGGACCGGGTTACACAATCGCCTGCGAATGCTACGAGCCGAATGCACGTCGCCACTTCGCGGGCAGCCTGAGCATGGCCCACGCTGGAAAGGACACCGGGGGATCTCAGTTCTTTCTGACCCATCTGCCGACGCCGCACTTGAATGTCGAGCCAGGCAAAGACGGTGGAAGCCACACGGTCTTCGGACGCGTCATCAAGGGGATGGATATCGTCCTGAGTGTGGAAAAAGGGGACGAGATCAAGACCGCAACCGTGGTGCGGAAACGCAACCACGACTACAAGCCTGTGACCGGCGCGGACAAGTAAGTCAGCCACCAGGTTCAGCCACTCAGAAGCCACGTGGAACCGAGTTCACGTGGCTTCTGACGTTTGAATGTCAGGTCTTCGAACCTGTTCGAGGAGACTCCCGTGAAGCTCTGGCTCATCCTGCTTGGATGCCTCCTCGCAGCGACCACTCCGTCGGTTGCCGAGGATGCTCTGGTACGAGTTCGCTTCCGGGAGCGTGAGCCTTTGGCCGATGGAACCGTCCGGCTCCTTGATCGCACCGTCGAGGGTCGCGCTGTTCTCACAGCTCGAGATGGCGGCCTTTTGGTGGAAGACCGGCAGAGTGGATTGTGGCCGATCACCGCCAGCCAAACGCCAGCCCTCGTGGAACTCGGGACGCCATTCCAGCTCTGGAGCGAAGATGAACTGGCGGCGGCGCTCCAAAAGGAGTTTGGCGAAGGATTCGAGATCGTCCGCACGAAGCACTATCTGATCTGCACGAGTGCCGGTCGCGGATACGGCGAGTGGTGCGGCGGGCTGTTTGAGCGACTGCATGCCGGGTTTCATCGCTTCTGGAAAGATCGTATCCCGGGACTGAGCCCGCCCGAGCGTCCACTGGTCGCGATCGCATTTGGAACGGGTGCTGAGTACCAGAAGTATCAGTCCACCGATGCCAGCGGACAGGTCGCCCTGGCCCAGGGATACTTCAATGCCAAGTCGAACCGCATGGTCCTGTTTGACCAATCCGGTCCAGACGCTGGCAACCGCAGTCGAACCGCTGAAGATGTCCAGAAAGCCGCCCTCCGCCAGCCCGCCACGATCGGCACCGTGATTCATGAAGCTGTCCACCAGCTGTCGTTCAATGCAGGGCTGCAGGTGCGATATGCGGACAACCCCGCCTGGTTCTCGGAAGGGATGGCGATGTACTTCGAAGCACCCGATCTCGACGCCCGGTCCGGCTGGCGAACGATCGGCAAAGTGCACCCTGGTCGCCTGAATCGGTATCGGGAACTGGCCCGAGTCCGCCCACCGGAGATCCGCTCGCTGATTGCCACCGATGACCGGTTTCGGGACCCCAAATTGGCGATCGATGCTTATGCGGAAGCCTGGGCTCTGCATTTCTTTCTGATTCGGACTCGCAAGGAGCAGTACAACGCCTACCTGAGTCTGCTCGGGTCGAAGCCTCAGCTGCGGTGGGACACTCCTGAACAGCGTGTGGCCGAGTTTGAGAAGACGTTTGGCGAACTGGCCAAGGTCGAGGAGGATCAGGCCAAGTTCATGTCGCGACTCCGCGGTGGACGGTAACCCGGCAACATTCTGCTCCGCGTGTTTGCCGATCAAGCGCCAATCGACGACAGTGCCCGCACTATGCCTGACATTCAGCTCGTTCTCGACGGCCCCAAGAAGGCTGCTCTGACCATCGCTTTGGCTCCCGGATCGGGACAGAGTCTGCAGGTCGAGATGCTGGCTTTCCTGGCGAAAGCCCTCGGGCAGATCGGCCTGCGGGTGGCCCGCTTCGATTTTCCCTATATGTCCGAGCGGAGCTCCGGCGGACGTCGCCGCTCAGCGGATCCCGAGCCGGTCATGCTGGACACCTGGCGGCAAGTCGTGCGCCAACTTGGAAGTCCCGACAAGCTGTTCATTGGCGGTCGGTCGCACGGCGGTCGACTGGCGGGACTCGTCGCTGATGAGTGCCGGGTGCAGGGGCTGGTCTGCCTCGGATTCCCGTTCCATGCGACTGGGAAATCAGACCAGTACGAGCTGGCTCCTCTCGACACCATTCAGACCCCGACGCTGCTGCTCCAAGGGGAGTGGGACACCTTCGGTGATAAGAACGAAGTCACCAGCTACTCCCTCTCCGACAAGGTCGAGGTCAAATGGATTCGTGAGGGTGACCACAGCCTGCAGCCTCCCAAAGAATCAAAACGAACCCGCGAAGAGAACTGGCTGGCCTGCGCCAAGCTGACTGGAAGGTTCATTATGGAACAGACGGGAGTGGAGCTGGCGATCAAGTAGTGATCCGATCTATTGCATGCTTCGTATACCTTCGTGGGTACGCCGCATGGAACAGTGATGGAGTGGAGCATGTCTTTTCGCTTCTGGTTTTACGCCATGAAAGTCGGTGGCAATCTGGCATTCCTGGTCGCTGCCGTCACATTCTTTTCAACGTCCGGTTCGCCATTCTACGCATTCCATTGGATTGCTGTGTCGGTCATCTTGGCGCTCGGTGTCGCTGGCTCCATTGGGGGCGTATTGATCTCCATGGGACGGCTCCGAATGAGGTGCCCACTCTGTGGTGCGTTGGGGATTGTGGGCGGCAACAAACAGCTCGGACCATCGATCGATTGTGAGACCTGTGGATTGGTTCATGGCTCCGGGTGGTTCGGATTGAAGCTCACACAATCAGCATCGCATCCCCATAGCTGAAGAACCGATATCGCTCGGCGATTGCCTGTCGATAGGCTTCGAGAATCAGCTCACGCCCCGCCAGTGCGGAGACCAGTACCAACAGTGTCGACTGCGGCAAATGAAAGTTCGTTACCAGGGCGTCGACGGCTTTGAATTGGTAGGGCGGGCGAATGAACAGGTTGGTCTCGCCCGACCACGCAGCCAGTGGGCCAGAGCTGGCAACCGTTTCCAGCGTCCGGACTGCGGTGGTCCCGATCGCCACAATGCGTCCGCCATTCGCCCGTGTTTGCTGGATCGCAGCTGCGGTTTCGGCGGGGAGTTCGCCGCGTTCGAAGTGCATGACGTGGTCGTCGAGCCGCTCGACCGAGACCGGGCGGAATGTTCCGACTCCAACATGCAGCGTGAGTGAGGCCGCTTCGACACCTTTCTCGCGGCAGCGAGCAAAGATCTCGGGGGTAAAGTGCAGCCCGGCGGTCGGAGCTGCGACCGCGCCGGGATTGCGGGCATATGTAGTCTGATAGCGTTCACGATCCTCGGGCGAGGCGGTGATCCGCTCAATGTACGGCGGCAGTGGCACCGTGCCGAAACGTTCGAGTAACAACTGAGTCTCTGCCCAACCGGCTGGCTCCACGGGGTTGGGGGTGAGGGTTTCCGCCCGCGGCACGGCCAGCCACTCCCCATCACTCAGCTTCTCTTTCAAGACAATCTGCAGTCGCTCGGCAGAACCCGGCTGATCGGCAGGCGTCAGACTCAGCGACTCGCCCGGCTGCAGCTTGCCACGCGTCTGCCCGATCAGCCGCCAAAGCCCGCTCGCTTCGAGCCCCAGAAACAGCCCCTCCCACTTCCCGCCGGTCGAGGCCCGTTCCCCTTTGAGTTTGGCCGGAACCACGCGCGTCTCATTCCGCACCAGCAGATCCCCGGACCGCAGGTAGTCCGGCAGGTGGCGGAACATCGTATGCGTGATCGTGCCGCTGGCTCGATCGACCACCAGCAGCCGGGAGGCGTCACGCTCAGCCAGCGGGTGCGAAGCGATCAGCTCCGGCGGGAGCTGATAGTCGTAGCTGGAAATGGCACCGAGGTCGGTCATTGGCATGTGGCTGATGGTGGATGGCTTATGGCCAGAGAGGAAGGGAGACCATTACTTGGCGAATCGCAGGCGGCGATAGCGGAGGCGGTGGCCTTCGGCCTGCAGGCCAACGAGTCCGCTGCTGAGTTCACCCGGCTTTCCTTCAGCGACGACCTGTCCATTGATCGAGGCCGTGATCGCCCCTGCTTTGGTTACGATCTCGATCGAGTTCCACTCACCGACGGGCCGGCGCGCGGCCTCGCGGACTTCGGGCTTGTCAGTGTATTCGACCACAGCTGCGTTTCCATTTGGCCGCAGCTGGCCCATCTCGCTGTACTTGCCCTGAACTTCGATCGACTTGGGCCAGATCGCATGGGGCTCCTGAATGAAGAGCAGGACACCCGTATTGTGGGCAGCCAGTTTGACCGGATCAGTGACCTTGGGGTCAGGCTCAAAGCGATAATCAAACCGCAGCGTCCCGTCCCCCAGCGGAGCCTTCGTGTAGAGATAACACTTCGGCTTGCCGGTGCAGAGGAACTCATCCCCCGAACTGGTCCAGGTACCAGCTGTGGTGTCATCGACCGGGAAGACCGCAAAGTCGGCAATTGGAATCAGCTCGAAACCCGGCTCAATGGCGAACTCCGGTTCGGAGGCAGTGGCAGCGGATACTGCGACCGGAGCTGGCGTTGGCTGAGGAGTTTCGGTCGGCGTTTCCGCGGGACTGGGCAGACACCCGCCGAACACCAGAAGACCAGTTAGAGCGATCCAGGAGCGAAACATCTTTCACCTCGGTCAGCGAACGGAACTGCGACCGAGTTTTAGCTGTGCAGCTCTCCGCATTCAAAGGTGTCGACTCAGCGAAACCTGATGCCTTTTGGCATCGCGGTTCGGCAGTGATGAAGCGAATTCGCAACGCGCGAAATCGTGCTCCAATTCGAACGTCTTGTTGCAAACTGCGACCGAGTCATCTCTTACGAGAGTCTGTCATCAACATGAACAGGATTGGTCCGGACTGTGCAAGAGATTGAACATCGACTCCTGATCGACCTCTCGTGCATCAAGG
>Ga0315901_10008312_pt1 | contig 12082 bp, 24 predicted proteins | sample LakEriMetagenome_10_FD_203761 | JGI IMG/M metagenome (GOLD analysis project Ga0315901, IMG submission 203761) | Freshwater fungal communities from buoy surface, Lake Erie, Ohio, United States - Buoy 2 MA116 | ecosystem: Environmental > Aquatic > Freshwater > Lake | place: USA: Lake Erie, Ohio...
ATATGTATAAGATTAAAAAGATTAAAGTTTAGAACAAAAAAAGTATATATAAAAGTTGATCCATTTATTAATTTAAACCCTGAAGAATGAATCATTTTGAAATGTTACCATATACTGCAGGTTTATTTTTTGGAATTATAATAGGATTATTAATATGTAAAAGTTTTTTCAATGATAAATAATGATGCATTACAAGTAATTAAACAAGTAATTGATGAATACAATTTAAAATTATCAATTAGAAAATATGAATATGTTTATCCAAGATATTACCTATTTAATCACATGAGAAAAATGGGATTTACTTTAGAAAAAATTGGTAGATTCTTTGATAAAGATCATGCTACAATAATGCATGGATTAAAAATGCATGAACAATACATGAATAATAAAGACCAAACATATTTAGATTATGTAAGAGCAATACAATATAGATTAGGTACACCTGTTACAAATCCAACTATATTTGAAGATATAATGAATTGCAATAGTTTATCAGGATTAAAAATTATAAAAGACAAGATTAAAGAAAATTTTTATTAAATTTGCCTTAGTTACGCTCTCACAATTAAGTAACATAAAAGTATTATTACCCGATTATTTGAAAGCGAAGTGAGAGCCGTGAGTAAAATGGTCGGGTTTTTTATTACTTTGAAATATGAAAAAATCTTTTTTATTACACATTGATAGTTTACAAATATTAGAAGAACTATCATCAGATCAAGCAGGAGAATTATTTAAAGCAATGTATTATTATCATATTGGAGATACATATGATTTATCTCCACATTTAAAACTTTTATTTATACAATTTAAGAATCAATTTGAAAGAGATGGGTTAAAATATCAGGACACAATAAATAAAAGAAGTGAAGCAGGTAAAGCAGGTGCTAACAAAAGATGGCAAATGCTATCAAATGATAACAAAAGAAAGCAAAAGATAACAAAAATAGCTGATAATGTAAATGATAATGTAAATGTAAATGATATAAATATATACAGGAAGTTTAATCATTTATATATAACTAATGATGAATACAATTCTTTAAAGGTTGTTTATGGTAGTAAAGTAGATGATGTATTAGATTCGATAGAAAATTATAAGGATAATAAAAAATACAAATCTTTATATTTAACTGCAAAACAATGGTTAAAAAAAGAATCTTTAGATTCCATTAAACAACAAAAAAGTCCTGAAGATAAATTATTAGATTACGTTAAATCACAAACTGCAATGTATGATATTAGAAAAAGATAAAGCACGTAATTATTTACATGATTACAAAGATGGAAAAATTGCAAAAGGTTTAGGAATTGGATGTGATTTAGATAATTACATTAGATTTAAAAGAGGACAATATAATGGTATTTTAGGTGGTGATAATACAGGTAAAACATATTTTATGAGTTGGTATATGTTAGCATTATCTTTTAATCATGGTTTAAAGTGGGGTGTATGGATGGATGAAAATTCTGCAGGTCAAATAATGAGAGATATGATACAAATGATTACCAAAACAAGAATAAAAGATTTAACACATGATCAAATAGATTACTATTCAACAATATTAGAAGCATATTTTATTTTTGTAGATAATGAAAAAGAATATACTCCTGATGAATTATTAAAAGTATTTTATAGTATAGATGCAGATGGATTTTTTATTGATCCATTTAACCAACTAAATCATGATATGGAATATAGTAATAATATTAAATTTATACGCAAATTAAAAAGATGGTGTAAAGTAAATAATAAAACAGTTTATTTATCTATGCATCCTGTAACAAGTTCAGGTAGAAAAATAAATGAATATCCAAAAGGACACGAATGGGAAGGGCAACCGATGATACCTAATAAATCAATGGCAGAAGGTGGTAAAATATTCGCAAACATGGCAGATGATTGGATTAACGTACATAGATTACCAAAATTAGATAGCATGAAATATTTTACTATGATAGATATTGATAAAATTAAAGACAAAGATACAGGTGGTGAACAAACACAAACAGGTTTTCCAATCATGCTCTATTATAATTATGGTAATGGTTTTATAGTAAATGGTATTGATCCAATAAATAGATTATAATGGAATTAAAGAAATGGCAAAATGATATTTTAGAAATAATTGATAAACAAGATAAAATGGATAAAGAAATAGCAATTAGTTTAGCTTTTATAAATTTAAATTTAATTTGGAATAAATTAGAATTTAGGAAAAGGTTAGAGCCTAAAAGATCAGTAGGTATAGAGCAACAGCAAAAAGATTTAGATCATGTTAGAATGGTATTGAATTTTATAATTAGTGAAAATCAATCTTTACGTGATAAATTACAGAATACTGAAATAGAATTAATGAAAACACAAAAGAACTTAACCAATTATAAAGAAGTTTATGACTAAATATAAAATTTTAAATTTATACGCTTGTCTTGGTGGTAACCGTTACAAGTGGGACGATGTTGCAAAAGATGCAAATATTGAAATAGAAGTTACTGCGGTTGAATTAGACCCCGAAGCTGCACGTTTATACCAAGAACGTTTTCCAAACGACAAAGTAATAGTTGCGGATGCACACCAATTTCTATTAGACCATTTTAAAGAGTTTGATTTTATTTGGAGTTCACCGCCTTGCCCTACTCATAGTAAAATAAGAATTACACAAAAAAACACCGAAGGTTTTATACATAAATATCCAGATATGGGATTATATGAAGAAGTAATATTTTTAGATAATTTTTTTGAAGGCAAATATGTTATTGAAAATGTTATTCCATATTATGAACCTTTAATATCAGCACAAAAACGTGGTAGGCATTTATATTGGTGTAATTTTAATTTACCTAATATTTTAAGTGAGAGAACATTTAAAATTGGAAGGGAAAGTGATGAAGTCAATGAATTATGTAAATTTCATAATTACGATTTTAATAAATATAAAGGTGAACAACGAAATGATAAAATGGCTCGTAACTTAGTAGACTATGAAGCAGGAAAAACAATACTTGAAACTGCTTTAAATATTTACAAAAAGTCGGACACTAAACAAACATCAATTTTTGATTATGAAGTCTAAAAAATGTCGTTACTGCAAAAACGAGTTTATACCTTACAACTCACTTCAAAAGAATTGTTTTCATGATTTATGTGTAAAAGAGATGATCAAAGAAAAAGAATTAAAACAATGGAAGGCAAAAAAAGCAAAATTAAAAAAGGATGCATTAACTGTTCAGGATTATATAAAGTTAGCGCAACAGGTTTTTAATTCTTATATAAGAGAAAGAGATAAAAATGCTTTATGTATATCTTGTAATAAACCATTAGGTAAAAAATTTGATGCAGGACATTTCTACAATGCAAATAATCATTGGAATGTACGATTTGATGAAAATAATGTACATGGTCAATGTGTAAAGTGCAATCAACATTTACATGGTAATTTAATTGAATATGGTGTTAATCTTGAAAGGAAAATAGGAATAGATGAATTTGCAGTATTAAGGCATAATGCTTATGAAACAAGAAAGTTTACTATTAATGAACTGCAGAACATTATCGAATACTATAAAAAATTAAAAAAAAATATACTTGAATAGTATTTATATTAGATTATTTATTATATTTGTGTATAATTAAAAAATAAAAGATATGGAAACAACAGAAAAAACAATTAAAAATGAAGTTAATGTATTAGGTAATTTAATAGAATTAACTACAATTAATCACAATGTATTTGGAGATGTTTATTTTATTTATGTTAATGGACAAATTCAGCATTCACAATATGGTACAAAAAGATTAGATGTTATTTATAATGAATTTTTAAGTGAAAAATTTGATCTTGTTTATAGTTAATAAAATGAAGTATTATAAAATTACCTACAGATTTAATGATGGCAATAAATGGATAATAGCATTTAGAACATTAAAAGCAAATAGTCCTGAAGATGCCATTAAAAAAATGGATATGTATCCACCTTTAATAATAGATGTATCACTAATTTAAATTTATGTTATGCGAAAAGAAGAAAAAAAACAAGAAGAACAGATACAACATAAAAGTTTGTATCAAGCATTAGCATCTTTTCAACAAGATGTACCACAGTTATTAAAAAATACAAAAGGTTATGGTTATAACTATACAGATTTATCTGAAATAATTAAGATTATTAATCCCTATATGAAAAAACATGGATTAGGATTTTCACAACCATTACAAAAAAAAGAAAATAATGGAATCCGTACAGTTATATTTCATGTTGATACATCAGAAGTATTAGATAGTTACATAGATTTAATTGAAGGTGTACAATTAAAAGGTATGAATGATTTTCAAGTTTTAGGATCTCAAATTAGTTATTTACGCAGGTATGCATTAGTTAGTGCTTTAGGATTAGTATCTGATAGTGATACTGATGCATCAGGTGAACAAATAAAGAAAAAACAAGGATTAACACAAGAAAGATTTAAAAAGGCTTTACAGGCAATTTTAGATGGTGATTATAGTATTGAATTACTAAAAGAAAAATATCAATTAACAGAAGATCAATTACAACAATTAAATGAGATATGAAAATACAGGAGCAAATAATAAATCCAACTTATGGAAATGAATATTGGAAAATATATTTTGAAATTGATCATCATCAAAAAATAACTATTGAACAATGGTATGAAATATATGATATTATAAACAACTATTTAACAAAGGAAAATGATAAAGATTAGATGTAGCAAGTTAGGTGATATAATGACATCAGCTAAAAGTAAAAAAGAACCATTAAGTCAAAGTGCAAAAACATATATGCAAGAATTGTTTTTAGAAAATACTTATGGTATTAAAAAAGAATTTTGGAGTAGATATACAGAAAAAGGTAAAGCAGTAGAAAAAGAATCTCTTGAATTAGCATCAGATGTATTAGATTTAAATATTCCATTTTGGCATTTAGAATCAGAAATACAAGATACTTTTGAAAATGATTACATTACAGGTAGTGTTGATGCATTACATGATAATAAAGTAATTGAAATAAAATCAAGTTTTGATGGTACTACTTTCCCTTGGTTTGAAAATGAATTACCTAATAAAAATTATTATTATCAATGCCAAGGATATTTATGGTTAACAGGTGCAGATCATTGTATTTTAACTTATTGCTTAGTTAATACGCCTGAAGATATAGTAATAGATGAAATCAGAAAAGAACATTGGAAATTAAAACTGATATCAGATGATGAAGAAGTAGAATCATATGTACGTGCTAAACATAATTTTGATCATATACCAAAAGAAAAAAGAGTAAAGAAGTATATCATTGAAAAAAATGAAGCAATATGGGATTTGATAAAGGAAAAAGTAGAACTTTGTAGAGAATATTATAATACGTTAAAATAAATAATTATGAGTTACGATAACACAAACACAGGAGCAATATTTAAGCATCAGAAAACAAAAGAAACACAACCTGATTACAAAGGAAAGTTGAATGTAAATGGAAAAGATTTTGATGTATCAGGATGGATTAAATTAACAAAAGATGGTGGATCATTTTTATCATTAAAGATTCAAGAACCATTTAAAAAAGATGAGATGATTTCATCAAGTGAAAAGATGCGTAGAAACAATTTAGATTTTTAACATGAGATGTATTAATGATGATTTACTACGTGATAAACTATTAAAGATACTTTCAATTAAATCACGTAATCAAGTAGTAAAAGAAATAAAGTTAGCAGGTGAAAAAATGCATCAATATAATATAGATAGATTTATTCAAAGAAAACCTGTATCATTAGAAACTTTAAAGAAATTAGATTTATATGTAGAAAATAGCCCGTTAGTATGACGGGTTTATTTTTTTTATATATTTGAAGATAAATTGAATGATTGGATAAACATATTAGCAAAGTATCATAACGAATGGATAGCAATTGTTAAATCATTTGGTGAACAAAACTACCATGAAGATATAGTGCAGGAAATGTACATTAGATTTTACAATAGTAATTCAAAGGAAAAATGTATTATAAAAGGTGAACCTAATAGAGCATATATCTGGATTAGTTTAAAAAACATCTATTTAACTTATTCTAAATTAAAAACTAAATATCAAAAAGTTAGTATTGAAGATATTAAAGAATTAACGTATTTAGAAGATGATATAGAAAAAGATGAAAGTTGGGATAAAATAAAAACTTTAGTTCAATTAGAAATAAAAACATGGCACCCTTACGATCAACAATTATGGTATGTTCATGTAAAAGAAAATAAATCTATGCGAGATATAAGTAGTGGTGCTAACATAAGTTTATCAAGCATATTTAATTCATTGAAGAACTGTAAAGAAAGAATTAGAATAGCAGTAGGTGAAGATTATGAAGATTATTTAAATGAAGAATATAATTTAATAAAATAAAACATGGCAAGAGGTAGAAAAAAGAAATCAGAAGGATTAGGTGATACAATAGAAAAAGTATTAGATGTAACAGGTATTGGTAAAGTTGCTAAATGGATATTAGGTGAAGATTGCGGTTGTAATGAAAGAAAAGAAAAATTAAATAAATTATTTCCATATAAGAAACCATTATGCCTATTAGAAGATGAATACAATTATTTAGATAATTATTTTAGCCTAAACACTACAAGGTTAAAACCTACAGAACAAAAACAACTTTTAAAGATATATAATAGAGTATTTCAAAGTAGAAATGAACCTACAACCTGTGCAGAATGTTGGAAGGATTATCTACATAAATTGAAAACAGTATATAACGAATATAAAATAGAACAAGATGCCAATACCTAAACCAAAAGCAGGAGAATCACAAAAAGAATTTGTGCAAAGATGTATGGAGGATAATACAATGCAATCAGAATACGATCAAGATCAAAGATTAGCAATTTGTTACAATCAATTTATAGAAGCAAGTAAAGTAAAAGATGAAACTAACTGAAATACTTGATACAATATTAGAAAGTACAAATGGTAAAATAGAAAACTATGCTTTCTTTGTAGGTTACATTTATGAGCAAGAAGCAAAAGAATTAGTTATGTACAAAGGAATTAAAATATATACTTTTACTTATTTAAAATCTTATGATGTAATTTATTACATGGAAGATTATTGTAAGGATCTAAATTTAAATTAATGATAGTAAACATAAACCAAGTAAAAGCAAATCCTAAAAATCCAAGGATTATTAAAGATGATAAGTTTAAAAAACTTGTTAAATCAATAGAAGAATTTCCTGATATGTTAAATAAAAGACCTTTAGTTGTTTTTACTGATGTAGATGGTAAATATGTAGTGTTAGGTGGTAATATGCGATTAAAAGCCTGTAAAGAAATAGGTTTAAAAGAAATACCGATTATAGTTGCAGACGAATGGACAGAAGAACAAAAACATGAATTTCTAATAAAAGATAACGTTGGATTTGGTGAATGGGATTGGGATCAATTAGCAAATGAATGGGATTCTGAAAAATTAGATGATTGGGGCTTAGATTTACCAGTGGATTTTAGCGTTGAAGAAACACTTGAAGTTGAAGAAGATGATTTTGAAGTTCCTGAAGGTGGTATTGAAACAGATATTGTATTAGGTGATTTATTTGAAATAGGAGAACATCGTTTACTTTGTGGAGATAGTACGGATAGCGAACAAGTGGCAAAGTTGATGAATGGACAAAAGGCAAATATGTCATTTACAAGTCCACCTTACAATGCAGGTAAAAGTGAAGCGTTAAGTAATAATACACATACCACGGATAATAAATATAACGAATATAACGATAATCAAACAAAAGATAATTATTTAGATTTATTAATAGGATTTACAAATAATGCAATAATATATAGTAATTATTTAATTTGCAACATACAAAGTTTAGCTGGTAATAAAATCGCATTAATTGAGTATTTAAATAAGTATAAAGATAATTTTATAGATGTTGCAATATGGGATAAAGGACACGGAGCACCTGCAATGGCTGAAAATGTAATGACATCTGCTTGGGAATATATGTTCTTTATATCTTCAAAAGGAAACGCAAGTAGAGCAATACCTAACGCAAATTTTAGAGGAACAGTTCCAAATATATATAGGGGTAAACCACAAAGAAATAATGAATTTTCAAATGTTCACGCAGCAACATTTCCTATTGATTTACCTGAATGGGCTTTGCAATTTACAGAAGAAGGCGATATTGTATTAGACCAATTTTTAGGAACAGGGACAACAATGGTTGCTTCTCACCAACTTAAACGTAAATGTTACGGAATGGAATTAGACCCGAAATATTGCCAAGTAATAATTGACCGAATGAAAAAACTTGACTCAAGTATAGTTATTAAGAAGAACGGAGTTGAAATTAAATAACAGCACAATTACAGCACAATGGGAGCAAAAGATATTGAACAACATAAATTCCAAAAAGGCAAAAGTGGTAATCCTAATGGAAGACCAAAAGGAACAAAGAACCGAAGTACAATAGCAAAGTATTGGTTAGAAATTAATCAAAAGTTAAAAAATCCTTTAACAGGTAATACTGAAACAATGAGCCAAGAAGATTTAATGACATTAGCTTTAATCAAAAAGGCACGTGAAGGAGATGTATCTGCTTATAAACAATTAATGGATTCAGCTTATGGTACTGCAATTCAATACATAGAACAAAATAATATACATAGTTATCCTGAATGGATGGATGAAGATAATGAAGAAAGCAAATCCTAATTATACTTATCTTAAAAAAAATGTACCTAAAAATCGTATCACTTTATTACAAGGTGGTACGAGATCAGGTAAAACATATGCAACTATTTATTATTTGATTTGGTTATGTAGAGAATATCCAAATGCAGGAATGGAAATAGATTTAGTGCGAAATACATTTGCTGCATTAAAAGCAACTGCATGGAAAGATTTTAAAGATATATTAATCAGTTTAGAATTATACAATGCAAATAATCATAACAAAACAGATCACATCTATCAATTATTTGGTAACAATATAAATTATTATGGTGCAGATACACCTGATAAAATACATGGTAGATCAAGAGATATACTTTGGATAAATGAAGCACATCAATTTCCTGAAGATACAATTGATCAATTATTACCAAGAACAAAACATAGAATTATTTGTGATTATAATCCTGCATTACCACAGGAACATTGGTTAGATGATTACATAGTAAAATATCAACCATTAATTACTACCTATAGAGACAATCCACATTTAACAAAAGCACAGGTACAGGATATTGAAAACAAAATAACTAATCCATATTGGTGGAAAGTTTATGGTAATGGTGAACGTGCGCAACCTACAGGTGCAATATTTAGTAATTGGTCAATAGGTGAATTTAAAGAATGTGATATATTAGGATATGGACAAGATTATGGATTTAGTAATGATCCATCTACATTAATTAAAGTATCAATAGATAGGAAAACAAAAACCATTTATTTAAAAGAATGTTTTTATTTAGTTGGATTAAATACAGGTCAATTATTTGAATTGAATACACAGTATGCAGGTAAAAGTTTAATAGTTGCAGATTCAGCAGAACCAAGATTAATTGCAGAATTAAAACAACGCAGATTAAATATCATAGAAACTGAAAAAGGACAAGGTAGTGTAACTGCAGGAATTAGTTTAATGTTAGAATATAACATTGTAATAGATCCTGAATCTACAAACATGGTAAAAGAATTTAATAACTATTCTTGGATAGAAAAAACTAATAAAAGTATTCCAATGGATGCATATAATCATTGTATTGATGCATCAAGATATTTTATTTATACTACATTAAGAAATCCTAATAGAGGAAAATACTATATAAGATAAAAGGTAGCTATTAACTACCTTTCATTGTTGACCTAACCGAGAATAAGAGATATGAACCTAAGAACCTTTGAAAATCGGATTTCAATGCAAATATACAAACAAGATACAAAACAAAAAAATAAAGTTATAATTATATGAAGGTCAAAATACAGATTCCTGAAGATTTAAGTGAAGTTACATTAGAACAGTATCAATACTTGATGAAGATTCAAGATAATGAAGATGATGATGAATTTGCTTCTAAAAAATTAATTAGTGTATTCTGTAAAATACCCATGAAGCAAGTAATGTATATCAATTATGAAAGTGCTATTGAATTATTAGAAAAGTTTAATAAGATGTTTCAGCAGGAAAAAATGATGTATACAACATTTAAATTAAACAATATTGAATTTGGTTTTATTCCTGATTTAGAAAATATAAGTTTTGGAGAATATATAGATTGTGAAAAATACATGGGAGATTGGTCAACTATGCATAATGCAATGGCAGTTCTTTATAGACCAATTAAAAAAAGAAAAGGTGATAAATATGAGATAGAAGATTATGAAGGTTCTATAACTTATGCCGAAGTAATGAAGGCAATGCCATTATCAGTTGCATTAGGTGCCAATGTTTTTTTTTGGAATTTACAAAACGAATTGTTAGAAGGTATGATGGATTATTTAATGAACGAAGTGAAGAAGGAAGTGGATATGAAGATTATAGCGGAATATCTCAATTTACCAAAAGATGGGGATGGTATCAATCAATATATTTATTGGCAAAAGGAGATGTTACGAAATTTGAAGAAATTACCAAATTACCGATCAATCAATGCTTAACATACTTAGTATTTGAAGATGAAAAGACAAGATTAGAAAATGAACAAATGAAAAAACATTTAAAAAGATGAAAGGATATTTTTATGTAATTGATAATTTACGACAAGCATTGGAAGGAATACCAATGGTTAATACAATTACACAAGGAGCATTGGATGATATTGATAATTACAAATCTACTATATTTCCACTATCACATATTGTAGTAAATAATGTAACACCTGAAAATAACATTTTACGATTCAATGTATCTATAATTGCAATGGATATTGTAGATATAAACAAAGATGAAACTACTGATATATTTTTAGGTAATGATAATGAAATAGATGTATTAAATACACAGTTAGTTATTCTTGTTAGATTATATGAATTATTAAGACGTGGATATTTAAATGATTTTATGGAAGTTGATGGTAATCCTACAATGGAGCCATTTACAGAAAGATTTGAAAATTATTTAGCAGGTTTTTCAATGACATTTGATTTGTTAATTCCAAATGAAATGAGTATATGTTAAAAACGCCTGAATTAAATGAAGCATTAGAAAAGTTTAGATCTTATGTTATACAACAGAGTAGATCTAACCTATCCAAGATGCGTAAAAATTCAAGCAAGAATTTGTATAATTCATTAAAAGGAAAAGTTGAAATAAAGAAAGATGATTACCAAGTAATTTTTGAAATGTTAAATTATGGTGCATTTCAAGATGAAGGTGTATCAGGTAAAAATAAAAAATACAATACAAGATTTAGTTATAAATCAAAGATGCCACCTGCAAGTAAATTAGACAAGTGGATTGTAAGAAAAGGAATAGCACCAAGAGATAAGAAAGGTCAATTTATAAGTAGAAAAAGTTTACAATTTTTAATAGCAAGAAGCATATTTAAAAATGGAATTAAACCAAGTTTATTTTTTACAAAACCATATAATGATGGATTAAAAAGATTACCTGCAGAAGTACAAAATGCTTATGGTGATGATGTAGAAAAATATGTAGTAGAAATAATAATGAATTATATACAATGAATAAGATATATGCACGTTCACCATTTATAGTTGAAGTGGATGAAGTAAATCAAGCAGGTAGTAAAATAGAAATCTTTTTATGGAAAGATGGACAAGTTGCACCAAGTTTACCACAACATACATTAAGCAAATTAATTCCAAGTGCTACTAATACTATAAATTATTATAATGTATCTCCATATGTAAGGGAGTTTTTATCTTTTACAGATTATGCAAATGTTTACAATACTGTAGGATTAACTGATATTGATCAATATTGTTTTGTAAAAGTTAAAAGATATAAATATACAGGTAGTGCATACATATTATTAAATACAAGAGAATATATAGGTTTAGATGGATATGGATATTATGAAGATGGAAGTAATC
>Ga0315901_10008315_pt1 | contig 12080 bp, 7 predicted proteins | sample LakEriMetagenome_10_FD_203761 | JGI IMG/M metagenome (GOLD analysis project Ga0315901, IMG submission 203761) | Freshwater fungal communities from buoy surface, Lake Erie, Ohio, United States - Buoy 2 MA116 | ecosystem: Environmental > Aquatic > Freshwater > Lake | place: USA: Lake Erie, Ohio...
TTAGCGAATTGGTCTACGTGCTGATCTACGTGATTCAGCTACTGGGCTCTTGGTGTTTGCACCATCGTCACCGTGCTTTGGCTTAGGAGCTGCTTCGCCCTTGTCCTTGAAGTTATCCTTACCTGGACTGTTCTTGAAGTTACCTGCGCCCTTTACTTGGGTTTCGCCCTTTGAGTAGAAGTTGCTTGGAGCCTTAGGAGCAGTAGGAACTGCTTCGTGTGCGCCTGCAAACTTTACTGGGTGACTGTCCATTCCAGCTTGACCTGAACCCTGTAGTCCTGGGCTCTTTGTCTGTGCGCCGTTGTCGCCGTGAGTTACAGAAACCTTCTTAAGTTGAACTGCTTCCATCATAGCTTCTTCGTCTTCGTCACCGAAATCCATGTCTGCGTCGCCTTCGTCACCGAAGTCTTCTTCGCCGCCCATGTCATCATCAGCGCCACCGCCCATGATATCTTCAAACTCTGCCATCAACTGGTCAAGCTTGTCTTCAATGCGAATTACAGCGTCTTCAACTTCTTCGCCGCCTTCGTCGCCCATGTCTTCGTCGCCGCCGATTTCAATATCTTCTTCGTCATCGGTGAAGTCCATGTCTTCATCGTCTTCTTCTTCCATGACGCCTGATTCTTCAGCATTAATTTCGTCAAGTAGATCGCCTACTTGTCCGCCCATGCCTTCCATTTCGCCTTCCATCATGTCTTCGTCATCTGCCATATCGTCATCTTCGGCCATGATTGACTCAAAGATTTCTCTTGACTTTTCTACAACGATTTCGTGAAATAGTTCGCGGGCTTGTTCTTCATTTTCATTGATCACTAGGTTGATCAATTCTTCATACTTTTTAATATCCATTGAAATGTTCTCCTGATACAAATGGCTTTGTAGAATTACTTATGCCATAGTCAGAAAAAGTACTCAATAACTATGTATTTTTTGAGTTTTTAATATAGATATGCGTTTTAGGCAGCAGCGGCGCCTGCCGCCTGCTCAGGCTTTGCACCATATTGCTTACGAACATTTTCTAGATATTTTTGCTTTTCGTAGTTTCTTACATCCAGCATTCTACGAAGCTTGCGAATTTGCTTTAGAGTTAGTTTTGTTTTTCTTGATGTTCTATAGGTAGGCTTGCTGTTATCAGCGTTAACATCTTGCATCCCGTTGATAGGGGCGTCAAACATTTCTAATAGATTCATAAAACTATTTATCTTTTAGATTTGCATTCCGCCGCCACCTACTGGGCCTGCTGCTCCACCTGGAACTGCTGCTCCGCCGGCATCACCTACTGGGCCTGCGGCTTCCGGTCCCATATCAGCCATTTCTTCGCTTGATTCAATTTCATCCGCAGTTTCCAAATCAGATTCGAAGTCACCAGTTGATATGCCAATGTTACGTAGATCACTGCCGCCTGGCTCATCAGTAACTTCTTCTTTATTTTCTTCTTCCCAAAGCTTTTCGTTACGCTTGATTTCTTCTTCTGTTAGACCTAAGAATCTTTCGAGTGCGAATCTCTTTGAGATATAGGGAAGTGCCTCCATGCTCGTGAATGTGCCAACTCTTGCATTATCAAGTTCGCTTTGGCGATATGCAGCAAAGTTCTGTGGAGGATTGAATACTAATTGGAATAGACTTGTATCAATATTGAAGCCTCTCCAACGCAAGAACAACTTGAATTCTTCGTCAAACTTCAATGCCATGTAGTTTTGCAAACGTTCACAGTATTGGTTGAATCTGAATTCTTGAATCATCGCAGTACCAACACGACCATCGCTCAATGGAGTAGTGTTGTCATCGGGGCCAGTTGGCAAGTATGATGACGGAACACGTAGACCACGAGCAAGACGATTGTTGAAGTAACGCAAGTCATCAATCTCGCCTAGATTCTGTCCGCCAGGAAGAACTTCAACGCTCGAACCACGACCTTCTGCTGTTACAGGGAAGAAATAGTCTTCGTTCATTGATAGCGGATTGTATGTAGCGTCAACTACACTTGCGCCACCATACACTGAAGGAATTCTGCGCTGGTGAATCTCGTTCTTAACACGCTCAACGAATGCCATAGCTAAGTGACTTGGCATGTTACCAACGTCAATCTTGAACATTCTACGCTCAGGAGCACGTTGTACACGATAGATTAGAACAGCGTCTTCTAATAGTTCCTTCTGCTTGTAGACCTTAAAGATGTTCTCAAGAATTGACTGTCCGAATGGCCAGAATCTATCAAGCCCTTCTGTCAACGACAAGTGAACAATGTGCTTACTGTCTACCGCAGACTCACTCTGTCCTAATGTGAAGCGTGATCCTGTAGTGTTGTATGGCATTGCAGGAACAGTATAAGGAGTGTTGGTGCCACCACCTGTACCGCCTAAACCAGTAGCAGGGTTAGCTGCAAAGTCTGTATTCGTTTTCTGTGCAACGCTCAAGTTCTGTAGATTGACGTTGATATCTTTCAATACATACTGTTCGGGCTTCTTACCTTCTGATTCGTTAACGATTACTTTAATAACCTTAACCATATCAACCCAGTAAAGCTTGAAGTTTTCTGGGTCACGAACAAATACCTGATCTCCGTACTTAATGATGTTGCGGAAAATTTTGAACATACGAACATCAAATTCGTTTAGCTTACACCATTGCTGCAATTGCTTAGTTAGCAATTCTACTTCATGCGGAGTAGGGTCTTCTTTGAATTCAAAGCTGAATGGTGTCTTGTTGTGTTCGTTGCGCTGAGTGGAGAATTCTGAAATAATGTCTAAGCAAGCGTTGATTTCAGCATCAACGTCCATCATTTCATATTGGTTGTAACGCTCAATTCTATTGGGGTGTCCTGTATATACTTCTGGAAGTCTGGACATGTAGTTCTTATAACCAAAATCAGTATTGCTATAGCCACCTGACATTGACCCGTCCTGGCCGTTCCAAGCACCGCTGTTGCTGTTCATGCCAGAGATAGGGCTTGAAATACCTGACTTGTTTAAAAACTTTTTCTTATATGACATATGTAGGATTCTTCACTTTATAATAGTATTTATGTTAAACCATGCTGTTCCTTAATATTCTAGTACGAGTAGAATTGCCGTCATCCAGTGCGTCAATAACGTTATCAAGCTTTCTTGTTAGAACGTCTATCATTTCTTTTTGTGCGAAACTCATACGGTCAAGTGCTTCTCTTGTAATATTAGAATTCAACATTCCGTCAGCTCCGTCTGCCGCTGCAGGAGTCTTAGCTAATCTCATCAAAATTGAATCCATATTGAGAGGAGTTACGACTTCAGTTCCGTGCAACGTTGCTGGATATCCGCTAGCAGGACCGCTGACAATTCCGCCTTTAGCTAACTGAAGGTGCAAGTGATCCATGTGACCGCTTTCGTTCCAAAGTACACCAAAACCTTGCCTTGTTAATTCGGCATCTAAGGCATCAAATTCGTCTTTATGCTGTTCCATTTCAGCCATGCTATAGTCGCCCTTATTAATATCAAGGGCTAGACCAAGGTAATGTCTTGATTTATCTGAGTGACCGACTGTTTGTTCATAGTGCGGGTGACCCGATACTGTATATCCTCGGTTTCTTAATGCCGTCGCTATTGCTATAATTCTTCTTGCGTCAGGAGTGGTAAGATCGGCATTTGCATAAAGACCGGTGCCAGTAGCACCCATTGCTCGGTTAACTTCCCCTCGCATGTACTCGTTTTGCTCTCTTACTGTTCTATTGGCGTATTGTCTGTCATCATCAATGGACGAAATGTCCGCCATTCTCATGTTTGGATTTGAAGTTAAAGCAGTATTATATGTTCGATACCCACCGGGACCCTGGTGCCAAATATTTCTTCCTTCAAGATGCGTTCCGGCTCGTCCGTGTATACGTTGCAAATTGCGCATAGCGAGTCTAGCACCAGCTCTACCCAATAATCTGTCTGCTTGTTCAGCATTTTGACTTACAAATGTTGCTTGCTCTCCGTCACCTCTGACTAACTGCCTAAGTGTTGGTGCCGCAGTAAATCCAAGTCTTGCCATCTCCGCTCGTTCTTCGGGAGTCATCTCATTAAAGGCGTCTATACGGGCTCGGTCTTCCATATGGTAACGCCCACCTATAGTCCCTGTGTTACCCAGGCCAAGCGGTCTAAGGTACTTTCCGTCACCACTTTCTAACTTTGCAATCATTGCTAAAAAGCTGTCAATAGTCATCGGGGTGTCTGCACCTCCTCCCGTAGGTGCTACAATTTGTAGCAGACTTGTACCAATTTGATTGACCAAATTTTGCATTGAGTCTTTGAAAGTCTTCAGCACCAATGTTGCAGATTCTACTGTGTCTGTAAACTTTTTGAACAATGCGGTCTGCTGTCTCATCTGTTCTTGGGAAGTTCTTGCTAAAGTTCTACGTTGTTCAATGTCTGTCACTGTCTGTGCAGTACTATCAGCGACAGTTCTAGTATTACCTGATACGGTTTCAGTGTTTTCTCTTACCGTTTCTGTGCGGGCTTCAGTTTCTTCAGGGGTTTCCCCTCTACCCTCAGCGATTGCGGCAGTAATTCTTTCATAGCTTTGTTCATTAGTTTCAGCAAAATTAGCAGCAGCCGTTCGGAATTCTTCACTGGCAGCGGACATTCCTTCGCTTGCTGTCTGACTGGTTGCTGCCGCTTCCGCCTGTCTTTCGGTAGCGGCTCTTGCTCTTTCGTCTAATGCTTGTTGCGCAGGATCATTGGCTCCGGTTAGTCCGCCCCAATTTTGGTACATGCCATATGCACCTCCTAATAAGCCGCCGATTGCTCCACCGGCCACTGTGCCCAAACCAGGAACAATACTACCTAGTGTAGCTCCCATGCCTGCGCCATATAGTGCAGCAGACCCAGTGCTTGCAGCAGCCGCAGTCCTTGTATATCCTGCTTCTGCTGCTTTTTCTGCCCCATAATCTAGTGCAAGACCACCCAATAGCCCACCTAGGCCACCTAGTAGACCTCTACCAAATCTAAGTAGTCTTCCGCCTCGGGACCCTCTTCTATCCCTATCCCCATCCGGTCCATCAACATCTGGACCACCGCCTGGACCGCCGCCCATCGGTGTACTTGTAACCCGTCTCATCCAGCTGATCAGTCCACGGCCAGCTCCTATAATGCCGGTGAATATAGATGCTACGCCTCTACCTATTTTTAAGGTTAATAAAGCACCAACCGCTATGCCAGCAGCAGTAGCTAGGACCGGAGCGTATTTTGATATTTTCGCAACTATTATGTCAAAATTATCGCTGAGATAATTTATCATTCGCATTATTTGTTGCGTTCCCCATTCCAGCGCACCTGCAAATTTAGGAACAACAATTTCAGCTAATGCAAACATACTATCATAGTATAATTTTTGTATTTCACGTTCTACTGATCGTAACTGTTCAGCCGCGTCTGCTACAGCATCACCTTCAGCTTCTTTTGCTGCCATAGCACGCTGCGCTTGCTCATACGATTCGCGGAAATTTCTACCTAAATAGTTGTTACCCTGTGTAATAGTTGCATTAGTAAGTCCTAAGTTTCTTGCGTATTCTTCACCAACAAACTGCAAAGTACTGCCGGCTGATTCTACCATGGCACTTTGGCGTTCTGTAAAATTTTGTACTTGATTTAAAGAATCCGTCGCAATATTGTTAGAATTTTTAACCATATCAGCAACTTGGGAAGCACTTACTCCTAATGTACCCAATCCTTTGGTAAAATCATCATATACCCCTGTTCTTGCCATACGCCCAAACATTTGACCTGTTTCAGCGTCATAGGCGTCAGTCATCATAGTAATTAGGGCAGTTCTATTATCTTGTTCTTTCTTAATAGCGGCAGCGCCCGCGTAGTCCTCAGCTTGTATAAGGCGCTGAATCTGTAAATTTTCTTGACGAATCTTAACTTGTTCTTCAAATTCAGCCTTAGCGACTTCACGTTCTCGCTGCATTTCTTCGGCAGTTTCACCCGTAAGGTCAGACATGATAATCAAGTTTTTAGCATATGCTAATGATTCACGCTGTAATTGACCTTCAGTTTTTGTTCTGTTTTCTAATGCTTTACCTGAAATGCCTTGCAACTGAATGTACATGCCTTGCATTTCATTCAATCTATCTTGGTCAACCCCTAATCTACCAAATTTGCGACGAACATCATCTGTTACCGCCGACATTTGCATGAATTTTAGGGCGCCCTCGCCAGCAGAACCACCTAAGCTAAGGATATTTCTACCGAAGCCAGACATAGTTTTGCTGAGCTTCATTATCTCTTCACCGGAGAACCTAGCGTTAGATCCTAATTCTTGTATACCGGAAAGTGTTGTAGGTAAGATACCGGCAAATCTAGAAGTTTCGTCTCTAAATTGTATAACGCTGTCTAATGACTTAAAGACACCTTCAGCAATAGCCCCGAAGCCTTTTGCAAGGCCGCCCGCTGCCATTCCTAATATACCAAAGTTCTTACCAATATCCCAAGCTGCATCGCCAGCAGATTGGAATGCGTTACCGTATTTCCCTATACTTTTTTCAGTGTTGAGTAGAGCATTGCCAAAACTCATAACAGCAGCTTTACCGCTGATTAATCCTCTAGAGAAATTAGCAGCAGCTTCAGCATATTTTTGTTGGGCTATGGCGCCAGCTTCCAACGCCTTTGTAGAACCCGACATTACTTCAGTTTGTTTTTTAGTAGCTTCAGTATTGCTTTTTACTGCCTCTGTAGCTTTTGAAGTTGATTGTAAAGAATTCAGTAACTTCGAAGTGGCAGTGGCTTGTTGGTTGAGTAAGTCAACCATTGTTCTCATATGTTCTTCGTAGTCTCTCTGAATTTCTGGATCCATGCTCAATTCCGGTAATAAAATAAAATAGAGGTTTTTTGCCCACTAAATATCTGTTAGCTATTTAGTGTTAATTAACCACTAAAATTTTATGAGGAAAAACATGGAAAACAATCCACTACGTCAATACTTCAGAAGACCATCAGTCTATCTAAAATTACCCAGCGGTGGTAAAGGATACCCCGAAGATGTGTTGGATATGACTCCGACCGGAGAACTACCAGTATATCCTATGACTGCAATTGATGAAATCAGTGCAAGAACACCTGACGCCCTTTTCAACGGCACAACTGTAGCAGACTTAATCAAGAGTTGTGTTCCAAACATCAAAGATCCGTGGAAAATATCAAGCGATGACATGGATGCAATTTTGATTTCAATTCGTGCAGCTAGTGTTGGGGACAGTCTTGAAGTTGACTCTATCTGCCCATCTTGCACAGAAAAGAATACTTATAACGTAAATCTTATGGGGCTACTTAGTACTATAGTTCCTGGTAACTATGATGAAATTCTAGAAGTAGGTAACGTCAAAGTTAAGCTCAAGCCATTGACTTACAAGGACATGAACGCCGGCGCATTGAAACAATTTGAAATGCAACGCTATTTTATGGAAATAGAAGCCGAAGAAGACATAGAGAAGAAGAATAAGATGGGAATTGAGGCACTTGAGAAAGTCACCTTAGTTACTATGGATTTGATCTCTCAGACAATTGATTACGTTGAAACTCCCGATGGTGAACGAGTTGATAACCCGGAGTTCATCAACGAGTTTATTAGAAGCTGTGATCGTACTACATTCACCGCAATCCGTGACTTCAATGCTGAACTAAAGAAAAACACTGAAATCAAGCCAGTTCATACTACATGCCCATCTTGTGAACACGAATATGATCAGCCGATCACATTGAACCCAACTGATTTTTTCGGCGAAGGCTTCTAACTGCTAACGCCGAAAGCATCAAGAAGCTTATTGAGACTTACGAAAAAGAGGTAGCCGAGATTAAAAAGTCTGCCCTCTCAATGGCCTGGTACATGAGAGGGGGAGCTTCCTACCAAGACATTATGAACATGTCTGAAACAGAACGTAGAGCCATTAACGATATTATTGAGAACAACCTAGAGATAACGAAGAAATCACAACTTCCATTCTTTTAAAGCTTGGGAGTTGTTCTTCGAACAACTTAGACACTCACTACGTTCGGTCTATTCTTTTCAACAATAAAAACACAATATCATTTAAGGGATATACATTGCCGGTTTAGAAGCCATGGTAGTGCTCCTGAGGGCACTACCAAAAGCTGAGGTCCTTGCCATGGCCCGTCATCCTTTGCTGTCTATCCCCGTCACACTAGCTTTACATGCTGTGTAACGCCACCGGTTGCCCTGTAAAGTTTACTGGGTTGTAGTGAAGCTATAGAGTGGAACTCACTCTATTCTTCGGCAACGCATGTTCTATAGCATCAAGACAGAATATCTATAGACTCATTCAAGGTTCGCCTACCGTGCGAGAGCCTTGTCGGTGTTCCCTAGGATCGCTCCTAGGCATACTCCAGATCCAGCCGCATTCATTCGTGGTGCAGCCTCAAGGAGGACTGTAGTAACAGTCATGTCGATGTAGAAGGGTTCTGTATTAAGAGTTTAAATATTGATTGTCAAGATTTCATCTGACTTGGTGTCGTTTGAGCCTGAGTAAATTTTAAGAAGGTCTTTGTTGAGTTTAAAAAAGTGTTCATGTTCCATAATGATCCACTCACCTGCTGTTTCGGAACGGTAGTGGATGAAGTTGTCTGCGACCCAAGTGAACTTAGATTCTACAGCAACAAACTTGCCTTTTCTATTGAACTTCATGAACAGAATAGAGCAATCGTCGGTTTCAGCAACATCCATTAGTTGCTTGATCCAGCCATCAATAACTTTGCATTCACCTGTCATTAACAAGTGAAACGGAAAGTCGGCATAACTTTTGCATTCTGCGTTGAACTTAGTAAAAGACTGTCCAGGTACGATATCGCCCTTAAAGCTTCTAACTTGTCCTTCATGAAGAAATTCTTTACGAGACTGATTCTTGCCTCCCACATAAGCACCACTTCCGGGCGCTCTAATAAAACTTTCGTTATACGTCTTTGTTAAGAAGGTTGCAATCTCTCGTTCAAAAGAAGAACCCTTAGCTTTCTGTGGACTCGGCATACTCTAATTTATATCTTTCAATCAGTCTCGTAATTTTTATTCTACGTCATCTGTAGCTGTGCTGTAGGTTGTGAACCCATTTTCTTTCAGCACTTTGAGAACACTCGGGACACGTCCTGCTAGTTCTTCTCTGTGACTTACTAACCAGATAGACTTGTTGCGTCTACGTGACATATCCTTGAGAATAGCCATTGAGTTTTCAACACCGATGGTATCCATACCGCTGTCTATAAGTTCGTCAATGAATAGTGTGTTGATTGGGAAGTATAGATTTTCCCACACATCACGAAACGCAAAACTTAATCCAAGAATAAGTCGGTTCCGCTCACCGCGAGATAGATTGTCAAAGTCAAGCTCACGCCCGAGTTCGGTAATTTCAACCGATAGATCGTTCTTGAAGACAACGGTATGGGGCAATCCTATCTTATCAAGATAATGAGTTAATCTTGCATTCAGGTAGCTCAAGTTCTGGTCAATAATCTTTTTACGTACAAAGCTATCCTTGCTCGTGAGAATATCAAGTAAGAACTTCAAGTGATCACCGTACTTACTTAGCTCGTTAATCTTGTCAAATGTAATTGTTTGTAACGCACGACTTTCCATATCAATAATCTGTTCATGATATGGGTCAGTTTCTTCTGCCTTAGTTGCAATAGCTTTCTCTAGATTGTCAACGACTGTGCGATGCTCAATTGCTTCTGCCTCAGTGTCATAATGTGTGACTGGACGAGTGCCTACGCTCACACAAGCATTTTCAATCAACTGATCTGCATAAGGATCATCTTCGTTCTTCTTCGCTTCAATCTGTTGCTGCAATCTTTCAAGTTCAGAACTATGCTTGATTGCTTCTGCCTCAGTCTTGTAATGCGTAGTTGGCTTCTCGCCCAAAACGAATACAGAATTTTTATTTTTTTCTAAAGAGTTTTGGGTTTGGGCAAGTTCTTCAATTGCGCTAACAAGAAGTTCACGTTTGCTGTTGATAACATTCGTATGATTCTCATCGTGGAAGTCTTGACCGCAAGCATAGCACTTGTTATCTTCAAGTGTCTTGATTTCTTGTTCAAGCTTATCAACAAGTGCTTTATCCTTCTTCAAAGAAGACTCAAGCGTTGTAATGGTCTTGTTTATATTTGCAAGCTCTAGCTTGTTAGCCTCATAGACCTTAAGGTCAAAGTGAGATTGCAACTCAGCCGTAATATCAATATGGCTTAACGTATCATATTGAACCTGCAATGCAGCAACATCGCTGTCAAGCTTTTGTTTCCAGGAAGTTTGTCGAGCTAAGATAGCTTCATAGCGTTCCTGCTTTTGCTTCAAGTCAAGATAGACTGCTAAATCTTTGTGCGCTTGAAGTTCGGCTTCAATGTCAATCTTGCTAAGTTCATCGTAATCAAGCACAAGCTTGTTCAATGATTCGTCGTGTTGCTTCTGCCACAATCTCTGACGGCGCTTGAGTCCATCAATCTGTTCTTGAACACGACTATTGGCTTCTTCAACTGCTCTGTTTCTGAATTCTTCTTGTTGAATAGCATCCTTGTTCAATCTAATCTTTTCTTTGATCAAGTCTGCCTTCTCAGATAGCAATGTGATACCGAGCAACTGTTCAATGACATTGCGCTGATCATTAGCTCTCATTGACAAGAAGGGTTCACTATAGGTGTTGAGAGCAACGATATGTTTAAACATATCACTACTCATGCCAATAGCGTGTTCAATCGCTAACTGCGTTTCTCTGTTCTCACCTTGAGATTCGTTCTTATCTTCTTTGTTATTCTGCAAACTGTTGTTTACGTAGAAACGAAGAATATTAGGCTTTCTACCACGTTCAATCTTGTATTCGGTTCCATTGACACTGAATTCAAGAGTAACCATCATACCCTTAGCGTTAGTACGATTGATCAAATTGTCCTTACGAATCTGATTGATAGGGTTACCAAACAATACATAGCTCAAGCCTTGAATTAGTGTAGTCTTACCAGTACCATTTCTGGCACCGTCACCACCTAAGTCAAGGTTCTCACCTAGAATAAGTGTAAGTTCTTTACTGTCAAAGTTTACTGCTTGTGTTACTGCACCAATACTAAGAAAGTTTCGTAGGGTAATGTTCTTTAATGCAACGCTCATAGGTTTCTATAAATCTCTAACAATACTTTTGGATCAAAGAAGTCGCTCTCAATAGCAGAAATTTGATCAATAATAATCTGGTCAACACTTTCAAAGTTTACCTCACCTGGGGCTAAGTCTTGACTGTGCTGGTCTAGCTTCATCGGGATAAGTGACATTTCTCGTATGTTGTGCTTTGGAATCAATGTCTCACGAATGAAGTTAGCTTCTTCGTATGAGATATCAATATCAAGATGCACTCTAACACTACTCTTAGGAAGAAGCAAGCCTTCTGGGTTATCTAGTATGTCACTAAGCTTATAGACACGAAATAGTGGTTGCCCAGGCCATGCGTGAAACTCAGGCTCTTCGCCCCATTCAAGAATCATCATACCACGAGCATCGTCGCCCGCATCTGCATAGTTGTGAGGGAAAGCGTTTCCGATGTACCAAATGTTGTTACGTGCTTGACGCTTGTGGAAGTGACCGCTGAATACTTTCTCAAAGCCAGCTAAGTCATTGTCGCTCACATCACCGTGATCGGGCATCTGAACCATAGCATTCATGTAGAATGCAGGAAGCTCAAAGTGACCAAACAAATACTTGCCTGAAAGCTTAGATAGCTTCTTATGATCTTCACCGACTAACCAAGGAGCAATGACTACCTCATCTTGAATGAACCAGTCATTAACGATTGTTACGTTAGGTAGATGCTTCGCCCATTCAACACTATGAACATCACGCTTGTCTCTATAATAGAGGTCGTGATTGCCCGGAATGAAATAGACATGCTCAAAACTATTGTTTAGCTTTTCTAAAGCACGAAGACCAAACTGCATAGTTTGAATATTGATACTTGCTCTATGGTGATTGTAATCACCTAAGAAAAAGCAAGTTTCGCAATTTTCTTCTTTTGCTTTCTGAATAAACCAGTCAACAAAGTCTGAACAATCTTGGTTATGTTGTACACTGTTAGACTTAAG
>Ga0315901_10008316_pt1 | contig 12080 bp, 12 predicted proteins | sample LakEriMetagenome_10_FD_203761 | JGI IMG/M metagenome (GOLD analysis project Ga0315901, IMG submission 203761) | Freshwater fungal communities from buoy surface, Lake Erie, Ohio, United States - Buoy 2 MA116 | ecosystem: Environmental > Aquatic > Freshwater > Lake | place: USA: Lake Erie, Ohio...
GAGGTCGCCGTCGCCGACGAGGCGCACCTCGAGTGCGTGCTCGACCAGCGCGGCACCGAAGGGGCCTTCCTGACCTCGAACCTGCACGTGAGCGTGGCGCGGCAGGGCACCTTCCGCCTGCGGTCCGTGACACTGGGCGGCCGCATCGTGCGCAACGATGCCTCGGCGGTGCTGGCCGGCGAGGGCGCGCATGTCGACCTCGATGGCGTCTACCTCGTCGACGGCAGCGGCCTTGTCGACAATCACACCACCATCGACCACGCCACCCCGCACTGCACCAGCCACGAGCTCTACAAGGGCATCCTCGACGGCAAGGCGCGGGCCGTGTTCAATGGACGCATCATTGTCCGCCTCGACGCGCAGAAGACCGACGCCAAGCAGACCAACCGCGCCCTGCTGCTCTCGGACGATGCCACCATCAACTCGAATCCGCAGCTCGAGATCTTCGCCGACGACGTGAAGTGCACGCACGGGGCGGCGGTGGGGCAGCTCGATGACGAGGCGCTGTTCTACCTGCGCGCGCGCGGGCTCACCGAGCAGGCGGCGCGCGACATGCTGATTCACGCCTACGCCGGCGAGGTGCTTGGGCGCATCGGTGTGCCCGCACTGCGCCAGCAGCTCGAGCGCGAGCTCTTCCGCCAGCTCGAGCGCGACCTGGCCGAACACACCCACGCCGGCGCACCGCCGGCGACCGCCGGGGGCCCCGACCACGCATGAGCGGCGCCACGCCCTTCGACGTCGCCGCGCTGCGGGCGCAGTTTCCGATTCTGGGCACCACGGTGCACGGAAAGCCCCTGGTGTATCTCGACAATGCGGCCACCACGCAGAAGCCGCAGGTGGTGATCGACGCGCTCTGCGAGTACTACGCCACGAGCAACGCCAATGTGCACCGGGGCGTGCACTACCTGAGCGGCCGAGCCAGCGACCAGTTCGACAAGGCCCGCGCGACGATCGCCCGCTTCCTGGGCGCCGCCTCGCCGTCGGAGATCATCTTCACGCGGAACGCGACAGAGAGCATCAACCTGGTGGCCCAGGCCTGGGGCCGGGCCACGGTGTCGGCCGGTGACGAGATCGTCATCTCGGCCATCGAGCACCACTCGAACATCGTGCCGTGGCAGCTGCTCTGCGAGCAGACCGGGGCGGTGCTCCGGGTGATTCCGATGTTCGACTCGGGCGAGCTCGATCTCGACGCGGCCCGGCGCCTGATTGGCCCGAAGACACGGATGCTGGCTGTGACGGCGCTGTCGAACGCGCTCGGCACCGTCACGCCGCTCGCCGCGCTCATCGCTCTGGCGCGCGGCGCCGGGGCGCGCGTGCTGGTCGATGGCTCGCAGGCGGCCTATCACATGCCGGTCGACGTGCAGGCGCTCGACTGCGACTTCTTCGTGATGACCGGCCACAAGGTCTACGGCCCGACCGGCATCGGCGTGCTGTACGGCAAGGCGGCCGTGCTCGACGCCATGCCGCCCTGGCAGGGCGGTGGCGACATGATTGCGTCGGTCACCTTCGAAAAGAGCACCTGGAATGTGCTGCCGTACAAGTTCGAGGCGGGGACGCCGGACATCTCGGGTGCGATCGTGCTCGGGGTGGCCGTCGAGTTCCTCACGGCCGTCGGGTTCGACCGCGTGCAGGCGCACGAGTCGGCCCTGCTGGCCTACGGCACCGAAGCCCTGCAGCAGGTGCCCGGCCTGCGCCTCATCGGGACGGCGGCGCACAAGGCGAGCATCCTCTCGTTTGTCATCGACGGCATCCACCCGCACGACATCGGCACCATCGTCGACCTGTCGGGCGTGGCCATCCGCACAGGCCACCACTGTGCGCAGCCCGTCATGGACCGCCTGGGCATTCCCGCCACGGCGCGGGCGTCGCTGGCGATGTACAACACCCGTGACGACATTGATGCGCTGGTGGCCGCCCTGCACCACGCGCGAAAGGTGCTGCTCTAGTGTCAGACCTCAGCGAGCTCTATCAGGAAGTCATCCTCGACCACAACCGCCGGCCGCGGAACTTCCGCGTCATTGACCCGGCCACGCGCGAGCAGGAAGGCTACAACCCGCTCTGCGGCGACCGGCTCCGGCTGTATCTGACCGTCGCCGACGGACGCATCACCGATGTGGCCTTCCAGGGGTCGGGCTGTGCTATCTCGAAGGCCTCGGCCTCGCTGATGACCGAGGCGGTCAAGGGCCGGACGGTCGACGAGGCGCGGGCCCTCTTCGACCAGTTCCACCAGATGATCACCTCGCCTCCGGGCTCGCCACTGGCCGACCTCGGCAAGCTGAGCGTGCTTTCGGGCGTGCGCGACTTTCCGACGCGCGTCAAGTGTGCCGGCCTGGCGTGGCACACCCTGAAGGCCGCGGTGGCCGATTCGCCCGCGGCCCCCGTCTCGACTGAATAAAGGAGCCGCTTGCGCATGCTGCCGATGATGCCTCCGGGCACGATGCCACCACCGTCGGTGCCCCATCCCCATAGCGTCCCGCCTGCGTCCGCCGGCGCGGTGGCCACGCCGGCTCCTGTGACCAGCGAGCCGGTGAGTGAACTCGTGCCGTCGGTTGAGCAGACGGCTGCGCTGGGGCCAGCCGTGATCGAGGCGCTCAAGACGGTGTTCGACCCGGAAATTCCCGTGAACATCTACGAACTCGGCCTCATCTACGACGTCATCGTCGACGCAGAGGCGAGGGTCGGCGTGCGCATGACGCTGACGGCGCCGGCGTGTCCGGCGGCGCAGACGCTGCCGGTCGAGGTGCGCGAGAAGGCCTCGCGCGTGGCGGGCGTCAACTCGGCGCGCGTGGAAGTCGTGTGGGATCCGCCCTGGACCAAGGACCGCATGTCCGACGCGGCGAAGCTGCAGCTGGGGATGTTCTAGTCACCATGCGCGTGCTCGTGTGCACGGCCACGCCACTCGAGAGCGAGTGGCTGCGCGCGCAGGCCACATCCCATCCGGACCTCGACTGCATCGTCACCGGGGTCGGCCCGGTCAATGCCGCCCACGCCGTGACGCAGGCGCTGCTCACGCGCCGCCCCGATGCCGTGATCGTGTGCGGCATCGCCGGAGCCTATCCTTCGTCTGGCCTCGAGGTGGGTGAGGTGGTGTGCGCCTCGAGCGAGTGCTACGGCGACCTGGGGGCGCAGAGCCCCGATGGCTTCCTCGACATGGAGGCGCTGGGGTTTCCCGTGATTGCCGGTCCGCCGGCGTACTTCAACCGCCTGCCGCTGCAGGTGTTTCCCGTTGAGCGCTGCGTGCCGCACATCACCGTGTCGACCTGTACCGGCACCGAGGCCGATGCCCGGGCCCTCGAGGCGCGCACGGGCGGTGCCGTCGAGAACATGGAAGGGGCGGCCGTCGCGCACGTGGGGCTGCTGCACGGCGTGCCGGTCGGCCAGGTGCGCGGCATCAGTAACAGGGTGACCACGCGCGACCCGCGCACGTGGCGTATTCACGAGGCGGCGCTGGCCGCGCAGCAGGCCCTCTGGACATGGCTGACCGCACGCTGACCTTTGCGTTTTCGCCGTGTCCCAACGACACGTTCGCCTTCCACGCACTCGTGCACGGCCTGGTGCCTGGCGTCAGCGTGCAGCCGCAGCTCGACGACATCGAGGCGCTGAACCTGCGCGCGGAACGGGGCGAGGCCGACATCACCAAGGTGTCGATGGCGGCCGTCGGGCGCGTTCGCCAGCACTATGTGCTGCTGCGCGCGGGCGGAGCGGCCGGCTTCGGCGTGGGCCCCATCGTGGTCGCGCGCACATCGCGGCCCGTGGGCGGGCGCATCGCCATCCCGGGCGAGCGGACGACGGCGGCGCTGCTGCTGCGGCTGGTCGGGCACTTCGAGACGGTGCCCATGCGGTTCGATCGCATCGAAGACGCGGTGCTGTCGGGCGAGGTTGACTGCGGTGTGCTCATTCACGAGGGCCGCTTCACCTATCAGGCGCGCGGCCTCATGCTGCTGGAAGACCTGGGACACGTCTGGGAGACCCGCCATCACTGTCCGCTGCCACTGGCCGCCATCGCCATCAGGCGCGACCTCGCCGACGCCTGGGGGGCGCGGGTCGATGCCGCGCTGCGGGCCAGCGTCGAGCATGCCTTCGCGCAGCCGGCGGCGAGTGCGGCGTATGTGGCCGCCCATGCGCAGGAGATGGATCCCGACGTGACGCGGCGCCACATCGCCCTGTACGTGAACGATTACACCCGTGCACTCGACGAGCAGGCGGTGTATCGTCTGGTGCAGTGGGCGGAGGCCGAGGGACTGTTCCCTGCCGCCGAACCCACGCTGCCCCTGTTTCTGGCCTGATTCACGACGCGGGAGCCGAGGTACGGCCGCCCGCCAGAGGACGCTGATGATGAGACGAGCCATCTGCACCACCCTGAGCCTGCTGCTGCTCGGCGCGACCGTGACCAGCGCCCGCGCCCAGTCGGCGCCGGCCCAGCCGCCCACGCCGACCGATGTCCGTCCCGGCAGCATCACCGCCGAAGACGTGCCGTATCCGTATCCTTCGTCGTACCTCGATTTCACGACGTACGGGCAGGCCGTGCGCATCGCCTATATGGATGTGGCGCCCCTCGGCACGCCGAACGGGCACACGGTGGTGCTGTTCCATGGGATGAACTTCGCCGGCTTCTACTTCGGCGGCCCGGCCGAGGCCATCCGCAAGGAAGGCTTCCGCGTCATCATCGTCGACCAGATCGGCTTCGGCCGGTCGTCGAAGCCGATCATTCCGTACAACTTCCACGACATGGCGTACAACACGCGCCGCATCCTCGACCACCTGAAGATCGACAAGGTGATGGTCGTGGGGCACTCGATGGGCGGCATGCTCGCCGCGCGCTTTGCGACGCAGTACCCGCAGCGCACCGAGCGCGTGGTCATCTACAACCCCATCGGGCTCACCGACGCGCGGTTCGACCGCCCGTGGACGCCGGTCGACGAGTCATATCCGCGCAACCTCGCCTCGACGTACCAGACGGTGCGGGCCGGGCTCTTCCGCTATGTGTCTCACCGGCCCGAGGCATGGAATGCCGACTTCGAGCGCTGGGCCCGCGTGCGCTACTCGTGGACGCTCAGCGCCGACTGGCCGCGGTACGCGATGGTGCAGTCGCTCATCAGCCAGATCACCTATCTCGATCCGGTCGTCAATGACTGGGCGAACATCAAGGCACCGACGCTGGCATTCGGTGGAGCCGAGGACAGCCTGGCCGGCACCGCCGCCGTGTTTCAGGCGCGCATGAAGCACATCGCCGACACGGTGCCCAATGGCAACGGCCGGTTGCTGCTGCTGCCGGGACTCGGCCACGTGCCGCACCTGGAAGATCCGGGCCGCACCTATCCGCCGCTGCTGGCGTTCCTGAAGGAAGGGCTCGCGACGCGCTGAGCGTCTGCCCAGAGAGTGGGATTCCGCGTTGCTCTACTGCGAGCAGCGCGGAGCCGCCACCGACTGCCCTGCCATCACGGCCGCGCGATACGCCGCGATTTCCCGCTCGCAGCGCGAGGTGTCGGCGCGCTGGACAATCTTGAACAGGGCCCAGCCAGCCAGGCTCGACAGAGGGGCGGGCGGCGAGCGGAACGCGACGGGCGTCCACTGGGAGATGAAGTCGCTGTGTGTCGGGGCACCGAACGGCGTGGGCGTGCCTTTCCGAATGTCAAACCCTTCCAGAATGTTGATACGGGGTGCCGCCCCGAACACCTGCACCTGAAACTGCAGCTTGAGCCCGGCCTGATTCTGCTGCGCGCGCGCTTCTGACACGCGCAGCCCCTGGCGGATGCGCGACATCGATACCCCCAGACGGGTTGGGTCAACGGTGGCCTCGTCGCCGGCCTGCCCGGGCTGACCGGCCTGATCGGCGGGCGTCGTCGACTGGGCCAGGCCGGGTGCGGCCGTCGCCAGCAGCATCGCGAGGGTCAGCAGCGCGCACCGCATGCACGCATTATGACGCGTTCGGGGTCGGGTTGGCCTGACGTCAGTCGGCCCGCAGGCCCAGGGCCCGCTGCAGGCACTGCTGCACCCGGGTTACGCCCTCGGTGAGCGCGGCCGGTCCCGGCTGCAGGATATAGGCCGACTTCACTTCATACAGATGCCCGTGGCGCACGGCCGGAATGGCGTCCCAGCCCGGTCGGGCCGCCACTCGCTCGGGGCGGAAGGGCTTTCCGCACCACGATCCGAGAATGACGTCGGGCTGCGCCGCAATGACCTCGTCGCCCGTGACGATGCGGTCTCTGGCCAGCGAGGCCTGCCGGCGATCGGGGAAGACCGGGTCGCCGCCGGCAATCTCGACCAGTTCCTCGACCCATCTGATGCCCGAGATCAGCGGGTCGTCCCATTCCTCGAAGAACACACGCGGCCGTCGCGGGAATGCACGGGCCTGCACGCGAATTTCGTCGAGCCCGGCCTCGAGCTGCACGACCAGAGCCTCGCCGCGTGCGGCCGCACCGACAATGCCGGCCAGCACGCGAATCATCTGGAAGATCTCGGCGACCGAGCGCTGGTTGAACGTGAACACCGGATATCCGCGCTTCACGAGCGTCGTGGTGATCTCGGCCTGCAAGTCCGAGAAGGCCACGATCAGGTCGGGCTTCAGAGCCTCGATCTTTTCGTAGCGGGCGTGCAGGAACGACGAGACCTTCGGCTTCTGCCGCGCTTCGGGCGGTCGCACGGTGTAGCCACTCACGCCGACGACGCGATCGCCTTCCCCGAGCAGGTACAGGGTTTCGGTGGTCTCTTCCGTGAGGCAGACGATGCGTCGTGGATAGTCCATAACGCACTCAGGGATGCAGGGCCGCTGCGAACCGGTCGATGGCGTCGGCCACCCGGGGGCCCGGCACGGTGAGCCACGATCCCTGCAGCACGACGATGCGTCCCTGCCGCACGGCGGGGACGGAGGCCAGTGTCTGCCAGGCGGCACGATCGCCCGGGACATCGGCGCGCGCCGGATCGGTGCCGCCGCGAATCTCGAGAATGACCTCGGGGGCCCTGGCGAGGATTACCTCGGTCGTGGCCTGCACCGATTCGCGCGCGACATCGGCAAACACGTTGTGGCCTCCGGCGGCCTCGAGCATGTCGTGGAGGAATCCGGTGCCGCCGACGGCGTAGATGTTCCGGAGGCTGCCGGGCTCGCGGCCGAACACCAGCAGGGTGCGCGGCCGGGGGCGTCCGGCGACGCGCGCACGCGTGGCAGCGATCTGCCGATCGATCCGGAGTGCCAGCGCTTCGGCCTCGGCCTGATGCCCGGTGCGCAGACCCAGGGCCCGCAGCGTGGCGAGGGCATCGGCGAGTCCGCCGTGCCGATAGTCGAAGGTCGCGATGCCTGTGCGCGCCAGCTGCGTTTTCAGCTCGGCCTGCGAGCCGTAGGTGATCACGAGGTCGGGCCTGAGCGAGAGGATGCGCTCGACGTCGGGGTCGAGCAGCGCGCCCACGCGGGGCAGAGCCCGCACGGCCTCGGGGTCGCGATCAAAGCTGCTCACGGCGACCACCTGGGGACCGGCCCCGATGGCAAACAGCATCTCGGTCAGGTTCGGCACCAGCGAGATGATGCGCCGGGGTGCCTGCGCCATCAGCGGGACGGCGGCAGCCAGGGCGAGGACCAGCGCCAACCGCAGGGCCATGCGGCGGCGCGCCACCGGTGTCGTCATGCGTGCCTCACCAGCAGCCAGAGGAAGAAGGGGCCGCCAACCACGGCCGTGATGATGCCCACAGGCACTTCCACCGGGGCGAGCAGCGTGCGTGCCAGCACGTCGCAGGCTACGAGGAAGGCTGCTCCCACGAGCGTGGACGCCGGAAGCACGAGACGGTGGTCGGCGCCCACCACGAGGCGGACAAGGTGCGGCACGATGATGCCGATGAAGCCCACGGGCCCGCCCAGCGAGACGGCGGCCCCGGTCGCCAGTGAGGCGCTCACGAAGGCCAGCCGCTGCGCGCCGGCGACATCGACGCCGCGCGATGCGGCCACATCCTCGCCCATCGTCAGGAGGTTGAGCGCGCGAGGCAGCACGGCCATGCCGGCAGCGGACAGCAGCAGCAGCGGCAGCGCACCAGCGAGCGGGGCGAGCGTGCCGACGTCGAGGTCGCCCATCAGCCAGCGCACGGCGCGCAGCGCGTCGGCCATGTCGGCGAAGTACTGCACGAAGAGAATCAGGGCCGAGAAGAACGCGTTGAGCGTGACGCCGGCCAGCAGCAGCACGTTGGTCGACAGTCCCCGGCGCTGCGAGGCCGCCAGGGCGTACACGATGGCGGTGGCCAGCATCGACCCGGCGAAGCTGGCGAGGGGCACGGCCGAAATGCCCAGCAGCGTGGCTTCGAGGCGGAAGGCGGTGGCGAGCATGGCGCCGAGTGCCGCGCCGGACGACACGCCGAGCGTGAACGGCGTGGCGAGGGGATTGCGCAGCAGGGCCTGCAGCACGACGCCCGCGGCGGCAAGCGCCGCGCCTACCAGTGCCCCGGCCAGCACCCGGGGCAGGCGTGCCACGAAGAAGATCTGGGCGTCGACATTGGCCTGCCAGTCGAGCGCGGGATCGAAGGCGCGCGCGAGGCTGATGGGCGTGCTGCCGACTGTCGGGGCCCACAGCACCACCGACACGGTCAGCAGCCCGGCCGCGGCCATCACGAGAGGAAACCGGCGCCTGACCATCATGTCTGGTGTCTCCCGATGGGCACGATGGCGATGGCGCCGGTGGCATCGGCCGGCAAGACATCGGCCTCGACGTCGAAGACGTCCCTGAGGTGCGCCGGGGTCAGCATGTCGCCCACGGGTCCGCTGCCGATGATGCGGCCGTGGCGCAGCAGCACGAGCCGGTGGCACACCGACGCGGCCAGGTGCAGATCGTGTGTCGACAGCACGAGCGTCACGCCGCGGTCGGTGTTGAGACGGCGCAGCAGGGCGGCCAGGTCGAGCTGCGCGCCGAGGTCGAGTGCGGTGGTGGGTTCATCCAGCAGGAGCACCTGCGGCTGCTGGGCCAGCGCTGCCGCGATGATCACGCGCTGCTGCTCGCCGCCACTCAGCGTGCGGAACAGCCGGTCCTCGAGAGCCGAGGTCCCGGTGGCCGCCATGGCGGCGCGGGCCTGCGCGTAGTCGTCGGGCCCCTCCATGCTGAACGGGCCCAGGTGCGGATGTCGGCCCATCAGCACCATGTCGAGGGCTGTATAGTCGAACGCCAGCTCGATGCCCTGGGGCACCACCGCCAGCAGCTGCGCCACGGCCCGCCGTGACAGGCTCGTCAGCGCGGCGCCGTTGAGCATGACCCGGCCCGACGTGGGCGTGCGGACGCCGCTCAGCAGGCGCAGCAGTGAGGTCTTGCCCGACCCGTTCGGCCCGAGCAGTCCCACCACCTCCCCTGGCCGGACGTCGAGCGTCACGCCGTCGAGGACGAGCGGCGACTCGGGCCGGTAGCGGAGCGAAACGTCAGCGGCCTGCAGCAACACGCAGCCCCAGCGTGAATGTGCGGCCCGGCGACGGAAAGCCCAGGACTTCCTCGTAGCGCACGTTGGCCAGGTTCATCGCCCGGCCGGTCAGCTGCAGCCGCCCGCGCAGCGTGACCGACAGGCCGGCATTAACGAGCGAGTAGGCCGGGTTGGCGAACAGGCCACCGCCGGGTCCCCAGAACGGCTCGGCGTCGAGGGTCTGGCCACGCCACTGCCACTGGCCGAAGGCGTTCAGGCGTCCGCGGGTGACAGAGGTGTCGAGGCCGCCCTGATGCCGGGGACGCCGCAGCAGCGCATCGCCCACGCGGTACGGTGCCGGTGCTGATGTCGTCCCGTCGACGGCCAGCACCGCCGACGAGGTGAAGGTGTAGTGGCCCTGCAGCGACCACGCGCGCGACGGCCGCCATGCACCGGTGAGCTCGACGCCCCGCGTGCGGGCATTGGCGATGTTGTCGGTGCGCCACCGGCTGACGCCGGTGAACGAGCGTCCCACGGCCACGATGAGGTCGTCGAAGCGGTTGACGAACGCCGTGGCGTCGAGGTGCACGCGTCCGTCCGCCAGCGTCTGCGCCACGCCGGCATCGGCGCTGCGGCTCTGTTCCGGGCGAAGGCCGGCGTTGTCGGTGAAGGTCATTTCGAAGGCATCCGGTGGCCGGATGCCGGTGCCGGCCGCGGCATGCAGCCGCGTCTCGCGCCCGGTGCCGGTCCGCAGCATGACCCACTGGGCCGTCAGCTTCGGATTGACCGACCAGCGCAGGTCGCGCGGCAGTGCGGGCCGGGGTGTCCAGCCCAGCCGATCCGCCGGCAGCGCCTCACGGACGATGCGCTCGGCGCGGGTGCCGGCGACGACGGTCAGGCGGGGATGCGCGCGCAGCCGTGCCTCGGCGAACAGACCGAGCTGCTGGCGGCCGACGGGCATCGGCTGGCCGTCGGCCGTGATGAACGTGCTGCCACCCTCCTCGCGCATCCAGTCCGCACCGGTGCTGAGGTCCACGCGACTGGAGGCCGCCACGTCGGTCTGGGTGCGCGCGTGCAGGCGTCGCGTATAGCCTTCCGAGGGAAACCCGCCGGCCGAGGTCAGCGTGAACTCGCTGAGGTCGGCATCGGTGCGCTGCCGGAGGCGGCTGTTGCGGCCGAACCACGGGTGCGAGAGGCGCACGGCGCCCGTCTGGCGCTGCGTCAGGTTCCGGCTGGAGCGATCGACCGCCTGGAAGCGCCGGGCCGGGTCACTGCCCACCGGGCCGGGAACGCCCCGGTCGGTGTCGACCAGGCGCCAGGTGCCGCGCAGTTCGAGGCCGTCGGCGGTGCGCCAGCCCAGCGTCGCGGTGCCCTGCCCAATGCGGGCATCGTCGTTCGAGACGGCCGAGCCATCGGGGGCCGGCCCGGTGTAGCCGGCCTCGGTGAAGGTGTCAGCGCCGGCCTGCCAGAAAAGGCGTCCGTATTCCCCGGTCGTCGAGAGGGCCCCGCGCCGCAGCTGCCGGCTGCCACCTTCGGCCAGGGCCTGCACCGTCGGGGGCCCGCCGGTCCGGGTGATGATCTGCACGACGCCGGCGACGGCGTCTCCGCCGTGGAGGGCGCTCTGGGGCCCACGCACCACCTCGATGCGGTCGACATCCGCCAGCGGCACCTGCGACAGGTCGAGGCCGCCGCCGAGGCTGTTGGCGCGCACCCCGTCCACGAGCACGAGGGTGAAGTCTGATTCGCCCCCCCGCAGAAAGAGGGACGTCTGGGCCCCGGGCCCTCCCGTCTGCAGCACCGTCAGGCCGGGCACAGACCGCAGCACCTGGCTCAGGCCGAACTGCTGGCGGGCCTCGAGGTCAGCCTGTCCGATGACCGTCACGCTGTCTGCCAGGCCCGACAGCGGCTGGCCGATCTGGCTGGCGGTGACCACGACGTGCTCGTCGATAGCGGTGAGCGACAGCTGCAGGACCACCGGAGCACGGCTGTCGGCGGCCACCGTGACCGGGATGCCGGACAGGCCGGGAGCGCTGGCCCGCAACGTCATCGGTCCGACACCGGGGTTGGGCACCTCAAAGCGTCCGTCGGCGTCTGAAAGAACGGCTGTACGTCCGCCGCCGCCGCGGTCCACCTCGATGATGGCCCGGACGACCGGGTGGTGGTCCGGGTCGATGACCTGGCCCCGCAGGGCAGCGTCAGTCTGGGCGGACGCGACGCCCGAGGCAATGTGGAGGGAGAAGACAGCGGCAGCGATGGCGATCCGCGGTAAGGATGCGGATGGCACGCTGCCCGGAAGACACGGGCAGTGCATGTGAGGCCTCCCCGGCGTGACCCGCGCCGGTTGCCTGCTGCCGGAAGTGGCAGGCAGGCCGAAGGACGTTTTCCGAATGGCGGAAGGTCTCCTGACTTGCGGATCGAGGCGCGCACCCGGCGTCTTCCCATCGCCGAGGCGACAGTGACGGAACCCTGACGGGCAGGGTTCACTGGCAGGCACGCGCTCCCCGCTTACAGTGGCGGGACCGTGTGGGAGTTACACCCAGCTTCCCTGACCGCCGGGAACGCGTCGATTGTCGGGGCGGATTGTAGCACACGCCTTCGGGGACGCCGGCGCGCGCCCGGGCGGAATGGCCGGGGCTGACTGAAGGAACGGGGGAGCCGCCGCGGAGTGCGTGGGCCCTTCGGATGGATTGCGAGTAGAATACGGGGTTGGTACACCC
>Ga0315901_10008318_pt1 | contig 12076 bp, 16 predicted proteins | sample LakEriMetagenome_10_FD_203761 | JGI IMG/M metagenome (GOLD analysis project Ga0315901, IMG submission 203761) | Freshwater fungal communities from buoy surface, Lake Erie, Ohio, United States - Buoy 2 MA116 | ecosystem: Environmental > Aquatic > Freshwater > Lake | place: USA: Lake Erie, Ohio...
TTGACTGTGGCAGAGCCGGAAGGCGCCGCCAAGGGGGTTTAATCGGTCGGTTAAGCGGTCGCGCTAGGGGTGCATGCCCTCCGCATCGGGATTGGCGCGGGCGGCGGCGAGGGCAGCCAGGCGAGCCTCGTGATCGGCACGGGTGATCGGGAAGCGGCGGATCACCAGGCTGACGGCCACGGCAAAGACCGCCACGACCGCAGCATAGGTCAGCGACAGCGTGTCGATGATCTCCATCGGCACCTCGCCGGGCGTGGCCTTCTGAGGCAGGCCCGAAAAGGCCAGCAGCTGCCCGGTCACGAAGATGCCAAGGCCCGTGGCGCACTTGGCCATGAACATGTTCCCGGCAAAGAAGGCGCCTTCGCTGCGCCGCCCGGTCTGTTCTTCCGATGCCTCGACCACGTCGGCCACCATCGAGCTGGCGGAAATCATCGCCGATACGCTGAACAGGTTGGAGCAGAAGAACAGCAGGAACAGCGGATAGGTTGAGGCCGGGGTGCCCACCTCTGGCCACAGCCCGCCGGCGCGAAGCAGGAACGGGGTGACCCAGAAGCCCGCGCCAAGCAGCGCCGCGACCATTGCCGTATCGCGCTTGCCCCAGCGGGCATGAAGGTGCGGCAGCAGCATGAAGCAGGCCACCACGCTGGCAAACAGCACCCAGGGAAACAGCATCAGGTCGGTTGAGCTGAAGCGCCAGATGAACAGGTAGAGGTAATTGCTGATCGAGAAGGTGATGCCCTGGCTGGTATAGGCGAGGCCTCCGCCGATCAGCAGGATCACAAAGGCGCGGTGCGAAAAGCTTTCGCGCAGTTCCGCAAAGGCGGTTCCCAGGCTGAACTTCGATCGCACCGGCGGCGGATAGCCGGCAGCAACCCGGTGCTGGGCCAGCGCGGATACCAGCACTGCCCCGGTAATCAGGATCGCCCCGGTCAGGCCATAGGCGCGATAGCCTTCGGGTTTCAGCAGGCCATCGGCCAGGAACACGTTATAGGCCAGGAACATCACCAGCAGGCCGCCGCCCCAGCCGAACAGGAAGCGGAACCGCATCAGCCGGGTGCGCTCGTCATAGTCGCGGGTCAGTTCGGGCACGAGCGCGATCGAGGGCACTTCGCAACAGGAGACCAGCACCCGGATCGCCACGACCAGGCCAACGAGGCCCCAGAAAGTGGGCTGCTGGGTTTCCGCCCACAGCAGGTACCAGACCACGCCCAGCGGGATCGGCGCGAGGTACAGCCAGGGCAGGCGGCGGCCCCAGCGGGTGTGGGTCCGGTCCGACAGGTAGCCGATCACCGGATCGATCACCCCGTCGATCACCAGCGCCAGCATCAGCGCCAGGCTGACCAGCATGGCGTCCATCCCCAGCACCTGGTTGTAATATAGCAGCAGGAATGTGGAGAGGCCGTTGTCCTTCACGCCATAGGCGATCGATCCCAGGCCGTGGAACAGGGCAAGCCGCGTCGGGACCTTGCCCTCGATCGGGGTCACTGGCCGGAGGCTCCGGCCTCACGGGCCTCGATAAAGGCCTGGATCGTGTCGAACAGCCCCGGCGCTTCGGGATCCCACGAATGGCGCGGGCCCAGGGTAATGCCCCCGTCAACGATCATCGAGGCGCCGGTCATGAAGCTGGCGGCATCGCTGGACAGGAAGGCCACGGCCTCGGCAATGTCGCGCGGCTGGCCGCCGCGCGGGACGGGCTGGGCATGGCTCGACATCTGGGCGATCATCGCGTTGACGGTCGCCTTGTCGTCACCGCTCACTTCCAGGCTGGCGGCAAAGATGTTGGTGTTGATGAAGCCGGGCTGCACCGCGTTCACGCGGATGCCGAACTTGGCCAGGTCGGTTGCCGCGCACTTGGTCAGATGCAGCACCCCGGCCTTGGCCACGGCATAGGCGGTGGGGGAATAGCCCGGGCCGACGGCGGCGACCGAGCTGGTGTTGACGATTGCCGCGCCGGGGCGGCCCTTCATGTGCGGCACGGCGTGATGGATCCCCATGGCGACCGAGCGCAGCACGAGGTTCATCGTCCAGTCCCAGCCGGCCTCGTCGCATTCTTCGATCCCGCCGCGCGCGCCGCCCGCTGCGGCATTGTTGAACAGCACGTCGATCCCGCCGTTCTCGCCGCCGGCGCGATCGAGCATGGCCTTGATCTGCGCGACATCGCAGACATCGCAGGCCATTGGCACGATTCCCGGTACCTCCACGGCCAGTGCCTCGGCCCCGGCCAGATCGAGGTCGGCGGCATAGACTTTCGCCCCTTCCTTGGCGAACAGTCGCGCTGTTTCCTTGCCGATGCCCGATGCCGCGCCGGTAATCACGGCGACCTTTCCTGCGAAGCGCATATCCTCTTGTCCCTCGGTTCTGTCTTGCGGTTCTGTTTGGACGCCAGCTTAGGCCGGATGGGGGCGCGGTCAACGCCAAACCGGTTGACGTTACGGCAAGGCGGGCAGGCCAAGGCCAAGGAAATCCGCGCTTGCACGCGGTGCCCGAGTCGCCTTAACCTCTCGATTAAGAGAGGAGCTCTTGACCATGTCTGACCTTGAAGCCTTCCGGGCCGAAATCCGCGCCTGGCTGGAAGAAAACTGCCCGCCCGAAATGCGCCAGCCCGCCCGCAGCGATGATGATATCTGCTGGGGCGGCCGCAAGTTCCAGTTCAAGAACGAGGCCCAGAAGCTGTGGCTCGATCGCTGCGCGGCCAAGGGTTATACCGTGCCGGACTGGCCCAAGCCCTATGGCGGCGCGGGGATGAGCCCAGCCGAAGCCAAGATCTGGCGCGAGGAAATGAATCGCATCGGCGCGCGTCCGCCGCTCTCCTCGTTCGGGATCTGGATGCTTGGCCCGGCGCTGCTCAAGTTCGGGACCGAGGAACAGAAGGTCCATTACCTGAACCAGATCGCCCGCGGCGAAATCCGCTGGTGCCAGGGCTATTCGGAGCCGGGCTCGGGTTCGGACCTCGTGTCGCTCCAGACCTATGGCGAGGACAAGGGCGATCACTGGGTGGTCAACGGCCAGAAGATCTGGACCTCCTATGCCGACAAGGCTGACTGGATCTTCTGCCTGGTCCGCACCGACAAGACCAACAAGTACCAGGGCATTTCCTTCCTGCTGTTCGACATGGAAAGCCCCGGTGTCTCGACCAAGCCGATCCTGCTGATCAGCGGCAATTCGCCGTTCTGCGAAACCTTCTTCGACAATGTGAAGGTGCCCAAGCACCAGATCGTGGGCGAACTGAACCGCGGCTGGGACGTGGCCAAGTACCTGCTCGGCCATGAGCGCGAGATGATCTCGGGCGCAGGCGGCAATGACCGGCTCAACACCATCGGCGCCTTTGCGAAGCGCAATGGCCTCGAAGACCCGCTGCTGCGCGCCGAACTGGCCATGTTCGATGTCGATGCCCTGGCCTTCAGCGCGATGGGCGAGAAGTTCCTGGATGAGATCAAGGTCGGCAAGGCGCACCCCGCCCAGCCGAACATGATGAAGTACGCCGGGACCGAGCTCAACAAGCGCCGTCACGAGCTGCTGATGGCGGCGGGCGGATCGGCCGCGCTGGAGTGGGACAGCGAGGCGTCGGGCGGCGGCTCGAAGGCGCGCACCTGGCTGCGGACCAAGGCCAATTCGATCGAAGGCGGCACGAGCGAGGTCATGCTCAACGTCATTTCCAAACGCATTCTCGACCTGCCGGGAGCCTGAGCCATGGCGCTATATCACACCGAAGACCAGGCCATGCTGGCCGACACCGCGCGCCAGTTCATGTCCGACGAAGGCACCATCGCCAAGCAGCTGCGCCATTGGCGCGACAAGCAGTGCAAGGATGGGTTTGGCCACGCGCTGTGGAAGCAGTTCGCCGAACTGGGCTTTACCGGGATCCTGGTGGCCGAGGCCGATGGCGGGCTGGGCATGGGCCATGTCGAAGCCGGGATCGTGCTCGAGGAAATCGGCCGCAACCTGACGCCATCGCCCTTCCTGACCAGCTCGGTCATGGCCGCGACCGCGATTGGCGCGGGCAGTGCCGACCTGCGCGGGCGCTACCTGCCCGGGCTGCTTGCCGGTGACAGCGTGTTCGCCGTGGCGATCGACGAAGGGCCCAAGCACCGCCCCGAACGGATCGCCACCCGCGCCGAGCGCGCTGGCAACGGCTTCCGGATCACCGGCGGCAAGGCCTTCGTGGTCCACGGTGGCAGCGCCGATATGCTGGTCGTCGCCGCCCGCACTGCCGGTGCCGACGATGACAATGACGGGATCACCCTGTTCGCCGTGCCCAAGGATGCTGCTGGCCTGAGCCAGGATGCGGTCCGGCTGGTCGACAGCTCGATGGCGACCCATGTGAAGCTCGATGGCGTCCAGGTCGATGCCGATGCCGTGATCGGCGAGGTCGATGCCGGGCGCGAGCTGCTGAACCGGGTGCTCAATGCCGGGCGGGTCGGCGCGGCGGCGGAAAGCGTCGGCGTGGCGGGCGGCGCTTTTGACATGACCACCACCTACCTCAAGCAGCGCAAGCAGTTCGGCCAGCTGATCGGCGAGTTCCAGGCGCTGCAGCACCGCGCCGCGCACCTCTATTCGGAGCTGGAAATTGCCCGCGCCTCGGTCATCAAGGCGCAGCAGATGCTTGATGCCGGGTCGGACAAGGCCGAGCTGATGGTTTCGGTGGCCAAGGCCAAGGCCGGCAAGGCCGCCAGCCTCGCGGTCAAGGAAGGGGTGCAGATGCACGGCGGGATCGGCATGACCGACGAGTACGACATCGGCCTTTACATGAAGCGCGACCGCGCGCTGTCCGAATTCATGGGCGACATGTATTACCACGCGGAGCGCGTGGCGCAGTTGAGCGGCTACTGAACCTGGGCCGTCACCCCGGATCAGGTCCGGGGTGACGATGAAGGAATTGGGTGATGGATTTTTCGAAACTGTTCAGCCTTGAAGGCAAGGTTGCCCTGATCACCGGCGGCAGCCGCGGGATCGGCAAGATGATCCTCGAGGGCTATCTCGCCGCCGGGTGTGAGCGGGTCTACATCACCGCCCGCAAGCGCGAGCAGATCGCCGAGACGATTGCCGAGTTCGAGGCGCAGTACCCCGGCAAGGTGATCGGTATCCCGGGCGACCTCAGCCAGATGGAAGACCTGAAGCGCGTGGTGGCCGATATTTCGGCCCGCGAGACGAAGCTCGACATCCTGGTCAACAATGCCGGGGTAGCCTGGGGCGCGGAATTCGATCAGTTCCCCGAAGCCGGCTGGGACAAGGTGATGGACCTCAACGTCAAGAGCCTGTTCTTCCTGACCCAGCAGCTCCACGGTCTGCTCAAGGCGGCGGGCACCTTCCAGGCTCCGGCCAAGGTGATCAACATCGCCTCGATCGACGGCCTGCGGCCGAACCCGTGGGAGACCTATTCCTACCAGGCCTCGAAGGCGGCGGTGATCCACCTGACCAAGCGCCTTGCCGCGCGCCTGATCAAGGACAACATCGTCTGCACCGGGATCGCGCCGGGGGCCTTCCCCAGCGAGATGAACAAGGCCGCGGCGAAGAACCCTGAAGGCAGCGCCAAGGGCATCCCCTACAAGCGGGTGGGCGCGGCCGAAGACATGGCAGCGGGCGCGATCTACCTCGCCAGCCGCGCGGGCGACTATGTGGTCGGCACAACGATCCCGATCGACGGCGGCATCGTCAACGCCTGGATCCCGGAAGTGTTCAACGATCCTTCGGGGCACTGAGCCATGAGCCGCGCGGTCCGCACGCTCGCTCAAGGGATCTACTTTGGCGAGGGACCGCGCTGGCATGAGGGCCGGTTGTGGCTGTCAGACTTCTATGCCAGCCGGGTCTGCTCGGTCTCGCTGGCGGGAGACCTGCAGGCCGAGCTGGAGCTGGAAGGGCGCCCTTCCGGCCTTGGCTGGCTGCCCGATGGCTCGCTGCTGGTGGTGCGGATGGAACTGCGCGAAGTCTGGCGGCGCTGGCCCGATGGCCGGTTCGAGCGCCATGCCGACCTGACCGGCCATTCCGCTTTCCTCTGCAACGACATGGTCGTCGATGGGCAGGGCCGGGCTTATGTCGGCAACTTCGGCTTCGATCTGGATGCCGAACTGCGCGCTCGCGGCCCGGAAAGCGTGATCGGCGATCACCCGACCACCGTGCTCGCGCTGGTCCAGCCCGATGGCACCGTCAGCGATGCCGCCCCCGGTGAAAAGTTCAGCTTTCCCAACGGCATGGTCATCACCCCCGACGGCGGCACGCTGATCGTGGGCGAGACACTGGGCGGGCGGCTGACAGCGTTCGACATTGCCGACGATGGCACCCTCACCAACCGCCGAGAATGGGCGCCCACCTGGCCGCGCGTACCGGACGGGATCTGCCTCGATGCGTCAGGCGCGGTGTGGATTGCCAACCCGCTGGCCCCGGAATGCGCGCTGATCGCGCCCGGTGGCGAAGTGCTGGCAGTGATCGAAACGGGCCTGCCTTGCTATGCCTGCATGCTCGGCGGGCCGGAAGGGAAGCACCTGTTCATGCTCGTCGCGCCGAGTTCGGATGCGCACGAGGCGGCCAAGGCCCCGCTGGGCAAGGTGCTGGTCGCGGAGGTCGATGTCGGTCGGGCCGGCTTGCCCTAGGATCCTGGCCCTAATCCTTCATCAACCCGCGCACGAAGCCGATCAGCCCGGTCTGGCGGGCGCGCTTCATCCGTTCGGCGTGGAGGATTTCGCAGACCTGGGTGTAGCAGGCTTCGACATCGTCGTTGATCACGACATAGTCATAGCCGTCCCAGTGGCTGATTTCGGCCCGGGCGCGTTCCATCCGGGCGGCGATCACTTCGGCGCTGTCGGTGCCCCGGCCGGTCAGGCGGCGGCGCAGTTCGTCGATGCTGGGCGGCAGGATGAACACGCGGACCACGTCCTGCTGGTCCTTCTGGTAAAGCTGCTGGGTGCCCTGCCAGTCGATATCGAACAGGTAATCGCGCCCTTCCTTTAGCCCGGCGCGGATCTGGGCCTTGGGCGTGCCATAGGAATGGCCGAAGACCGTGGCCCATTCATAGAACTCGTCCGCTTCGACCATCCGGTCGAACTCGGTCTGGTCGACGAAGTGGTAATGCACCCCGTCCACTTCGCCCGGGCGCATCGGCCGGGTGGTGGCGGAAACCGACAGATTGATCGCGGGATCGCGGTCCAGCAGCATCCGGCTGATCGTGGTCTTGCCCGCGCCCGAGGGCGAGGACAGGATGAACATCAGGCCGCGGCGTTGCAGGGTGTCAGATGATGCCATGCGCTCCAATCGCGCAAGGCGGGCGGGCGATCAAGTCTCGCCGGTGTCTTTTTGCCCTACCGCCTGCGTCTTCGCCTGCGCCTGCGCCGCACCCTTGCGGGCCTTGCGCCGGTCATAGAGCTTCTTGGCGATCAGGCCCGAGGTGACAACGATTGCGCCAGGGACCGAGCGGGTCGCCACCCGCATCGCCACGGCTCCGGCGATCCCGGACAGCAGGTTGCGTTTCTGCCCGGCCGGTTCGGGCGTGTCGGGCAGCGCCTTGGCAATCGCGGTGTTGAGCAGTCGTCCGCCGCCTTGCCGCGCCAGCCGCGCCAACAGGCGATCGGGCAGGGTCATTTCTTGCGCCCGAAATCGATCGTGACGACGTTGGAACCCGGCTCGCCATCGGCCACCGGGGGTTCGTCATTCCCGGCCTCGTCATGCGGTTCGGGCGCGGCATCGGGCACCATGGCCTGGAACTGCAGCCCGAAATCGACCGCCGGATCGACAAAGGCGGTGATCGCCGAAAAGGGCACGTCGAGCTTGGCCGGCAGCTGGTTGAACGAAAGGCCGACCGTGAACCCGTCCTCGGTGACGCCAAGGTCCCAAAACTTGTTCTGCAGCACGATGGTCATTTCGTCCGGGAAGCGCTCCTTCAGGTGCGTCGGGATCGACACGCCCGGCGCCCCGGTCTTGAAAGTGATGTAGAAATGATGGGCGCCCGGCAGCACGCCGCCTCCGGCCTCGACCTGGCCCAGCACCCGGCCCACTACCGCGCGCAGGGCCTCCTGCACGATCTCGTCATAGGGGATCAGGCTATCGGGGGCTTCATCGCTCATGGCCTCCAAGTGGCTTTGCCTGACGCCATGGTCAAGGGCAAAGCGCTTGCACAGGGCCATTTCCGGCCTATAGGCCAGCCCCATGCGCACCGGACGGATCGCCCGCAAGACTCACGAAACCGACATTCTCGTCGAAGTGAACCTCGACGGGACGGGGGCCTATGACGTCTCCACAGGGATCGGGTTCCTCGATCACATGATCGAGCAGTTCAGCCGCCACTCGCTGATCGACGTGACGTGCCACGTGAAGGGCGACCTGCACGTGGACCAGCACCACACGACCGAGGACAGCGCGATCGCGCTGGGCCAGGCGATTGCCCAGGCGCTCGGCGACAAGGCCGGGATCGGCCGTTATGGCACCGCCTACAGCCCGATGGACGAGGCGCTGGCCCGCGTCGCGCTCGACATTTCGGGCCGCCCCTGGCTGGTCTGGAACGCGAAGTTCACCCAGGAACGGCTGGGCGAAATGGATACCGAGCTGTTCGAGCACTGGTTCCAGTCGATCGCCCAGGCGGTGGGCATCACGCTGCATATCGAGCTGCTCTACGGCACCAACAACCACCATATCTGCGAAGGCATCTACAAGGGCTTTGCCCGGGCGATGCGCCAGGCGGTGGAGCTGGATCCGCGCAAGGGCGGGGCGATCCCGTCGACCAAGGGTCAGCTCGGTGGCTGAAGTCATTGCCCTCGTCGATTATGGCGCAGGCAATCTTCACTCGGTGGCAAATGCGCTGAAGGCCGCCGGGGCGGAAGGGATTCAGGTCACCGCCGACCCGGACGTGGTCCGCGCAGCGGACCGCATTGTCCTGCCCGGCGTCGGCCGCTTCAAGGCCAGCGCCGAAGGGCTGCGGGCGATCCCCCACCTGGTCGAGGCGATGACCGAACGGGTGCTGGTTGGCGCAGCGCCGTTCCTGGGCATTTGCGTCGGCATGCAATTGCTCGCCTCGCGCGGGGTGGAGCATGGCGTGACCCCGGGGCTGGACTGGATCGGCGGCGAAGTGCGGCTGATCGAGCGGACCGATCCCGCGATCAAGATCCCCCATATGGGCTGGAACGATGTCCTCGTCCGTCCCCATGCCCCGCTGCTGGACGCGGGCGAGGCCTATTTCCTCCATTCCTACCACTTCGTCCCCGATGACGGGCACCATGCCCTGGCCATGACCGACCATGGCGGCGGGCTGGTGGCAGCCGTGGGCCGCGACACGATCCTGGGGGTGCAGTTCCACCCCGAAAAGAGCCAGGCCTATGGCCTTGCCCTGCTGGAAAGGTTCCTGGAATGGAAGCCGTGAGCCGCGCTCAGCCGCTGTCCTACCGCGCCACGTCATGGCATGGTGGCGCGATGCGCAACCCTGCTTTCACGACCTCTGTTCATGGCCTGGCCGTGGCATCTGTGGGGTCAGACTTTTTTGCGATTAGAGACTGGTCCAGGCGGTCCAAGCGTTCTGCCCCTGCGATGAACGCCCGGTGGAAAGGCCAGCAATGATCGTTTTTCCCGCTATCGACCTCAAGGGCGGGCAGGTTGTCCGCCTGTCCGAAGGGGATATGGACCGCGCGACGGTCTATGGTGACAACCCGGCCGCCCAGGCGCAGCTGTTCGCCGCTGCCGGGTCGCAGTTCCTCCACGTGGTCGATCTCGACGGCAGCTTTGCTGGCCGGGCGGAGAACCGCGCGGCGGTGGAAAGCATTCTCGAGGCCTTCGATGGCCACGTCCAGCTGGGCGGCGGGATCCGTACGCGCGAAGCGGTGGAAGGCTGGTTCGACCTGGGCGTGTCGCGGGTCGTGATGGGCTCGGCCGCGCTCAAGGACCCGGAATTCGTCAAGGACATGGCGCGCGAGTTTCCCGGCGGGATCGTCGTCGCGGTCGATGCCCGCGACGGCATGGTCGCGACCGAAGGCTGGGCCGAGGTGTCCGACGTGCCGGTGGTCGATCTGGCCCGGCGGTTCGAGGATGCCGGGGTGGCCAGCCTGCTCTTCACCGACATTGGCCGCGATGGCTTGCTGAAGGGCGTCAATATCGACGCGACGGTGGAACTCGCCCGCCAGGTCGATCTGCCGGTGATTGCCTCGGGCGGCGTGAAGGGCCTTGATGACATCCACATCCTCTCGCTCCACGCGGTGGATGGAATCGAGGGCGTGATCACCGGTCGCGCGCTTTACGAAGGCCGACTGGACCTCGCCGCCGCCATCGCGATGGCCAACCGCGCATGACCGTCCGCGTTCGCGTCATCCCCTGTCTCGATGTCGCCGATGGCCGGGTGGTCAAGGGCGTGAACTTCGTTGACCTCAAGGATGCCGGCGATCCGGTCGAGCAGGCGCGGGCCTATGACGCGGCCGGGGCGGATGAGCTGTGCTTCCTCGATATCAGCGCCAGCCACGAAGGGCGCGGCACGTTGCTCGACGTGGTGCGGCGAACGGCGGAAGTCTGCTTCATGCCGCTGACGGTCGGGGGCGGGGTGCGCGCGGTGGAGGATGCCCGCGCGCTGCTGCTGGCCGGGGCCGACAAGGTGGCGGTCAATTCCGCCGCCGTGAGCCGGCCCGAAGTGGTGGCCGATATTGCCGAACGCTTTGGCAGCCAGTGCGTGGTTGCCTCGGTCGATGCCCGGCGCACCCCGCGCGGCAACTGGGAAATTTTCACCCACGGCGGCCGCAAGGCGACCGGGATCGATGCAGTGGAACATGCCATGCGGCTGGCAGGGCTGGGCGCTGGCGAACTGCTGGTCACCTCGATGGACGGGGATGGCACTCAGCGCGGCTATGACCTCGACCTGACCGCGACCATTGCCGATGCCGTTTCGGTGCCGGTGATCGCCAGCGGCGGGGTCGGCACGCTTGAGCACCTGGTCGAAGGCGTGACCAGGGGCCATGCCAGCGCGGTGCTGGCGGCCTCGATCTTCCACTTCGGCAAACATACCATTGCCGAGGCCCACGCGGCCCTGCGCGCTGCCGGACTGCCCGCGCGGGGCTGAGGCGGAGTCGGCGCGGTTTACATCTGTTAGCAAATGCACCTAACCCTTAACCATTAACTCGACGCGACTCCGCGCCCCGGGCGGTGCTGGCATGGAGATTGCGTAAACCATTGCGATGACGCATTTCCACTCCCTGCGGCGCGCTTGGCCCCAGCTACTGCTGGCCCTGCTGCTGCTCGGTGCGGATGCTCCCGCCCTGGCCAATTCCGGGCCGGGTGCGGGTACGCCGATCCCCGATCCCGGCGCGGCGACCCTGCTGGCGCTGGGCGTGCTGGGGGTGATCATCGGCCGCTACGGCGGAAAGCGCCCTCCGCTGGATTGAATTGCTTGACGGCTTGGGGCTGTCACCGCATTTCCTGCCGGGTCATGACCGCCCCCGATACCCTTGCCCGCCTGGCCGCGACGATCGCCGCGCGCCGCCATGCCGATCCGGCCTCCAGCTGGGTGGCCAAGCTCTATGCGCGTGGCCTGCCGGTGATCGCGCGCAAGCTGGGGGAAGAGGCGGTTGAAACCATCACCGCGGCCCTGGCCGGCACCCATGAGGAGCTGGTTGGCGAAGCGGCCGACACGATCTTTCACTTGCTGGTGCTGCTTGATGCCAAGGGTGTCTCGCTCGACGAGGTCCTGGCCGAACTCGATCGCCGCGAAGGCACCAGCGGAATCGCCGAAAAAGCCAGCCGGAGCGAATGATGCCGATCGACCCGACCCTGCCCTATGACAGCCAGAACGTCTTCGCGAAGATCCTGCGCGGGGAAATCCCGAACCGCACGGTCTATGAAGACTAATGGGCGCTGGCCTTCCACGATATCAATCCCCAGGCGCCCACCCATGTGCTGGTGATCCCCAAGGGCGCCTATGTCAGCTGGGACGATTTCTCGGCCCGGGCGGCGGCCGAGGAGATCGCCGGGTTTGTCCGCGCGGTGGGCCATGTCGCCCGCTCGCTCGGGCTGGTCGAGCCGGGCTACCGGCTGCTCGCCAACATCGGCCATAACGGCCACCAGGAAGTGCCGCACCTGCATGTTCACCTGTTCGGCGGGAAACCGCTCGGCCCGATGC
>Ga0315901_10008326_pt1 | contig 12070 bp, 6 predicted proteins | sample LakEriMetagenome_10_FD_203761 | JGI IMG/M metagenome (GOLD analysis project Ga0315901, IMG submission 203761) | Freshwater fungal communities from buoy surface, Lake Erie, Ohio, United States - Buoy 2 MA116 | ecosystem: Environmental > Aquatic > Freshwater > Lake | place: USA: Lake Erie, Ohio...
CATATATAGAAAATAGAGAAAGCATTCAAAGAAGTCCTGACGGCATAGAACAATATAGATTCGTATTAGGTTACTAAAGGAAAAAAATGGCTCTGAATTTTAACGTTGATCCATATTACGATGATTTCGACCCATCAAAGAATTTTCATCGTATTCTTTTTAAACCAGGTGTGGCAGTACAGGCAAGAGAACTAACACAGTCTCAGACAATACTGCAAAGCCAGATTTCCAAATTTGCAGACAACATTTTCTCACAGAATACACCAGTCACTGGCGGTAAAGTTACTGTTAACCAAAACTGTTATTATCTAAAACTAAACGCGCAGTACAACAGCGCAGATATTGTTGCTGGCGATTTTACCAATAAAATTATTCAAGACTCAACTGGTCAAATTATTGCAAAAGTAATTAAGACAGCAGAAGCCACAGGTACAGACGTTGCAGCCGGCGATCCTCCAACACTGATCGTTACATATCTTTCTGGTAGTCAGTTTACTGATGGTATGGATGTTTTCCCAGCAGATGGTTCCAACTTTGCTGCAACAATTATTGGTACTCTTGGTGGTTCAACAGGTGTCGGACTTTCTTCAGTAGCATCTATTTCCGATGGTGTTTTCTATATTGTCAATGGTTATTCACAGTCGAGTGTACAGAATGAAGACGGTTCGTATACCAAATATTCAATCGGTAACTTTGTATCTGTTCAACCACAAACAACAATACTGGACAAGTACAGTTCAACACCATCCTATCGTGTTGGTTTGTCGATCCAAGAAACAATCGTAGACTATATCGATGATCCATCACTGTTGGATCCTGCCGTTGGTGCATCAAACTATCAGGCACCAGGTGCAGACAGATACCAGATCAACCTTTCATTAACAACATTACCATTAGAACTTGGTAATGATGATGCGTTTGTTGAATTGTTAAGAATCGAAAACGGTAATGTACAGAAACAAGTTGACAATACAGTTTATTCTGTCATCGATGAATACTTTGCAAAGAGAACTTCAGAAACAAATGGCGACTATATCGTCAGCAATTTTAAGATAACACCTTCAGCAAACACAATCGATGCAAACACATATATTCTAGGAGTTGGTCCTGGTGTTGCATACGTTCAAGGTTTCAGAATAGAAAACCAAGCAACACTACAAATTACTTCTGATCGTGCAAGAACTACCGATTCAGTAAATAATAATAGTAATTTTATTGATTATGGAAACTACATTTATGTTGATAACCTAAAAGGTCAAGGCAATAGTTTCTTTGATATCACAACAGGAAGCGCAGTTGATTTTCACATTGTTGGCACAACAGGTGTTAATAGATCAAACACAACAACATACAATTCAACTTTAGCCGGCAGTGGTTATATTCGTGCATTGAGTTATGTTCAAGCTTCGAACGGATCGAACACACAAACATATACTTACAAGGCACACATCTTTGATCTTGCAAGTAAAACACTTTCCAGCAACGTTTCGGCTGCTAACAGCACTTTCACAACACTATATGTTGGTTCTGCCGGGTTACTATCTAACGTGGCGAATGCATACGTTGGTTGTTCTATAACCATTGACTCTGGTACGGATGCCGGTGATGCAAGAACAATTACTTATTACGATCCAGGCAATAAAACAATTCAAACTGATGCTGCATTTACGGTTACACCTGATGCAACTTCTCAGTTCTCGATTCGTTTTGGTGTAAAAGACTTTGAAACGATTGTGCAACCTGTCACAGGCACACCTTACACATTTGCAGGCAGTGCAAGTGTTAGCTCTTTAGGTAAAGTAAACAACGTTGCATCTGGTTACACACAATTGTTCAATCCAGGAAATCCACAACTGATCTTCCCATTGGGTAATAAATTTGTTTCCAGTGTAACAGATTCTTCTTACACCTCATTACAAGAATTTAGAGCACAATCTTTTGCAAGTTACTTGAGTGGTTCTAGAAGATATTTACAGTTGGATCCATCATCAATAGGTGTATTTGATTTTATCAGAACAGGAACAACAGAGTCTGCTGATTCGGTCAAACAAAATTGGATAGTTGTTGTAACAGACAGATTGACCAATACCACAATAAACAACGGTGATATTATTGATTTCACAACAGGCAGCAGAAGTATTGCTGTTGATTCGGACAAGAATGGTGTGTACCTGACATGCCCAGACCTTGCACCGTTCACCGCAACAATCTATGCCAAGTTGTCTGTCACAGATGGTAACGACACAAACTATGTACTGAAAACTAAAACACTTGTTGAAGCAAACACAACGGTGGCAAGTTCTACTGGTCCAGATGGCATTGTTAATAACACATATATTGACTTAACGAACGGTCAAATTTGGATTCCAACTGTTGGCGTCTTGAGTTATGGAAGTAATCAGAACTTGTATGTTTCTGATGTTAAGAGAATTGTTAAGATCATTGATACGAACGGCGAAACACCAAACGTATCTCTGTTAACAACCGGAACAGATATAACATCTTACTACACATTCAATGATGGTCAGACAGATAATTACTATGGTCACTCCTATATCACATTGAAACCTGGTCGTCAGAAACCTGTTTCGTTGTGGATATTATTTGACTATTTCAACCACTCTGGTGGTGATGGTTACTTTAGCGCACAGTCTTATACAAACGTTGGTTTCACCGACAGGCCAAAATACTATGCAGGTAACGGCACATTGTATGACCTGAAAGATTGTTTAGACTTCAGACCCGCTGTGTTGAATGGTCAAAGTAGTTTTGTATTCAAATATAAAAACACACCAACATCAACAAACAATTCTGGTTTCTTTATTCCTGCTGATCTGAGTGCATTTATATCAGACTATGCATACTATCTTGGAAGAAAAGATATACTTATAATTGGTAAAGACAAAGGTGTAAGATTAATTCAAGGTGTTCCAGACATTAATCCTGTTTTCCCTGGTCAACCAGAAGGATCTATGTTGTTGGCTAAAATCTCTTTAGACCCTTACACTGAATATGTAACGGGACAAACAGCAACAGGACAAATTGCAAACATCAATGTTCAACCAGTAATGCACAAGCGCTGGGCATTCAAAGACATTACAGATTTACAGACACGTGTTAATAATCTGGAATACTACACATCATTGAATTTACTGGAACAAAAGGCTGCAAATCTACAGATACCGGATGCTAACGGTTTAAATCGTTTTAAGAATGGTATTTTAGTCGATGACTTTTCAACATTTAGTGTTGCTGACACATTCAATCCAGACTTCAGTGCTGCAATCAATACAAGACTGCAATACTTAACACCTGCAATATTGGTTAAGAATTATCCGTTACAGAACCAGCAGTTGCTGAGTGTTGGTGGTTTCAAAGGACTGTCAAATACAGCCACCACAGGATTAACATACAAGCCAACAAACTTCGACAATTCTCCAATTTATACTCTAAAGTATACGGAAGAAATAATTGCAAGTCAACCATTGGCAAGTAGATCAATTGCAATCAATCCTTTTGCTGTGGCAGATTCGATTGGTACACTGTCCCTAACACCACCGATGGACAACTGGATTGACAACACAAAACAACCAGATTTGTTGTTCATCGATCCAAATCTAAAGATGTATAAACCATCAAGCGATCTCAATTTACTTGAAGGTGATCCAACTTTGGCTGTTGCAGATTGGAAAACAATTCCTGGAACAGAAAGCACAACTACAAAAACATTAAATGAAACGAACACAGATGAATATGGTAATGCATATTCTTCTTCTTACAACGCAAACGTTACAACTGTAGACAAACAAAATATCTACACTTACGGATATTGGTCACAAACGTATTCTGTTGAAAGTAATTATATCTCCAACGTTTCTCTGTTACCATATATCAGAGCACAACAGATTGCTTTCAGAGCAACTGACATGTTGTTCAATACAACAGTTAATGCATTCTTTGATGAGAAACGTGTCTCACGCATGGTCAGAAAACCAAACATCATTGAATTGAGTTCTGTTTCTGGAACATTCAATGTTGGTGATACGATTGGATATGTTGTCAGTTCGGTATTCACCAAAACTGGTGTGATTGCGGATATCTATACCTATGCAAACGGCAACGTTCGTTTATATGTCATAGGTGATATTGGTACCACATCTTATGGCGCAATAGTTAGAAACGGATTCTTCAATACTTCTGGTGTTTATCAAAACAGCACAGCAAGTGGTACGTTTGTTTCACAAACTCACTATTCTGGTGCATTCAGAGCCAATACAGCTTCAGCAAACACCGTAACCCTTGCATCAACAGCATCATCAAGCAATACTGCATATGTTGGACAAGAGTTCTGGATTGTAAATGGAACACAGGCAAGTGTACTTTCTATACCCATTGGCCAAAAGGCATCAGTTTCTAGTTATAACGGGGTAACAAAAGTTGCAACATTAAACAAAAATGTAATTGCAAATGTTGGTGAAACCTACTCCATTGGAGCTCTGACAACAAACGAAGTTGGTTCTGTTTCTGGAGTCTTTAACTGTCCGGGCGGTTACTTCCGTGTGGGTGAAAGAACTTTCAGATTAGACAATAGAATTATTTCGGAAGGCGCAACAGATTTCTTCTACAACAAAGGAACTGAAACCACATCCGCTGAAGCAACATTCTTTGCTCAAGGTCTATCAACCACTTCACAAAAGATTAATTATTCTGCTAGTGTATCTGGACAAGCAAACACAATAACAACTATAAAAACAGTTAATGATTTTGTAACAAACACTCAAAGAACTGGTGGAGGCGGAGGTTGTTGTGTTATTTCTACTGCAATGTCTGACATGGGTATCTGGTCAACAGATCAGAAGTTTGACCTGGTAGAATGGTGTGAGAAGTATCTACACAATAAGACTATCGGTGAATGCTTCCGTCGAGGTTACCAAGTCATTGGTTCCAAGATTGCAGTACCATTGTTGAGAAATCAAGGTATTGTTGGTAAGATTGCTAGACCATATGGTAACTGGGCATTCACCAACGGCACAAACATGGTTCGTGGCAAGAAGTTCTCATGGTTGTCTGTACCAAACTCCGTAGTTTGGATTGCAGGTTTCATGGCAGTTGGTGCAGTTGTGACAACAAAGTATGCAAACAAGTGCTGGAAAAAACTGTACGAATAAATCATGGGACTAAGTGTAGCTGAATATTTCGCACAAAAGGAGGCATGTGCCTCCTGTGTGGATCATGGAACAGAAGAACATTGTGTCACCACACTGTTAAGCAGAAAAGAAAATTGTTTTGTTTATAGTATCATACACAATCAGATAGGTGAATATAAACAACAAGAGATCGAACTTCTCAGAAAAATGAGAGAAGAGAGTTCTGAAGAAGAAAACGTAATTTATTATATTAGGGGTGAAAATATAATTGAAAAGATGGACCTGATGAATAAACCTTTCTACGAACAGGTTTCTATTTTCAGTTATATAAATTACAAATATATTAAAAGTGTTGTCGAAGCATTGGTTCAAAAAAGAACAGATGATGCAAAACGTCTAATAAATACTATGTTAGAAGTTCTTGAAAAAGAGAATAACATACCGAAGGAATTAAATGAGTTCAAGTACTATTGATCCAGTAGCGCAAACATTTATCATAGATGGTCAGAATTTTCCATCTGGAGCTTTCTTAAGTTCTGTTAATTTGTTTTTTAGGACAAAGCCATCGACGAGCGTACCCGTTCGCCTTTGCATATTATCAACTCTGAATGGTTATCCAACTGGTCAACCGTTGGAATATTCTATTGTCAGTTTGCCGGCCACTTCTGTTAAAGTATCAGAAACACCACACTACCTGAATTCAAATACATATACGAATTTTGCATTCTCGGCACCTGTCTATATTAACCCAGACCAATTGTATGCAATAGTTGTTCAGTCTTCTTCAGATGATTATACATTGTGGTGTTCACAACAAGGCGATTCTGCATTGTTATCAACATCAAAAGCTTTACCAACAGACGTTAACCCATCATCACCAACAAAGATTGTTACCACTCCTTATGTTGGCGATTTGTTCGAATCACAGAATGGATTAACTTGGACTGCTGACCTATTAAAAGACTTGATGTTTACGATTAATAGATGTAAATTTAATACAAATACATCACCTTCAATGTCGTTTGTTGTACCGGCAGGATTACCACAGAGAAGAAAGATTGAATCGAATACGGCTCTCTCAACAGCCAATTCTATATACGATGTATTCAACCTCTCCACAACAGATTTAACACCACCAGGAACTACCCTTACATATCAGTATACAACAACACTACAGACTGGTACAGCTGATGGTCCATACAGTGTGGTACCAGGAAAATATGGTACACCAAAGTCGGAAGACGTTAGTTTAAATGACAATAAGAGATCGAGAGTATTAAATTATACCGCAAACGATTCATTCAAATTACAAGTTACTTTATCTACAGATAATGATGCGGTGAGTCCAGTTATTTCAGAAGACGGTTTGAACCTGTGGACAATTCGTTACAGAATTAACAACATGGGCATTTCAAACGATGATATTTTCCTAATTTCTGGTGGACGCGGTTACTTGGCCAATGCAAACGGAACAATTTCTTATCCTGAAATTACCGTTTCTGCACCAGATTTAGATGGTGGTGAACAAGCTTATGTTTCCGCCAACATTCAATCCGGAAATATTGTTAGTGTATATGTTACATCAGAAGGTTCTGGATATCTGACAACACCATCAATCACCATCTCAAATACATCAAATGTGTTGGCAAACGTGATTATTGTTGGTGAAACATCACCGACTGGTGGAAACGCCAGAGCCAAATATATTACACAGGTTGTCACCTTGGCAGAAGGTAGTGATTCGGGTGACTTAAGAGTCTACACAACAGCTTATAGACCACCAAATTCAGATATTCATGTCTATTACAAGATTGTGGCCAGAGATGACACACAAAAAATTGAACAAGGTGATTGGAAATTGATGACAATTACAACTGGCGCGGGAAGATACTCAACAAGTTTTTCCGATATCGTTGAATATGAATTTTCACCAGGCACATTAAACGTTGCGGATGAATTTGTGAGTTATATTAGTAAAGTCAACGGTCTTTCTTATACATCATTCTATCAGTTTATGATTAAGGTTGTCATGACTTCTTCCGATTCCACATTTGCACCATTCTTGGATGACATAAGAGCGATTGCTCTGCCACCAGGAACAGGACTATAAGATGTTGGTCAAAGTAGAAGGCACAAATCTGTATCGCGATACAGAAACTATGGCTTTAATTAATAGGGACACTAAAGAGAGAAATGATTACATAATGAAGACCCGTTTAATTAAGAACCAAAAAGATCAAATAAATACCGTTAAAGAAGAAATAGAAGTCATCAAAGGTGAAATGTCCGAGATCAAACAATTGATGATAAAACTACTCGAAAAAGGTTCAAATGGCTAATACAGTTACATCGTTAAGTTACGCCAACACATTTGGTGAATGGGTTGTTGCGACAAATAGTCTCATTAGAGAGAATAATGATCTTGCGGCAAATGATTATGTTAAAAGTACAGGTACAATTTACCTGAATGAAACTACACAGAACGCACTTCAGTCAAACGGTACTGTAATTATACAGAAACAGTTACTTGTACAAGGTACGGGTTCATCCGCTACTGTACAGAACAACTTGAACGTTGGTAGTCAACTATATTTAACAAACACATCTTTAAGTCTGGTTGCGTCTGGTCAAGCAAACGTTGCTGGGCAGATTAACGGGCAAGCTTCTGGTATTGGTCTGTTTATTGCAAACAATGCACACATTGGTGGTACTACAGTTTCTGCGGTAAGAGTTACAACAGGTGTACTGCAAGCCAACTCTTCTGTCAATACATCTAATGCTTCGATTGTTAATACAGTATACACCAAAGATTTACAGGCAAACTCAAAAGTTAATACAGCAACAGCTTCTGTAACTGGTACAACTTTCACTAACGTATTACAAGCCAACACATCAACAAATACAAGTAATGCTTCGATTGTTGGTACAACATATACTGGCATTTTACAGGCAAACACTTCTGCAACAGTTGGTACATTACAAGCTAACACATCGACAAATACTGCAACTGCATCTGTAACTGGTACAACATTTACTAACGTATTGCAAGCCAATACTTCTACAAATACTGCAACCGCATCTGTAACTGGTACAACATTTACTGGTACACTACAAGCTAATACTTCCGCAATTGTTGGTACATTACAAGCTAATACATCAACCAATACGGCGACAGCATCCGTAACAGGTACCACATTTACAAATGTGTTGCAAGCTAATACATCGACAAATACAGCGACAGCATCAGTAACGGGTACCACATTTACTAACGTATTACAAGCCAATACGTCAACTAATACAGCAACGGCATCAGTAACAGGCACAACTTTTACTAACGTATTGCAAGCCAATACTTCCACAAATACAAGCAACGCTTCAATTGTTGGAACAACATATACTGGTATTCTGCAAGCCAATACCTCTGCAACTGTTGGTACATTACAAGCTAATACGTCTGTTAATACAGCGACAGCATCCGTAACAGGTACCACATTTACAAATGCACTACAAGCAAATACATCTATAAATTCTCCATCATTTTTCGCAAATAATATTACATCGAACAATTCGGTTACGGCGAATAATATTTCAGTTGCTAACGTATTGTATGGAAATACAAGTACAGCATATTTTGATAGTGTTGTTATTCAAGGTGCAGGTTTAACAGTTAATGGAAGCTTCACAATAACTGGTTCAACAGTTTATTCTTCAAACACATTTTTACTTTCTGCAAATGCAGCAACAGCAGTTTCTAGTTATTACAATGTGGATAGAGGATCAACTGGAGTTGACGCAGCATTCCGTTGGAACGAACTGGCCAAGTATTGGGACACGTTGAATGTCACATCAAATACATATTATCGTATTTTGACAGATGAGTATCTTAATGACACATTAACATCGACAAGCACAACATCTGTTGCAACCGCAAATGCAGTTAATGCATTAAATACACTTTATAATGCATCAAATACATTCTTGCAAGCTGGTGTCGTTTCGAATGGATTGTATGCAAACGCAGCATTCTTAAGAGCTAACGCAGCATATGGTTCGCAAAATACCACTGGCACATATGCCAACTCTGCATACGCACAAGCCAATACTGCTACAAATAATGCAGCGGGAGCGTCCTTGTATGCTAACGGTGCATTCATACGAGCGAATGCTGCATTCTTAAGAGCCAATACACCAGATGCTATAGCCAACTCAGCAGCACTCTATGCAAATGGAGCTTTCACTCAAGCAAATGCTGGTTATAATCAAGCTAACACCGCCACAATTAATGCAGCAACAGCCGATTCTAAAGCGGTAACAGCTGGTTCTTATGCCAACTCAGCATATACCCAGGCAAACACCGCTACGTCCGATGCAGCAACAGCTGATTCGAAAGCAGTAACTGCTGGATCATATGCAAATTCAGCATACACTCAGGCCAATACCGCAACCAATAATGCGGCTGGTGCCTCACTGTATGCAAATGGCGCTTTTATACAAGCAAACGCAGCATTCTTAAGAGCCAATACACCAGATGCTATAGCCAACTCAGCAGCACTATACGCTAACGGTGCATTCATTCAGGCAAATGCTGCATTCTTAAGAGCTAACACTCCAGATGCTATAGCTAACTCAGCAGCACTCTATGCAAACGGTGCTTTTGTACAAGCGAATGCAGCTTTCGGAACAGCTAACAGTGCAGCAAACGCAAGTAATCTTACAAGTGGTACTGTTCCTCTTGCTAGACTAAGTGGCATAACAAACAATCAAATTAGTACATCTGCTAATATTACAAACACACAACTGTTAAATAGCACAATTTCTGGTGTTAGTTTGGGTGGTACTTTAGCTTCACACTCCGTTGGAAGTTACCTGGTAGGTGATGCATACAATGGTAGCACATCTAGATCATGGGCTGTCGATGCGACAACCACAAACACAGCAAACAAAATTGCAGCAAGAGATGGTTCGGGTGACATATACGCAACAGTCTTTAGGGGACTGGCAACCAGTGCCAACTACGCTGACTTGGCAGAGAAATATCTAACAGACAAAGAATATGAAGTTGGAACAGTTGTTTCTGTTGGTGGTGAAGCCGAAGTTACCGCCAGTTCATATGGTGACAGAGCAATCGGAGTAGTATCTGCTCAACCTGCTTATATGATGAACAGTGAACTGGAAGGTGGAACTTATATTGCACTTAAAGGTAGGGTTCCTGTGAAAGTTACTGGCGCCATACGTAAAGGACAGCGTTTGGTTGCATATAATAATGGAACAGCAGTTGCAGCAGTACCACATGCAAACGATGTTTTTGGTATTGCATTAGAATCTAGTGACGACACCGGAGCAAAACTAATTGAAGCTGTGATTTTATAAATTTCGAAAATTTTCGTTCCGGCTCCTGAAAAATCTCCGCGAGCTCCAGGAGTCCGGAAGTTGATTTTACTTTTTGACTATTATGATTACATTAGATGACATTGAAAACTTTCTTCACACAGAATTACCTTATGAACAGAAGATAGTTTCGGTAATTGATGATCAATCTAGACAAATAGTACTCAGCAATTTGAATGAACTGTATCAGTATTCAAATACCACAATTAAGTTGGAACAAATGGAAAAATACAATGAAGGTATTTTCCAAAAGTGTCAAGAGTTAAGAACGAAATATTCGCATCCAGGTCCAGTAACTTGCCATGCATTTCTTGCATTCAAAGGTTCTAAAAGTTTTGGTGTACACACCGACCCGGATGATGTTATAATAGAATGTCTTTTTGGTTCAAAAACATTATATGTTGCAACCAAAAACGACAGAAGACATGTACTCAAACAAGGCGAATATATATTCATACCAGCCAATACAGAACATGAAATCATTAATGAGGAAAAGTCATTGATATTGAGTTTTGGATTTGAAAAATTTTATACTGAAAAACTTAAATTAAATTATGGAATCGATGTTCTACCTCAAGACGACAGAAACATGTAACCTAGACTGTCTCCACTGTTTCACTAGTGGTTCCAAAGGTGCAAAAATTTATTGGAATCATGTCAAAGTTGCTGATTGGTTACGAAAACTTTCGGCAAAAACACCAAATATAACACATGCACATTTCGAATTTCATGGTGGTGAACCTTTCTTAGCAGACATTGCCTCCCTACAATACGTATATGATAATTGCCAGAACCTTTGGCAGAGCCAAAGTTGGGGCATCACAACCAACTTAACATTCAAACTCGATCAAGAAAAGATAGATTTCATAATGGGACCACTTGGTGGTAGAATTGGTACGAGTTGGGATCCAGACATACGATTTGCAAACCCAAAGCAATACGACTTGTGGAGAAAGAACGTACAAACACTGGTTGATTTGGGTGTTGTAGTCAAACTATTCATCAGTGTAACCAAAGGCACTATTGCAATAGAACCAATAGACTTACTAGAATGGGTGAAATCTCTTGGTGTAAAAGAGATGGCATTAGAACGTTTAACAATGAACGGAAGCGCAAAGCAGAACTTACATATCTTTCCCACAAATATCGAACAGGATCAATGGTTTCTGAAGATGCACCAACAGAGTGAAAAACATGGTGCAAGAGACTGGTTTGTAAATGAATTTATGGAAACCGTATATGAAAAATTTGAAACAGGATTTACAGGCGGCGGAACATTCTGTAGAGATTGTGAAGAAAAATTATTCACCGTGAATGCTGACGGCACCGTATCGGGATGTCCAAATTCTGCACCAGAATTTCAATTTGGCACCATAGATGATGATATAGATGCGTTATTATCCAATCCTCAGAGATTGGAGAACATTGCTTGTGAAAGAGCAAGAGATCCAAGGTGTTACACATGTGAGGTGTTTCAGTATTGCAATAGTGATTGTCATCAGTTGGAATGGCAAGACGATATTTGTGGTGCACCA